>Ga0164242_10000477_pt1 | contig 48066 bp, 43 predicted proteins | sample OricomgcompostMG_FD_108783 | JGI IMG/M metagenome (GOLD analysis project Ga0164242, IMG submission 108783) | Miracle-Growth compost microbial communities from Emeryville, California, USA - Original compost - Miracle growth compost (MG) ... | reverse complement strand
ATCGCGATTCCGGTCGTGGTGCGCACCACCGACAACATGCTGAACCTGGTGCCGACCAGCCTGCGCGAGGCGGCCTTCGCGCTCGGCGCGCCGCGCTGGAAGGTCGCCACCTTCGTGCGCCTGAAGGCGGTCAAGGCCGGCGTCATCACCGGCGTGCTGCTGTCGGTGGCGCGCATCTCCGGCGAGACCGCGCCGCTGCTGTTCACCGCGCTGAACAACCAGTTCTACAGCGCCAACATGAACGCGCCGATGGCCAACCTGCCGGTCGTCATCTACCAGTTCGCGATGAGCCCGTACGACAACTGGCGTTCGCTCGCCTGGGGCGGCGCGCTGCTGATCACGTTCAGCGTGCTGGCCCTGAACATCCTTTCGCGCACGCTGTTCACGCAAAAGATCCATCACTGAAATTTTCCGAAAAGCGATCCTCATGAGCACTCAACTGTCAAGCAGCAAGAAGACGCTGGAGATTGCCGGCCTGAACTTCTATTACGGCACTTTCCACGGCCTGAAGAATATCAGCCTGGATATTCACGACAAGAAGGTGACCGCCTTCATCGGCCCGTCCGGCTGCGGCAAATCGACGCTGCTGCGCACCTTCAACCGCATGTACGACCTGTATCCCGGTCAGCGCGCCGAAGGCAACATCCTCTACCACGGCCGCAACATCCTTGACGCGAGTCAGGACGTCAACATGCTGCGCGCCAAGATCGGCATGGTGTTCCAGAAGCCGACGCCGTTCCCGATGTCGGTGTACGACAACATCGCCTTCGGCGTGCGCCTGTACGAGAACCTGCCGAAGGGCGAGATGGACGAGCGCGTCGAATGGGCGCTGAACAAGGCCGCGCTGTGGACCGAGGTGAAGGACAAGCTCAACAAGAGCGGCCTGTCGCTGTCCGGCGGCCAGCAGCAGCGCCTGTGCATCGCGCGCGGCGTGGCGGTCAAGCCCGACGTGCTGCTGCTGGACGAGCCGACCTCCGCGCTCGATCCGATCTCGACGGCCAAGATCGAAGAGCTGATCAGCGAGCTGAAGGGCGACTACACGATTGCCATCGTGACGCACAACATGCAGCAGGCGGCGCGCTGCTCCGACTACACGGCCTACATGTACCTGGGCGAGCTGGTCGAGTTCGGCGAGACCGACCAGATTTTCATGAATCCGGCCAAGAAGGACACGCAGGATTACATCACCGGCCGCTTCGGCTGACCGGCCGGCACAAACAGAATTCGAAAACAGGAGAACCCGATGCCCAGCGAACATTCTTCCAGGCAGTACGATCTTGACCTGGAAACGATCCGCTCCAAGGTATTGCTGATGGGCGGTCTCGTCGAAAACCAGTTCAGCGATGCGCTGGCCTGCTTCCGCACTGGCGATCCGGCGCGCGCCGAACAGATCATCAAGGCCGACGAGAACGTCAACAACCTCGAAGTGTCGCTCGACGACACCTGCAGCCATCTGATCGTCAAGCGCCAGCCGGCCGCCAACGACCTGCGCACCGTGATGGCGACGATCAAGGTCATCACCGACCTGGAGCGCATCGGCGACGAGGCGACCAAGATCGCGCGCGCCGCCCGCAGCATCGCCGAACGCGGCGTGTCGCCCACCATCAACCATTACGACACGATCCGCGTGATGGCGGCCAGCGCCGGCGGCATGCTGCACGACGCGCTGGATGCCTTCGCCCGCCTCGACGACAAGCAGGCCGTCAAGCTGATCGCGCAGGATCAGGAGGTGGACCACGAGTTCCGCTCGGTGATGCGCACGCTGATCACCTTCATGATGGAAGACCCGCGCACGATTTCCACCGCGCTGGACACGCTGTGGGTGGCCAAGGCGATCGAACGCGTCGGCGACCATGCGAAGAACATCGCGGAATACGTGGTGTACATCGTCGAAGGCAAGGACATCCGCCATACCGACTACGTGGCTTCACACCTGGTTGGAGAGTGAGGGACGATTCGTGTCCATGAGAAGGAAGCCGGCTGGGCGGCGGGGAAGCGCGGGGGAGGGGAGGCGCCGCGCGAAGCAGGAGGAAAGGCGTGTCCCCGCCGACCCGCTCGTCCGGCAGAGGGCGATGCGAAGCTGCGTCGTGCCGTCGTTCCTGCCCTGCCAAAGTCATTGCCGCTGTCTTCCTGGGTTCCCGCCTGCGCGGGAACGACGGCACGGTGGTCATATTCCCTTGGAAAGAGCAACCGTCCGTTGCCTCACCTGTCATTCCCGCGCAGGCGGGAATCCAGAACGGGCGCCTGCACGCGCTCCCTTGCTGGGTTCCCGTCTGCACAGGAATGACGAGCAGGTATTCATGCTCAGGCAAGAACGAAAAACCAACCAGCCATAGGTCATCGCACATGGAGAAAAGAGACGCTTTCTTACCCATCCAATAACAACAACATCGGATTTCCTCCACGCCCGCGCCACGCCATTTATGATGGCAGGCAGCGCCCGAAAATCCGGCCCTATGCACCGAATGAATGAAACGAACAACCATGGCTCTCGCTGAAAAACCCACCATCCTGATCGTCGAAGACGAACCATCCATCATCGAACTGGTCACCTTCAGCCTGAAGGAAGCCGGCTGGAGCGTGGCGGCCGTGCAGAATGCCGCCGACGCGTGGAATTTCATCCAGCAGCGCCTGCCGCAATTGATGCTGCTCGACTGGATGCTGCCCGACCAGAGCGGCCTGCGCCTGCTGTCGCGCATCCGCGGCGACCGCCAGTTCAACGAACTGCCGGTCATCATGCTCACCGCGAAGAGCATGGAAGAAGACAAGATCGCCGGCCTCGACAACGGCGCCGACGACTACGTGACCAAGCCGTTCTCGCCGCGCGAACTGACGGCGCGCATCAACGCGCTGCTGCGCCGCAAGACGCCGGAGCATTCGCAGCGCCTGATGACGGCCGGCGAGATCGCGCTCGATCCGGTCAGCTGCAGCGTCAGCGTCAACGACGAGAAGATCGACATCGGCCATGCCGAATTCAAGCTGCTTAAGTTCTTCCTGGCGCATCCGGAACGGGTGTTCTCGCGCAGCCAGCTGCTCGACAAGGTATGGGGCGATCACGTCGCGATCGAGGAGCGCACGGTCGACGTGCACGTGCTGCGGCTGCGCAAGGCGCTGAAGGAAGCGGAGCACCTGATCAAGACGGTCCGTAGTGTAGGCTATATGCTTTCGGAAAAATAAAGCCCGGCGGTCCTCATGAATCCGATTCTGCTGTTCTGGGTGCCGGCCGTATTGCGCCTGCTGGTCGGCCTGCTCGCCGCCGGTATCGTCTGGTACTGCTTCGGCCTGACCGCCGGGCTGGTCGTCGGCCTGCTGGGTGCCGCCGGGCTGATCCTGCTCCACCTCAATTACCTCTATCGCCTGTCGCGCTGGCTGGAACATCCGGACAGCGAGCGCCTTGCCGACGGCTGGGGCGCCTGGACCGACATCTTCTCGCGCCTGTACCGCATGCGGCGCGAGGACGAGCGCAACCGTACCGAACTGAGCGAATGGCTGGCGCGCTTCCGCCAGGCGATGAGCCTGCTGCCGGACGGTGTCGTCATCATGGACGACGTGCTGTTCCTGGAATGGTGCAACCCGGCCGCGGAAGACCATCTCGGGCTGTCCAACGTGCGTGACAAGAGTATGCGCGTCACCAACCTGATCCGGCATCCGGACTTCATCGATTACATCATCCTCGGCCGCTATGACCAGCCGCTGACCATCGCGTTGCGTGACCGCAAGTTCATCCTGCACATCATCCCGTTCGAGAACCGTCGCCAGATCCTCGTCACGCACGACATCACCGAATCCGAACGCATCGAGCGCATGCGGCGCGATTTCATCGCCAACGCCTCGCACGAGTTGCGCACGCCGCTGACCGTGATCAACGGCTTCCTCGAGATCGCCCAGGCGCAGCCCAACCTGGAACCGTCGGTGCGCATGGCGCACGTGCGCCTGATGATCGAGCAGGGTCAGCGCATGCAGCACCTGGTGGAAGACATGCTGACGCTGACGCGGCTGGAATCGGTGGACTATCCGCTGCGGCCCGAGCGCGTCAACATGCACAACCTGATGGAGCAGATCCTGCAGGAAGGCAAGGCACTCTCGTCAGGCCGCCATGCGATCACGATGACGATCGCCGGGCCGGACATCAGCGGCAGCGCCGACGAATTGCGCAGCGCGTTCGGCAACCTCGTCTCCAACGCCATCCGCTACACGCCGGAAGGCGGCAAGATCGAGATCGTGTGGCGCGAAACGGCTTCCGGTCCGCAGTTCCTGGTGCGCGATACCGGCATCGGCATCCGCTCCGAACACATTGCCCGCCTGACCGAGCGTTTTTACCGCGTCGACAAGAGCCGCTCGCGCGAAACCCAGGGCACCGGCCTGGGACTGGCGATCGTCAAGCACGTTGCGCTGCGGCACAACGCGGTGCTGGCGATCGAGTCGCAGCCGGAGATGGGCAGCACCTTCATCCTCAAGTTCGGCAACGCGTCCGTCGTGCAGGGGGAGCAGCAGGCGGTGATCTGAGTGCTTTTGCGCAAGATTGCCCCGCTTCATCCATCGAAGGGCGTCGGCCGTTGCGCGATGCCACGGCGAAATTCCCGGTAGCAGAAAAAATCATCGGTTGAAAACCTTTCCCATGCCGGACGGTCTTAGGGCGAATACGTTCGAGCACATCCGTTGATCCAACGGCGCGCTCGCGCTCAGTTCCCATCAAGGCGACCGCACGAGGAAACATGATTCCCGTCTACCAGCCATGCCTGAACGGCAAGGAAAAAGAGTATGTGAACGAGTGCCTCGATTCGACGTGGATATCGTCCAGGGGCGAATTCATCAACCGGTTCGAGCGCGGTTTCGCGGACTACATCGGGGCCAAGCATGCGACCGCAGTCTGCAACGGTACGGTGGCGCTGCATCTTGCGCTCGAAGCGTTGGGCATCGGGCCGGGCGACGAGGTCATCGTACCCACCTTCACCTACATCGCATCGGTCAACACCATCGTCCATGCCGGCGCGACGCCGGTATTCGCCGATTCGCTGGCCGACAGCTGGCAGGTCGATCCGGAAGACGTGCAACGCAGGATCACGCCAAGGACGAAGGCCGTCATCGCCGTCCATCTGTACGGCGCGGCATGCGACCTGGACGCGCTCGGCAGGATCTGCCGCGACCATCGCCTTTTGCTGATCGAGGATTGCGCCGAAGCGCTGGGCACGCTGTACAGGGACCGGCACGTCGGCACCTTCGGCGACGCCGCCACCTTCAGCTTCTTCGGCAACAAGACCATCACCACCGGCGAGGGCGGCATGGTGATCGCCAGGGACAGGGAAGTTTTCGAGCGGGCCTACCATCTCAAGACGCAGGGCGTGTCGCCGACGCGCGAGTACTGGCACGACGTGGTCGCCTACAACTACCGCATGACCAACATCTGCGCCGCGATCGGCCTGGCGCAGCTGGAAAAGGCCGACGCCATCATCGACAAGAAACGCCGCATCGCGCAATGGTATGCGCAGGCGCTGGCCGGCCTGCCGCTGCAGACGCATGCCGAACCGGAAGGGACGCGGCATTCGTACTGGATGTGTTCGGCCCTGCTGCAGGACGCCGCGTTGCGGCAGCCGTTGCGCGACCACCTGAAGGATGCCGGTATCGAAACCCGTCCTTTCTTTCCGCCAGCGCATACGATGCCGCATCACCGCTGTGCCTCCACTTTCCCGGTGGCGGAAAGCCTGGGCGCGCGGGGCGTCAGCCTGCCCAGCTATCCGGCGCTGAGCGAGGCGGACGTGGCCTTCGTCGCATCGCACATCCGCGCTTTCTTCGCCGGCAGCATGGCGGCCAAAGCGGCGGCGCACAGGGAAGCCGCAGCGGCCGTTTCCTGACGGCGTTTCCACCTGTAAAAACAAGCGAGGGTGTGACGCCGTCGCGGCCGGGGAAAGGGAGCCTCGTTGAGCAGCTATTTCAGGGACGTCTGGCGCGCGCGCTATTTCTGGTTCCATCTCGCGCTGTCCGATCTGCGTTCGCGCTGGCGGCGTTCCTTTTTCGGCATCCTGTGGTCCATCATCCAGCCGCTCGGCATGACGCTGCTGCTGGCCATCGTGTTCGGCCGCATGTTTCATACCGACATCACGACCTATGCGCCTTACATTCTTTCGGGAATCATCGTATGGGAATTTCTTGTCGCCAACGTCACCGGCGGCGCGCTGTCGTTCGTGCAGGCGGACGCCTACATCAAGCAGTACCGTCATCCGCTCGCCATCTATACCCTGCGCACCATGCTGAGCAGCCTGATGGTGCTGATGCTGGCCAGCGTGGCGCTGTACGGATGGACGGCCGTCGTGCTGCCGCAGCACATCGGCTGGGACTGGCTGGCGACGCTGACCGTGTTCCCGGTGCTGGCCCTGATCGCATGGCCGCTGGCGACCTTGCTGGCCTATGCCGGCACGCGCTTTCGCGACTTGCCGCATGCGATGGGACTCGTCATGCAGGCGCTGTGGTTCGTCTCGCCGGTGTACTTCCAGGCCGACATGTTCCGCCGCGGCGGTCTGCAGGCGCTGATCGACTACAACCCGATCTATCACGTGCTGCAGATCGTCCGCGCGCCGCTGATCGAGGGCCGGCTGCCGACCGTTGTCGATTACGGCTACGCGCTGGCAGCGGCGCTGGTGTTCGCGCTGTGCGCGTGGATGGTCGGCCGCCGCGCCGAGCGCAGGGTCATCCTCTACCTATGAAGCGGCCCTGCATCTCCATGCAGGGCGTGAACCTGCATTACGCGGCGGTGGCGTTCCGGGAGCGTTCCCTCAAGTCGCTGCTGGCGCGCCCGTTCGGCAGGAACGGCGCGGCGCCCGAGGTGCACGACATCCATGCGCTGAAGGACGTGCACGTGGAGATCGGCGGCGGCGAACGGGTCGGCCTGCTGGGCCACAACGGCGCCGGCAAGAGCACCTTTCTGAAGACGGTGGCCGGCCTGTATCCGATCTCCGGCGGCACCATGCGGGTGGACGGCGAAGTGCGGTCGCTGTTCGACCTCAGCCTCGGCTTCGAACCGGATGCGACGGGGCGGGAGAACATTCTGTACCGCGGCCTGCTGCTGGGTCTGACGCCGAAGTTCATGCGGGCGAAGGAGGCGGAGATCGTGGAATTCGCCGATCTCGGCGCCTTCATCGACTACCCGATCAAGACCTATTCGGCCGGCATGCAGGTCAGGCTGGCGTTCGCCATCTCGACCTCCGTCGGCGGCGACATCCTGCTGCTCGACGAAGTGATCGGCGCCGGCGATGCCAACTTCATGACCAAGGCCAAGCAGCGCATTACGAACCTGATCGAGCAGGCGGAAATCCTGATCCTGGCTTCCCACGAATTCGGCGCGCTCAAGAGCCTGTGCCGCCGCGGCCTAGTCTTTCACCACGGCGCGATCGCCTTCGACGGGCCGATCGATGCCGCCGTCGAGGCCTACAAGAAAATGAACGGACTGCCATGAACGAAGCGCCGCGCGTGATGTGGCTGCTCAACCACAAGACCTTAAGGGAGTTCGAGATCGCGCAGATGCACGCGATGGGCATCACCGAAATCTTTCTGCCGAAGCGCTTCCCCTATGACGAGGCCAACCTGTCCGCCAACGTGACCGATGCGCTGGATGCCGGCCTGCGCATGCCGCCGGAACAGCTCGAGCTGCTGAACGGCCAGGACTGGTACGGCGAGCCGTCGGCGCAGGCATGGGAGATCGCGAACCGGCATTTCGACGTGGCGTTCATCGGCTTCTTCCCGCGGCAGATCGAATCCGCCATCCGCTGTTTCGAGGGGGCCATCGTGGTCCGGGCCTTCGGCCTGAGCGGGCAGGACACCTATGCCAAGCTGCTGCGTAAGCTGGGCGGCGAGCGGCTGGACGCCGCGATCCGCGGCTGCGGACGGCGCTTCTGGTTCGGTATGGGCTATCCGCATCTGGCCGACATCGAGCTGCCGCTGGTCGCCGATCGCGCCGTGCATCTTCCGGTCGGTCTGAAGATCGACAAGGACCATCCAGAGCGGTGGGAGGGCAAGGCCAGGCAGATCTTCTTCGTCTGCCCACGGATAGGCACGTCACTCTACTTCAACGAGGTGTACAGGGAATTCCGTCGCTGCTTCGGCGACCTGGAATACGTGATTGGTGGCGCGCAGCCGGTAGAAGTCAACGATCCCCGCGTGCTCGGCTTCGTCCCGCAGCCGCAGCACGAATACAACATGATGCAGAGCCGCGTGATGTTCTATCACAGCCGCGAGCCTTACCACGTCCACTTCCATCCGTTCGAGGCGATCGCCATCGGCATGCCGCTCGTCTTCATGGCGGGCGGCATGCTGGACCGGCTGGGCGGCAGAGAGCTGCCGGGACGCTGCGAAACGATGAGCGAGGCGCGTCGCAAGATCGAGCGCATCCTGGACGACGACCGCGCGTTGATCGCGCATATCCGCGCAAGCCAGCGCGTGCTGTTGGACCCGCTGCGGCCGGAACAGGCGCGCCCGGCCTGGCAGGAAGGTTTTCAGCGCATCCTCGCCGAACTATCGATCTGGCGTGCCGAGCAGGAAATGCGGCCGCCTTCGCGACGGCGCCGCAGGATCGCGGTGGTCATTCCCGTCGCATATCGCGGCGGCACCTTGCGCGGCGCACAGTTGCTGGCCCGCGCGATCGAGGCCGGCAGCGAGCAGGCGGGCGAAGCCGCCGAGGTCGTGCTGCTGCACCTGGACCGGGAGGAAGATTATCCGGACGAAGCGTTCGCGGACCTGCCGGTGACGATTGCCCGGCGCCCGTACCGCTGGCGCGAGCTGCCTCCGGACGAGGCGCGGCGCGCCATGCGTTATGCCGGCTTTGCCGGCTGGGAGCCGGACGAGGCGCGCTACCAGGTTCCGGACGACGGCATCAGGCAACTGCAGGATTGCGACCTCTGGGTAATCGTGTCCGACCGGCTGCCGCTGCCGGTGCTGCCGCTCAAGCCGATCGTGCTGATGGTGTACGACTATCTGCAGCGGTACGTCGGCATCCTGTCCTACGGCGCCAGCCAGCCTTTCCTCGATGCGGCCCGCCGGGCCGAGCGCGTGTTCGTCACGACCGATTTCAATTACTGGGATGCGGTCCAGTTCGCCGGGCTGGACCCGTACAAGGTACGTCGGCTGCCGATGCTTACGCCGGCATTTGTTGCCGACCCGCAGCCCGGCCGCAGCGACAACAGCAGCACCGAAGCCTATTTCATCTGGACCACCAACGCCGCGCCACACAAGAACCATGTCCGGGCCGCCGAGGCGCTATGCATCTATTACGAGGAATTCGACGGCCGGCTTGACTGCCGGATAACCGGAACCAACACCGCCAGCATGCTGGAAGGGTCCGAGTCTCATCTGAAGAAAATGGCGGCGCTGCTCGCGCGCAACCGGCACCTGCGCGAACGCGTGAAGTGGCAGGGCGAATTGCCGGACCGCGAGTACCGCCGCTGCCTGGCCGGCGCGCGCTTCCTTTGGCACGCGGGCCAGATTGACAACGGCACGTTCAGCGTGGTGGAGGCGGCCTATCTTGGCATTCCCTCGCTGTCCAGCGACTATCCCGCCATGCGCGAGATGGATGCCGAGTTTTCGCTCAATCTCGCCTGGATGGATCCCTATTCGCCACGGCAGATGGCGGAGCAGCTCAAGAACATGGAGCAGGAGGCCGACGCACGCCGCGCAATGCTGCCTTCCGCCGAACGGCTGGCCGAACGGCGCGTGGAGGCGCTGGCGCATCGCTACTGGGAGGAACTGCGCGCATGTCTGTGAAACATTACGGCATCTATCTCGCCTATCCGCCCACGCTGGACCTGCGCCATGAAGGCCTGGGGCGCTACCTGGCGTCCTTCATCCACGGCACGCTGGGGCGGCCGGACGTCCATTTCGTCGTCGTGTGTCCGAGCTGGTCCCGTCCCATGCTGGAGGAATTGTTCGAGAGCGAAGGGGTGCCGGCGGAAAAGGTGCGCATCGTCGCGCCGGCGGGCAAACCCTACCTGCTGCGCGCGTGGGAGTTCTGGCATGCCTGCCGCAGGCGGACGCATGCGGTCGGCATGCGCAAGCGCCTGGTGCGCGCGGTCAAGGCGGCCGGGCGGCAGCTCGCGGGGCGCCTCGAACGGCGGCTGGCGCATGCGCACAATACGCTGTCGCTGCTGTCGCTGCTGCTGGAAGGAACCGTGCTGCTGTTGCTGCTGCTGGCGCTGTCGCCGCTGCTGCTGCCCATCCTGCTCGTGCAGCGTGCCGGCCCGCTCGTCGCCAAGGCGAAGCGGCGGGTGGAAGCCAGGCTGCAACCGTTGCGCGGCAAGGTGGCGCGCCTGTCGGAAAGTCCCAAGGACGAAGGCTGGGTGCTACGCCTGTTCGCGATGATGAACGACATGGAAGCGCAACGCATGCAGCGCCTGATCGACGGCTTGCGCGGCGTGCGCGCATGGTACGCGCCGTCCGCCTTCTGGCCGGCATTCAACCGCATCCAGGCGCCGCGCCTGATGTGCGTGCCGGACGTGGTGCTGGGCGATTTTTCCGTCAGCTTCTCCAACGTCGGCGGCAACCGCTTCCTCGATACCTTTGAAAACATCCGCGAGGCGATCCGCGGCGCCGACCATATCGTGACCTACAGCGAGGAAGTCAAATGGCGCACCGTGGTCGACCGCTACGGCGTGCCGGCGGCGCGCGTCTCCGTCGTGCACCACGCGCCGAACGAACTGGACCGCTGGGTGACGGTGCGTGGGTTCTCCGACGTCGACACGCCCTCGCGGCAATATTGCGAGTCGCTGCTGATCAAGGCGCTGCTGAAGGCGACGTACCAGCGCTACACGGTCGGCGTGCAGACCGGCGCGCTGCGCTTCCTGTTCTACGCCAGCCAGTTCCGGCCCAACAAGAACGTCATGACGCTGCTGAAGGCGTACGCATTCCTGCTGCGCCGGCGCTATCTCGGGCACAAGCTGATCCTGACCGGCAATCCCAAAGACATACCCGCGATCCAGGATTTCATCATCGACCAGCATCTCGAAAACGACGTGCTGTGCCTGCACGGCTTGACCGTGCCGGAACTGGCCGCCTGCTACAAGCTGGCCGATCTGGCCGTCAACCCGAGCTTGAGCGAAGGCGGCTGCCCGTTCACCTTCACCGAGGCGCTGTCGGTGGGCACACCGGCCCTGATGGCGCGCATTCCCGTGTCGGAGGAAATCCTGTGCGACCCCGTCCTGCAGGAGGTGACCTTCTTCGATCCGTACCGCTGGGAAGACCTGGCCGAACGCATCGAATGGGCGTTGACGCATCGCGAGCAATTACTCGCGATCCAGAGGAGCGTCTATGCAGAGTTGAGGCAGCGTACCTGGGTCGACGTCGCCGACGAGCACATCGCGCTGCTCGAACGCCTGGCCGCGGTCCCGGCCATCGTTGCGGCTGCGGAAGAAAATGCCTGAGGAAGCGCCGCCGATGCCACACGACCGGATCGCACCGCCTCCGCACGGACTGCTCATCTTCGGCTTCGGCGGCCATGCGCGCTCGGTGGCCGACGTCGCCGTTGCGGCCGGCGTCACGGCATTGCGCTTCGTCGATTCCGCCGTGCGGGACGGCGAGGTTTTCCTCGGCTTTCCCGCCGTGAGCGCATGGGAAGAGTCGGTGCCGGCCGGCTGGCAGGTATTCCCGGCCTGCGGCGACAACCGTCAGCGGCAACGGCAATGCGCCCGTTTCATGGAGGCCGGCTGGCCGCTGGCCACGCTGATCGCGCCCAGTGCGACCGCCGGCATCGGCTGCGTGATCGGGCCGGGCTGCTTCATCGGCCATCATGCGCACATCGGCCCGGCCGCCCGCATCGGGCAGGGATGCATCATCAACACGGGCGCCATCGTCGATCACGAATCCTCGGTCGGCGATTTTTCCCATGTCTCGGTCAACGCCACGATCGCGGGCCGCAGCCACGTCGGGCGCTTCGCCATGATCGGCGCCGGCGCCACCGTGGTGGACTACATGGAGATCGGCGACGAGGTCACGGTCGGCGCCGGCGGCCTGGTGCGGCATGCGATCGTGGAACCGGGCGTCTACGTCGGCGTGCCGGTCAGGAAGCTGCGCTGAAGGCCGGCATGCGCGTCCTGCATTTCTACCGCACCGCCTTTCCCGACACGGTCGGCGGCATCGAACAGACGATCGCCCAGATCGCCAGCGGCGCCAACAAGCTCGGCGTGCAGACCGACGTGCTGTCGCTGACCCGCGGCGACGGTCCGCGCGTGATGGAGATGGACGGCTACCGGCTGCATCGCACGAGGCTGGACCTGCAGATCGCCTCAACCGGCTTTTCCGTCTCCGCCTTCTTCCGTTTCGCGCAGCTGGCCAGGCAGGCCGACGTGATCCACTATCACTTTCCCTGGCCCTTCATGGACGTCGTGCACTTCGCCACGCGCGTGAACAAGCCGGCCGTCGTCACCTACCATTCCGACATCATCCGCCAGAAGCAGCTGCTCAAGCTTTATGCGCCGCTGCGTTCCCGCTTCCTCGCCGACGTCGATCGCATCGTCGCCACGTCGCCCAACTACCTCGCCACCAGCGACGTGCTGGAGCGGTACCGGGACAAGGTACAGGTCATCCCGATCGGCATCGACAAGGCGAGCTATCCGCAGCCCTCGCCACGCAAGCTGGAATACTGGCAGGCGCTGCTCGGTCCGAAATTCTTCCTGTTCGTCGGCGTGCTGCGCTATTACAAGGGGCTGCACCTGCTGCTGCAGGCGGCCAAGGGCACGAACTATCCGATCGCCATCGTCGGCGCCGGCCCGGTCGAGCACGAGCTCAAGGTCCAGGCGGCGCGCCTCGGCCTGCGCCACATCCATTTTCTCGGACTGCTGCCGGAAGAGGACAAGGTGGCGCTGCTGCATCTCTGCCATTGCGCGGTATTCCCGTCCCACCTGCGCTCCGAAGCCTTCGGCATCTCGCTGCTCGAAGGCGCGATGTACGGCAAGCCGCTGATTTCCAGCGAAATCGGCACCGGCACCACCTTCATCAACATCGCGGACGAAACCGGCATCGTCGTGCCGCCCGGCGATCCCGTCGCGCTGCGCCACGCCATGCGGTACCTGTGGGAACACCCGGAACATGCCGCGGCGATGGGGAAGCGGGCGGAGGAGCGGTATTGGCGGTATTTCACGGCGGAGCGGATGGCGCGGGCTTATGTGGAGTTGTACCAGGAATTGATGACTGCCAGAGAGAGCTAACTATCCCAATATCCGATTTTCAGGAGCATATGACAGGGGCAGGAAGTCATTCTGGGAACATATGTGGGAGGCGGATAAGGGGTTGCAGTATGGCCGAGCGGTCGTGTTGCTTGTTCACGGATATTTGCAAGAAACGGGCAGCGTCGCCGGACTTTCCGGCATGGAAGGCCATACTTTTTTTACGAGAACAGTCGCGGATCGACACCGGCGATTTCCCCGGAAATCCGCATCTGCCGCTGCGCGATCGGCATAATGATGCCGCAGATCTGATCGAGCATGCCGGCGTCTGCGCCTTCCTGATTTGTTTCCTTACGCAGGTCCGACATCACGCGCAGCACTTCGGCCGACATCTTGCGCAATTCACGCGCGACCAGTTGCTGTCGCAGTCCGCAGAGATGCGCGAAATGCGCCCATTCATAAGGTGTCAATTCCGCTTCGGTGAAGGCGTCCCCGATTGCCATGGCATAAGTATTTTCGATGTTCCCGTCACCGAATGCCGTGATGCTGACCAGATCGTATGCGGGCGTGAGTCGCATGCCTTCGTGATCGTAGAAAAAAGAAAGGTTCTTCGCATGGGCATCGGTGTTGCCGATCAGGATCTGGAAAATGGTCCATCGCAGCAGTTGCAGTCGCTGCGCGGCGGGGCTCGTGCTGTGAGCGAGCAGGGCAAAAAGTTGTGGAAGCGAAGCGCCGTCACGGATGGCTCGTACGTCCGGCCTGTCTCCATAGGGGCGTTCGTATTTCAGCATGGAGGAGATGTCCAACGCCTGGCAACCATCGATGACGTGCAGGCGACGGACGGTATCGCCGTCAGGGATACGGTCGAACCGTTCGACTTCCAGCACTGGCTCCGGCACATGGACCAGGCGGACCCTGGCGGTTGGCAGTCCAGCTTTCGCAGCCAGGCGCATGCAAAAGAATTCGTTGCTCGTCAATCCGTTCAGCATGCCATTCGAGGGCTCCGGTTTCAGGATTACGGTCGAGGCGAGCCTGCCGCTGTCGATCAGATACCAATCCTTACCATCCTTGAAGACGGCCACCTTGTCCTGGTAGCCTGCGATGGAAAGACGAACTTTGCCATCCCATACGGAAAAGGGCACGTAAGGACGCTCCTTGATGCGCTGTGACAGCTCGGTTGCCGGCAGCAGGCGAGGGGGCATTTCCTTACCTTGCGCGGGTTCATTGCCGGTTTCCCCAATCGTGTCGTCGGCAGACGCGAGCCGCAAGGCGAGCGCTCCAGTCGTTTCGCGGCCTAGCGCGATCATCAGGCCAATCAGATTGGATTTGGATACTTTGTTTGCTGCGGCGGCTTCATCCAGTGCACGGCCTTCTGGCAACAGGTTTTCAAAGAAGCGGCGGACACGGGCGCTATGGGTTGCTGCCGTTTGCCCTTCCGCGGGTACCAGAGGCAAATGCGGGCTAAGCGCGTAACGCAGGGGCTCCTCCAGCCAAGCCGGCGCATAGGAAAAAGCGAAAAGATTGGTTTCGGGATTTTCTGACAAGCTGCCAGCCAGCCGTCGGTCGAAAAAGACGTCGAGCCGAATCATCGCGTTTCCTTCTTGAGGAGGTGTAGCACCCTGTCCCGCTCCCGGGATCGGGCAACGAAGAGTACGACGCCCAGTTCGGCCGCTGCCTTGAGCAGGATGCCTGTACCGACTGTAGGTTTGCCCGCTTCAATATCCGAAAGAGTCTGCTTTGCGATACCAATGGTAAGGGCTGCTTCTTCGATGGTAAGTCCTTGCTCAGTGCGGCAGGCGCGAATGGCGAGCCCAAGTGTTCGTGTATCGCTAACTGGATTGGGGGGGAAAGGGGCGAGTTTGACTCGTTTCATATAAATCCTTTTTTGATAGGATTATATTGGAAAAATAAGAAAAAGAAGCATTAATCCTATTAAAGTGGGCTTTTTATTGAATTCTGAATTGGAGAAATACATAAATCCTGCAAGAGTAGGATTTATATAGCAAATGTGAATATCGCCGCAAGTAATTGCAGGGGGGCCTTTACAATCCGGCGTGACGAACCCTGTCGGACGATCCTCGATATCTATCCATCCATGCAAACCATCCTCGTCACCGGCTCGGCCGGCTTCATCGGCTTCCACCTCACCAAGGCGCTGCTGCAGGCCGGCCATCGCGTCGTCGGCATCGACAATCTCAACGACTACTATCCCGTTGCCCTGAAGCAGGCACGGCTGGCGGACATCGACAGCTTTTGCGCGGCGCATGCCTGCGGCGAGCACTACCGCTTCATCCGCATGGATATCGCCGACCGGCCGGCCATGGCCGCGCTGTTTGCCGAACAGACCTTCGATCGCGTGATCCACCTCGCCGCGCAGGCGGGCGTGCGCTATTCGATCACCAACCCGCATGCCTACGCCGACGCCAACCTGGTCGGCTTCGTCAACGTGCTGGAAGGCTGCCGGCAGCAGCAGACGCCGCACCTGGTCTACGCCTCGTCCAGCTCGGTGTACGGCATGAACACCAAGATCCCGTTTTCCACCGAGGACCGCGTGGATTATCCGATCAGCCTGTATGCGGCGACCAAGAAGGCCAACGAGCTGATGGCGCATACCTACAGTCATCTCTACGGCCTTCCCACCACCGGCCTGCGTTTCTTCACGGTGTACGGCCCGTGGGGCAGGCCGGACATGGCCTATTTTTCCTTTACGCGGGCGATCCTGGAAGGCCGGTCCATCGACGTGTTCAACAACGGCGAGATGCAGCGCGACTTTACCTACATCGACGACATCGTCGAAGGCCTGGTGCGCGTGAAGGACAGGCTGCCGACGCCGCAGCAGAACGCGCTGACCAATGCCCATGCGCCCTACAAGATCTACAACATCGGCAACAACCGCCCGATTCCGCTGGAGCGCTTCATCCAGGCCATCGAGCAGGCGACCGGCAAAACGGCGATCCGCAACAACCTGCCGATGCAGCCCGGCGATGTGCCGGTCACCTATGCGGACGTGGACGACCTGATGGCGGACGTGGGTTTTCGGCCTGAGACTTCGATCGAAGAGGGGATCGGACGATTCGTCGCGTGGTACATGCAGCGGGGAAAAGAACTTTTCGGTTGATGGCGGGTCCGGGGAATGGCGGTTTGCCTTCGATCGGCAACCGTGCCTTGCCGCAAGGCCGCAACGCCGGAATGCGGCGAGGGCAGGTCTAGTCCATGATCGCGTTGCTGGAGTTTCCCCCATGAGATATGCGCTGGTCGCGACAACGGGTTATCTGCTGCTGGTCGATCTGCAGTCCCGCCAGGTCACGCCGCTGGAGAACGAACGTCCGGAGTATTACGGCATATCGTGGTTCCCGAATGGCATGGACATCGTGTTGTCCCACTCCGGCCTGAAAAACGAAGAGTTGGTCGATCTTGCCTCCTACGCCCAATCCGAACAGGGATGGCTTTCCGTCGGGCCTTGGTCAAGCCGTAAGATCCTGTCCGCGCCGCACCAGATTCTTTGTGCCCCGGACGGCCGCATCATTTGCACCAACACCGGCAGAAACGTCATTACGGTCATCGATCCGGCGCAACCTACTTGCTACCAGGAAGCCGGCATCAGCGAAGCGCGCTGGGACAGACTTGGCCTGGACCAGGCACCGGGCGACCATCTCAACTCCATATTCCTGCGCGGCGACCGGTTGTACGTCATCGCGCATGGACACCGTAAAGGGTCGATCCTGGGGACATTCTCCTATCCCGATCTCGATCTGATTTCCGTGCGACATTTGCGGAACAAGCAGATGCTGCACAACATTTGGGTGACGGGTGACGGACAGTGGATCAGTTGCGATTCGGGAGCAGGCGCGCTCATCGACCTTGAAGCCGATGCCACGCTTTGGGAAGCCGGCACGTCGATATACACCCGTGGACTTGCAGCCGGCAGCGACCATGTGATCGTCGGCGAAAGCCAGAAATTGGGACGGGATTTGCGCCGCAGTTCGTTGAGCAGCTTGTGGATATTGGATCGGAAGGGCTGGAACGCAGTCGATTATCTATGCCTTGGCCCTTACGGCGCAGTCAACGAAGTCCGCCTGCTGGACGTCCCCGACGAAGCCCACCATGGCATTCCTTTTCGCGGCCTGGAAAACCTGCTGCAGGCAGGCCTTTACGAGCGGGTGGCGGAAAGCAAACGGCAAGCCGAACAGATCGCCCGAACAGGACGCCAGGCCTGGTCCGCCTACGATGTCATTTTCGGCAATCCCGATTGGCAGGCCGATGGAAGCAAGGCTGCCGCTGCAGGCCACCTATGCCTGACATTGAAAAGACCCAGGCCCGACAACGGTACGCTGGCCTTTTCCTATGTCTTGCATGCGGGGCAGGAATCCCACGTCTCCGCCGTTCTCGGTTATGCAGGCAACTGGGACGACACCCGCATGGCGGCGCTGCTGCTGCAACCCGACGGCAAGGCCGCAACGCTGTCGGTATGGCGGCAGGATGGCCAGGCATGGGCGCCGTTGCCCGGCGTCGTGGTGCGCGGTCTTCCCCTGACGGGCGCGATGCGATTGCACATCTCGGACGCCAAGGTCAGCCTGGCCGTCGACCGGAAGAAAGTGCTCACGCTGTCGGCGGCCGAATTGGGTTTGACGCGCTGTGATGAAGGGCTGGGCATTCGATGGACCGGTTCGTCCGTCAGGCCGCTTGAGGCCGGTGAGTAGCTGCATATATGGCTGCCAGGCAAGAACTTTCCGCCAGATAAGTACCTAAGTCTCGCAGAGACCTCCCATGAATATGGGATAAGAGTCCGGGAAATGTTGCGGTAGCATCGCGCATCCCTTAATCTGCACCGCTTCGCGCCCCTACACCGACAGCCATCATGAACCAAGCCATCGAGCCGGACAGCGACACCATAGATCTTTCCATCGTAACTGATGCGATACGGCGCCATTGGCGAACTTTTACCGCCTGCCTCGTCGGCGCCATCGTCCTGTCCCTTCTGCTGTTTGCCCTGATCCCGCCCAGGTGGCAGGCGAGGGCCACGCTACTCGTTGGCACCATCACGTCCGTCGCCCAAACCGATCAGCAGTCCCGCCCCATCGAGCCGCTGCCCGAAGTCTCGGCCCGAATGCATCTGGCGCAGTTCCAGCAGGCCGTGTTCGCTTCACCCAACCTGGCCGGCATCCTGGCGCCGCGGGACGCGGCGCTCTATGGAAAGACGATCAAGGCCGTACCCGTCAACGGTACCAACCTCATCAAGCTCAACGTCGCGGGCACGTCCGCGGACCATGCCCGCAAGTTGCTCGAAGCCACCGTAACAACGTTGATCGCCATCCACGACAAGGATCTGCAGGCGGCCACGCAGGCGATGCGAGCGCGTCTGCAGGACCTGACGCAGCAGATCGCCGCCAAGCAGAAGGAGCTGGCGGGGCTGCAGCAATCGCTGCCGGCCCATAAACAAGCTGGCTCCCGCGACGGCTACGCCGATCTGCTGGCCTACGACCTGATCGCCCGGTTGGAATCCGGCATCTGCGAGCTGACCGACGACCAGTTCATGCTACAGAACCTGCTGTCGCCGCCGCAGACTCGCAAGACCGAACTGGTGGACGCGGTCGAAGTGGGCGACAAGCCGTATTTCCCCAATCTGCCGATGTTCCTGCTCGCCGCCATCGTGGTCGGCTGCCTGGTTGGCACGATGGCCAGTCTGTACTTGTACAAGCAAAGTCGGTTGCAGGCATGACTGGCACTGGCATTTCGTGCGCCTACCGGGCTTCTTGTCACTGGCCGTCAAGGGCGTAAGAAGCGTCTTCGATGTTACGTACGCCCTATGGAATTCGATGCATCTGCGTGACGGATATCTGTTACTGAATGGTGGCGACAAGTCGACTCAAGAAACGGATATCAAACGAGCCAAGGCCATGTGGCAAGAAATCAAGAAGGAGCGATCATGAAAACCGCAGCATTCGATACCGCGAGATTTCTTGACAGCGAGGAGGCGATTGCAGCCTACATCAATGCTGCAGTTGAGGATGGCGACGAAGACGCGCTGCTTCTGGCTTTGAGCAATGTGATCAAAGCCAGGGGAATCGCCAAAGTGGCGGCCGATGCTGGTCTGGGCCGGGAAAGCCTCTACAAGGCGCTGATGCCCGGGGCAAAGCCGCGTTACGAGACCATATCCAAACTGACCCGTGCACTGGGGCTGCATCTGAAGGTTACAGTCTAATAGGCTGTAACCAAATGTGGTCAGGCGAGCAGTTGCTTGAGCTGCGCCATGGCTAGCGCCGAGTGGTGATTTTCTTGATCCTTTTGGCGGCTCTGCTAGAGCTGGATCAGCGAATTTCGTCCAAATTACAAAAAGCCGGGCTTTTACTGTTTGCTGACCATCGGCAAAGTTGCCCTAACAATAGTTTCCCCCTCCTTTCTGGGATATCATTCGTCCCCAATCCGGTCGGGTTCGAGGCTGGCACTGTGGCTTTGCTTTCCGTAAACGTGTCAATATTGCAATAAATGCTCCCTGCTAGCCACGCTTTCGACCACTTTCCTGATCCGATTCATGCTGATTCCCATCATCCTTTTTAGCGACGCCGGAACACGCCTGTGGGCGGTATCGCGGGAGACGCATCTCAAGCCATGAATATTCTTTTGACAGGAGGAGCCGGCTATATCGGTAGCCATACCGCCGTCGCTTTGGCTAAAGCAGGTCACACTGTAACCTTGCTCGACAATCTGTCCAACAGCAGTGTTTCTGTCATAGATAAAATTGCTCAGATTGTCGGGAGCCGGGTGTCCTTCGTAGAGTGCGATGTACGTGATACTGCTGGAATTCGGAGTGTCCTGAAGGCCTATGCAATCGATGCTGTCGTTCACTTTGCTGGACTAAAGGCCATTGGCGAATCTGTCGCACAGCCTGTCGATTATTACTCGAACAATGTGCAGGGAACCATAAGCCTTCTGCAAGCCATGCAGGCAGAATCTGTGAGCTCGTTGGTTTTCAGCAGTAGCGCGACGGTATATGGCGTGCCGCAGTACCTGCCTTACGATGAGGCACATCCGACAGGACCAACCAATCCCTATGGCCGTACAAAACTTCATGCTGAAGAATTGTTGCGTGATCTTGCGCAAGCAGACGATGCGTGGCGCATCATCTGCTTGCGTTATTTCAATCCGGTTGGGGCGCATGAAAGCGGGCTGCTTGGCGACACGCCGCTTGGCATTCCCAATAATTTAATGCCGTTTGTCGCTCAAGTCGCAATTGGACAAAGAGCCGAGCTGAAGGTGTTCGGAAACGATTACGAAACGCCGGACGGAACTGGCGTTCGGGATTACCTGCATGTGATGGATTTGGCCGAGGGCCATGTGGCTGCCTTCGACTACCTGGCGAAACATGCTGGTTGGAGCGCCATTAATTTAGGAACCGGGCGAGGATACAGCGTCCTTGAAGTTGTTCGTGCGTTCGAACGCACAAACGAATGCACTATTCCGTATGTGTTCGCGCCTCGCCGGACCGGCGATATTGCCGCTTACTACGCAAGCGCAGAACGGGCACGCAATATGTTAGGGTGGACTGCCATGCGCTCACTAGATGAAATGTGCGCGAGTACATGGCAGTACTATCGAATGGCGTATCCGACAGTAAAAAGCTTAAATCGTGCTTAGGTCTTTTCTTAAGTTTCGTGACCATACCGGTTTCCGACGTATTCTCTCGAACAGCGGGTGGATGATGGGCGAGCAGGTATTTCGCCTGCTGGTTGGTATCGGTGTCGGAGTCTGGACGGCTCGTATGCTTGGCCCAGTACGATTTGGTGAGTTGAGCTACGCTATTGCATTCGCCTCGATCTTTGGCATTGTCGCCACGTTGGGGTTTAACCGCATTTTGGTGCGCGAACTTGTTTCTAATGCCTCGTTGCCTGATACCGTACGGCGGTTGATGAATGTCGTTTTTTCATTGCGACTGATGGCTGCAGCATTGATGTATGCCGTCTGCGTTGCCGGGGCATGGTTGAGTGGGTCGCATCAGATACTCCTGATTGGGCTGGTGGCCGGCAGCTATTTTTTTAGTGCCTCGGATTGCATCGATCTGTATTTCCAGTCTAGAGTCCAAGCCCGAACGACGGTACGCGTGCGACTGGTTTCATTCATTGCTGTCACCGCTGTACGGGTTGTATTGCTGATTGCGAAGGCTGATCTTGTGGCATTCGCCGTGGCGACTTTGTTGGAATACGTAGGGGCTGCGATAGCACTGCAATGGGCCTACCGCCACAAGGGGATGCATTTCAGCGGGCTACTTCATCCAGACTGGAAGCTTGCGCGCCGGCTTCTGGCAGAGAGTTGGCCGGAGATCCTGGCCGGTTTCAGCGGACTACTATTCATCCGGCTCGACCAAGTTATGCTGCACCATTTGAGCGGCCCCGCGGCCGTCGGTACATTTGCCGTAGCGGCGCGTCTGTCGGAGGCATGGTATTTCATTCCGTCGGCGATTATTTCTTCTACCTTCCCCAACATAGTAGCTTCACGCAAAATCAGTCCCGCACTCTATATGCGCAGGTTGCAAATGCTGATGGCTGTTCTTTGCGCCATTTCTTACGCCGCTGCACTGAGTGCGACTCTCTTCGCGAATCCCGTAATTCGTCTGCTGTACGGAGTACCCTATCTGCAGTCGGCATCGATTCTGACCGTGCATATCTGGAGCGGGCTGTTTGTGTCCTTAGGGCTGGCTTCCGGTTCATGGATCATGGCCGAGAAACGGGTTCGGCTCAATCTCTACCGAAATCTGTCTGGTTTGGTCGCCAACATTATTCTCAATCTGCTGTTGATCCCGGAGTTCGGTGCCTTGGGAGCAGCCTATGCGACGCTGTTCTCCTTGATTGTCGCCTATATGCTGTTCGATCTTTTCGTTCCGTCGATGCGAGAGGTCGGCCACGGTAAATGGAAAGCTATTCTGGTTCTTCCTGTACTACTGCGATGAACGAGCAAACTTCAATTCGTCTTGAAGCTTTGCGCACGTGCGCCGCACTCTTGGTATTCGGCTACCACTTTTCTTATCTGGGTTATATGGGCCATGCGATACCTTGGCACTATCGCGGATTGGCGTACTGATGTTCTTTCTTATATCAGGATATATGATTGCTTATGTCTCAGAACATAAGCATTTCATTCTAGAACACTATGTAACGGCTAGAGTTGCCCGGTTATGTTCTGTATTTGCTCCGGCGTTAGCCATTGCAGCCATATGCGATGCTGTAGGAAGATTCTTCAATGCAGATTTCTCTAGATATCCAAGCGTATATGATGTTGATGCCTGGATGCAGTTGCCTTTTTTTCTGACGTTTTCTTTCGAGAATTCTTTTTTTTAGCTTGAGACGGTTCAGCGATGGGCCGATGTCGCCAATCGCGTATGAGTTTATCGTTCATCCATCTGTTCGAACGCTTTCCCAAGTGCTCAGAAATTGGAGCAGCGCATTTCTTGGGAATGGTCAGCATAGCTATTTCTTGAGCGATTATTTGTACACAATGCCTTTGCTGCTATTGGTTGCGGTTTTAATTGGCCCCGGTAGATTTGTGCCTCGGGCGACGTTTAAGCGGACTGTCGTCGGATTCGCGATTTCTCGTTTTCGTTGTACCTCTACCATGTTCCGTTAATAATATTGTTTAAAGCGACAGGTCTTTACGATACGAAGTCTTTACCACAAAGTTTGGTAACCGCTATGGTGGTTATCCTGTGCTGCTATTTGCTCGCCACAAAAGACACATCTGGCTCAAGGCTGTCCCAGCCGCTTTTGCAGCTCTCTCTACATTGAAAGAAAGGACCGAAAAAATGCTCGAGAAAAGCTATGACTTCGATCGCGACGGGTTCATCGTGTTGCACAAGGTCTTCGACGCCGCAACGCTTGAGCGGATGCGCAAAATTCTCGTGGATATTGTCCAGTATGCGGACAAGGGACTCGAAGATCCGTTTCTGAAGTACTACCTCAAGCACCGTTCCGACCAAGGGGTGCTCTACGATTTGTTCCAGCGCCATCCGGAGTTCAACGAGATGGTGCGTAATCCTCGTATTCTGGATGCACTTGAGGAAGTACTCGGGCCGGATATCTTCTTGTACGAGAACAGCGTCGTTTACAAACCAAAAGGCAGACAGAACGGTGTGCCTTACCATCAAGATTTCATCTCGCGCCCCAATGAACCCATCAAGTTCGTTGCATGGATGGCTGTTGACCGCGTCACGAAGGAAAGCGGTGCCTTGAAGGTTTTGCCGGGAACGCACAAGGGCGGATTCCGGAAATGGCATCGCGTACAGGGTGAGACGCACCACGACCGCATCGATGAGTCCACGCTGGATCTGAGCAATGAGATGCATATTGCACTCGAGCCGGGCGACGTGCTGATCTTCAATCAACTGGTGGTCCACGGTAGCGACGAAATGCATACGGATTCGCTGCGCCTTGTCTATCGCGCTTCGTATCAGGGTTTCGACGAGATTTATGTGCCGCGTGGAGCACCCATCGTCATGCGCGGTGGACACCCCGCTTCGCTAGCTCAACGCTGGCCGACACCGCACGAGGATCCGCAACGCAAGCCGTTGGTGAAGCGTGCGATCAATCGTATCGGCCGCAAGCTAGCGTCGATCTGAGACTGCAAGGTATGTAACGGTGACAATTTCCTCCCATCTCAAGGCGCTTTCGTATCTGGTCAAAGCCCGGCCGTACGGACTCGAGAAGCCGGTTGTTCTGCAGTTTCCTGTAATTGACATCTGTAATTCGCAGTGTCAGATGTGCCGTATTTGGGAAAACAAGAAGTCGGACGACATTTCTCCGGACAGCTTGCGCAAGGGCCTGCGCAACCCTTTGTACAGCGAGGTAGTTGCTGTTGGTCTCAACGGCGGCGAGCCGACCTTGAGAAAGGATCTCGGCGAACTGGCCGAGGTTCTGTTCGAGAAATTACCCAAGCTGCGCTCCGTTTCATTAATCACCAACGCTTATCGTTTCGAAGAGGTGATCGAACGCATCACGGACGTGGGAACGGTAGTGCAAAAGCACGGTGGCTTGTTCGACGTCATGGTCTCGCTGGACGGCTATGGCGAGATGCATGATCGCGTCCGAGGGAAGCCCGGTAACTTTGAACGGGCGCAGAAGGTAATCGATTTCATTCAGGCTTCGCCTTTGGTGTCGAATGTCCGTATCGGCTGTACGATCATCAAGGAGAACGTGTACGGTCTGGCAGACCTGTTCGAGTATTGCCAGTCGAAAGGACTCTACATCAAATATCGGCTTGGCATTCCGCATCAGCGTCTGTATACGGAGAATCTGCTTGATCCCTATGTGCTGACGGCCGAGGACAAGTATCACATTGCTGAATTTTTGGAAGGACTGATTGCCCATTATGAGACCGGCGAACATCAGAAATTTTTCTATCGCTCCCTGATCGACCAGCTGATCCACAAGGCACCGCGCAAGGCAGGCTGCGACTGGCAGCATCGCGGCGCGACCATTACCTCGAAGGGGGAGTTGCTTTATTGTGCGGTGCAGAGCAAGACGCTCGGCCTTATCCAGGAGGATGACAGCCAGAGAATTTACTTCGGCAACGAGGAGCATTTGCAGGACATTATCCGAACCAAGTGTTCGGACTGTAATCACGACTATGTCGGCATTCCGCCCAGACAGCAGTATCTGAAGCAATTGGGCTTGCAGGCGATGCGTCGCTTCCATCTTGAGCCGACCGTTCGTCGCGTTTATCGATTGACGGGCCTTGGGATTCTCCGAGAGCGGCGTGGCTTTGCCACCCGTCGTGAAAGGATGATGCACCTTGTTGAACTGCCGCCTGCTGCTCTGTCTACGCATGGAGAAGCGCGCAATGTGTTGATTTGCGGCTGGTACGGAACGGAAACCTTAGGTGACAAGGCGATTCTCGCCGGCGTGATCCATGGGTTGCGTGAGGCAGTCGGCCCGGTAGAAATAACCTTGGTCGCCTTGCATCCTTACGTCAGCGAAATGAGCCGCCGTCAGATGGACGAACTGAAGGGCTGCCGCGTCGTCGATCTGCAGGAAGGCGTGCAAGCGGTGGCTAGTATGGATCTGGTAGTTTTCGGTGGTGGGCCACTGATGGCTATCAACGAACTTGCCGACATGGAGGCCATTTTTTCAGCGGCACGGCGAAACAGCGTTCCGTCCCTGATTGCAGGCTGCGGTGTTGGACCGCTCGGGGCCGGCTGGCATAACGATTCGCTGAAGAACATTTTGTCGATGGCGTCGCGGCGCATTTATCGCGACGAGAAGTCGCGAGATTTGGCGGAAAGCCTAGGGGTCGACACCTCGGCCGATATCGTGGCCGAAGACCCGGCCTTTACCTGGCTGCGAAATCAGCGGACGCGGTTGCAGAACGTCGCTCCGCCATCTGACCACAAAGTGCTGCTGCTTGGACTGCGCGATTTTCCCTACGTAGCTTACGCACGGCACCTCGGCAAAGATGAATGCCAGGTGGCAAAGCGCCGATATGAGCATGTGGTAGTCGATGCGCTGGAACGTCTGGTGGCTCTGTATCCCGGACTGATGATTCGACCGTTGCCAATGTGTACTAACCATTTTGGCGACGACGATCGGTGGTTCTATCGTCGTCTTTTCCGCGGGAGTGCCCGGTTGCAGCAACGACTCGACCTTTCCATGCTGGGAGCGGAATTGCCTCCGTTGACCTATTGCGAAGCATTCCGTTCGGCACATGTAGCTCTCACGATGCGTTTCCATTCCGTGGTGTTTGCTTTGGGATTGGGAACTCCGACCGTGGCCATTGATTACACGCTGGGCAGAGGAAAGGTACATGCGCTGGCCGAGCGTTTTGGCATACCGTACCAGAGCTTGTCTGTACTAGATGCTGATTTCATCGTCAACGAGATCGATGGTTTGCTGAAGAAGTCTCGTGCCCAAGCTGAAGGCTTCGAGTCCGAGTTCTCCGCCGCGATGCAAAATGCATTGCACGATCTGCTTCCTGTTGCTTCGGAAGAGAGACAGGCAGTATGAGCGCGCCACGTGTCTTGCATGTAAATACTTCAGATGCGGAAGGTGGAGCTGCTCGCGCTGCCAACAGGATACATCGCGCTTTGCGTAGCTTCGGCGTAGACAGTTATATGCTAGTGACAAACCGTCGCGAAGCTTCCACTCATGTTCTGCGTCCATTGAATGCGATGCAGCGTGCGTTGCATCTTGCCAAGGCAACTGCGGGTAGTCGTATCGCTGCTTGTCAGAGGACGCCAACTAATCTTGTACTGCATTCGATCAATTACTTTTCTAGCGGCTTGGCCGACTGGATCAATAATAGCGACTTTGATATTGTCAATCTGCACTGGCTGGGCGGGGAGATGCTTTCGGTTGAGGAAATAGCTAAGATTCGCAAACCGTTGTGCTGGACGATGCACGACATGTGGGCTTTTTCAGGCGCGGAACATTACGACGATCTAGATTACCCGGGCAGGTACCGGAAAGGCTATACGGCAGCAACTCGGCCTTCCGGCTACTCCGGTCCAGATATAGACGCCTGGGTGTGGCGCCGCAAGCAGAAGGCTTGGGCGGGCAAGCGGTTCCATCTTGTCAGCCCGAGTCGGTGGTTGGCAGGCTGTGCAGAGCAGAGTGTACTGATGAGGCGGCAGCGTTGTGAAGTAATCCCGAACTGTGTCGATACGAACATCTTCAAGCCTATTGATCGGCATGTGGCGAGGAATATCCTGAATCTGGATTCCGACAAGCGTTATATCTTGTTCGGTGCCATGTCGAGCACCAGCGATAGACGCAAAGGATTCCATGTATTGCAACCAGCATTGAAGCGGCTGGCTGAGCAGGTCGGTGTCGCGGGCAACGTGGAGTTGCTGGTATTCGGCGCGGAGACCCCCGTTTCTCCTCCCGATCTGGGGCTGCCTGCTCATTATCTCGGCATGTTTCACGACGATGTCAGTCTCGCCTTGCTCTACAACGCGGCTGACGTGTTTGTCGCTCCATCCCTGCAGGACAATCTGCCCAATACCTTGGTCGAGTCGCTGGCTTGCGGGACACCATGTGTCGCTTTTGCATTGGGAGGGATGTTGGATCTCATCGAGCATGGAGTAACAGGAATGCTTGCTGAGCCCGGCGACTTCGATAGTCTTGCAAGCCGCCTGTTCGAGACCCTAAAGCAACCGCCGAGTCGTGCTGGCATAAGGCAAAAGGCAATGCAGGCATATGAAGGTAAACTCGTTGCGACGCAATATTCCGCGCTTTATCGCAACATACTAGCAATATGATACGGGCGAAGAATTTTGATAATCACGGTAAGCGGGAATGCATCTATTGTCCTCGCGAACTTGAGGACAGCTTGTGTGCACAATCAAACGAGGTTTTTGAGCCGATGGTAATAGACGATGTTTCACGAATGGAACACCAGCTGGCTAGCAATTAAGTTTTTTTGTCCTTTCAGAGAAAAGGTCAATATTTTAGTAAGAATGCCCTCGCCAGCCATGCTTTCCATGATGTGCGACCACTTTCCTGATCCGATTCCATGCTGATCCCCATCATCCTCTCCGGCGGCGCCGGCACACGCTTGTGGCCGGTATCACGGGAGGCGCATCCCAAGCCCTTCATGCGCATCGGCGCGGAAGGCAAGAGCCTGCTAACGCAGACCTACGAGCGCGCGTTGGAAGCGACCGGCAGCGCGCCGCTGATTGTCACCAACCGAGACTACTACTTTCTCTCGCGCGATGAGCTGTCGAGCCAGGCCGTCAAACCGTCCTACCTGCTGGAACCGGCCGGACGCAACACCGCGCCCGCCGTCGCATTGGCCGCGCTATGGTCTCAGCGCCAGGGCGACGATCCGGTGCTGCTGGTGATGCCTGCCGACCATATGGTTACGCAGCGCGCTGCCTTTACGGAGGCGGTCGGCCATGCGGCGGCACTGGCGGAAGAGGGCAGGCTAGTTTTGTTCGGCATCCGCCCCACGGCGCCGGAAACCGGCTTCGGCTACATCGAGATGGCGGGCGCCGTCGGCGCGCATGCGCGCAATGCGCGGCGCTTCGTCGAGAAGCCGGACCGCGCCACCGCGCAGGCCTACCTGGAGCAGGGCGACTACGTCTGGAACAGCGGCATGTTCTGCTTCAAGGCCAGTGCCATCCTCGACGCCTTCGCCCGCCATGCGCCGCAACTGCTGGAAGCGGCACGCGCCGTATGGCAGGCCAACGAAGCCAACGGCGACCACGCCGATCTGCCGGCCGCCTTCGCCGAACTGGACAACATCTCCATCGATTACGCCGTGATGGAAAAGGCCGGCAACATCGCGGTCGTCCCCGGCGACTTCGGCTGGAGCGACATAGGCTCCTGGAGCGCGGTGGCCGACGCGGTGCCGGCCGACGCCGACGGCAACACCGCCACCGGCCGCAGCATCGTCATCGACAGCAGCAACATCCACATCGAAAGCCAGGACCGGCTGGTGGCCGCCATCGGCCTGGACAACCTGCTGATCATCGACACGCCGGATGCCTTGCTGGTGGCCGACAAGGCCAAGAGCCAAGACGTGCGCAAGATCGTCGCGCACCTGAAGGAAAGTGGCAGCGAGGCATACAAATTGCACCGCACGGTGGCACGCCCCTGGGGCACCTATACCGTGCTGGAAGAAGGGGCGGGCTTCAAGATCAAGCGCATCGTCGTCAAGCCGGGGCAGTCGCTCTCGCTGCAGATGCACCATCATCGCAGCGAACACTGGGTGGTCGTGTCCGGCGCGGCCACGGTCACGATCGACCATAACACCGTGCTGGTCAGCCCCAACCAATCGACCTACATCCCGATCGGCGCCCGGCACCGGCTGAGCAACCCCGGCGTGACGGATCTGGTCATGATCGAGGTGCAGTGCGGCGGCTACCTGGGCGAGGACGACATCGTGCGCTTCAATGACGAATATGGCAGGGTGTAGGATGCGAACCAACTTCTTCCGCCGGCAGCACGGCGGAAGTCACGACAAGGCACAACAAGGGCAGGAACAGCAATGAACAAGGTGGCACTGATTACCGGCATCACCGGGCAAGATGGATCATATCTGGCGGAATTTCTGTTGAGCAAGGACTACGAGGTGCACGGCATCAAGCGCCGCGCCTCTTCCTTCAACACCGAGCGCATCGACCACATCTACCAGGATCCGCACACGCCGAACCAGAAGTTCGTGCTGCACTACGGCGACCTGACCGACACCTCCAATCTCACGCGCATCCTGCAGCAAGTGCAGCCGGATGAGGTATACAACCTTGGCGCGATGAGCCACGTCGCTGTCTCGTTCGAATCGCCGGAATACACGGCCGACGTGGACGCGATGGGCACGCTGCGCCTGCTGGAAGCGATCCGCCTTCTCGGCATGGAAAAGAAAACGCGCTTCTACCAGGCATCCACCTCGGAACTGTACGGCCTGGTGCAGGAAATCCCGCAAAAGGAAACCACGCCGTTCTACCCCCGCAGCCCGTATGCGGTCGCCAAGCTGTACGCCTACTGGATCACCGTCAACTACCGCGAAGCCTACGGCATCTACGCCTGTAACGGCATCCTCTTCAACCACGAGTCGGCGCGGCGCGGCGAAACCTTCGTCACGCGCAAGATCACGCGCGCGCTGGCGAACATCGCGCAGGGACTGGAGCAGACCCTCTTTCTGGGCAACATGGATGCACTGCGCGACTGGGGCCATGCCAAGGACTACGTCGAAATGCAGTGGCTGATGCTGCAGCAGGACCAGCCGGAAGACTTCGTCATCGCCACCGGCGTGCAGTATTCGGTGCGCCACTTCGTGGAGGCGGCCGCGGCCGAACTCGGCATTGCCATCGCCTGGCAGGGCAACGGTGTGGAAGAAACCGGCACCGTCGCCGCCATCCAGGGCGACAATGCACTGGGTGTCGCAGTCGGCCAGACCATCGTGCGCGTCGATCCCAAATACTTCCGCCCGACGGAAGTGGAAACCCTGCTCGGCGATCCGAGCAAGGCCAAGAACAAACTCGGCTGGACGCCGAAGATCACCTTCGCGGAAATGGTGCGGGAGATGGTCGCGAAGGACCTGGACGAGGCCAAGCGCCATGCGCTGCTCAAGTCCCACGGCTATGACATTTCCATCTCTCTTGAGTAGTAAATAAGCATGTCAATTGAAGCAAAGCAGAAACGCATTTATGTGGCGGGGCATCGCGGCATGGTTGGCTCCGCAATCGTGCGTGCATTGACCCAGCGCGGATACGCCAACATCGTCACGCGTACCCATGCAGAACTGGACCTGACCAATCAGGCACAGGTAGCCGCATTCTTCGCAACCGAAAAGATCGACGAAGTTTATCTGGCGGCAGCGAAGGTCGGCGGCATCCACGCCAACGACACCTATCCGGCGGAATTCATCTACCAGAATCTGATGATCGAGGCCAACGTCATCCATCAGGCATGGCAGGCTGGCGTCAGAAAGCTGCTGTTCCTCGGTTCATCCTGCATCTACCCGAGATTGGCGCCGCAGCCGATGGCGGAAGATGCCTTGCTGACCGGCCCGCTGGAGCCGACAAACGAGCCTTACGCCATCGCCAAGATAACCGGCATCAAGCTGTGCGAGAGCTACAACCGGCAATACGGTACCGACTATCGCAGCGTGATGCCGACCAACCTGTACGGACCGGGCGACAACTACCATCCGGAAAACAGCCATGTCATCCCGGCCCTGATACGCCGCTTTCATGAAGCGAAGTTGGCAGGGGCAAGCGAGGTGGTGATCTGGGGAACTGGTTCACCGAAGCGGGAATTCCTGTACGTGGACGATATGGCCAATGCAAGCGTGTTCGTGATGGAGCTGGATCGTGCGACCTATGATGCCCATACCGGCACGAGGCAATCTCACCTCAATGTCGGTACGGGGGAGGATGTCACTATCCTGCAGTTGGCCGAGGCGATCAAGGCAACGGTGGGATTCAATGGAAGGCTGGTGTTCGATACCAGCAAACCGGACGGAACTCCAAGGAAGCTGATGGATATTGGCAACCTGAAGGGAATGGGATGGAAGGCCGGAACGAACCTCCTCGCAGGACTGAAAAAGACTTACGAAGTCTTTCTAAAGGAACATGCGCCTGCAGAGCGTCTGGAAGCGGAAAGAATAAATCGTCAGTAGACGATATTTGATATAGAGAATCGAGCGGTCTAGGCAAAACTCATGACAAGTTTGATTTCAACGTTTGTATTTGGCGGAGCGCTTCTCTTATCTGTGGTACTTCCGTCTGCTGTCGTGGCCTCTGGTGTGGCGGCTTCTACCGGTTTGTTCATGATTGCGGTTTCGTATGCGTTGGTTTTTCTTCCCCTCGGGAAGATGAAGTGCCGGGTAAATTTCTTCTTCCGCTTTCTATTCATAGCTGGAGGATTCCTGCTTGGGGTTTTCCTTCATGGGTTGCTCTGTCTTCTCATGAACAGGGCTTTTGATTTCCATCGCTTTGTTTCCTCCTTCGTTTATTTGATCTGTTTCCTGCTAGGTGCCTTTTCGTTTGCACTTCTTGTCCGTCGATTGAAATCGGACGAAGTGGCAGGCGCCATTCGCTTCGTCTTTTATCTCCTGCTGCTGACCGGCATTATCGGTATTTTCGGTTACTCCCCTTGGTTTGCGACCGAGAAGCCAGTTTTCTTCTTCTCCGAGCCTTCGCATTTCGCCCTGATCTTCTTGCCATTCTTGCTTTACGTGATGGTGATTTCTCGTAGGAGCATTCGTCTTCTACTTCTTATGGCGACTTGTTTGTTGGGGGCTTTGCTGCAGAACCTGACTTTGTTTGTCGGGGCATTGGTTGTCGCTTTCCTGGTCTTTGGTGTACGGCGTCTCGTCATGTTCGCAGCGGTTGCAGCTGTCTTACTTGCGTTGTCTAACCCTACCGGGATGCGCTACTATCTGGCGCGCCTCGATCTGTCGCCGGACAGCACCAATCTTTCAGTGCTGGTCTATTTGAACGGCTGGGAACGGGCCTATCTGAATCTGCGAGAAAGCGCGGGCTTGGGGATTGGCTTTAACCAGCTAGGGTTTGCCGGTACCTCAGGAGAAGTAGCTGAAAGACTGACGAAATATGCGGGTCGGGAACTGAACAAACTGGATGGTGGTTTTGTCGCGGCAAAATTGATTAGCGAATTGGGGCTGGCCGGGATTGCGTTGTTGGGAATCTATCTCTTTTGTTTTGTGCTCGGGGCACTACGCCTGAGACGACTTACAGCAAGACCATATGGGGAGCGAGACTGTAGAGAGATATTTTTTCTTGCTTGCTTCCTGATGTTCGTTGTGGATTTGTTTGTTCGAGGGACAGGCTACTTTTCATCGGCGTCGTTCTTGCTGGCCGCTTCTGTCATATGGATGACCTTTGAACGTTATCGCAGGGCGGAAGGAGAGCACCTGCTTCCTGCTTACGGATAGTTTTTTCTTTTGCTGTTTCCACGGCTACCGCTAATTACAAGCATCGCGTACGGTGCGAAATACGACATGTCAGAAATATCGAATAGCAAGGCGGATGGTTCTCCTAAAGGGAATGTGACGATCAGCATCGTGACAGCGACCTTCAACGTTGCCCCCTTGTTGCCTTCCCTGGTCGATAGTTTGCGCCGGCAGACTGATTGCAATTTCGAATGGGTCGTGGCAGATGGTGGCTCGACGGACGGCACATTGGAGATGCTTAGGGACATTGCCGACTTGAAGATCGTCCTGTCGAGCCAGCAGGATTTCGGTATCTACGACGCATTGAACCGTGCATTGAAGAATGCATCCGGCGATTACTATGTGGTGTTGGGTGCCGACGATTCCCTTGCGCCGGATGCGGTGGAGAACTATCGCAGAGCCGCAGTCCGAACTGGGGCCGATATGATATTTGCGCAGGTACAGGCTGGCGAGCAGGTTCGTATGCCGTGCGGCAGGAAGCCATGGTTGCGCGGGCACAAAGCCTATGTGGCCGAACATGCGGTAGCGACCCTGATCCGTCGGAACTTGCATGAGCGGTTCGGATACTATTCCCGCAGGTTTCCCATTGCGGCAGATCAGTTATTCCTCAAGATCGTCTGTGCTTCGCCGGATGCAAAGCTGGCGCCAGCCGACTTCATCGCGGGAAATTATGCGGTGGACGGCGTTTCAGGCGCCGATACGATAGGCACATTGACGGAATTCTTCCGCGTGCAGCTGGAGACGGAATCCTGCCGCTTGTTGCAATGCCTGCTCTTCATCCTTCGCCTGCTTCGTCATCTGCCAACGGTCCTTTCGAATGCCGCGAGCCGCAGTCGTGCCTGACGCACCGTAGAGCATGGTGAAGACCGTGAAAAAAGTTCTTTTCGTTACGTCCTTTCATCCCGACGGGGCCGGCAACATCGGCGCCGGCGAGGCGATCAGTGGGGACAATATCCGCCGCCTTCAGGCCGCGGGGACAGAAGTGCACGTGTTCTGCGTGGCGCCGAATGATCAGCGCGCCAGCACCTCACTGCGACAGGCATGCGCTTCCTATACGGTCTGCCCGCGTACGTCTGGCCAGACACTTCTTGCCATGGTCAAGAACGTCTTCCGTGGCTCGCTGTTTGCCCCATGGTTCTTTACGCGCGTGTCGCCGCACACGATTGCCCGGCTGCAGGCTGTGATGGCAGAGGTCCGGCCGGACGAAGTCTGGTTCGATTTTCCCTCGTCGCTTGGTTTCGTTTGTTACGTCGAAGCGCCGAAGAAAGTCTATATTGCGCATGACGTGGTGAGCCAGAAGATTCGCCGTTCGCTGCTCAAGCGCCTTGCCGCACCTATGGTGAGCCGTGTCGAGGCGGCGTTGCTGAACAAGTTGTCCCGTTTGGTGGTTCTGTCCGACAAGGATCGGCAGTTGGCGCAGGAATTGGGCTTTGCCGGAGACATCGATATTTGGCCGCCTTCACATCCACGTGTCGGAACGGTGGACGATTCCGTTTCGATCGATACTGTTGTCTCCCGTTTCGGGGAGAGGGCGAACATGGTTTTTTTCGGGCATATGGGGCGTGCGGAAAACCATTGGTCGATGGTGCTGTTCATTCTTGGCTGCTATGGGAAAATCCGCAGGGCCTGTCCTGATGTGAGGCTATGGATAGTCGGTATCCAGCCGCGTGTATCGTTGCGGTTGCTTGGCAAGATTGTTCCTGGCGTCGAAGTCGTAGGCGCCGTGGACGATCCCTCCAAGGCGTTTGTGAAAAGTACCGTATGCATTGCTCCTATCCTGTTCGGTGCGGGTGTGAAGATCAAGGTCCTGCAGATGCTGGATGCAGGGGCATCGGTGGTTGCGACGCCTGCCGGGGCAGAGGGCATTATGGCCAACGAACGGTTGACGGTGGTCGATTGGGCACAACTTCCCACCAAACTCATTGCCGTCCTGAAGGAGAGACGTGTTGATGCCTGATGCCGTTGCAAGCCGGGGCTGCTTCGCATGAAACGTTCCGAAATGCCAGATGCCAGCCTGCCGAAGGTGGCCATCTGCCTGGCCGCCTTCAACGGCACGCGCTGGATCGCGGAACAACTCGATTCCATCCTCGCACAATCTTCCGTCGACGTGACGGTGTTCGTCAGCGTCGATTTATCCTCCGACGGTACTGAGCAATGGATCGATCAACGCGCCTTGCAAGATAAGCGCGTCGTCGTATTGCCGCATGGCGAGCGCTTCGGTGGCGCGGGTCGAAATTTCTTCCGCCTATTGCGGGATGTGGATTTCTCCGCGTTCGATTATGTCGGCTTTGCCGATCAGGACGACTACTGGTTCGAGACCAAGCTCGCGCGGGCGCACGAGGTGCTGCAACAGACCGGCGCCGACGCCTATTCCAGCAACGTGATCGCCTTCTGGCCCTCTGGACGGCGCATGCTGATCGACAAGGCGCAGCCGCAGAAGAAATGGGATTTCCTGTTCGAGGCGGCCGGCCCCGGCTGCACCTACGTGATGAAGACGGCGCTTGCGCAGGCCCTGCAGCAGCGGTTGCGCGAGCGCTGGGACGAGGTGCAGCAGGTATGGCTGCATGACTGGTTCGCCTATGCCTTTGCGCGCGCCAACGGCTACCGCTGGGTGATCGATGCGGAGCCGGGCATGCTGTATCGGCAGCACGCGGGTAACCAGGTCGGCGTCAACGACGGCTGGCAGGCGTTCAAGCGGCGCGCGGGCAAGGTGTGGGATGGCTGGTGGCTGGGGCAGGCGGCGTTGATCGCCGGTCTGGTCGGGCTGGCGGACGATCCCTTCGTTTGCTCGTGGCGGCCGTTGTCGCGGCTGGGCATGTTGCGGCTGGCTTGCCGCGCGGGTGAATGTCGGCGGCGGTTGCGCGAGCAGGTGTGGTTTGCCTTGTCGTGCCTGGTGCTATGTATCGCGGGGAGGCGGCATGGCTGATCCGGGCCGTATTCTCGTCACCGGCGCCAACGGCTTTGTCGGCGCCGGTCTGTGTCGGCGGCTGATAGCGGAGTCGATTCCTTTCCGCGCGGCCGTGCGCCGGCAGGCGCGTCCCACCGATCACGAAGTCGGCGATATTGATGCGAAAACTGACTGGTCTGCGGCGCTGGCCGGCTGCGATGCGGTGGTCCATCTCGCCGCGCGGGTCCACGTGATGGACGAGCGCGCCGCCGATCCGCTGGCGGCCTTCCGCGCTACCAATGTTGCGGCGACCGAAAACCTGGCGCGGCAGGCGGCCCGGCATGGCGTGCGGCGCTTCGTCTTTGCCAGCAGCATCAAGGTCAACGGCGAGGCGACTTCGCAGGCACCGTTCACCGCGCTGGATGTGCCCGCGCCGCAGGACGCCTATGGTCTATCCAAGCTGGAAGCGGAACAGGCGCTGGCGAGGGTAGCGGAGGAAACCGGGCTGGAGGTGGTGATCGTGCGGCCGCCGTTGGTCTACGGACCGGGCGTGCGCGCCAACTTTCTGAGGTTGATGCAACTCGTCGAACGCGGCATCCCGTTGCCGCTTGGTGCGATCCATAATCGGCGCAGCATGGTCGCGCTGGACAACCTCGTCGATTTGCTGCTGACGTGCATGCATCATCCGGCCGCGGCCGGGCGGACCTTCCTGGTGTCGGACGGGCAGGACGTCAGCACGCCGGAACTGATCCGCATGCTGGCGGCGGCGATGGGCAAGCCGGCCAGGCTGCCGTCGGTGCCGCCCGGTCTGCTGATGGCTGGCGCCGCCATGCTCGGCAAGTCGGCGGCGGCCGACCGCGTGCTGGGTTCGCTGCAGGTGGACATCGAGGCGACGCGGTCCGTGCTGGGTTGGCAACCGGTCGTTGGCATGCGTGATGCAATCGATGCTACTGTTGCGCATTTTTTAGCGCATTCGTAATTCTTATGAAGAGAGCGTTCGATTTCTGCCTGGCGCTGGCGGCGCTGTTGATCCTGTTGATTCCGATCGCGCTGGTGGCGCTGCTGGTCAAGCTGACTTCGCGCGGACCGGCGATCTACTGGTCGGATCGGGTCGGGCAGTGCAATGCGATCTTCAAGATGCCGAAATTCCGCACCATGCGCGTCGATACGCCGGCCGTCGCCACGCATTTGCTGACCAATCCGCGGCAGTTCCTCACGCCGATCGGTTCCTTCCTGCGCAAGTCCAGCCTGGATGAGCTGCCGCAGCTGTGGAGCATCCTGAAGGGCGACATGAGCTTCGTCGGCCCGCGCCCGGCCTTGTTCAACCAGGACGACCTAATTGCGTTGCGCACCGGGTGCGGCGTCGACAAGATCCGCCCCGGCCTGACCGGCTGGGCGCAGGTCAACGGCCGCGACGAATTGCCGATCCCGCAGAAGGTGGCGCTGGATGCGGAATACCTGCGGCGGCAGTCTTTCTGGTTTGACATGCGGATTCTGTTGCTGACCTTCCTGAAGGTGTTGCGGAAGGATGGGGTGACGCATTGAGGATATTTGCAAAGATGCAATGTTTGAAATTCGTATTGACATCGCATTGAGTGCATCTTCATGATATTAAGTGGATGAATTCCCGAATAATAAGGGGGTAAATTGACAGCTTATTGGCTGAAACCTACAATAAGTCATCATTCCTCCTAATTCTGAAAATTGCTATGAGGCAAACTGACGCACTCAAATCGCTACAGGTTATGGATCGGCGAGGCGTCCATGTTTTTTCCCATAGGGATTTCGCCAAATTATTCCCGGATGAACAAGAAAAGGCGTTGGAAAAATCGCTACAGAGGCTGGTACGAAATGGGGTACTGGAACGAGTGGCTAAAGGTACCTACGTAAATGCCTTCACGAAATCGAGAGACAGCAACTTAATCGAGGAAATCGCGCTCGTGTTGCGCCGTGGAGAATTCTCCTATGTGAGTCTGGAATCCATGCTGTCCGAATACGGGATGATTTCTCAAATTCCTCTCGATCGAATCACGATCATGACGACTGGGCCCAAGGGTACCTATACGACGCCTTACGGCGTCATCGAATTCAAGCACACAAAACGTAGGCCGGCGGAAATCATCAAGCGCACGGTAAGCGTACCGGGACGCCCGCTGCGTATCGCGACAAAAAGCGCCGCGTTGCAGGATCTGCGTCGCGTCGGTCGCAATACCAACATGGTTGAACTGGAAGAATTGGATGGATAAGAAAGACTTCAAGCAGTTGGTCGATCTGGCGATGCAGCTGCCCGGCCGCGCCAATATGCGTCAGGTCGTGGAAAAGGAGATTCTGCACTACGATATTTTCCATGCCTTGGACAAAGGGAGTTTGCTGAAAAACCTCGTGTTTCAAGGCGGGACTTCGTTGCGCTTGTGTCATGGGTCCAATCGTTTCAGCGAGGATCTTGATTTCGCCGCTGGGAAAAACTTCAATGCCGATGGAATGCACGAGGTCAAATCATGCATCGAGAAATATCTCGGTGAGCGCTATGGCTTGAAGGTGGAAGTCAAGGAGCCGAAGGATGCGAAATTCGATGCCGTCAAAGTGGATAAATGGCAGGTCAGCGTTGAAACGTCGCCGGCGCAGCGCGATATGCCGCGGCAACGAATCAAGATCGAGGTGGCCGGCGTGCCGGCATATACGAAGGAATTGACGCCGCTGCGAAGAAATTACGATTTTCTGCAGGGATATGACTCGTTGCTGGTCAATACGGAATCGTTATCCGAAGTAATGGCGGACAAAATCTTGGCGTTCCCTGTGGCAAAAAATATTCGGCACCGGGATATCTGGGACTTGGCGTGGCTGTCGCAACAAGGGGCGACGCTGTTGCCTGAACTGGTTAAAGCGAAAATCGGCGATTACCGGGTGCAGGATTATCCTGAGCAATTGGCGACTGCGTTGCAGAACCTGCCTGAGGTCGTACGCAGCAAGGCGTTTCATGATCAGATGACCCGATTCATCGATGCGGATACGATCGGCAGAACGTTGGCAAAACCAGAGTTTTCGGATTATCTGATCCGGACGGTCAGTGGCCTGTTCACGGAAATGCAGGATCATCTCAGTCGAGCTCCGACACCTGATGCCTCCGATGAGGGCGCCATGCCGTTCAAGATGTGAATATTGCTCGGAAATGTCAGCGGCTGACGCCAAGCTTCGATCATGGCCGAAAGCGATTCCCCGCGCCATGGTGATGCTGCTTCTTCATTGGACACATAAAATTGCATTCTGTTATCAATGAGCCAAATTCTGGCTCGATTGAGCTAGAATCCAGCGCGGATAGGGCATATCGTTCCCAAAAAAGCGGCGGCCCGGTAAGCATTCCGGCGGAAAGCTTGATTGCGAAACCTTTACGGAACTGAGAGTCATTTCCGCTCAATTCGAATGCAAATGAGAGCCTTCCTCGAACTCCCCCGTGTCCAGAAGCAGATGCTGGCCGCCGCCATGGACATGGTGATGCTGCCGCTGACCTTCTGCCTGGCGATCATGCTGCGCTACGACAGCAGCACGCCGTTCACGCAGTTGGTCGACACCTATGCCTGGATGGTCGTCGCGGCGCCGGTCATCTCGATCCCGATCTTCATCAAGCTCGGCCTGTATCGCGCCGTGATCCGCTTCATCGACCAGAAGATCGTCTACGTGGTCGTGCTGGGCGTGACGCTGTCGGTGGTGTGCATGGCAGCGTTGGGCACCTTCACGCATACCATCCATCTGTCGCGCGGCGTGTTCGGCATCTATTGGCTGGGCGCTATCGTGTATGTGATCGCCAGCCGCTTCCTGGCGCGCGGTTACCTGCTGAAGCTGGACGATCGCGGCAACGCGGTGCGCGTGGCGATCTACGGCGCCGGCCATTCCGGTATGCAGCTGGCGAGTGCGCTGCGTGCCGGCCAGGAATACCTGCCGGTCGCGCTGCTGGACGACAAGAAGGAGCTGCATGGCGCGACCATCGCCGGCGTGCAGGTGTGGCCGCCGGAGGAACTGCCGCGCCTGGTGCGCGACAAGCAGATCAAGGAAGTCCTGCTGGCGATGCCGTCGCTGCGCAAGGCGGACCAGAAGCTGATCCTCGAAAGACTGGAGCCGCTGAAGGTCAAGATCAAGGTCACGCCACCGATCGCCAGCCTGGTCAACGGCGAGCTGCGGCTGCAGGACATCCGCGACATCGAGATCGAGGACTTGCTGGGGCGCGATGCGGTGGCCCCCGATCCGGCCCTGCTGTCCACATGCATCACGGGCAAGACCGTGATGGTGACCGGCGCCGGCGGCTCCATCGGCTCGGAGCTGTGCCGCCAGATCGTCCGCCTGTCGCCGCGCCGGCTGATCCTGCTGGACATGTCGGAATACGCGCTTTATCAGATCGAGCAGGAACTGCAGGAAATGCGCAAGGACAGAGGCATCGAAGTCGAGGTGCTGCCCTTCCTCGGCTCGGTGCGGGACGGCGCCAAGTGCGAGCGCATCCTGCGCACCTTCGGGGTGGAGACGATCTACCATGCCGCCGCGTACAAGCACGTGCCGCTGGTCGAGCACAACCCGATCCAGGGCGTGCGCAACAATGCGTTCGGCACGTACGTGTTGGCGCAGGCCGCGATTGCCGCCGGCGTCGGCTGCTTCGTGCTGATCTCGACCGACAAGGCGGTGCGCCCGACCAACGTGATGGGCGCGACCAAGCGGCTCGCCGAACTGATCCTGCAGGCCTTTGCGCGCACGCAGGACACGACGCGCTTCTGCATGGTGCGCTTCGGCAACGTGCTGGGTTCGTCCGGCTCGGTGGTGCCGCTGTTCCGCAAGCAAATCATGGCGGGGGGACCGATCACCGTGACGCACCCGGAAATCACGCGCTATTTCATGACCATCCCGGAAGCGGCGCAACTGGTGCTGCAGGCCGGTTCGATGGGCGAGGGCGGCGACGTCTTCGTGCTGGACATGGGCGAGCCGGTCAAGATTCTCGATCTGGCGCGCCGCATGGTGCACTTGAGCGGGCTGGAGGTGCGGGGCGAGAGCGACGCGCCGGACGCGATTGAGATCCAGCACGTCGGTCTGCGCCCCGGCGAGAAGCTGTACGAGGAACTGCTGATCGGTTCCAACGTGGAAGGCACGCAGCACCCGCTGATCCTGCGCGCGCAGGAAACGGAACTGCCGTGGAGCGTGCTGCAGGCCATCCTACAGAAACTGGAAGCCGCCTGCGAGCGCTTCGATTACGAGGACATCCGCACGCTGCTATTGCAGGCGGTGAGCGAATATGCGCCGCAGTGCGAGATCGAGGATCTGCTGTGGCGCGTCGGCAAGGAAGAGAAGGACGCGGGACCGTCCAGGACGCACCTGAAGCAGGTAGTGTGAGAGGCGTTGATCGACGACGGCATGGCTTCCGTGCCGACATGACTTTTGGGATTTCCGGATGATACTGGTAACGGGCGGCGCGGGCTTCATCGGCGCCAATTTCGTGCTGGACTGGCTTGCGCGATGCGACGAGCCGGTGCTGAACCTCGACAAGCTGACCTATGCGGGCAACCTGAACAACCTGCAGCCGCTGCGCGGCGACGCCCGCCACGTCTTCGTGCACGGCGACATCGGCGACGCGGCGCTGGTGCCCGCGCTGTTGGCCGAACACCGGCCGCGCGCGGTCGTGCATTTCGCCGCCGAGAGCCACGTGGACCGTTCGATCCTGGGGCCTTCCGCCTTCATCGAGACCAACGTCAACGGCACCTTCAACCTGCTGCAATCGGCATTGGCCTACTGGTCCGGCCTGGATGCGGAAGGGAAGGCGGCGTTCCGTTTCCTGCACGTTTCCACCGACGAGGTGTACGGTACGCTGGGCAGGGACGATCCGCCGTTTGCCGAGACCACGGCCTATGCGCCCAACAGTCCGTATTCGGCATCCAAGGCCGCGTCCGACCACTTGGTGCGCGCCTGGCACCATACCTACGGATTGCCGACGCTGACCACGAACTGTTCCAACAACTACGGCCCCTACCATTTCCCCGAGAAGCTGATTCCGCTGACGATCGCCAACGCGCTCGCCGGCAAGCCGCTGCCGGTCTATGGTGACGGCCAGCAGGTGCGCGACTGGCTGTACGTCGGCGACCACTGCGCGGCGATCCGCCGCGTGCTGGAAGCCGGCGTGCCGGGCGGGACCTACAACGTCGGCGGCTGGAACGAGAAGGCCAACCTGGACGTGGTGCACACGCTGTGCGACGTGCTCGACGTGCTGGCCCCCGCAGCGCACGGCAACAGCTATCGTCGGCAGATCACGCACGTGGCGGACCGCCCCGGGCACGACCGCCGCTATGCGATCGACGCGCGCAAGATCGAGCGCGAACTGGGCTGGCAGCCGGCGGAAACCTTCGAGACCGGCATCCTGAAGACCGTGCAGTGGTATCTCGACAATCAGGCCTGGGTGCGGGATGTACAATCCGGCGATTACATGAAATGGCTGGACAAGAACTACAACCAGAGGGAGAACCTGCCGGGCGGCGGGGCACAGAAAACGGCATGAACCACGTTTCCTCCAGCGCACCGGCCCGCAAGGGCATCATCCTGGCCGGCGGATCGGGCACGCGGCTGTATCCGGTGACGATCTCGATTTCCAAGCAGCTGCTGCCGGTGTATGACAAGCCGATGATCTACTACCCGCTGACCACGCTGATGCTGGCGGGGATACGGGACATCCTGCTGATTTCCACGCCGCAGGACACGCCGCGCTTCCGCGAACTGCTCGGCGACGGCAGCCAGTGGGGCATCAACCTCGCGTACGCGGTGCAGGCTTCGCCGGACGGTTTGGCGCAGGCCTTCGTCATCGGCCGCGATTTCATCGGCGGCGATCCTTCCGCGCTGATCCTGGGCGACAACATCTATTACGGCCACGACTTCGACCGCCAGCTGGCGCAGGCGACGCGATCGACGGCGGGCTCCACCGTGTTTGCCTATCACGTGCAGGACCCGGAGCGCTACGGCGTGGTCGAGTTCGACGGCAACCAGCGCGCCGTCAGCATCGAGGAAAAGCCGGCCACCCCGAAATCGCACTACGCGGTGACCGGCCTGTATTTCTACGATGGACAGGTGTGCGACATCGCCGCGTCGATCCGGCCGTCGGCGCGCGGCGAGCTGGAGATCACAGACGTCAACCGCCACTACCTGGAACGCGGCCAGTTGAACGTCGAGGTGATGGGACGTGGCATGGCATGGCTGGACACCGGCACGCACGAGTCGCTGCTGGAGGCGAGCCAGTTCATCGCCACCATCGAGCACCGGCAGGGCCTGAAGATCGCGTGCCCGGAAGAGATCGCCTTCCGCAAGGGCTACATCGACGCCGCGCAGCTGGAGCGGCTGGCCGAGCCGCTGAAGAAGAGCGGCTACGGCCGCTATCTGCTGCGCGTCCTGACCGATACGGTGTTCTGATGAAGGCGACCCGTCTGGCGATTCCCGACGTCCTGCTGATCGAGCCGAAGGTGTTCGGCGACGACCGGGGATTCTTCTTCGAGAGCTTCAATGCCGCGCGTTTTGCGGAAGCCGTGGGCAGGCGTGTGGATTTCGTGCAGGACAACCACTCGCGCTCCGCGCGCGGCGTGCTGCGGGGTCTGCATTACCAGATCCGGCAGCCGCAGGGCAAGCTGGTGCGCGTGGCGGCCGGCGAGGTGTTCGACGTCGCCGTCGACATCCGCAAGGGCTCGCCCACCTTCGGCCGCTGGGTCGGCGCGCTGCTGTCCGCTGACAACAAGCGGCAGATGTGGATACCGGAAGGCTTTGCGCACGGCTTCGTCGTGATCAGCGAGTCGGCCGAGTTCCTGTACAAGACGACCGATTACTGGGCGCCCGAGCACGAGCGCTGCATCGCGTGGAACGATCCGGCGCTCGGCATCGAGTGGCCGCTCGACGGTGCGCCGGTGTTGTCGGAGAAGGACCGGCGCGGCGCCTTGTTGGCCGACGCAGAGGTCTTCGCTTGAAGATCCTGCTCACCGGCCGCAACGGCCAGGTCGGCTACGAACTGGCGCGCACGCTGCACGGCCTGGGTGAAGTGGTGGCGCTGGACCGCGCTGGACTGGACTTGGCCGATCTGCCGCGCGTGCGCGAGGCGCTGCGCGCCATCAAGCCCGCGCTGATCGTCAACCCGGCTGCTTATACCGCCGTCGATCTGGCGGAAAGCCAGAGCGAGATGGCGATGCGCATCAATGCCGAAACGCCGGCCGTGATGGCGGAAGAGGCGCGCCGGCTCGGCGCCGCATTGATCCATTATTCGACCGACTACGTGTTCGACGGCACCAAAACCGACGCCTACGTCGAGGACGACGCGCCGAACCCGCTGAACGCCTACGGCCGCAGCAAGCTGGCCGGCGAGCAGGCGATCCGCGCCAGCGGCGTGCCGTACCTGATCCTGCGCACGAGCTGGGTGTACGGCCTGCGCGGGAAGAATTTTCTGCGCACGGTGCAGCGCCTGGCGCAGGAGCGTGACGAACTGCGTATCGTGGCGGACCAGTTCGGCGCGCCGACGTGGTGCCGCACGATCGCCGAGACCACCGCGCACATCGTGGCGCGGCTGCAGGCGGAATCCGGTTCCGGCCCGGCCCGCGTCATTGCGGACGAGGTCTGGCAGCAATATTCTGGCCTGTACCACCTGACGGCGCAGGGTCGCACCACCTGGCACGGCTTTGCGCAGGCCGTCGTCGATCACGCCGCAGGCGATCGCAAGCCGGCCGTACTGCCGATCACGACCGAGGAATATCCGCTGCCGGCGCAGCGGCCGCGCAATTCGGCGCTGTCGTCGGCGAAGCTGATGCGGGCTTTCTGTGGTTTGCCGGATTGGGAGACGGCATTGCGACTTTGCCTGGAAGGCTGAGCGCATACTCCAACTACCGTAATCCTTCTCTGTCATCCCGCGCAGGCGGGAATACGACCTGTGTGCGAGCATCTTCCTGGGTTCTCGCCTTCGCGGGAACGACAGGGGAGGAAGCGGCATCGGAACGACGAGGGAAGAAGTGACCCAAGACAGACTCATTTTCTCGGCGAGGGAGGCTGTCAGAATTTCCGTGTTCAAGGCGGGGTTGAGAATCAAACAGATGGTCGCGCGAATCGATCCGCATAGAGGATAGCGAACTGGTTCATCGCTGTCTTCCCGTCGTGAGCAGCGTGCCCGCACACGACTACCTGTCCGCCCCTTCCAGCATGGCAACCAACCGCCGGACGACCTGATCAACAGGCTCGCCTGGCGTAACCGCCAGTTGTGGATGCTCCGGCGCCTCATAGGGACTGTCGATGCCTGTCATGTTCCGGATCAGGCCTTGGCGCGCTTTCCTGTACAACCCTTTCGGATCGCGTCGTTCGCAGGTCGCCAGCGGCGTATCGACGAATACTTCAAAGAATCTTTCCGGGCCGATCAATTCCCTGGCCACTTCGCGCTCGCGACGAAACGGGGAAATGAAGGCCGCCATCACGATCAGCCCGGCGTCCGTCATCAGCTTCGCCACTTCGGCCGCGCGCCTGGTGTTTTCCGCACGGTCAGCGGCGCTGAAGCCCAGGTCCCGGTTCAAGCCTTGGCGCAGAGGGTCGCCGTCCAGCAGGTAGGTATGGCGGCCCTGCGCGTGCAGTGCGGCTTCCAGCGCATCGGCAATGGTGGATTTGCCGGCACCGGACAGGCCGGTGAACCAGACGACCTTTCCTCTATGCCCATTCAGTCTTTCGCGATCCGCACGCTTGATGGAAGTCGCTTGCGCATACGGGCCATGTTCCACTGGCGCAAGCGAGACATCACCGGCCGAGGCAGTATGAACGGGCGAGGTGGTCAGAAGGCCTCCTAAGGGCTTTTTCCGAGCGGAAAGGAACGTCGGCGCGGAGAGGCTTTGCGCCGAACGGACCCATGTTAGCACCCATGCAAAATCACTGGAAAGCCTTGTCGGAACAGTTGTGAAGGAAGAGATCGCCTGGCCGGCGTCGTCAGCAGAGGAAGGCCAAGAGAGCAGCACATCCATATGGACCAGCCGACGTAACTTTTGCCGGTCGTTCCTGCGGAAGAGCGAAGCAGGGAATAACGAAGAATGGCTAAGCGAACAGCGAACCCGCGCGCAAGGCGACTGCCGTAACTCCTCCGGGTCATTCCCGCGAAGGGTGAAGCAGTGAATTCGGCTGGCATGCCAGCCGTCTGCGAAACGATCGGTGCGTACTCGCGCCGATGCGCGCTGCAGGCGGGAATCCGGAACCTGCTCATGCAGGAGCCCTCCCCGAATTTCCACCCCATGAAAGCGACGAGGGAAGAAAATCCGCAGCCCCAATGGCTGCAGCATCTTTTGCTCCAGCAAACGAAACGCATAACGCGGCGAACACGCCGATTCCCATCCGCTTCCAGGAAAACAGGTAACCTTCTGCTTTTTCCAAAAACGCGCTCCCTCCATGACTCTGCCCGCCCGTTTCCTGCGCCTGTTCCTTGCCTGCGCCGTACTGCTGCAAGCCGCCTGTTCCATTCTCCCGGCATCCCGGCCAACGCCGCCCGCTCCTCCGCCCCGGTCGAAGCCGGTCAAGATCGCGCTGGTCCTCGGTGGCGGCGCGGCGCGCGGATTTGCCCACATCGGCGTGATCAAGGTGCTGGAATCACAGGGCATCGTGCCGGACATGGTGGTGGGCACGAGCGCGGGCAGCGTGGTCGGTGCGCTGTACGCGGCGGGTTATGACGGCTTCGCGCTGCAGAAGATGGCGCTGAAGATGGACGAGGCGGCGATTTCCGACTGGTCGGTGCCGTTCTTTTCCAGTTCCACCGGCGTGCTGAAGGGCGAAGCGTTGGAAAGCTACGTGAACAAGGCCGTCCACAATCAGCCGATCGAAAAGCTGAAGATTCCGTTCGCCGCCGTTGCCACCGACCTGAACAGCGGCCAGCCGATCCTGTTCCAGCGCGGCAATACCGGCATGGCGGTGCGCGCCTCGTCCGCCGTGCCGAGCCTCTTCCAGCCGGTGAAGATCAACGGCCACCTGTACGTGGACGGCGGCCTGGTGGCGCCGGTGCCGGTGCATTTCGCGCGCGACCTCGGGGCCGACTTCGTCATAGCGGTCAACATCTCCGTGCGGCCCGAGGTCCAGATGGCATCCAGTTCGTTCGACGTGCTGCTGCAGACCTTCGCCATCATGGGACAGAGCATCAACCATTTTGAGCTGAAGGACGCAGACGTGGTGATCCAGCCGGCGCTCGGCAGCATGAAGGGCGACGATTTCGCCGGCCGCAACCTGGCGATCCTGGCCGGCGAACAGGCCGCGACCGCGGCGATGCCGGAGATCAGGCGCAAGCTGGCCGCGCTGCGCGAAGGGCATGAAAGGATGCCCTAACGAAGGGAGAAGCTGGGAGGTTTATCGACGGAGCAATCGATAGGGTGGCAGTTTATTTGATAGGGCGGAAGTAGCCCTTGATGCAGGCTTCGTGCCGGATGCAGATTTGTATATGAGTGTCGGAATTGAATCCCGCTCCTGGATAAATTTCTTTGCCTTCGACAAAGGGCGCGCGTATCGAGTCATAGGGGCTCGATGTTTTGGTCTTCTAGGTATTGGTGCAAATAGTTGATGGTTGCGCAATCCAGTTTTCTGGCTTTGCGGTCAGAGGTACTACCGGTGTTTTGCGGCATGACAGCGTTTGCTGCATGGATTGTCCTGGACAGTGATTGGTGCGCTTCTGCCACTAGGCTCAAGGCCGCGCTGTCGAACAAATCAAGGCAACGACGCAAATCAATGATGGCGCCTAGCACAAACGGATTTCTGATCCGGCCTTCCTTCTGGCGCGCCTGAGCCCACCGCATTGCTCTTTCGGGGTTGCCTTCCCAGAAGTAGATGCCGTGGCCGAGCCAGTCATAGTCTGATCGGGAATGGTCGAGATGACGAAACGTGCCGCGGATCAATTTCTCCCCGACAGTTTTTTCGCATCCATGAAAGCCCAGAACAAAACTGGGCTGATATTCATAGTGAGGCCAGGTTGTGGCTACCGCTGCCATCAACGGTAGGATTTAGCCAGTTTTCCGGTTTCGGTGAGTATGCCTGCGCGCTGCAGAAAGGCTCGGGCTTTTTGCGGGTCAGACTGCATTTGCTTGCCAAATACCTTGATGTCCTTGGCCATCTGCTCAGGTGTGCTTCTGTGGGCGGGCACCTGGCCAGTGGTTGCTTTGCGGGCGATAGATTTCATGACTGCCTCTTTGCAGCAGGTGAGCGTCTATTATAGGTTATTGATCTTTAGCCACCATCGATTGCCTGAATCCGGCGTTATTCCGAATCGATGATGCGCCGGCTGCCGTTGAAGCGCTTGCGCCAGTATTCGATGTCCATGTTCTCGATGCGGACCTCGCTGCCGGTGGACGGCGCGTGGATGAAGCGATGGTCGCCCAGGTAGATGCCGACGTGCGAGAACTTGCGCCGCAAGGTATTGAAGAACACCAGGTCGCCGGGCTGCAGGTCGTTCCTGTCGACCTTGACGCCCACGCGGCTCAACCGCTTGGCCGTGCGCGGCAACTGCATGCCCCAGGCTTCCTTGAAGATGTGCTGAATCAGGCCGCTGCAATCCATGCCGGTTTCCGGCGACGTGCCACCATATTTGTAAGGAATGCCGAGCAGGCTCATCGCTTCCATCGTCAGCTCGGAAGCGCGCTCCTT
>Ga0164242_10000476_pt1 | contig 48092 bp, 42 predicted proteins | sample OricomgcompostMG_FD_108783 | JGI IMG/M metagenome (GOLD analysis project Ga0164242, IMG submission 108783) | Miracle-Growth compost microbial communities from Emeryville, California, USA - Original compost - Miracle growth compost (MG) ... | reverse complement strand
CCCCAGCAGGACGAGCCGCGGGAGGCCCAGGCGACCGACCTCGTCGAGTGGCCACCTACACGCCCGGTGGCCACCTACGCACCGAGTGGCCACCTATAACTGGCCACTCGACGCGAAAGTGGCCACTCGCGGGAGGCGGTCACCTCCGAGGGGCGCGGCGCGACCCCGATGCGCACCGTCGCAAAGGACTTGACGCGCGGCACCCGAACCCTGATACTCGACTTCGAGTAATCGAGTTCGTGCGAGCAACGGCTCGGCGAGTTCACACGACCAGGAGGCACCGATGGCGCGACGCAGGTCCAACCCGCTGGCGCTGGCCGTCCTGGAGTGCCTGAGCGAGAAGCCGATGCACCCGTACGAGATCTCGGCGACGCTGCGCACCCGCGGCAAGGAGCAGAGCATCAAGCTCAACTACGGCTCGCTGTACTCGGTGGTCGAGTCCCTGGCCAAGCAGGGACTGATCACGGCGCAGCACACGACGCGCGAAGGGCGCCGTCCGGAACGCACCGTGTACACGATCACCGAGGCGGGGCAGGCCGAACTCGAGGACTGGCTGTCCGAACTGCTGTCCACCCCAACTCGCGAATACACCTCGCTGGAAGCCGGGCTCTCGCTGGTCGGCGCGCTGCCCCCGGACGAGGTCGCGCAGCTGCTGGACACGCGGATCGTCGCGCTGCGCATCGAACTCGGGGCGCTCGAGCGCGCCGAGGAGATCTGCGCCGAGATGAAGCTGCCCGAGCTGTTCAGCATCGAGTCGCAGTACCGGCACGCGCTGCTCACGGCCGAGCTCGACTTCGTCCAGGACCTGCTGACCCGCATCCGCAAGGGCACGCTCGGCGGGTCCAAGCTCTGGCGGCGCACGCACGAACTGCGCGCCGAGGGCATGAGCTTCGACGAGATCATGGCCGACCCGGTCGGCCACCTCGGAGAGGAGGCGCGCGCGCTGCTGCCACGCGAAGAGCAGAGCTAGGACTCTCTGGCCGGTGGTGCAACACCGGCCAGAGAGCGAGAACCCGAGTCGATACCGCGAACGGTCACAACCCGAGGCCAATTCACAAGTCTAGGTGACCATGGCATCGACTCCCCTACCGTCAAAGGGAGTTTCGGTATGCCGGAAAACGGACCGTCGGCGCTCGTCGCCACGGACCTCGTCAAGACCTACCCCGCCGGACGCGGCGCACCGCCGGTCCGTGCGCTGGACGGGCTGAACCTGTCCGTCGGGACCGCCGCGGTGTTCGGCCTGCTCGGCCCGAACGGCGCGGGCAAGTCGACCACCGTCAAGATCCTCACCACCCTGTCGCGGGCCGACTCCGGCACCGCGATCGTGGCCGGCCACGACGTCGCTGCCGCTCCCGAGCAGGTGCGCCGCGCGATCGGCCTGGTCTCGCAGAAGTCGTCCAGCGACCCGATGGCCACCGGGCGCGAGAACCTCGTCCTCGCCGGACGGATCCAGGGCATGACCCGGCCGGACGCGCGGGCGCGGGCCACCGAACTGCTCGACCGCTTCGCACTCGGCGACGCCGCGGACCGGCTCGCCAAGACATACTCCGGCGGCATGGCGCGCAAGCTCGACGTCGCGATCGGGCTCATGCACCGGCCGCGCGTGCTGTTCCTGGACGAGCCGACCACCGGACTCGACCCGCAGGCGCGCGCCGAGATGTGGGCCGAGATCGAGCGGCTGTGCGCGGACGAGCAGGTCAGCGTCCTGCTCACGACCCACTACCTGGAGGAGGCCGACCGGCTGGCCGAACGCCTCGCCATCGTCGACCGCGGACGCGTCGTCGTCGAGGGCACGCCGGACGAGCTCAAGAGCGAGCTGCGCGGAGACACCGTCGCGATCGAGCTCGCCGACGCGACCGGGGTGCCCGTCGCCCGCGAGCGGCTCGACCGGCTGGGCCTGCTGCGCGACGTCGTGGCGGACGGTGCTCGGCTGCACGCCCGCGCCGACAGCGGAGCCCGATCCGTCCCGGCCGTGCTCGCCGCGCTGGACGAGTCGGGCGTGCAGGTCGCCTCGGTGACGCTCGCCCGGCCGTCGCTGGACGAGGTGTACCTGCGCCACGTCGGCCGCAGCTACGACGCGACCGGGCAGGGGGTGGCCGCATGACCGCGCCCGTCACCTCGAGTGGGCACCTGCGCGCCGAGTGGGCACCTATAACTGCCCACTCGACGGGTAACCGCCCACTCGCGGAACTGGTCCGGCACTCAACGCTGCTCACGGTCCGGTCCATCCGCACGTTCATGCGCCAGCCGGCGTTCGCGGCGATCGCGATCGTCCAGCCGGCGATCTGGCTGCTGCTGTTCGGCCAGCTGTTCCGCAGCGTGATCCACCTGCCCGGATTCGCCGCGCACGCGGGGTCGTACCTGGAGTTCATCACGCCCGGCGTCGTCGTCATGACCGCGCTGTTCTCCAGCGGCTGGGCCGGCAGCGTGTACATCCAGGACATGGAGCGGGGCGTGATGGATCGCCTGCTCGCCTCGCCGGTGCGCCGCGGCGCGATGATGATCGGCTCGCTGGCCTACCAGGCGGTGACGACCGTGGTGCAGACGCTGATCGTGCTGCTGATCGCGTTCGCGGCGGGCGCCCGGTTCACCGGCGGCGCGGCAGGCATCGGCGTCACCGTGCTCGCCGCGGTCCTGCTGTCCTCGATCATCGCCTCGTTCTCGAACGCGATCGCGCTGCTGGTGCGCCAGCACGAGGCCCTGATCGGCATCAGCCAGTTCATCGTGCTGCCGCTGCAGTTCCTGTCCTCGGCCGTGATGGACGTCGACCTCGCGCCGCGCTGGGTGCAGCACGTCGCCCGCTACAACCCGGTCGACTGGGCGGTGGTCGCGTCGCGGCAGGCGCTGTCCGGCGCGACGCAGTGGGGCGCGGTGTGGCCGCGGCTCGGCTGGCTGGTGGTCGTCGCGGTCGCGCTCGGCGCGCTCGCCACGCGCGCGTTCCGCAGCTACCAGCGGTCCGTGTAGCCCGCAGTCCATGTAACCGCGGGACGTTTAACTCGCGGCCGGCTACACCGAGACGGCGGCGGGGCCGAGGAGCGCCTTCAGGTCGCCCATCAGGGCGGGCGAGGGCGTGACCCGGTACCCGTCGCCGAGCCGCAGCATCTTGCTGCGCTCGCCGTTCTCCAGCCGCAGGTGCACCTCGGTCGTGCCCGGGTGCGTGGCCAGCACGTCCCGCAACCGGTCCACCATCGGCTGGGTGCAGCGCGCCGGCGCCATCTTCACCACGACTGGGCCGCGCGGTGCCTCGGACGTGTCCAGCAGCGTGATCTCCGAGCCGATCAGCTTGACCGTGTCCTCGCGCGCGTCTGTACGTCCCTTGATCGCCACGATCGCGTCCTCGGCAATCGTCAACGAGACCTGCGCGTAGGTGGACGGGAAGAACATCACCTCGATCGAGCCCTCGAGGTCCTCCAGCACGACCTGCGCCCAGGGCGCGCCGGCCTTGGTCACCCGCCGGTTCACCGACGACAGGATCCCGGTCAGCGTCACGGTCTGCTGCTCGGCCGGCGGCTCGGCGAGCAGCCCGGCGATGGACGCGTCCGCGTGCGCGCCGAGGATGTGCTCCAGCCCGAACAGCGGGTGGTCGGAGACGTAGAGCCCGAGCATCTCGCGCTCGAACTGCAGCAGCACCTTCTTGTCCCACTCGTCGTCGGGCACGCGCACGGCGAACACGTCGTCCTCGGGCGCGCTTGCCGCGGCGCCCATGTCGCCGAACAGGTCGAACTGGCCGTTCGCCTCGTTGCGCTTCGTGTCGAGCACCGCGTCGACGGCCGGCTCGTACACGTTGACCAGGCCGCGGCGCGCATGGCCGAGCGAGTCGAACGCGCCGCCCTTGATCAGCGCCTCGATGGTGCGCTTGTTGCACACCACCGCCTCGACCTTGCGCAGGAAGTCGCCGAAGTCCGCATAGGCCCCCTTCTCCTTGCGCGTCCCGACGATCGAGGCGACGACGTTCGTGCCCACGTTGCGGATCGCGGCCAGGCCGAAGCGGATGTCGGTGCCGGTCGGGGTGAAGTTCGCGTCCGAGGAGTTGACGCACGGCGGCAGCACCTTGATGCCCATCCGCCGGCACTCGGCCAGGTAGACGGCCATCTTGTCCTTGTCGTCCTTCACGGACGTCAGCAGGGCGGCCATGTACTCGGCCGGGTAGTTCGCCTTGAGGTAGGCCGTCCAGTAGGAGATCAAGCCGTACGCGGCCGAGTGCGCCTTGTTGAACGCGTAGTCCGAGAACGGCAGCAGGATGTCCCACAGCGTCTGGATCGCGGCGTCGGAGTAGCCGCGCTCGCGCATGCCGGCGAAGAAGCCGGCCTGCTGCTTGTCCAGCTCGGCCTTCTTCTTCTTGCCCATCGCGCGGCGCAGCAGGTCTGCTTGACCGAGCGAGAACCCGGCCACCTTCTGCGCGATCGCCATGACCTGTTCCTGGTAGACGATCAGGCCGTACGTGTCCCCGAGGATCTCCCCGAGCGGCTCGGCCAGCTCTGGGTGGATCGGGATGACGGGCTTGCGGCCGTTCTTGCGGTCGGCGTACTCGTTGTGCGAGTTCGCCCCCATCGGCCCGGGACGGTAGAGCGCGCCGACGGCGGAGATGTCCTCGAAGTTGTCCGGACGCATCGAGCGCAGCAGCGCGCGCATCGGGCCGCCGTCGAGCTGGAACACCCCGAGCGTGTCGCCGCGGGCGAGCAGCTCGAACGTGGTCTTGTCGTCGACCGGGACGTCCTCGATGACGAGCTTCTCGCCACGGTTGGCGGCGATGTTGTCCAGCGCGTCGTCGATGACGGTCAGGTTGCGCAGGCCGAGGAAGTCCATCTTCAGCAGCCCGAGCGACTCGCACGTCGGGTAGTCGAACTGCGTGATGATCGCGCCGTCCTGCTCGCGCTTCATGATCGGGATCACGTCGGTCAGCGACGTGCTGGACATGATCACGGCGCAGGCGTGCACGCCCCACTGCCGCTTGAGGCCCTCGAGGCCCTTCGCGGTCTCGAAAACCTTGGCGACCTCCTGGTCGGCCTCGACGAGCGCGCGGAACTCGGCGCCCTCCTTGTACCGCTCGTGGGTCGGGTCGAAGATCTTGTTCAGCGGCACGTCCTTGGCCATGACCGCGGGCGGCATGGCCTTGGTGATCCGGTCCCCCATCGAGAACGGGTAGCCGAGGACGCGCGAGGCGTCCTTGAGCGCCTGCTTGGACTTGATCGTGCCGTACGTGACGACCTGCGCGACGCGGTCGTCGCCGTACTTCTCGGTGACGTACGCGAGCACCTCGCCGCGCCGGCGCTCGTCGAAGTCGATGTCGATGTCGGGCATCGAGACGCGGTCGGGGTTCAGGAACCGCTCGAAGATCAGTCCGTGCTTGAGCGGGTCGAGCTCGGTGATGCGCATCGCGTAGGCGACCAGCGAGCCGGCCGCCGAACCGCGCCCGGGACCGACCCGGATGCCGTGCTCGCGCGCCCAGCCGATCAGGTCCGCGGTCACCAGGAAGTAGGACGGGAAGCCCATCTGCAGGATCATCGCGACTTCGTAGTCGGCCTGCTTGCGCACGTGCTCGGGGATGCCGTTCGGGTAGCGCATCGCCAGGCCGCGCTCGACCTCCTTGACGAACCAGGAGCTCTCGTCCTCGCCGGGCGGCAGCGGGAACTGCGGCATGTAGGTGCCCGTCCCCTCGGTGAAGGACACCTCGCAGCGCTCGGCGATCAGCAGCGTGTTGTCGCACGCCTCGCGCAGGTCGTGCTTGTCCGCCCACAGCGAGCGCATCTCGGCGGCGGACTTCAGGTAGTAGCCGGAGCCGTCCAGCTTGAACCGGTTCGGGTCGGCCATCGTCTTGCCGGACTGGACGCACAGCAGCACCTCGTGCGCTGCGGCGTCGTCCGGGTGCGTGTAATGCGAGTCGTTGGTCGCGATCATCGGCAGGTCGAGGTCGCGCGCCAGTTGCAGCAGCCCCTCGCGCACCCGGGTCTCGATGTCGAGGCCGTGGTCCATCAGCTCGAGGAAGAAGTTGCCCGGGCCGAAGATGTCGCGGAACTCGGCCGCGCTCGCCCGCGCCTTCTCGTAGTCCCCGATCCGCAGCCACGTCTGGATCTCGCCGGACGGGCAGCCGGTAGTGCCGATCAGGCCGGACGCGTACTCGGCCAGCAGCTCACGGTCGGCGCGCGGCTTGTAGAAGAACCCCTCGGTGGACGCGCGCGAGGCGAGCCGGAACAGGTTGTGCATGCCCGCGGTGTTCTCGGCGAGCAGGGTCATGTGCGTGAACGCGCCACCGCCGCTGACGTCGTCGCTGCCGCCGTTTGCCCAGCGGACCCGCTTGCGTTCATAGCGGGACGTGTTCGGCGTGAGGTAGGCCTCCATGCCGATGATCGGCTTGACGCCGGCGTCCTTGGCCTTGCGGTAGAAGTCGTAGGCGCCGAACACGTTGCCGTGGTCGGTCATCGCGATCGCGGGCATCTGCTGGCGGGCGGCCTCGTTCAGCAGTTCGGGTAGCCGGGCGGCACCGTCGAGCATCGAGTACTCGGTGTGCACGTGCAGGTGCACGAAGCTGTCGGTGTCCCCTGCTGCCACTAGTGCTCTTAGCTCCCGTCGGTCTCGATGCGCCGGGAACGATTGTCACACCGACGGCCGACTACGGCGGGACGGCCCGGAGGCGTGTCCCTCGACCTCGGGTCGAGCTTCAGGCGTGGATCGTGACCGCGGCGCCGATCCGGGCCCAGCGGTACAGGAACTTGATCGACTTGAGCGGCAGGTGGACGCAGCCGTGCGAGCCGGCGACCTTGTACCGGTCGCTGCCGTACGGGAAGTGCTGCCAGCTGGCGTCGTGGAAGCCGTAGTCGGGCGCGTCGAACGGGATCCAGTAGCGCACGTGGTAGCGCTCCCCGGTGTCCGGCAGCAGCACGGTGTCCCGGTTCAGCCCCTGGATCCGGTAGTGGCCGGTCGGCGTCGCGGTGTCGCGTCCGGCCCGTCCGGTGGTGACCGCGGTGCTGTAGACGGTGCGGTGGTGCGCGCACATCCAGGCGTGCTGGTCGCGGATGCTCACGAGCACCAGCTGCGCCCGGACATTGTGCGCACAGTGGTTGACCGGCTCCGGTGCCGGCCGCGCCGGGGTCGGCGTGGTGATCACGACGGCCGGGTGCACGTCCGCCGCGTCCAGCTCGTGGTCCGCGCCGCTGTGGCGGTGACCGGTGCGCGCCACGGCGCAACCGCCGATCACGAGGGCGGCCACCAGGAGCGCGAACACTGCGCGCTTGCCCACCGCTGCCACCTCCTTGCGATCGACGGGTCACCTGCCGGCATTAGCGCTCGGCCCGACACACGGCTCCCTGGTTCGCGGGGTTCCGCTAGTTGCGTTCCCGGTTACGAACACCCCGAAACACGCGGTGCATCCGCCGCGAACGCCGATTGGCAGGATGATGCCATGGACCTGCCCGGGATCGTCGCCGCCGTCCGTCCGCACCTTGGCCACACGCTGGTGGCGCTGGACTTCGACGGGACGCTCGCCCCGATCGTGCCGGACCCCGCCGACTCGCGCCCGCTGCCCGGCGTCGTGGACGCGCTCGGCTCGCTCGCGGCCGCCGGGGCGCAGGTGGCCGTGGTCACCGGCCGCGACGCCCGCACGGCGGTGCGGCTGGGCGGGCTGGACGCGGTGCCCGGACTGATCGTCGAGGGGCTGTACGGCCTGGAGACCTGGCACGGCGGCCACCTGGAGACCCCGCCGACGCCGGACGTGATCGAGACGCTGCGCGCCGAACTGCCCGCCGCGATCGCCGGCGGCGACGACGCGCTGTGGATCGAGGACAAGCGGCTGTCCCTGGTCGTGCACGGCCGGCTCGCCGCCGAGCCCGAGGCGGCGCTGGATCCGGTGCGCGAGCCGGTCGCCGCGCTGGCCGCGCGGCTCGGCCTGGAGGTGCACCCCGGGCGGGGCGTGATCGAGCTGCGGCTGCCCGGCTACGACAAGGCGGGCGCGCTGCACCGGCTGGTCGAGCGCTGCTCGCCGCGGGTCGTGCTCTTCGCCGGCGACGACCGCGGCGACCTGCCCGCGCTGCTCGCGGTGCGCCACCTGCGGGACGCCGGGCTCACCGCGTTCGCGGTCGGCGCCGGCTCGGCCGAGGTGCCCGAGGTCGCCGGCGCCGTGGATCTGCTCGTGGACGGCCCAGCCGGCGTCCTGGAGCTGCTCAGGCAGTTGACCGGCTAAGCCAGCTCGTTGAGCTGGGCCTGGAACCAGTCGGCGGGCGGCAGCGTGATCGCCGCGGCCCGCATCCGCTCGGCGCGGGCCACCCGCTCGTCCGCATCCATCGACAGCGCGGCGTGCAACGCGTCCGCGGTCGCGCTGACGTCGAACGGGTTGACCACGATCGCGTCGTCGCCGAGCACCTCCGCCGCGCCCGTCTCGCGCGAGAGCACCACGGCCGGGTGCCGCTCGGACAGGACGAGCCCTTCCAGCACGACCAGGTTCATCCCGTCGCGCACCGAGTTGACGAAAACGACGTCGCTGCGGCGCAGTGCGGCGAGCGCGGCCGGGTAGTCGTCGCCGATCTCGAGCAGCACCGGCGTCCAGTCCTCGGTCGCGAACTCGTCCTGGATCTCGTCGGCGAGGCGTTCCAGCGACGCGGTGTACTCGCGGTACGCGGGCAGGTCCTCGCGCGACGGGTTGTCGTAGATCGCGTGCACGACCTTGCCGCGCCACTGCGGGTAGCGGCGCAACAGTTCGCGGTACGCGAGCAGGCCGCGCCACACGTTCTTCGACAGCTCGGTGCGGTCGACGCGTCCGATCACGGCGCAGTCGCCGACCTCGGCGTTGAGCGACGCGAGCGCCTTCTCCACGTCGCGCCGCCAGCCCAGGCGCTGCATCTCCTTCTCGTCCGTGCTGAGCGGGAACACGCGCGTGCCGCTCGGTTCGCGGTTCAGCACCGCGCGGCAGCAGTCCGCGAACAGGTCCGCCCAGCGCTGCGTGTGGAAGCCGACGACGTCCGCGCCGAGCACGCCGTCGAGCACCGCCCGCGCGACGTCGTCCGGCAGCATCGTGAAGTAGTCCGGGGTCACCCACGGGGTGTGCGTGAAGTGGCCGATGCGCACGTCCGGACGCAAGTCGCGCAGCATCCGCGGGACGAGGAACAGGTGGTAGTCCTGCACCATCACCCGCGCGTTGGGCGCGGCCTCGTCGGCCAGTGCCTGCGCGAACGCCTGGTTGTAGCGCACGTACGACGCCCACTGCCGCCGCCAGGCCGCGTCGAACGTCGGCGCCTTCGGCAGCTCGTACAGCATGTGCAGCACGAACCAGAGCGTCGAGTTGGCGACGGCGTTGTAGGCGGCGCGGAACGTCTGCGCGTCGATCGGCAGCATCCGCACGTCGAAGTCCCCGTGCAGCGCCTCGGCCACGAACGGCAGTTCGGAGAGCCGGCCGTGCTCGGCCTGTCGCGCCAGTTGCCGCTCGCGGTCGTTCATCGCGGCGCACACCCAGACGGCGTCCGGGGTGGCCCCGAGCGCCGTCTGCATGCCGCTGACCAGTCCTCCGCTGCCGCGCCGGACCTCGTCGTCGCCGTCCTCGACCGCGACCACCGACAGCGGGCCTCGGTTGGACGCGACGAGCAGCGGGGATCGACCGGATGCGGGCATGTGGTCCTTCCTACCCCATCGCGGTAGGGCGGCTCACGACTCCGCGCGCAAGACGTCCAGCGCGTGCTGCAGGTCCGCCGGGTACGGCGAGACGAAGCGGACCTGCTCCCCCGTGCCCGGATGCTCGAAGCCCAGCTCACGCGCGTGCAGCCACTGCCGCGACAGCTTCAGCCGGGCGGCCAGCGTCGGGTCGGCGCCGTAGGTGAGATCGCCGACGCACGGGTGGCGCACCGCGGCCATGTGCACGCGGATCTGGTGGGTGCGGCCGGTCTCCAGGTGCACGTCGACCAGGGTGGCCGCGCGGAACGCCTCCTCGGTCTCGTAGTGCGTGACGCTCGGACGCCCGCCCTCGACGACCGCGAACTTGTAGTCGGCCGACGGGTGGCGTCCGATCGGGGCGTCGATGGTGCCCCGGCTGGGATCCGGATGCCCTTGCACGAGCGCGGAATAGCGCTTGTCCACGGTGCGCTCCTTGAACGCCCGCTTCAGCGCCGAGTAGGCCGCCTCGCTCTTGGCCACGACCATCACGCCGGTCGTGCCCGCGTCCAGCCGGTGCACCACGCCCTGGCGTTCGGCGGCCCCGGACGTGGACAGCCGGTAGCCCATCGCCGCCAGCCCCTGCACGACCGTCGGCCCGGTCCAGCCCGGGCTGGGGTGGACGGCCACGCCGACCGGCTTGTCGACCACCACGATGTCCTCGTCGTCGTGCAGCACGACCAGCCCGTCGACCGGCTCCGGCGGGGCGGCCGCGGGAGCGGCGGGCTCGGGCAGGGCCACCTCCAGCCACGACTCCGCCCGCACCTTCGCCGAGCGCGCGACCGGGGCGCCGTCGACGGTCACCTGGCCGGCGTCGATCAGGTCTGCCGCCGCCGTGCGCGAGAAGCCGAACAGCCGCGACAGCGCCACGTCCAACCGCAGCCCGTCCAGCCCGTCCGGCACGGGCAGCATGCGGGTGTCAGCCACGCCGCTCAGCTCCGGTGCGAATGCGACTGCCTGCCGCCGTCCAGCTCGACGCCGATGATCGCGAGGACGGCGGCCAGCGCGGCGCCACAGCAGATCGCCGAGTCGGCCAGGTTGAAGATCGGCCAGTGGGCGCCGTACGGCCCGAACAGGCTGATCCAGTCGACGACGTGGCCGCGGCCGACGCCGGGCTCGCGGAAGATCCGGTCGGCCAGGTTGCCCAGCGCGCCGCCCAGGATCAGGCCGAGCGCGATCGCCCAGCCGATCGAACGCATCCGGCTGGCGGTGCGCAGGATGATCGCGACGACCGCCAGCGCGATGATCGTGAGGATCACCGTGAAGCCGGTGCCGAGCGAGAACGCGGCGCCGGAGTTGCGCGCGATGTCGAGGTAGATCGCGCCGCCCAGGATCCGCACCGGCGCGTGGCCGCCGCCGAGCTGCGCGACCACGATCACCTTGGACACGACGTCCAGGGTCAGCGCGAGCAGCGCGACGCCGGCGAACAGCGCGATGCGGCGCGGCCGACGGCGGGGTTCGGACGGGCCGGTTTGCGGGGGCACGGCAGCGGTCTCGGTCCCGTCGGCGGAGGTCACCGGTCCATTGTCCCGCATCGCGCCGGGACGGCGATCACGGCGGTGCGGACCGCCGGGCGGGACGCCGGCTCAGCGGCGCTCCTCCAGCTGCTTGCAGGCGACGTCCAGCGTGGCGGCCGGGAAGGCCTTCAGCCGGGCCTTCGGGATCGGCTTGCCGCAGCGCTCGCAGAAGCCGTACGTGCCCGAGTCGATGCGCTCGACCGCGCGCTGGATCTGGGTGAGCAGGTCGAGCCGGTTGGCCGCGATGGACTGCTCCTGCTCGCGCTCGAACGTCTTGCTGCCGGCGTCGGCCTGGTCGTCGCCCGCGCCGTCGTTGCCGGCCTGCTGCAGGTCGTTCAGGTCGCGGATGGACCGGTCGTAGGCCGCGGTCATCGTGTCCAGCTCGTCGGTGAGGTCCTTGCGGATCTCGCGCAGCTCGGCCTTGGTCCACTCCGAGCCGGTCGGCACGGGAATCGCGGACTGGGCCGCGGGCTTCTGCGGCGCGGACTTCTGGGGGCCGGCCTGGGCCGGGGCGCTCGTCGGCGTCTGTACCGGCGCCGCCGCCGCCGCGGCCGACTTGCGGACGGTGGGCGCCTTCTTCGCGGCGGCCTTCTTCGCCGGCACCTTCTTCGCCGCGCTCTTGCTCGCTGGCGCCTTGGTGGCGCTCGCCTTCACCGGTGCGGACTTCTTGGCGGCCTTTTTCGCCGGAGCTGCCTTCTTCGCAGCCGCTTTCTTGGCGGACGCATTCTTTTCCGGCGCCTTCTTTGCCACCGTCTTCTTTGCCGCGGTCTTTTTCGCCGGTGCCTTAGCGGCGGCCTTCTTGGCGGGGGCTTTCTTCGCCGCGGTCTTGCTCGCGGGAGCCTTCTTGGCGGCGGCCTTCTTCGCCGGAGCCGCCTTCTTCGCGGCCGCTTTCTTCGCCGGAGCGGCCTTCTTTGCGGCGGCCTTTTTCGCCGCCGCCTTCTTCGCCGGGGCGGCCTTCTTGGCAGCGGACTTCTGTGCCTTCTTCGCCGGCTTGACCGTGGCGCTCTTGCGGGCCGGCGTCGACTTCGCGGCGGCAACCGTCCGCGCGGACGCGCTCGCGGGGGAATCCTCGGCGCGGCCAGTCACTCGGCGCAGCACGCGCCCGATCCGTCCTCCGGCAGCCATCGGCCGTCCTCTCCTCACCTGACCCCGCAAAGGCGGCAACTATATGAGCCCCACCACCGCCGCGCCAGTGTTCGCCGGACGCTGCGTGTCGTGCAGTTCACCGGATAATCGGACAAGCGTACTCAAACAACGCGGCGTCGGTAGTAGCGGCTCGCTTCGGCGCGGCGCGAGCGCGGTGCCGTAACATTGTCGACGCGACGACGAGGACGAGTAGCGGCGCGGCACGGCGACGAGCGACCCGGGGACGGTGCGAGCCCGGGGGCACGGCGCGCCCGCGAAATCACCTCCGAGCACCGGAAGAACCGGCATTCCGCCCCCGGCGGGCGCCGCAGTAGAACCGGAAACCCCAACGAAGTGGGCGCGCCCCGGCGCGCCAACGAGGGTGGTACCGCGGCACCTGTGTCGTCCCTCGGCCAGCACCACCGCCGAGCACGACACCGTCCGAGGAGCACCGTGAGCTACCAGCCGCTTCCGCCACACGTCGACCTGGCCACGTTGGACCACGAGGTCATCGAACGCTGGCGCGACGGCAAGATCTTCGCCCGCAGCATGGCCGCGACCGCCGACCGCCCGGTCTGGATGTTCTACGAGGGCCCGCCGACCGCGAACGGCATGCCCGGCACCCACCACGTCGAGGCCCGCGTCTTCAAGGACGTGTTCCCGCGGTTCAAGACGATGAAGGGCTACCACGTTCCCCGGATGGCCGGCTGGGACTGCCACGGCCTGCCGGTCGAGCTCGCCGTGGAGAAGGAGCTGGGCTTCACCGGCAAGCCGGACATCGAGGCGTACGGCATCGCCGAGTTCAACGCCAGGTGCCGCGAGAGCGTGCAGCGTCACGTCGACGCGTTCCAGACGATGAGCGAGCGCATGGGCTACTGGGCGGACTACGAGAACGCCTACTGGACGATGCGCCCGGACTACGTCGAGTCGGTGTGGTGGGCCCTGAAGCAGATCTTCGACAAGGGCCTGCTGGTCGAGGACTTCCGGGTCGCGCCGTACTGCACCCGCTGCGGCACGGGGCTGTCCGATCACGAGCTGGCCCAGGGCTACCAGGACGTCGTCGACCCGTCCGTCTACGTGCGGCTGCCGCTGACATCCGGGCCGCTGGCCGGCCGCGCCGCGATGCTGATCTGGACGACCACGCCGTGGACGCTTCCGTCCAACGCGCTCGTCGCCGTCAAGTCCGACGTCACGTACGTCGCCGCAACGAACGGCACCGAGACGCTGGTGGTCGCCGACGTGCTGCGCGAGCGGGTGCTCGGCGAGGGCTGGACCGTCACCGACACGTTCACCGGCGCCGACATGGTGGGCTGGACGTACACCCGCCCGTTCGACCTGGTCCCGTGGCCGGGACGCGCTCACTTCGTCGTCAACGAGGACTATGTCACCACCGACGACGGCACCGGTCTGGTCCACCAGGCCACCGTGTTCGGCGCGGACGACTTCGACTCCGTGCGGCGCAACGGCGTGGAGCTGGTGAACCCCATCGACACCCGCGGCCGGTTCGTCAGCGACGTCCCGGAGCTCGGCGGCGTGTTCTTCAAGGACGCCGACGAGTGGATCATGGCCGATCTGCAGCGGCGCGGCCTGCTGTTCCGCCACGTCGCGTACGAGCACAGCTACCCGCACTGCTGGCGGTGCCACACGCCGCTGATGTACTACGCGCTGCCGGCCTGGTACATCCGCACCACCGCGATCAAGGACCGGCTGCTCGCCGAGAACGAGGCGACCAACTGGTATCCGGAGACGATCAAGCACGGCCGCTACGGCGACTGGCTGAACAACAACATCGACTGGTCGCTGTCGCGCGACCGCTACTGGGGCACGCCGCTGCCGATCTGGCGCAACGACGCCGACCCGTCGCGCATGGTCTGCGTCGGGTCGCTCGCCGAGCTGGCCGAGCTGTCCGGCACCGACCTCGCCGACCCGCACCGTCCGTACGTCGACGACGTGACGTTCACGCTGCCCGGGGAGGAGGGCACCTACCGGCGCGTGCCGCAGGTGATCGACGCCTGGTTCGACTCCGGCTCGATGCCGTTCGCGCAGTTCGGCGCGCCGTGGCGCAACGCCGAGCTGGCCAAGGCGTCCTACCCGGCGGACTACATCTGCGAGGCGATCGACCAGACCCGCGGCTGGTTCTACTCGCTGATGGCTGTCGGCACGCTGGTGTTCGACCAGAGCTCGTACCGCACCGTGCTCTGCCTCGGGCACATCCTGGCCGAGGACGGCCGGAAGATGAGCAAGCACCTGGGCAACATCCTGGAGCCGATCCCGCTGATGGATCAGCACGGCGCCGACGCGCTGCGCTGGTTCATGCTGTGCAGTGGATCGCCGTGGTCGGCGCGGCGGGTCGGGCACAAGGCGCTGGAGGAGATCGCGTCCAAGGTCATCCGCACCTATTGGTCGGTGGCGTCCTTCCAGTCGCTGTACGCGCGCGCGAACGGCTGGGCTCCCGGCGGCGCTGCCGGCGAGCCGACCGTGCTGGACCGCTGGGCACTGTCGGAAGCGCATCGCCTGGCCGCCGAGGTGGACGCGGCCCTCGAGGACTTCGACACCGCCCGCGCGGGCAAAGCGCTCGCCGCGTACATCGACGACCTGTCCAACTGGTACGTCCGCCGCTCGCGCCGTCGGTTCTGGGACGGCGACCCGGCCGCGTTCGGCACGCTGCACGAGTGCCTGCACGTGCTCACCCGTCTGCTCGCGCCGTTCATCCCGTTCGTGACCGAGCAGGTGTGGAGCGCGCTGTTCGCATCCGCCGCCGACGACTCCGTGCACCTCGCGACGTGGCCCGTGCCCGATGCGGCCGCGGTGGACGAGCAGCTGTTCGAGCAGGTCGCGCTGGTGCGCCGGCTGGTCGAGCTCGGCCGGGCCGCGCGGGCGGAGTCGAAGATGAAGACCCGTCAACCGCTCGGCCGGGCGCTGATCTCGGGACCGGGCTGGAGCGAGCTGCCGGACGACCTGCGGCGCGAGGTGGCCGAGGAGCTGAACGTGACGCAGGTGGCGAACCTGGCGGCGGCCGGCGAGGTGGTCGACGTGCAGGTCAAGCCGAACTTCCGCGCCCTGGGCAAGCGATTCGGCAAGGACACCAAGACCTGGGCCGACAAGATCCAGGCCACCGATCCGGAGGCGATCGCCGCTGCCTTCTACGCCGGCAAGCCGGTGGTGATCGACGGCGAGGAGCTCAGCGCCGAGGAGATCATCCTCAGCGAGGCGCCGGCGTCCGGCTGGGCGGTCGCGTCGGCGGGAGCGGATACCGTCGCGCTCGACCTGGAACTGACCCATGAGCTGCGGCTGGCCGGTCTGCTGCGCGACGTCATCCGCATCGTCCAGGACGCGCGCAAGGCTGCCGGCTTGGACGTCACCGACCGGATCGAGCTGTGGTGGCAGGTGGGCGGGTCACCCGAACCCGCGGAGGCGATCACGACTCACCAGGAGCAGCTCGCGGGCGAGGTGCTGGCCGTGGCGCTGCACGAGGGACGTCCCGGCGACGAGGGTGGCCTGTACACGACGACCGACCTGGAGCTGGGCCTGTCGGTCTGGCTCAGGAAGGCCTGACGCCCTCATGATCATGGGCGGAACCCCCGATTCCGGGGGTTCCGCCCATGATCATGAGTAGGGGTGCGGTTCAGCCAGTGGGTTCGCAGAGGCTGCAGGGCTTGAAGCCGTCGTCGACGGCCTGCGCGAGCGGGACGGACACGGCCTCCTGATCGCCGATGATCATGCAGTCCCGCTGGTGGAAGCGGGGGCGTCCCGGGACGACCCAGACATCGCCCGCGGCGGGTTCCGCTGCGGCCGCAGGTCCCGGCTCGGCAATGGGCGCCGGCTCCCCGGCCGCCGGCGCGTCCTCGGCAGCCGGCTCCTCGACCGAGGGTGCGGCTTCTGCGGCTTCGGCGGCGGGCGGCGCGGCCTGCTCCGCGACGGACGGAGCCGGCTCGGCCACCGCGGGCTCGGCCACTGCGGACTCCGCCGCAACCGGCTCGGCCACCGCAGGCTCCGCCGCGGCTGCCGGCTCGGGCTCGGACGCGGGCACCGGCTCGGGCTGGACGGCGGGCTCGATCACGGCCGGCTGGCAGGCCGGGCACGGCGTGAAGCCGTCCTCGACCGCCTGGCCGAACGGGATCGGCTCGGACGTGGCGCCGGTGAGGCGGGCACAGCCCTGCGCGTGGTAGTGCGGCCAGCCGTCGACGACCCACACCTGGCGCAGGTCGCCCGGCTCGGTGGGCTCGGCCGCCGCGGCCGCCGGGCCGCCCTGGGCGGGCTGCGCGACCCGCTCCGGGTGCGCGTCCGGATCGCACAACGTGCACGGGGTGAAGCCGTCCTCGACGGCCTGGCTGTGCGGGATGGTCTCCGCGTCCGCGCCGAGCAGCACGCCACAATGCGCCGCGTGATAGTTGGGGCGCCCGTCGATCACCCAGACGTCCACGTCGACCAGCTCGGTCGCGGGAGCGGCGCCCGCACCGCCCGTGGCTGCTGCCGACACCGCCGGCTGCGACGCGACTCCGGACAGCTCGTCGGCGCGGCGGCGCGCGTAGTCGGCGGCGGCCGGCGTCTCGGCCACCGCGGCGTCCCGCGACGGCGCCGAGGTCGCGACGGAATGCTGCGTGGCGGGGGCGAGCGGCGGGTTGTCGGCGTGCTCCGAGGACGCGGTGGCCGGGACGATCCGGTCGCGACCGCGCCACAGCACCCAGGCCGCGGCCGCGCTGGCGGCGAGCGAGCCGATGAGCCATCCGGCGCTGGCCAGCACCAACCCGAGGGCCAGGCAGACCAGGGCGATCAGAAGCAGCCCGATCAGCACCATCTCGCGTTACTCCTTGTCAGGTCGGTCGCGACCGGGATGAGGTAATCAGCTCTGCTGCGGTTCGCCCTGTTCGGCCTCGTTGCGGCCGCTGGCGTCCAGGTCGCGCAGCTGCGACTCCAGGTAGCCGCGCAGTCGCGTGCGGTACTCGCGCTCGTACACCCGCAGCTCCTCGACGCGCCGCTCGAGCGCGGCCTTGCGCTGCTCGAACTGGGCGGTGATCGTCGCGGCCCGCTGCTCGGCGTCGCGCACCATCTGCTCGGCCTTGGCCGAGCTCTCCTGGTCCAGCTTCGCGGCGCGCGCCTCGGCGTCGCTGATGTGCTGCGCCGACCGGCTCTGCGCCTCGGCGAGAGCGTTCTTCGCGTTCGCCTGCGCCTCGCTGAGCAGCCGCTCGGCCTCGGCCTTGGTGTTCGCCAGGTGCTGGTCCGCGGTCTGCTGCGCGAGCGCGAGCATCTGCACCGCCTGCGCGTGGTGCTCGACCGACCCGGCTTCGCCGGCCGCGGGGGCCTCGGCGGCCGCCCGCTGCGCCTGGGCCAGCGACTGCTGGGTCTGCTCGAGCTGACGGCGGCTCTCGGCCAGCTGCTGCTCGGTCTGCGCCAGCTGCTGCTGCAGCTGCACGACCTGCTGCTGCGCGCCGTTCTTGCCCTGCGACATCGCCTTTTCCAGCTCGGCGATGTGCGCCTGCAGCCGCTGGTTCTCCTCGCGCGCCGCCGCCAGTTCGGCCGGGTCCGCGCCACCGCGCTCGGCCGGTGCGGCAGCGACCGTAGCGCCGCCGCCCCGGGCGCGCAGGTCGTTGTTCTCCTCGATCAGGCGCGACAGCTCGACCTCGACAATGTCGAGGAACGCGTCGACCTCTTCCTCGTCGTACCCCCGCTTGCCGATCGGCGGCTTCTTGAACGCGACGTTGTGTACTTCGGCGGGCGTCAACGGCATTCGGTCACCTCATGTGTCGCTTCGTGCCGGGCGCTCCGGCGCGGGGTCGTGCGGGAAATCGGACAGCTGGCATGGCTGGTCATAGCGCAGGCTCGATCTTAGATAGCGCGGTCATCCTACTGAATACGAGTACGAGAGCCGGTATCCGATGTAGAGGACGATCAGCAAGATCCAAAGGCTGATGTCGAGGCTGAAATTGCCCAACCGCACCGGGGGAATCAGGCGGCGGAAGAGCCGGACGGGTGGGTCTGTACCCATGAACACCATCTCGATACCGACGGCCGCGACACCGGACGGTCGCCAGGAGCGGGCGAACATTCGAATCCAGTCGATGACGAATCGCGCCAGCAGCAACAACAGGTAGACGTAGAACGCGTAACTCAGCGCCCGCAGGATCACCGACACTTCCCGTCCACCTCCCGTCCTGGTCCGTCGAACACCGCCGAGCACGCGCGCGGCCCGGCACCTACATGGTGCCAGGCCGCGTCGAATCCGGGACGCTCAGGACTGGTTGAAAAATCCACTCTCGGCCATTCGCGCCTTGTCCTGCGCGGTCACGGTCACGTTGTGCGGGCTGAGCAGGAACACCTTGGCGGTGACGCGCTCGATCCGTCCGTGCAGGCCGAACGTCAGGCCGGCGGCGAAGTCAACCAGGCGCTTGGCGTCCGCGTCGTCCATCTCGGACAGGTTCATGATCACCGGCGTGTTGTTGCGGAAGTGCTCGCCGATGGTGCGCGCCTCGTTGTAGGTGCGCGGGTGCAGCGCCGTGATCTGGTACGTCGGCTGCTCGCTGTGATCGGATGGGTAGGCGTAGCCGTTCGCGTACTGCTCGACCTCGGCCGCGTAGTCGCGGTGGCTGTCGCGGGGGTGGCTGACCTCGGCGCCGCGGACGTGGTGCTCGCGCGGGTGCCGGCCGTCGTGCTCCTCGCGGCGCGCGGGCATCCGCTCGGCTGCGTACGCGCCGTGGTCGCCGGCACCGTAGTCGGCGCCGTCGGCGTAGTCGTCCTCTTCGACGAGGCCGAGATAAACGCCCATCCGGTGCATGGCTCCGGGCATCGGGTCCTCCAGTGCTTCTGCCGTACTTGAAGTGACGACTGTGGCGGGTGTTAACAACGGACGCTAGCCGATAACGGGCGCTCGACGGCCGAGCAACGCCGTTCCGACACGCACGTGTGTCGCGCCGTGTCGCAGCGCCGCATCGAGGTCGGCGCTCATTCCGGCCGAGATCGCGTCGGCCGACGGGTGCCGTTCGCGCAGCCGGGCGGACAGCTCGGCGAGCTCGGTGAACGCCTCGTCCGGGTCCGCGCCGAGCGGCGCCACGGCCATCAGCCCGCGCAGCCGCAGCTCCGGACGGGACGCGACGGCCTCGGCCACGGACGGCAGGGACGCGGCCACCACGCCCCCGCGCGCGGGGTCACCGTCCAGGCTGACCTGCACGAACACGTCCAGCCGCTCGCGTTTGCGCGCGGCGACCGCGTCGGCCAGCCGGGCGGCGATATCGACCCGGTCGACGGAGTGCACCGTCCCGGCGTAGGACGCGATCGAGCGCGCCTTGCGCGACTGGATCTGGCCGAGGAAGTGCCAGTGCGGGCGCGGTACGGCCGGCTCCAGCAGCCCCGCCACCTCGCTCACCTTGGCGGCGGCCTCCTGGTCGCGGTTCTCCCCCACGTCCCGCACACCCAGCTGCGCGAGCGTGACGACGTCCGACGCCGGCCGCGTCTTGGTGACCGCGATCAGCGTGACCGCGCGCGGATCGCGGCCGACGGACGCGCATACCTCGGCGATGCGCGCGCGCACGGCGGCGAGCGCGGTGACCAGCTCGGAGCGGCGCCGGTCGTCGCTCGGTGCGGTCAGGCTCGGTTCGGGCACGACAGCGGAACGCGGATGGATCAGGACTTGAGGAAGTCCGGGACGTCCAGCTCGTCGTCGACGGCGACCGGGGTACGGGTGACGTTCGTGGTCGGCGCCGAGTAGCCGGCGGCGGACTCCTGCGGGCGCGCACCGCCCGGTCCCGGACGCGGCGGCAGCGCCTCGGTGCGCGCGTTGTCCTCGTCCTTGGCGTTCGGCGCGGGCGCGGCCGGCCGGCGGATCTCCACCTTCTTGTACGGCAGCTGGCCGCTGTCGAAGCCGGCGGCGATCACGGTCACCTTCACCTCATCACCGAGGGTGTCGTCGATGACCGCGCCGAAGATGATGTTCGCGTCCGGGTGCGCGGACTCGGCGACGAGCGAGGCGGCCTCGTTGATCTCGAACAGGCCGAGGTCCGAGCCGCCCTGGATCGACAGCAGCACGCCGTGCGCGCCGTCCATGCTCGCCTCGAGCAGCGGGCTGGCGATCGCGATCTCCGCGGCCTGCCGTGCGCGGTTCTCGCCGCGGGCGGAGCCGATGCCCATCAGCGCCGACCCGGCGCCGCTCATCACGCTCTTGACGTCGGCGAAGTCGAGGTTGATCAGCCCGGGCGTGGTGATCAGGTCGGTGATGCCCTGGACGCCGGACAGCAGCACCTGGTCGGCGCTGCGGAACGCGTCCATCACGCTGACGTTGTGCTCGCTGATCTGCAGCAGCCGGTCGTTCGGGATGACGATGAGCGTGTCGCACTCCGAGCGCAGCGCCTCGATGCCGTCCTCGGCCTGGCTGGCGCGCTTCTTGCCCTCGAAGGAGAACGGCCGGGTGACGACGCCGATCGTCAGTGCGCCGAGCTTGCGCGCGATGCTCGCGATCACCGGCGCGCCACCGGTGCCGGTGCCGCCGCCCTCGCCGGCGGTCACGAACACCATGTCGGCGCCCTTGAGGACCTCCTCGATCTCGTCGCGGTGGTCCTCGGCGGCCTTGCGGCCGACCTCCGGCTGGGCGCCGGCGCCGAGGCCGCGGGTGAGTTCGCGGCCGACGTCCAGCTTGACGTCGGCGTCGCTCATGAGCAATGCCTGCGCGTCGGTGTTGACCGCGATGAACTCGACGCCCTTGAGCCCGACCTCGATCATCCGGTTGACGGCGTTGACGCCGCCGCCGCCGACACCGACGACCTTGATGACCGCCAGGTAGTTGTGCGGTGCTGTCATGGTTTCTGGCTCCTATGAACTCGGGTCGGACTTGTCGCGGTGTGCTTGTCGGTGTCGTCGATCCAACGGTGGCGGTGGTGGCGTCTCGGGTGACTTCGACCCGAACCCTCACCCTCTAGTAGACCGTTAACGTTATGTCAACCTGGGCTGTTGGTCTCGAAGTTAGATCGCGAAGCGGACGAACCCGTTCAGGCGCGCCGTGACACGCCGAGTTTTCCCGCGCGATTCGGATCTTCGACCGGCCCAAAGAACAGGCCGGATCGCGCGATCCGAGCCGCAAGCTCCTTCGTCGCGCGGCGCGCGGCTCTTCGCGCGAGCGCTCATCGTCCCGGGGTTCAGCGCGTGAAGGGCTGGTCGGGATCGGTGACGTCGATCTGCTGCTCGGCGTGCGGCAGCAGCGCCACGAGCACGCGCGCCTTCTCGGCGCTGCGGTCCGCGCTGCCCCACTGCACGACGCGCTGATCCTTCAGCAGCAGCGTGATCGCCTGCGGGTTCAGCGCCTGGATCGACGTGATCTTCGCGCGGACGCGGGCCGGCAGCGCGGCCGCGACCGTGGCCAGGGCGCGTCCGGACGTCCGGGCGTCGGCGCCCGACGGGACGACGAACAGCGGCAGCTTCGCCGGTCGTGTACCGGTCGCGCGGTACTGGGCGCCGGTGTGGTCGATCAGCACGAACCCGTTGCCGCGCTTGACGTAGCCGACGGGCACGCGCTCGGTGACCGTGATCGTCACCGTGGACGGGAAGGACGTCGTGACCTGCGCCGACCCGACCTCGGGCAGCTGCTCGACCCGACGCGTGATTGCGGCCTCGTCCAGGCGCAGCAACGGCGTGCCGTGCGAGATGTGCGCGGCGGCCTCGATCTGCTTCGCGGTGAGCAGGTGCGTGCCGCGCACGGTCACCGAGCGCACGCCGAACACCGGGCTGAACGCGAGCAGCCACACCGCGGCGACGGCGACCACGACCAGTGCGCCCGCGCCGATCAACAGCCGCTGCCGGGTGCCGGACGGGCGCGCGCCGTCGGCGGCGGTGCGCAGCGAGTCGAGCAGGCCGTTGCTCACGCGACACCCGCGCACGCGTTGCGGATGTCGTCGCACAGCAGGTAGACGTTCCCGATGCCCATCGTGATCACCAGGTCACCTTGACGGGCCACCTCGGCGATCCGGCGCGGCACCTCCTCGTAGCGCGGCTCGTAGATCACCCGCTCGGGCGGCAGGTCGATCAGGTCGCTGATCGTCGCGCCGGTGACGCCCGGGATCGGTTCCTCACGCGCCGGGAAGATGTCCATCACGACGGCGATGTCGGCGATCGTGAGCGCCTCGGCGAACTCGTGCCGGAACGTCTGCGTGCGGCTGTAGGTGCCCGGCTGGAACACCGCGATCAGCCGCCCGCCGCCGGTCGCGGCGCGGGCGGCGGTCAGCGACGCGGCGATCTCGGTCGGGTGGTGCGCGTAGTCGTCGTACACGCGCACGCCACCGCCCTCGCCGTGCGACTCGAAGCGGCGGTGCACGCCGGTGAAGCCCGCCCACGCGTTCGCGACCGCGTCCGTGTCGAGACCGAGTTCGGCGGCCATCGCCAGCGCGGCGGCCGCGTTCAGCGCCATGTGCCGGCCGATCAACGCGCCGACGCGCACGGTCCGCTGCGGCAGCGACGGGCCGGCGACGGTGAACTCGACGCCGTCCGCGAACGTGCGGACGTCCGTCACGCGCACGTCCGCGTCCGCGCTCTCGCCGTAGGTGCGCACCCGCCGCCCGACGCGTCCGGCGTACTCGGCGATCCGGCGGGCACCGGCGTCGTCCGCGCACGTCAGCAGCAGTCCGGACGGCTCGACCCGGTCCACGAACTGCTCGAACGCGCGGAAGATGCCTTCGAGGTCGCCGTGGTTCTCCAGGTGATCGGCCTCGACGTTGGTGACGACCGCAGCGACCGGACGGGTCAGCAGGAACGACCCGTCGCTCTCGTCCGCCTCGACGATCGCGAGTTCGCCCGTGCCGAGGTGCGCGTTGCGTCCGGTCTCGTAGAGGTTGCCGCCGATCGCGAAGGACGGATCGGTGCCGCACGCCTGCGCGCCGACCGTGAGCAGCGACGTGGTCGACGTCTTGCCGTGCGTGCCGGCGATCGCGATGCAGCGCTTGTCCTCCAGGCCGGCGGCGAGTGCAGCGGCGCGGCGCAGCACCCGCATCCCGCTGCCGCGCGCGGCGACCAGCTCCTCGTGCTTGGGGTTGATCGCGGTCGTGTACACGAACGTGTCCGCGTCGTGCAGGTGCTCGACCGAGTGGCCGATCATCACGGTCGCACCGAGCGCGCGCAGCGCCTGCACCGTGGTCGACTCGCGCGCCTCGCAGCCGCTGACCGCGAGGCCGCGATCGAGCAGGATTCGGGCCAGGCCGCTCATGCCGGCGCCGGCGATGCCCATGATGTGCACCCGGCCGAGTTCGCCCAGCGCCGGGATGACGTCAGTGGCGGCACTGCGCACCAGCGCCGCGCCGGGGGCCTCCCAGTCCTGCGGCCGGTCCGCGCTCGCGTCCGCGGTCGGCCTGGTCATTGCGTGCCTCCGAGCTGGCGATGTTCGGCGACGACGTTCAGGACGTGGCGGGCGAGCACCACGTCCGCGTCGCGGTTTCCAGCATGCGCCGCCGCGGCCGACATCGCCGCAACGGTGGCCGGCTCGGTGATCCGCGGCACCACGTTGTCGACGATCCACTGCGGGGTGAGGTCGTCGTTGTCGACGAGCAGTCCCCCACCGGCGTCGACGATCGGCACCGCGTTGAGCCGCTGCTCGCCGCCGCGCAACGGCAGCGGCACGTAGGCCGCGGGCAGGCCGACCGCGGTCAGCTCGGCGCACGTCATCGCGCCGGACCGGCACAGCACCATGTCGGCGGCCGCGTACGCGTACTGCATCTCGTCGACGTACGGCAGTACGACGTACGGCGCGGCACCCGGCACGTCCGGCGGCACCGCGACGTCGTCGACGTTGTTCGGCCCGACGATGTGCAGCACCTGCACGCCGGCGGCGCGCAGCGCGGGTGCCGCCTGCGACACCGCCCAGTTGATCGCCCGCGCGCCCTGCGAGCCGCCAGTGACGAGCAGCACCGGGCCGTCCGGCTTCAGGCCGAACCGCTCGCGCGCCTGCGTGCGCAGCGCGGCCCGGTCCAACGTCGCGATGGCCGGGCGCAGCGGGATGCCGATCGCGACCGCGTTCGGCAGCCGCACGTCCGGGGACGCGGTGAACACGTGCCGGGTCATGCGCACCGCGACGCGGTTCGCCACGCCCGCACGCGCGTTCGCCTCGTGGATCACGATCGGGATGTGCCGGCGCCGCGCGGCGACATACGCGGGCATCGCCACGTAGCCGCCGAATCCCACGACCGCCTCGGCCCGGACGCGGTCGAGCACGTCACCCGCGGCGCGCACCGAGGCGTTCAGCCGCGCCGGCGTCGCGAGCAGCGCGCGGTTGAGCCGGCGCGGCAGCGGAACCGGCGGGATGAGTTCCAGTGGGTACCCGCGCGCCGGGATGAGCGTGGTGTCCAGGCCGCGCTCGGTGCCCAGCGCGGTGATCTCGGCGTCCGGTGCGAGCCGGCGCAGCGCGTCGGCGAAGTTCATCGCCGGCTCGATGTGCCCGGCCGAGTGGCCGCCCGCGACCACGATCCGCGGCGCGGTCACGGCCGTCACCGCGTCCTCCGCCGACCATCCGTGCCGGTGGGGCGCAGCGGGATCGCGGCCGGGCGCGTCGCGGCGGGACGGGACGGGCGCGCCGCCCGGGTCGGTGTCGCGCGCGGCGATGCCGCACGCGAGGCGGGGGCGGCGACACGCGGCGCGGAGGTGCGCGGCGGAGGCGGCGGGACACGACGCCGGCGTTTGGGCGGACAGTACGGCCGCGGCACGGGCACACGCAGCCAGCGTTCGAGCCGTGTGCGGCGACCCAGCCGTTCCGCGCGGCGCGCGGCCGTGACCGCGGGCGCCTCGTGCCGGGCGAACGACGTCATCATGCCCAGCACGAAGAACGACACGAGCAGCGAGGTGCCGCCGGCGGAGATGAACGGCAGCGGGATGCCGGTCACGGGCAGCAGGCCCGTCACGTAACCGATGTTGATCACAGCCTGACCGCACAGCCAGATGGTCGCGGCGCCGGCGACCAGGCGCACGAACGGATCGGCGTTGCGGCGCGCGATGCGCATGCCGGTGTACGCGAACAGGCCGAACAGCGCGAGCACCGCGACCGCACCGAGCAGGCCGAGCTCCTCGCCGATGATCGCGAACACGTAGTCGGAGTTCGCGTTCGGCACCCAGTACTTGGACGTGCCCGCGCCGAGCCCGACACCCCACAGCCCGCCGGAGCCGAGCGCGTACAGCGACTCGACGGTGTGGAAGCCGCTGCCCTGCGCGTCCTTGAACGGGTTGGTGAACGAGGTCAGCCGCGCGAGCCGGTAGGGCTCGGCGACGGCGAGCAGCGTGACGGCGCCGGCGATCACGAGCACCAGCGCCGCGAAGTAGCGCATCGGCATGCCGATCATCCAGAGCAGGCCGAGCAGGATCATCAGGAAGCACAGCGTGGTGCCGAGGTCGGGCTCCAGCATGATCAGCGCGATCATCAGCACGAAGCCGGGGATCAGCGGCACGAACAGGTGCTTGGCTCGGCGCAGCGTGCCCAGTTGCTGTTTGCGCGCGAGCAGGTCCGCGCCCCACAGCAGCATGGCAACCTTCGCGAACTCCGACGGCTGCAGCTGCAGCGGACCGACGTCGATCCAGCGGCGCGCGCCGTACGCCGCGACGCCGATGCCCGGAACGAGCACCGCCAGCATCACCACGAACGCGAGCCCGAGCGCCGGGTACGCCAGCATCCGGTAGGCACGCGGCGGCAGCCGCATCGCGAGCCAGAAGATCGGCAGGCCGAGCAGGACGAACTCGGCCTCCTTGACCACCTGCGACCAGATCTGCCCGGTGCCGGTACCGACCGTGTCGTGCGAGGCAGCGATCGTGGTGGACACCGCCATCATGACGCCGAAGCCGAGCAGCCCCACCGTCGCGAGCAGCAGCAGCTGCACCGACGCGTACGGCTTGTCCAGGAAGCGGCCGGTGTCCTCGTCTGGATCTCGGTCCGGGCGCACGAACGACAGCCAGGCGCGCCTGGCGTTGGCGGTGATCGACGTCATCAGCGCACGTCCTCGGGCAGCGCCCGCGCGGCGGCCGCGAACGCGTCGCCGCGCGCCGCGTAACCGCTGAACATGTCGTAGGACGCGGCGGCGGGCGCGAGCAGCACAGTGTCACCCGGCCGGGCGAGCTCCGCCGCGGCACGCACCGCCTCGATCATGGCCCCATCGTCTCCGCTGGCCACGTCGATCACCGGGATCTCGGGCGCGTGTCGCCGCAATGCGTCCGCTATGTGCCGGCGGTCCACGCCGAGCAGGACGGCACCGCGCAGCCGGGGCGCGATCTCGGCGACGAGCTCCTCGACGGGCGCGCCCTTCAACTGGCCGCCGGCGATCCAGACCACGTCCGGATAGGTGGTGAGCGATGCGCGCGCGGCGTGCGGGTTCGTGGCCTTGCTGTCGTCGACCCAGCGGACGCCGGCCCGCTCCAGCACGAACTGGTTGCGGTGCGGGTCGGGGACGAACGCGCGCAGGCCGTCGGCGACCGCCTGCGCGTCGACGCCGTGCGCGCGGGCGAGCGCGGCGGCGGCCAGCGCGTTCGCGACGTTGTGCGCGCCGGGCGGGCGCACGTCCGACACGGGCACCAGCTCGAGCGGCGCGTCGGTGAAGGCGTGGTCGACCAGTTGCCCGGCCCGCACACCGAGCTGGCCGGGTCGCGGCTCGCCGAGCGTGAAGGAGACCTTGGTCGCGGCGGACGAATCCGCGAGCAGCTCACGCACGGTCTGGTCGTCCGCGTTGCCGACCGCCACCGGGCCACGCCAGATCGTCGCCTTGGCCGCGGCGTAGGACGCCATCGAACCGTGCCAGTCGAGATGATCCGGCGCGAGGTTCAGCACCGCGGCGGCGGCGGGCGCGACGGTGCTCGACCAGTGCAGCTGGAAGCTGGACAGCTCGACGGCCAGCACGTCGTACGCGTGCGCGCCGGCGACCGCGTCGATCACCGAAACCCCGACGTTGCCGACCGCGAGCGCGTCGAGCCCGGCCGCGCGCAGGATCGACTCGAGCATGCGCACGGTCGTCGTCTTGCCGTTCGTGCCGGTGACCGCGAGCCACGGCGCCGCGTCCGTGCCGCGCAGCCGCCAGGCGAACTCCACCTCGCCGAGCACCTCGCGGCCGCGGGCGAGCGCGTCGCGCAGCAGTGGGTGATCGGGGCGCCAGCCGGGCGAGGTGACGACGAGGTCCACGCCGTCGGGCAGGACGTCCGGGGCGGCGACGAACTCGGCGCCCGCCGCGACGAGCTCGTCGACCGCGGGGCTCTGCGCGCGGTCGGCGAGCAGCACCCGCGCGTCGCGGGCGAGAAGCGCACGAACCGCCGAGGCGCCCGCCAGTCCGGCCCCCGCCACGAGGACGGTCCGGCCGGCGAAATCAGCCATTGCCGAGGAAGTCCGCGTAGAACAGGCCCATCCCGAACGCGACGGCCAGGCCGGAGACGATCCAGAACCGCACGATGATGGTCATCTCTTCCCAGCCGCCCAGCTCGAAGTGGTGGTGCAGCGGGGCCATGCGGAACACCCGTCTGCCGGTGCCGGTGCGGATGCGGGTGAACTTGAACCAGCCGGTCTGGATGATGCCGGACAGCGTGATCATCGCGAACAGTCCGCCGAGCACGACGAGCAGCAGTTCGGTGTGCGCCAGGATCGCCATCGCGGCCATCAGCCCGCCGAGGGCCATCGAACCGGTGTCGCCCATGAAGATCTGCGCGGGCGAGGCGTTCCACCACAGGAAGCCGAAGCAGGCGGCCATCGCGGCGGCAGCGACCAGGGCGACGTCCAGCGGATCGCGCACCTCGTAGCAGCCGGCCGCCGGGTTCGTGCCACACGTGTTGCGGTACTGCAGGAACGAGATCAGCGTGAACGCGCCGAACACCATCGCGGACGCCCCGGCGGCCAGCCCGTCCAGGCCGTCGGTCAGGTTCACCGCGTTGGACGTCGCCGCGACGATCACGTAGCTGATGATCACGAAGCCGACGGCGCCGAGCCCCACCGGCGCGAGGTCGCGCACGTAGGACAGGTGCGTGGACGCCGGTGTGAGCCCGAGACTGTTGCGGAACTGCAGCGCCAGGATGCCGAACACGACGGCGACGATCAGCTGGCCGCCGAACTTCGCGCGCGCGCGCAGACCCAGGCTGCGCTGCTTGCGGATCTTGATGAAGTCGTCGAGGAAGCCGACCACGCCGAGCCCGACCATCACGAACAGCGCGAGCAACCCGGACGCCTGTGGCCCGCCGCCGCCGTTGATCGCGACGATCGCGTGCGCGACGGCATAACCCAGCACTGTCGAGCCGATGATCGCGACGCCGCCCATCGTCGGCGTCCCGCGCTTGACCAGGTGCGTCTGCGGGCCGTCGCTGCGGATCTCCTGGCCGAACCCGCGCCGCCGGAAGTACGCCACCACCAGCGGCGTGCACAGGATCGAGGCGATGAGCGACACCAGCGCGGCGATCAGGATTGTCTTCACGCCGTGGAGTCCTCTTCTCGGCTGTCGGATGCGGATACGGGGGCGCTTGCATCTTCGAGGATCGCGAGCGCGACGCGTTCCAGGCTCGCCGCGCGGGAGGCCTTGACGAGCACCACGTCGCCCGGACGCAGCTGCGCGCGCAGCAGCTCGACGGCCGCGTCCACGTCGGGCACCCACTGCGACTCGCCCGCCCACGAGCCCTCGAGCGCGGCGCCGTGCTGGATCGGCCGGGCCTGCTCGCCCACCGCGATCAGCTGTGAGACGTCCAGCCGCACGGCGAGCCGGCCGATCGCGTCGTGCTCGGCGGGTCCGTCCGGGCCGAGCTCGGCCATCGGTCCGAGCACCGCGAACGAGCGGCCACCGCTCGCGCGGCGCGGCGCGGCGATGGACGCCAGCGCCTTGAGCGCCGCGCGCATCGACTCGGGGTTGGCGTTGTACGCGTCGTTGAGCACCAGCACGCCGTCAGCGCGCTCCGTGAGCTCCATCCGCCAGCGCGACGCGGCGCCGGCAGCGCCGAGCGCGTCCGCGACGTCGGCCAGCGGCATGCCGCACTCGAGCGCGATCGCGGTCGCCGTCAGCGCGTTGCCCACGTGGTGCTCGCCCACCAGCCGCAGCCGGACGTCAGCACGCTCGCCACCGGCGACGACGGTGAACGACGCGCGGCCCAGCTCGTCCACCGTGATCGACTCTGCGCGCACATCGGCCGTCGCGCTCTCCCCGACGGTCACCACGCGCGCCGCGGTGCGTCCGGCCATCGCCGACACGAGCGGGTCGTCGGCGTTGAGCACCGCGACCCCGCCGTCGGCCGCGGAGGGCAGCGCCTCGACCAGTTCGCCCTTCGCCTGCGCGATCGCCTCGCGCGAGCCGAACTCGCCGAGATGCGCGCTGCCGACGTTGAGCACGGCCCCGATCCGGGGCGGGGCGATCTGGGTCAGGAACCGGATGTGCCCGATGCCGCGCGCGCTCGTCTCCAGGACGAGGTATTCGGTGGTCTCGTCGGCGAGCAGCACGGTGTACGGGTGACCGAGCTCGTTGTTGAACGAACCGGGCGGTGCGATCGTCGGGCCCAGTCGTCCGAGCAAGGAAGCGACCAGATCTTTGGTCGAGGTCTTGCCGGACGATCCGGTGACGCCCACGATCGTCGCCTGTGGCAGCCGGCGTGCGACGAACGAGGCCAGCGCCGCGATCGCCGCGAAGCCGTCGCTCACGAGCAGGTGCGGGCCGGCGACCGGCCGAGTCACGATCGCGGCGACCGCTCCCGCGTCCGCCGCCTGCGCGACGTAGTCGTGGCCGTCGGCGTGCTCGCCGGCGAGCGCGAGGAACAGCCCGCCGGGCGCGATCTTGCGTGAGTCGAACTCGACCGGCGCGGTGACGACGGCGTCCGGGTCGGCGTCGTGCAGCGTTCCGCCGATCGCCTCGGCCACCTCGCGCAGCGTCATCGTGATCATGTCAGTGCCTCCCGCAGGACGACCCGGTCGTCGAACGGGTGGACGGTCCCGGCGATCTCCTGGCCGGTCTCGTGGCCCTTGCCCGCGACGAGGACGGTGTCGCCCGCGCGGGCCTCACGCACCGCCGCCGCGATCGCCTCAGCGCGGTCACCGACCTCGCGCACCTCGCCGCGTTCGGTCGCGGGGACGGCCAACGCGCCGTCCAGCATCGCGCGGCGGATGGCGGCCGGATCCTCCGAGCGTGGGTTGTCGTCGGTCACGATCAGCAGGTCCGCACCCCGCGCCGCGATCTCGCCCATGTGCGGTCGCTTGCCGCGGTCACGGTCGCCGCCGCAGCCGAGCACGATGATCAACCGGCCGTCGGTCAGCGGACGCAGCGCCCGCAGCGCCCCGTCGACCGCGGCTGGCTTGTGGCTGTAGTCGACGACGGCGAGGAACGGCTGCCCGGCGTCGATTCGCTCCATCCGTCCCGGCACTGTCGCGCTCGCGATCGCCGGTGCCGCGGCGTCGGCCGGCACGCCCGCCTCGGCCAGAATCGCCAGCGCCAGCAAGGCGTTCGCCACGTTGTACCGGCCCGGGACCGCGCAGCCGGTGTCGAGGTCCACCGGTCCCCGCACCGCGAACGACGTCCCGCCTGACGCGGTGTCCCGGACGTCGACCGCACGCCACACCGCAGCCGCATCGCCGGTGGTGCTCACGGTCACCGCGTCCGGCCCGGCGATCTCGGCCATCCGCCGGCCCCATTCGTCGTCGGTCACGATCACGGCCCGCCGCGCGCGTCCGTCGAACAACCGCGCCTTAGCCGCGAAGTAGTCGTCCATGTCCGCGTGGAAGTCCAGGTGGTCCTGCGACAGGTTCGTGAACCCGGCGACCGCGAACTCGATGCCCGACGCGCGGCCCATGGCGAGCGCGTGGCTGGACACCTCCATCGCGACGTCGGTGGCGCCGCGGTCGCGCATCACCGCGAGCAGCGCTTGCACCTCGGGTGCCTCCGGGGTCGTGAACCCGGTCTTGATCTCCTCCTCGCCGATCATGGTCGCGACCGTGCCGATCAGGCCGGGCGACCGCCCGGCGGCAGCCAGGGCGGCCCGCATCAGGAACGTGGTCGTCGTCTTGCCGCTCGTGCCGGTGACCCCGAACACGTTCATCGCCGCGCTCGGGTGTCCGTACACGGCGGCGGACACCGCGCCGAGCCGCGCGCGGACGTCGTCCACGACCAGTGTCGGCACCGCCTCCGGCACGAGCGCCGCGCCGGCCGCGTCCGTCAGCACAGCCACGGCTCCGGCGGCGAGGGCGCCCACGGCGAACGACGCCCCGTGCGCGTGGGTGCCAGGCAGGCCCGCGAACAGGTCGCCGGGCCGGACGAACCCGGTCCCGGACGTGATGCCGGTGACCGACACGTCCGTGCCGACGAGGCGGGCGGGCGTGCCGTCGGCGCCAGCGAGCTGGGACAGCAGGATCGGCCGCACCTGCGCCGGGCGCGGCAGCCCGGAGGCGGAAGGAGCAGCGACCACGTCAGCACACGGTACTTGGTGAATCCCGGCGGGTGACCGCGTCACAGACCTGCAGCGGAACGTGCTTGGACAGCGAACCGGTCGGCGGGATGTGCGCGTGCTGCAGTTCGTAGCTGGCGATGTTGTTGAACAGCGGGGCCGCGACGTCGCCGCCCTCGACGCCGTGCGCCGGGTTGTCGATCATGATCGCGACCACGAACTGCGGGTTGTCGGCCGGCACCATGCCCGCGAACGTGTCCCAGTTCATCCAGCTGGAGTAGGCGCCGCCGTGATTCGGGTCGGGCTGCTGCGCGGTGCCGGTCTTGCCGGCGACGCGGTAGCCGGGGATGGCCGCCTTCGTGCCGGTGCCGCCGGGGAGCGTGACGGATTCGAGCATCGTGCGCACGGTGTCGGCGGTGCTCTTGCTCACCACGCGCACTCCCGCGGGCGTCTTCGGCGTGGTCACCGTGCCGTCGGCGGCGGTGATCGACTTGATGATGCGCGGCGGGATGCGCACGCCGTTGTTCGCGAACGTCTGGTAGATCGACGCGAGCTGCAGGATCGTCATGCTCTCGCCCTGGCCGAACGGCAGGTTCGCGAACGTGGAGGCCGACCAGTCCTTCATCGGCGGCAGGTAGCCCGCGCTCTCGCCGGGCAGCTCGATCCCGGTCTTCTGACCGACGCCGAACAGCTGCTCGTAGTGGTCCCACACGGTCGGCCCGAGCATCTGCGCGATCTTCAGCGTGCCCACGTTGGACGACTCGGCCAGGATGCCGGTCGCGGTGAACCGCTCGGTCGGGTGCCACCACGCGTCGCTGACGTTCACGCCGCCCATGTTGATGCTGTTCGGCACCGAGATGACAGTCTGCGGCGTGATCTTGTGCTGCTGGATCGCGGCGGCGAACGTGATCGCCTTCTGCACCGACCCCGGCTCGAAGGCGGACATCACCGGCGGGTCGATCGGCACGTTCGGGTTGATCGTGTTGGGGTCGCTCGCGTCGAACGTTCCGGACGACGCGAGCGCGAGCACCTGCGCGGTGTGCGCGTCGAGGATCGCCATCTCGCCGTCCTCGGCACCCGATTCCGGCACGACCTTGTCGAGGTACTGCTGCGCGATGAACTGCAGGCTCTGGTCGATCGTCAGCGCGATCGTGCTGCCGTTGCGGGCCGGGTCGGTGATCGTCTTGCTGCTCGGGTTCACGTTGCCGACGTTGTCGATGCTGTAGGTCTGGCTGCCGTCGTGGCCGGCCAGGATCGAGTTGAACTTCGCCTCGATGCCCGCCGCGCCGGTGCCGTCCGAGTGCACGGTGCCGATCACGTTGGCCGCCGTCGTCCCGCCCGGGTACTGCCGCTCGGTGGTCGCCTGCTGGTAGATGCCGACCAGGTCGAGGTCGGCCACCTTCTGCGCGGTGAGCTGCGGGACGGCGCTCGCCAGCTTGACGTACTCCCCCGGCGTCGCGAGGTCGGCGGCGATGTCGGCCGCGGACCGGTGCAGCAGCGGCGCCAGCTTCGCGCCGTACTCGGCCCGGTTGGCCGCCGAGACCTGCTTCGGGTCGGCGGTGATGTCCTGCGCGGCCGACGTGTACGCCAGCGGCGTGCCGTCGCGGTCGACGATCGAGCCGCGCATCGCGTGGATCGGCACAGTCTCGACGCGCTGTGCCGCGGCCGCACCCGCGTACCGGTTGTGGTCGAGGCCCTGCACCTGCACCAGCCGCCCGCCGATCACCAGCAGCAACGTGCAGACGGCGGCGAAGCCGAACCGCAGCCGGCCGTGCAGCGTGCCGAGCCGCAGCGGCTTGCGCCGGCGCGGCGGGCGGCCAGGAGGACGCGTCCGGGTGTACTGCGCGCGCGGCGCCGGACGCTGCGGGCGGCCGCTCGGGTGCTGCGGGCGGGTCATCGCGTGCCTCCCGGCAGCATGGTGGTGGGATCGGGCGTGGGGGTCGAACTGCTCGACGTCGACTTCGAGTTGGCCGGCGACGGCGACTTGGAGTTCGGCGACTTCGAGTTCGGCGACGACTTCGAGTTCGACGACTTGGGCGTCGCCTTGCCGGTGGCCTTCCCGGACGTGCTGGCCGTGCCGTGCGCGTGCGCGGCGCTGGTGTGCGGGTGCGCGCTGCTCGGCGGCGCGACGGGCGGTGCCGTCGCCGGAGCCGGGCTGCCCAGCACGCGCACCTTGCCGTCTGCATCGATCTGCAGGAACGCCGGATTGCCCGCAGGCACCATGCCGAGTTGCGCGGCGATGCGGGCCAGGTTGCCCGGCGCCCGGCTGGCGGCGACGTCGTTGCGCAGCTGCTCGACTTGCGCGGCGACGTCGGCGTCCTTCGCGGTGAGGTCGTGCCGCTTCAGCTCGTTCGCCGCGGACGCGGTGTTGAGCACCAGCAGCGCGGCGAGCCCGCCCACGACGAGGGCGACCAGCAGCAGCGCGAACGGAACACGCGGCGCGTGCTTGGGCGCGGGACGACTCATCATGCTGATTTCCTGATGCGTTCTGCGGCACGCAGCCGGACGGACGAGGCGCGGGGGTTGTCGGCGATCTCGGTGTCGCTGGCCTGTTCGCTGCCGCGCACCAGCAGCCGCAGCTGCGGGCTGTGCTCGGCCAGCTGGACGGGTAGGTCGACCGGGGTGTGGTCGGTGGCGAGGGCGGCGAAGGCCTGCTTGACGATGCGGTCCTCCAGCGACTGGTACGACAGCACGACGATCCGTCCGCCCACGTTCAGCGCGTTCAGCGCGGACGGCACCGCGGAGCGCAGCGCGTCCAGCTCGCCGTTCACCTCCACCCGCAGCGCCTGGAACGTGCGCTTGGCCGGGTGCCCGCCGTGCCGCCGGGTGGCCGCGGGGATCGCCGCGCGCACCAGTTCGGCGAGCTGCGCCGTGGACTCCAGCGGGGCGGTGCGCCGGGCGCGCTCGATCGCCTGCGCGATCCGCAGCGCGAAGTGCTCCTCGCCGTAGTCGCGCAGCACCCGGGCCAGATCGCGCACCGGGTACGTATTCACCACCTCGCCGGCCGTGATGCCGCGCGAGCGGTCCATGCGCATGTCCAGCGGGGCGTCCTGCGCGTACGCGAAGCCGCGCTCGGCTACGTCCAGCTGCAGCGACGAGACGCCGAGGTCGAACAGCACGCCGTCCACGCCCGGGAGGCCGAGCGAGTCGAGCACGTCCGGCATCGCGTCGTACACCGCGTGCACGAGGTGGACGCGGTCGGCGAACGGTGCGAGCCGGTCCCGGCTGCGGGCGAGCGCGTCCTGGTCGCGGTCGAGGCCGACGAGGGTGAGCTGGGGGTGCGCGCGCAGCAGCGCTTCGGCGTGGCCGCCGAGGCCGAGCGTGGCATCGACGGCGACGGCGGGACGGTCGGCGAGCGCGGGGGCGAGCAGGCCGAGGACCCGCTGCAGCAGGACGGGGACGTGCGCCGCGGAGGACACCGTGGGCGGTGTCGGCTCGTCCCGTGCGTCCATGGCAGTCCTCTTGCTCGCAGGTGTTCGGGGGTCGTGCGGGAGATGATCACGGGTGGGGAGCCGTGGGGATCGCTCGGATCTGGTCCCCGCCCGTCCCACCCGTACTTCGCCGGGAAGCAGAGGGGGGATCCGCCTGGCGCCGGGGAAGGTGCGCCAGGAGGCGGACGGGAGGAGGCCGGACCGGAGCGATACGGACGCTCAGAAGATGCCGGGCAGCACCTCCTCGGCGATCTCGGCGAACGCCTCGTCGGCCTGCGCGGACCAGTCGGCCCAGGCCTGCGCGTCCCAGATCTCCAGCCGGTTGTTCGCGCCGATGACGACGCAGTCCTTGGTCAGCCCCGCGTAGCTGCGCAGCTGCGGCGGGACGGTGATGCGGCCCTGCCCGTCGGGCGTCTCGTTGGACGCGCTCGCGAACAGCGTGCGGCCGTAGTGCCGGACCCGGGCGTCGGTGATCGGCGCGTTCGCCAGGCCCTGGGTGAAGGAGACGAACTGGGCCGCCGGAAAGACGTAGAGGCAGTGCTCCTGGCCCTTGCAGATCACCAGTCCTCCCTCCAGATCCGGCCGGAACTTCGCGGGGAGAGCGAGCCGGCCCTTGTCGTCCAGGCGCGGCGAGTAGGTGCCGAGGAAGACCACCGGCCGCCACCTCCCGAGCTCGCTTCCCCCCACCTGTCCCCACTGTAACCCACTACGCTCCACCGTCAACCATTTCCGGCCGCGACGCGCCCCGCACCCTCGTCCGGACTCCCCGCGCAGCTGTTCAAGATCAGCTCTGTCCCGGGCTCGACGCGTCGGCGATACTCGTGGCGGCGGTTTCGCACTGGCGCGGCCCGCAGGACAGGAAGGACCGCTCGTGTTGGACGACCTCTCAAGCGCTCCGGGCCCGGTGCACCCACGCGGCACGCACGCCGCTCCGCCGGAGGTCGCTCCGGCGCCCGCGCCGGTGGACGCGGTTCGCGAGGCCGCGGACCGGATCGCCGCCAACATCGAGAAGGTCATCGAGGGCAAGACGGCCGAGGTGCGCCTCGGCCTCACCGTCCTGCTCGCCGAGGGCCACCTACTCGTCGAGGACGTCCCCGGCGTCGGCAAGACCACGTTCGCCAAGGCGCTGGCCCGTTCGATCGACTGCTCGGTGCGCCGCGTCCAGTTCACGCCGGACCTGCTGCCGAGCGACGTGACCGGCGTGAGCGTCTACAACGCCGAGGAGCGCGACTTCGAGTTCAAGCCGGGCCCGGTGTTCGCGAACATCGTGGTCGGCGACGAGATCAACCGCGCCTCGCCGAAGACGCAGTCAGCGCTGCTGGAGTGCATGGAGGAGCGGCAGGTCACCGTCGACGGCACGACGTACCGGCTCGAGTCGCCGTTCATGGTGCTCGCCACGCAGAACCCGCTTGACATGGAGGGCACCTATCCGCTGCCCGAGGCGCAGCGCGACCGGTTCACCGCGCGCATCTCGATGGGCTACCCGGACCGGCAGGCCGAGATCGCCATGCTGGACGAGCACGCCGCCACCGACCCGCTCGACGTGCTCGCCCCCGTGTCGGACGCGACCGAGGTGCGCCGGCTGATCGCGGGCGTGCGCTCGGTGCACGTCTCGGACGCGGTCAAGGGCTACGCGGTCGACCTGGCCGCCGCCACCCGCCGCGCGCCGGAGATCCGGCTGGGCGCCTCGCCTCGTGCCGCGCTGCAACTCGTCCGTGCCGCGAAGGCGTGGGCGGCGGTCGAGGGACGCGATTACGTGATCCCCGACGACCTGCAGCTGCTGCTCCCGCAGGTCGTCAGCCACCGGTTGCTGCTCACCGCCGAGGCGCACGTCGCCGGTCACACGGCCACCGAACTGCTCGGCAAGATCGCCGCGTCCACGCCGCTGCCGTCCGGCTCGGGATCGCGCTGACCGTGGCCGGTTCGGAGTTCGGCTTCACCACCCGGGCGACCTGCCTGCTCGCGGCCGGCGCGACCGCGCTGCTGTGCGGTGTGCTGCTCGGGCAGGTGGACCTGACCCGCGCCGGTGTGCTCGCGCTCGCCGTCCCGCTGCTGTCCGCGGTGGTGGTGCACCGCTCGAGGGTGCTGATCGCCAACCGCAGACGGGTCGAACCCGAGCACGCCAGCTCCGGCGACGACGTGCTCGTGCACCTGACGATCACCAACCGGTCGCGGCTCGGCAGCGGCGCGCTGATGCTCGAGGACCAGCTGCCGTCGTCGTTGCCGGGCAAGGCGCGGTTCGTGCTGGACAGCCTGGCCAGCCGCGAGTCGCGCACCGTCACCTACCGGCTGAACAACCTGTCGCGAGGGCGGTACCGGACCGGTCCGTTGCAGGTGCGCCTGACCGACCCGTTCCACCTGATCGACCTGCGCCGCGGCTTCACCGCGACCACCGACTTCGTCGTCCGCCCGGTCGTGGACGTGCTGCCCGCGCTGTCACCGCCGCTGGCGCGCGACCTGGGTGACAACGCCGGCAGCCACTCGATCGGTACGCACGGTGCGGACGACGCGTCCACCCGCGAGTACCGGACCGGCGATCCGCTGCGCAAGATCCACTGGCGGTCGACGGCGCGGATGGGCGCGCTGATGGTGCGCCAGGAGGAACGCCCGTGGCAGGGCCGGGCGACCGTGGTGCTGGACCTGCGCGAGAGCGCGCACGTGAGCCGGCTGGCGTCCGACGGCGCGCCTGACCGCGACGAGCGCGACCGCAGCAGCCTGGAGTGGGCGATCAGCGCAGCGGCCAGCATCGGCTCGCACCTGCTCGCGGCGGGGCGCGCGGTGGAGTTGATCAGCGACGTGGACGCGGTCCGTCCGCTCGCCTCGCACAGCACGCTGGCGTTCGTCGAGCACCTCGCCGGCGTGCACGGTTCGCGCAACGCCAGCCTCGCGCCGGCCCGTGCCGTGCTGGCGAGCACTGCGCGGGAGAGCGCGTTGATCGCGGTGCTGGGCGACGTCGACCCGATCAGCCTGCAGGTGCTCGCCGAGTGCCACCCGCGCGGTTCGGTGACGCCCGCGGTGGCGTTGCTGCTCGACACCGGCACGTGGGCGGGGAACCCGGCGAGCGGGCCGGACAGCAGTTGTCACAACGCGGCGCGGGTGCTGCGCGCGGCGGGCTGGCGCGTCCGCATAGTGCGGCACGGCACCGGCATCGCGGAGGCCTGGCGGGACACGCTCGCGGCGGCGCCGGCGTGAGCGCGCCTGCGAACGGGACCGTGTCCAGCGGTGTGCAGCGCACCCTGCTCGCCCTGCTCGCGTCCGCGCTGGGCGCCGTCCCGCTGTGCACGCTGCTGAGCGACCGCGGCTGGCTGGTCGACGTGTGGCTGTCGATGCTGGTGGTCCTGCTGCCCGCGCTGGTCCTGCGCCAGTGGCGTCCGCCGAGCGCGCTGCACGTCTGGCCCGGGATCGTGCTGCTGGTTCCGTGGCTCACCGCGCGGTACGTGTCCGACAGCGCGTGGTTCGGCTGCATCCCGACCGGACGGACGTGGCACCGGGTGTCGACGCTGCTCGGTCAGGTGCACGACGTGACGCAGCACGGGGTCGCGCCGGTGCATTCGACCGTCGCGATCAGGTTGGTGATCTGCGCGCTGCTCGGCGTGGTCGCCGCGCTCGTCGACCTGATCGCGGTCGTCGGGCGGCACGGGGCACTCGCGGGGGTACCGCTGCTGGTCGTCTACACGGTCTCCGGCGCGGTCCCGCACCGGCCGGTCTCCTGGATGCTGTTCCTCGCGCCGGCCGTGGCGTTCCTGCTGCTGCTCGCGATCGACGCGCGTGAGGACCGCGCGTCATGGGGGCACCGGGTGGGCCACCGCGGCGCGGCGATCGCGCGGCCCGCGGTGGCGCTGGGCGGGCAGCGCATCGCCGTCCTCGCGCTCGCCGTGGCCGTCCTGTTGCCGTTCGCGACGCCCACCAACGGCACGAACCTGGTGTCGGTGCTGCTCGACCGCCACTCCTCGTCCGGCGGCGGGTCCGGCGGCGGCAGCATCAGCCCGTTCGCGTCGCTGAAGGGCCAGCTGACCCGCACCACCCCGATGGACCTGGTGAAGGTGAAGATCACCGGTCAGGCGAACGACACGAGTCCGTTCTACCTGCGGGTGAACGTGCTTCCGGTGTTCACCAACAGCGGCTGGCGCGCGGGAGCGGGCAACGGCACGACGGAGCCGGCCGGCATCGGGGGCCTGGCGAACGACCCGCCGTTCGGCGCGTCCGCCGATCAGACGTTCACCGCGCAGATGACCGTGCTCGGGATGTCCGGCAATCCCGCGATCTTCGCGGTGCCGAACGCGATCTCCGGACTGAACAACGCGCAGTGGTCGCCGCAGGACCAGCTCGTCGTCGGCGCGCGGGTGAATTCCGGCGAGACGTACTCCGAGACGGTGAGCCAGCCGGAGCCCACGCTGGCCGACCTGCGCGCCGCGCCGGAGAACAGCCAGGACCCGACGATGGCGAAGTGGCTGACGCTGCCGCGCATCCCGGCGCAGGTACGCCGGCTGGTCGACCGGCTCACCAAGCCGACCGAGGGTCCGTACCAGCGGGCGCGTGCGATCAGCGACTACTTCGTCGACCCGGCGAACGGATTCCAGTACAGCCTGTCGACGACGCAGGGCGATTCGGGCAGCGACCTGGTCGACTTCCTGACCAACAAGAGCGGCTTCTGCCAGCAGTACGCGGCGGCCATGGCGGTCATGCTGCGGCTGGCAAACGTTCCCGCGCGCGTCGTGCTCGGCTACACGCACGGCGTGACGAGCGCGCTCGGCACGTTCACGGTGACGACGAACGACGCGCACGCCTGGGTGGAGGCGTACTTCAGCGGCGTGGGTTGGGTTCCGTTCGACCCGACTCCGCAGACGGGCGCGCCAGGCGCCAGCACGGCCACGCTCGCGTGGGCGCCGCACAGCGTCGGCGGCAAGCTCTCCGGTTCCGGGGCGCAGTCCGCGCAGCCGCACCCGTCGCACCCGGTGCGTCCGTCGAGCGGCCCGTCGAACAGGTCCGGTCATGCCGCGCACGCGGCGGCCGGGGCGCAGTCCGTGCCGGGCTGGCTGGTGCCGGTGCTGGTCCTGCTGGCGATCGTCCTGGTGCTGCTCACGCCCTGGTTCGTGCGCACCCGGCGCCGCCGCCGGCGGTTGCGCGCCGGGCACAGCGGGGATCCGGACGCGCTGTGGGCGGAGCTGTCGGACACCGCGGTGGATCTGGGTTACGTCTGGTCCCCCACCCGCACGCCGCGGCAGGTCGCACGCTGGCTGGGTGATTCCGCCGGCGACGCGCGCGGATCGCTGACCACGCTGGCGCACGCGGTGGAGCAGCACCGGTACGCCCCGCCCGGGACGTCCACCCGCGCGGACCTGCGCCGCGAGCTGGCGAGCGTGATCCGTCGGCTGCGCACGGGACGCAGCCGCGGGGTGCGGCTGCAGGCGGCGCTGTGGCCGGCATCTTTGGGGTGGTTGCGCCGCATCCGGCGGCGCTGAGCCCGATCCGCTCTCGGGCGGATCCAGCTTTAGGTCAGATCAGCTTTCGTCGAAGCGGCGGCGCAGGCGCTCTTCCATCCGGCTGCGCAGGCCGTTCTGGCGCGGCGGCGCCGACTTGGCACGCGCCTTGCCGTTGCCGCCGGTGCGGGCGTCCTCGGCGACCGGGGCCCGGCCGGCCGGGCGCAGGCTGCGCACGACCAGTCCACAGGACGCGACCACGAGCACGAACCCGATGACGCTGAGCGCGATCAGGTTGCTCATCAATCCGACGAGGACCAGGCCCAGCCCGGCGAGCACGCCGACGGTGGACAGGATGATCGCCCGACGCAGCCGCGAGCGCCGTCCAGCCGAGCGCACTGCTGAGGCGAACTTAGGGTCCTCGGCATAGAGCGCCTGCTCGATCTCGTCGAGCAACCTCTGCTCGTGGTCGGAGAGCGGCACCTTCGGGCCCTCCTTCGTCGCTGGACCGTCGCTGTCGGTACGGTCTGGCGGTGCCGTCGGCACCGTCATCCCGATTCTAGTTCGCCCGACCACCCCACGCACGGTGAGCCTGGCCGTACCTCGAATATACGAGCCTGGCAGGCGTTCGACAAAGGTCTGTGCACGACGCGTGTCAGTGCCGCCGGGCGCCCTCGCCCGGTTCTCCCCGCTGCGGTGTTCCGAGCAGCGTCGCGTAGCCGAGCGCGGCGGAGCCGAAGCGCGCCCGCGCGGCGTCGAGCACGCTGTCGGCCGGCCGGGCGGCGGGCTGGACGTCGTCGAAGCTGAGCTGTTCGGGCGCATTGTCGGCCTCGCGCAGGTTCTCGCACTTGACGCCGACGAGCCGGATCCGGGGCCGGTCGAGATCCAGCGCGCGGTACAGCTCGGTAGCGATCTGGAAGATCGTCGCGGACGAGTCCGTCCAGCCCGGCAGCGTGCGCACCCGGGTGATCGTCTTGAAGTCGGCGAAGCGGATCTTGATGCCGACGGTCCGGGCCACGAAGCCGCGCCCGCGTACCCGCCGCCCCACCTCGTCGGACAGGCGTAAGAGCTCGCGCAGCACGTCCGACTCCTCGACGAGGTCGGTGTCGGTGGTGTGGTCGGCGCTGATCGACTTCTCGACCTCGCCGACCTGGACGGCGCGGTCGTCCCGGCCGTTGGCGAGCGCGTGCAGGTGGTCGGCGGCAGCCGTCCCGACCGCGCGCCGCAGCGTGTCCAGCGGCGTGTTCGCCAGGTCGGCGACGGTGCGGATGCCCAGCCGGTGCAGCGGCTCGGCCGTCCGCGCCCCGACACCCCACAGCACGGTGACCGGCAGCGGGTGCAGGAATTCGAGGGTGCGGTCGGCGGGAACGACGAGTAGACCGTCCGGCTTGCAGTGCGCCGAGGCGAGCTTCGCGACGAACTTGTTCCGTGCCACACCGACCGAGCAGGTCAGCCCGGTCTCCGCCCTGATCCGCGAACGGATCGTCGCGGCGATCACGGCCGGCGGACCGAGCAGCCGCACCGCGCCGCGGACGTCCAGGAACGCCTCGTCGACGGAGAGCTGTTCGACCAGCGGCGTGATCGAGCGCAGGATGTCCATCACCGCGGCGGACGCCGCGCTGTAGGCCGCGCGGTCCGGTGGCAGCACGACCAATTGGGGGCACAGGCGCAGCGCCTGCGTCATCGGCATCGCGCTGCGCACGCCGTAGCGGCGGGCGGCGTAGGAGGCGGCGGCGACGACGCCGCGGGTGCCGCCGCCGACCACCACCGGGCGGTGCTCCAGTTCGGGGCGGCGCTTGATCTCGACGCTGGCGAAGAACGCGTCCATGTCCACGTGCAGGATCGGGCACCCGCTGTCGTCCCCGCCCAGTTCGGCGGCGCCGCGGGGCACGTCCGCACTGCGTCCCACGGTGACCTAGCCCGCGGGACGGCGGGCCAGCAGGTGCACGCGCGCGGCGATGTCGCGGAACGGCGCGTGCCCGGCGCCGGCACTCTCGAGCTGTTCCAGGGCCTCGCGCGCGCCGGGGGCGTCCAGCGCGCGCCCGGGCACCAGGTCTCCGAACACGCCGATGCCGTGCTCGGCCTCGACCAGCAGGCCCTGTTCGGCGCACAGTGCGCGCACCGCGTCCGGACCGAGCGGCCCGGCACCGGCGGTGAGCGCGCGCAGCTCCTGCAGCGCCGCGTCGAGGTCGCCGGCCATCGCGCGCGCCAGCACGCCGGCGACCGGGTTCTCGACCAGCACGCTGAGCTGGCCTCCGGGCCGGACGCGGCCCGCGATCGCCGCGAGCACGGCGGGGACGTCGTCGACCGCGCCGAGGATCCCGTGCGCGAGCACGAGGTCGAACGTGGCCGCGCCGATCGAGTCCGAGAGCGCCTCGACGTCGCCCTGGACCGCGTTGACCAGCTCGCCCACGCCGGCGTCCTCGGCACGTCTGCGCAGCGTCGCGAGCGCGTCGATGCTGATGTCCACGACGGTGACCGCGGCGCCGGTCTGCGCGATCGGCACCGCGAACGTGCCGCTGCCGCCGCCGCAGTCGAGCACCTGCGCCGGGGCACTCCGGCCGGACGCGTCGAGCGGGCCGGCCAGCAGCTGCCAGATCAGCGCCTGGCGACCGGTCGGTTCACGACGCGTCTGCGACTGCACACGGAGCACAGTAGTCGCGCTGGATGACATGGCCCGCGCGGATCAGGCGGCGAGCAGGCCGGCGTCCGCCGCGACGAGGCGTAGGAAGTCGTCGGCCGCGCGGAGCTGGTCGTCGGCGGTCCTGGTGCTCACCACGCCGACGGCACCGGCTTCGACGGCCGCGCGGGTCGCTGCGCCGGCCGCGAACAGCGTGGCCCACGAAGCGAACTCGGGCGCGACCGACTCGAGTAGCACCCAGACGCTGACCAGCCGGCGCCGTGCTGCGGCGGGGCGGCCGCGCTGGGCGAGCACGGCGGCGCCGGTACGCAGCGCTGCCAGGTGCGCCAGCCGGAACCGCTCCTCGGGCGAGTCGACGCGACCGGCCTCCGCGAGCAGTGCGCGGGCGCGCGCGAGCAGCACGACCGCCGGATGCGCCGGGACGAGCGTCGCCGGTCGGCCGGCCGTACGGACCTGCCGTTGCGTGGTCATGGGCCACCTCCGCCACTCATTCGAATGTCTGTTCGAGAGCGTAGCGCGAACGGCCGACAACGCCAACCGACCGGCTGTGTAACGCTGGCGCGGCCGCGCTCGCTGAAGGGTTGGGTGCGCTCGTGCCCCTGGGGCACGCCGGCGGAGGTGCAGGTGACGGAACGGACGGTGGCGGCGGGCCGGATCAGCTCGGACACTGGCATGTCCGAGTGCCTTGCGGCGGCGCGCGAGGGCGACGAGAACGGTTTCGTCCGGCTCTACCGCGACGTGCAGCCGCGGCTGCGCAGGTACGCGTCCGTGCTGGTCGGCGGCCAGGACGCCGACGACGTGACCGCCGAGGCGTGGCTGCAGATCGCCCGGGACCTGCGGGGCTTCTCCGGCGACATCCAGGCCTTCCGTGCCTGGACGGCCCGGATCGTGCGCAACCGGGCGCTCGACCTGGCCCGGTCGCGCTTGCGCCGCCCGTCCGTGCCGATCGGGCTGGACGACCTGCTCGACGGCGCCGAGCCGCACGACGCGTGGGACCTGGCCGCGGAGCGGATGTCGACCGAGAAGGCGATCGCGCTTATCGCGACGCTCCCCCGCGACCAGGCCGAGGCGGTGCTGCTGCGCGCGGTCGTCGGCCTGGACCCGGCCGCGGCCGGCGAGGTGCTCGGCAAGCGGGCCGGCGCCGTCCGGGTCGCCGCGCACCGCGGTTTGAAGTCCCTGGCCCGCCGGCTGTCCGCCGCCTCGGACGCAGCGAATCCGGATGCCCCGACTTCGGACGCCCCGACTTCGGATGCGGAGTAACGCGATGACCGGCCGCGGCGCTTCTAGGGGTGTTATGCGACGAAACCAGATTCCCTCGGCCGCCGAACGCGAGCGGCTGCTCGCCGGCGAGCGCCTCGCGGGGTACCACGTGAGCGAGCTGCTCTCCGCCGCCACCACGCCGGCGCACAGCACGGAACCCTCCGGGCTGGAATCCGCGCTCGCCGCCTTCCGTTCCGCTCCGGCCGCCGCGGCCGTGCCCACCGCAAGGAGAACCCCTGTGCTGAAGTCCCTTCTGTCCGGCCTGGTAGCCACCAAGGTGATCGCGGGCGTCGCGGGTGCCGCCGCCGTCGGCGGCGTCGCGCTCGCGGCCACGACCGGTCACCTGGGCGACGGCGGCCACAGCGCCGACGCTCCCGGCCAGACGATCGCGGCGGCGCACCAGCCTGACGCGACCGACTCGGGCTCCGCCTCGAGCTCGGCCGACGACTCCTCCTCGGCCGCCGCCTCCAGCTCGGCCGCCTCGACGTCCACCAGTTCCGCCACGGATTCGGCACACGCGCCGAACCCGTCGCTGGTCGGCTTGTGCCACGCGTGGCAGGCGCACGAGCGGAGCCATTCGGATCACTCCAAGAGCGCCGCACACAGCGCGTGGGCGAAGAGCCCGGCGTTCAGTGTGCTGGTGTCGACCGCAGGCGGAACCGGCGCAGTGGACGGCTACTGCACCGTCCTGCTGACTCCGTCGGCGTCGGCGAGCGCGGCGCCGAGCGTGGTCCCGTCCACGCACCCGACGCATCCGGCACACCCGAGCCAGGCGGTCACGACGCACGCGAACCACAAGCCGTCGGCGGTGCCGTCGCACAGCCACCCCGCGCCGTCGCACACCAACCACAAGCCGACCCCGAGCGCGTCGGCGACGCCGTAGCCGGCGCTCGTCGCGGTTCAGGCGTGGTCGGCGAGGAGGACGTCCACCACGTCGCCGATCACGACGACCGCCGGCGCACCGACTCCCTCGCGGCGCGCGGTGTCGGCGATCTCGCCGAGGGGCGCGCGCAGCACTCGCTCGTCCCGCAGTGACGCCCGGTGCACCACCGCGGCCGGCGTTGTTGCGGGACGGCCGTGCGCGATGAGTTCGGCGCTGATCAGGTCCAGCCGCTCCATCGCCATGAGCAGCACGAGCGTGCCGCCGCCGGCCGCGAGTCCCGGCCAGTCGATGCCCTGATCGGCGGGACGGCCTGGGTCGAGGTGGCCGGACACCACCGTGAAGTCGGCGGCAATACCCCGATGCGTCAACGGGATTCCGGCCAGCGCCGGCGCGGCGAGCGCGGACGTGATCCCGGGAACCACCGTGACCGGGATGCCCGCGGCGACGCAGGCCAGCCACTCCTCGCCGCCGCGGCCGAAGATGAACGGGTCGCCGCCCTTGAGCCGGACCACGCGCTTGCCCGCGCGGGCGCGGTCGATCAGCACCTCGTTGATCTGCTGCTGCGTGAGGTTGTGCCGATGCGCGGACTTGCCGCAGTCGATCACCTCGACGTCCTCGGGCAGTTCGGCGAGCAGCGCACGGGGCGCGAGCCGGTCGACGACGACCACGTCCGCGGACGCGACGACGCGGCGCCCCAGGATGGTGATCAGGTCCGGGTCGCCCGGACCTCCCCCGACCAGCACGACCGAGCCTGCCGCGGCCGGGCGGACCCGCCGCGTCGGCAGGGTGCCGACGTCGAGCGCGAGCGAGATCGCGTCCCGCAGCGCGACGGCCCGGCGCGGGTCGTCGCCGCCGGTGACCGCGACCGTCATGCCGTCGCGGCGCAGCACCGCGGGCGTGCGGGCCGTGCCGCCGGGCGCAGCGTCGGAGCGCACGCAGAAGAGATGTCGGTGCTCCGCGGCCGCGGCCACCGCGGCGTTCACGTCGCGGTCGTCGGTGCACGCGACCGCGAGCCAGGCGCCGTCGAGATCGGACTCGGTGAACGCGCGCCGGTGCGACTCGACGTCGAGAGCGTCGATCTCCGGGGCGAGCCATGGGGCGATCACGACGACGGACGCCCCGGCATCGACGAGCGCGCGCACGCGGCGGGTCGCGACCGTGCCACCGCCGACGACGACGATGCGCCGGCCGGTCACGTCCAACAGCAGCGGGTATCCGGTCACCGCACCATCCTTGCGGGTACCGGCTGGTGTGCGTCGATAGGGTCGCCCCGTGCATGCGAACTGTGTCGCCGTCGACGCCGTCCTCGCGGCTGCCGGAGTGGACGGCCGGGTGCGGATCCTTGCCGAGCCGGCACCGACCGCGCAGGCGGCCGCGGACCTGCTCGGCGTGCAGGTCGGCGCCATCGCCAACTCGTTGATCTTCGCGACGGCCGAGGACGAGCCGCTGCTCGTGCTCACCAGCGGAGCGCATCGGGTGGACACGGCGAAGGTCGCCGCGCTCGTCGGCACCGCCGCGCTGCATCGGGCGAAGCCGGAGTTCGTCCTCGCCGCGACGGGTCAGCCGATCGGCGGCGTCGCACCGGTCGGTCATCCGGCGCCGATCCGCACGCTGATCGACACTGCGCTCGCGGACTACCCGCAGGTGTGGGCGGCCGGTGGCATCCCGCACGCGGTTTTCCCGACGAGCTATGACGAATTGGTGCGTCTGACCGGCGGCACGCCGGCCGATGTCGGGGCGGATGTTCGCGGTTCGTGACCGGATGCGGCACGATCGAATGGTGCGGTCAACTCCTGCGGCGGTGAGCGATTCCGCGGCCAGCGTGCAGACCTGGTCTGCCTCGCAGTTCGCTGCTCGCGCGGACGAGGCGATGCGGATCTATGCGCGCGCGATGAACTATCCGCGGAGCGCGGCGGATCAGCGCGCGGTCACGGCTCGTCGGCACACGCACAACGAGGGTTTCGCCTGTCGTGCGGCGCTGCTAGGCGACGGGACGTTGATCGGTTTCGGCTACGGCTACACGACGGCTCCGGGCCAGTGGTGGCACGACCTGGTGCGCAAGGCGCTGACCGACGAGCTTGCCGCGGAATGGCTGCCGGACGCGTTCGAGCTGTCCGAGCTGCACGTGCTGCCGGAGTTCCAGGGTCATGGCGTGGGACGGCAGGTGCTGCTCGATCTCGCCGGCGGCATCCCGCACGGCGCGATGCTGCTCTCGACGCCCGACTCGGACACGCGCGCGTTCCGCATGTACCGCCGGCTCGGCTTCCGTGACCTGCGCCGGCGCTACCTGTTCCCCGGCGACGCGCGTCCGTTCGCCGTGCTCGGCGCCCGCCTCCCCCTGCGCGACCAGAACTGACCCTCCCCTCGCGCCGGTGAGGCATCATGGGTTTCCGTGACCGATCCGCTGCCGTGGCGCGAGGGCCGAGCGACGATCGTCTTCGACGTGCCGGACCGTGACGTCCCCGAGGCGACCGCTGTCGTGGCCGGCTGGCTGTTCGACGTCCGCCCGTACTACCCGGACGCTTCGTCTGCGGCGACACCTGGATGGACGCGGTTGGCCGCCGAGCGCGAGCTGACGCAGTTCACCGACCTCGAGGTCGACGGCATCGCGGCCGAGTTCCGGCGGCGGTGGGACGCGGCGCAGCTCGCCGGCGACATCGTCGCGACGGAGCAGTGGACGGCCGGCGGCGACGGCGGCAGTGGAGTCCGGGAACCGCGGCGTCCGATACCCGTCGTCCGGACTGGTGCCGTGGCTGTGGCCGACCGCTAGAACGGCGGCGGGTCGTCGTTGTGGTCGTGCGGGTGTTCGTCGTGGGGCTGGTCGGGTTCGGGTACGGGTAGCTCGGGTGG
>Ga0164242_10000475_pt1 | contig 48167 bp, 33 predicted proteins | sample OricomgcompostMG_FD_108783 | JGI IMG/M metagenome (GOLD analysis project Ga0164242, IMG submission 108783) | Miracle-Growth compost microbial communities from Emeryville, California, USA - Original compost - Miracle growth compost (MG) ... | reverse complement strand
TTGTCCAAAAAAATAGTTACTTTTATTCATTGTATTTTTTGTTCTCAAAACTAAAATACAAAAAAGCGGGAAATCTTATTATAGAAATCCCGCTTTCAAAAAGTTTTATCGGACAGTAGTGTAAAAAAATAAAAACATGAAATTAATTGTACAATTAATTTTCTTACTATGCTCCTTTTCTTGCTTTTCTCAAGTAGAATGGAATGAAGAAAGAAAATCGGCTGTAATGGAAGGTGTTATACAAGTAGATAAGGTTAGTAAGCAAGAATTGTATGAAAGATCTCGAATTTGGATGGCTACGAATGTTACTTCTGGCAATAATCAGACAACCAATGAAAGAGATACTATAACACAATTGATTGGTTCTGGCAGTCTTATTTTTGAAAGTTCAGGACCTAAGGGGAGCAAAACCTTAAATTTTAACATAAAGATTTACTTTAAAGACGGACGGCTTAAATATTTGATTCAAAATCTTGTACTAATTACCTATCCAGGTCAGATAAATAGTAACAATTCAAATATGGGACCCACGTATCAAGATTTGAATCTATTATATGAAAAGCGATTTAATAAAAAACAAGATAAAAAGAACTTTCAGTTATTAGTTGATGAAAAACTAACTTCTTTAGTTGAATCATTGAAAAATGCAGTTAGCAAAACAAGTAAGTCTGAATCCGAAGGATGGTAATTGTTTAGTGTACTTACTCCGTTAGATTTCGAAATCCGCAATCCGCAATTTGTAATCTGTAATTTTTTACCGAACTTTACAGCGTTAAAGAATACAATACAGTTATGATAACAGCTAAACAAATTATAGAGATTTCTAAAAGAAACTTGGCGTGTTTAGAAGGTGAATTTCAACCGATGACAGAGACTGGGAAAATAGAATGTTTGACTTACAATGCCTTAGTTTGTAATTTCAGTGCACAATCTAAATATTCTGCCGATGCGCTAAATGAAGTAAATGGCGATTTATTTGCACTATTGATAGGAGAATTGAAACTGCACGTAGATGAAACGAATGACGACAAATTAGGAGAATTAATTGAAAGTCGTTTTGCTATTCACTCAAAAGATATCGTTATGATTTTAGACGGTGGTGCTCAACACGATCCTGAAAATTCATTCTTTTTCTTTTACAAAAAACCATTGACAACAGAACAACCAGAGCAAATTGATCCAGCTTTAATGGCAACATTTAAACCTTTGTTGATTAAAATGACCAATGCCGTTTTAGAAGAAGCAGATAATCTTCCAGATTAGGCTTTATTCATAGCATAAAGTACAGGTCGAGAAGGCGCTGCGTCATTGTTAAATGCTGCAAACTGCAAATCAAGTAAATATTTCCCATCACTTATTGAATCGCTTACAAAAACTAATTCAGTAATGCTCTTATGGAATTGTGGTTTGTTCGGATAATTCCAAAATGCATGGTGAAAAGCTAATTTCCCACCATCTAATTCTCTGTCCACACTGGGTAAATCAACTAGTAGGTGAATTACGCCCAATTCATTCAAATATGAAACAATATTTTTATCCAAATAAGTTGGATTGGTTCCTGAATAATGTGTATTTGTTTTAGAAATTTGATTGGGAAGAGTACGAATAATAAGTGCTTCGCAAGGTTCTATATTCAGTGCTTTGATTTGATCTAAAGTAACAATCGTATCTATTTCTCCATCTGTTTCATTTTTTACTTTTTTCGGTTCAACAGAAATCAATTGACAGGTATTCCAGTAATTTTTGATACAATCATTTACATTTACCCATTCTTTTGAGATATGGCCTAAGCACTCGGTATGCGTTCCATGTCCATGCGGATTAAAAAACACATTTCTGAAATTTACTGCTCCACCTTCTGCAATAGAACCGACGAAACCATTTTCCATAACAGGTTCAAAACGTGGAGAGTCAACATACCAAGCACGAACATTCTTTGCATTATTTTGCAAAGTCATAGAGATGTCCAAAGGTTTTTCAGTGTCAATAAAATGACCGTTTTCGAGTGTTAATTTCATGTTTTAGTAGTTGACTTTAAACAAATTTAGTTGAGATTCATCCATATAAAATACCGTTTGTACTAATTGTGCTAAATTAAACTTATTTTTTTACAATATTTGTGAAAAATTAGCGAATAAATTACACTTTTTTACTTAAACCCTTGCTTTTGAAACGAATAGTTTTTTTACTCTTTATCTGTTTAGCGTTTTCTAAAGTAAGTTTTGGACAAGAACTTACGATTACAGGAACCGTTCAAGATACTTTGAATAAAGTTCCCGTAAAAAATGCAATTGCGATGTTAGTTCGACTAAAAGATTCCATTTTGGTAGATTTTAGAAGAACAGATGATAATGGACATTTTGAATTTCTTCATTTGCCGTTGGATACGGTGCAGCTTATTGTAAGTCATCCGAAATTTTTAAATCAATCTTACTACATTTTTAGTAGTCCCGAAAACCACACATTTGATATTTCGAAAATAGTTTTGCCTTCTTTGGGAATTGAAATGAAAGCGGTGACTGTTTTTGCATACAGAACTCCTGTTTATTACAAAGGTGATACCTTGGTGTATGCAGCAGATTCATTCAAAGTAAAACCCAATGCAGTTGTCGAAGATTTATTGAAAAAACTTCCTGGAATTGATGTTAGCAAAGATGGTTCGATTACTTCACAAGGAAAAAAGATAGAACGAGTTTATGTAGATGGAGATGAGTTTTTTGGAACAGATCCAACTGTTGCTACGAAGAACTTAGCGGCAGATGGAGTAGAGTCTGTTCAAGTTTATGAACAAAAAAATAAAGATGCAGGCGAAACGGGCGATGAAACGATACAAGTAATGAACCTAAAACTCAAAGAAGGAGCCAAGAAAGGTTACTTTGGACGAGTCTCCGGCGCCACCGACTTCATGAAATTCTACGAAGGCGAAGTTCTGGCCAATTACTTCAATAAAGACTTGAAAGTTTCTGTTTTCTCATTAGCTTCCAATACGCCACGTTCTGGATTTAACAGAAGTGATGTCAATAAATTTGGATTAAAAGACGATAATAACAAAGGATTTAACGAAGATCAAGTATTTGATTGGAGACAAACAGATAATAATGTCGGTATTCCGCAAACATTAACCGCTGGATTCTATTTTATCGATAAATTCGGAAAAAAGAAAAACACAAAATTAGGTGCAAATTATACGTATAAAGATAATCGTTTGAATACACATGGAGATGAAACTTCACAGTATTTCTTAACGGATACAAGCTATAAAACGCATTTATTGAGTGATCACAAGAGCTTGGAGACATCGCATACACTTAATATTCATTTTACGCAAAAATTAGATTCTTTAACGACTTTGGAAATTCTTCCATCTGCTACGTTTACGAATATTCAGCAAAATAATGTAGATAATACAGATTTCATTAACTCAGATGATAATTTGGTGAGTAACTCTTATGTAGGGAATTTTAATACAGGAAAAAGCACTAATTTTTCTACGGAAGCTATCTTCACGCGTAATTTCATGAAGAAAAATCGCTTGTTTACGGCTGATTATAAATTTACGAATTCCCAAAGTCAATCGGATGGAACATTGAAATCAAGTCGTACTTTCTTTGTTGGTGATACATCATTTAGTTTCGGTGCAATTGACCAATCAAAAACAAACCGAAGTAGTGATATGAACCACGATCTTTCGTTGGTGTATGTAGAGCCATTTAACTTGAAATTTAAAATGGAATTGCAATATGATTTGAATTACAACAAAGGAACTCAAAGTAAGATAACAAGAAACGCAGTTGGCGGAGAATACTCTCAGTTAGATTCAACTTATTCAAATAATTTCGATAATAACCGAACGGTGAATAGATTCGGATTATATTTCATTTACGAATCTAAAAAACACCGTATTCGTCTTGGAGCTGCAGGAAGAAATGTATTAATGAACAATGTGAATTTGTTTAATTCAAATGAAATTCATCAAAACATCAGCAATATTCTGCCAAGCTTTAGTTATACCTATAAATTTAGCGCTGCGCATCGTATTTACTTCCGTTATTTTACGAATTCTTCTCAGCCAACGATTACGCAATTACAACCGATTCCTAATAATACCAATCCAAATAGGATTGTTACAGGAAATGCAGATTTAAAACCGAGTTATACCAATAATTTTAATGTAAGTTACAATATTTATAAGCCATTAACAGGTTATTATATTTTCGTTGGAGCTACTTTTGCACAAACAAATAATGGGTTTTCCACTTCAATGGATTATGATAATTTTGGTAGAACAGTTTCTAAAACAATTAATACCAATGGAAATCAAAATGGATTCCTTTATTTAGGAGCTGGAATTCCATTTTTACACCGAAAAATTAATTTAAGACCCAGTGCTAGTGGAAATTATTTTAAAACAACGAGTTTAATTAATAGTCAAAAAAACATAACGACCAATCTAGGTGCAACAGGTGGTTTGGATTTGGAATTTGATTTCGATTCTGTTTATTTCAGTATGGGAGCAAATTTAACGTATACATCTCCAAAAAGTACCTTGAACAGTTCTACGAATCAACCGTATACAACACAGCAATATACTGCGGAGTTTGATTGGTATTTACCACTTGGATTTACGATTAAAACAGATGGAACATATACAATCAATGGACATCGTGCAAATGGATATAATATCAGCTATTTCATTTGGAATGCTTCCGTAAGTAAATCGTTCCTGAAGAAAGAAAACCTGATTTTATCTATTGAAGCAAATGATATGTTGAATCAGAATATTAATGCGAATAGGACAATTTCGAGTAACGTTATTACGGATAATAAAACGAAGATTATCTCTCGTTATTTCTTGTTGAGATTAACGTATAAATTCTCTAATTCTCCAGCAAAAGAAACTAATAAAGACGGTCATGATTATTACTAGAAATATATTTATAGCTGTAATTTTAAACTTCATTTTCGTTGAAGTGTCTGTTGGGCAAATAACGGAAGGAAAAATTACGTACGAACGGAAAACCAATCTTGAAAAGAAGTTTACCGACAAAATGATGTCACAATGGTTACAAGGAGCAAAATCAAAAACAGAAAATTTTGAATTGTATTTTAACGATACGTGCTCTTTATTTATGCCAGAACCTTCCGATGTAGTTGATCAACTCTCTTGGGCTACAACAAAAAATGTGGTGTATCAAGTTCCCACAAGAGATTATAGATTAACGGTTTATTCTTTTTTTATGGATCAAATTTTCATTGAAGATTCACTTTATAAACGTCAATGGAAAATAACAGGAAGTACCCGAAATATTGGCGGATATGAATGTCGAAAAGCGGTTTGGCAAAAAAATGATTCTCTTAGAATCTATGCTTGGTATGCTGATGAACTTATTCCTTCAATCGGACCAGAATCGTTTGTTGGTTTACCGGGAACAATTTTAGGATTAGCAACCGAAGATGGAGGAGTGGTTTATTTTGCAAAAAAGATTGAAGCAACTGTTCCAGAATTTAAAACTAAAATTCCAGAAATAAAGAAAAATAAACTCACCACAGAAGAAGCATTACGTGAAAAATTTGCGAAAGAATTTGCACAATACCCTTGGGCGAAAAGTGCACTGGATGACTTGTTTACGTGGTAAATTTTAAAGCGTAAAGAATAAAAGTCAGTTAGTTGTATTTTTCGATAAAAGAAATTTAAGAAATTTTTGCTTTTTTTCTTTCTAGACTCATTATTTATGCGTACTATTGCACCCCGAATTTGAGGACTATATTTAAAGAAATTAAGATTGTCATGGATATTATTAGAGAGTTACATAAAGAACTTACAGAAATTAAAGAACTTCCAAAATTTAAAAGTGGAGATACTGTAACCGTATTTTACAAAATTAAAGAGGGAGTTAAAGAGCGTATTCAGCAATTTAATGGTGTTGTTATTCAACGTCGTGGATCTGCTGCTACAGAAACTTTTACAGTTCGTAAAATGTCGGGAAACATTGGAGTGGAAAGAATTTTCCCAATAGCTTCTCCGTTTTTGGATAATGTGGTTTTAAACAAAGCTGGTGCTGTTCGTAGAGCTCGTATCTTTTACTTCCGTGAAAGAACTGGAAAATCTGCTCGTATTAAAGAAAAAAGAAGATCATAAGATTTATTTTATAGATATAAAAAAATCCGTTCATTTGATGAACGGATTTTTTTGTGCCTTAATTTTTTGTAATCTATTTCGAATAACCACTCTTTATAAAGCGTCTATCACGAAATCTGTTCTACGATTCTTCGCTCTATTCGCTTCGCTATCATTTGGAACTCTAGGTTGCGTTTCTCCAAATCCATTTGATTGTAAACGATCTTTGTCAATTCCCAAAGAGATAAGGTAGTTTTTAACGCCTGTAGCTCTATTTTCAGATAGTTTCATATTGGTATCGTCATTTCCCATATCATCTGTATGTCCTTGAATAGAAACTTTTATAGTTGCATTGTTTTTAAGGAAACGTGCAAATTCACGTAAAATGAATTTAGAGTCCTCAGAAAGCTCTGCAGAAGCAGTGGTGTACAAAATATCATTTATAGTATAAGGAACTCCTACTTTAATGTCGTGCACTTGCATATCTTCTCCTTTGAGATAAGTTGAAGCGGTTAATTCTTCTTTCTTAATTAATTTCGATTCAAATGCTTGTCCTTCTTTTTTGATAGAAACCATCACGTCTTGCGGTGTGTCAGAATGAAGAATAACCGCGTATTTACCATCGTCTCCATTTACACGAACAGTTTCAATCTTGTCTGAATTAGCATACGCAATTTCTATCGAAGCATCTTGAACAGGAGCTCCAGTCGAATCTTTTAATTCTCCTTTTACCAATACAACTGCTTTTGGACGAGCTTCTTCGTATAATTCAAATGAGTAGATATTCCAATCTCCAGCAGCTCGACTCGAAAAATAAGCTTGTTTTCCATCTGTAGAAACAAAAAGTCCAATTTCATCTTCTTTTGAGTTGATTGGAAAACCGATGTTTTTTGGTTTTGACCAAGTTCCATCTGGATTCATTTTGATGTAGAAAATATCTAATCCACCAACTCCATAACGTGAGTCGGAAACTTCCGATACAAAATACAGTGTTTCACTATCTTGGTGAAGAAAAGGAGATTTGTCTTTTCCAGGAGTATTTATTTCGTCAAAAGGAACAGCTAATCCCCAAGTTCCATCAGAGTTTCTGCGCGACATGAAAATATCGTCTTTTTGATTTTTTGTAGTTGGACGAACTGCTGTATAAAACAAGGTATTCCCATCTGCAGATAAGGAAGGTTGAGATTCCCATCCGTCATTTGTATTGATGTTATCTCCCATATTTTCAAGTGGAGTCCACGTATAATCGTTTCCGCCTTCTCCAGAGCGTTGAAAGTGTGAAATATATAAATCACAGTTTTTGTAATTCTGACCTTGCACTTGCTCGTATTTACACGCACAAATAATAAGTTCTTTATTATCTACAGAAACAGTTGAAGCTCCGTAATTTAGAAAAGTACCATTGTTAAAAGGTGCTGGAAGTGGTTCTCCTTCGTCAAAATCACTGGTAACATTTCCACGATGAGCAACTGTAAATTCTTCCACGATATTGGATTGTAAATCTCCCAAATTTCTTCTATCTAGTCTACGTGTGAAAAAAATCAACTCATTATCAGGAGAAATCATCGGGAAAAACTCGTCTTTTGGAGAAGAAACATTCTTTACAATTTTAGGGTCGTAAGGAACTTCTTTGCTCAAAAAGTCACTTTCTTTTTTATTTGCATCCAACACTTTCTTTACCACATCGCGTTTCTCTGTAAAATCACTTGGAATTCTAAAATCGTCTTGACTTTCAAAATTCATGAATTTTTTAAAATATTCGAGTGCTTTCTCTTTGTTGCCGTTTTGATATTCAATTGCACCTAGATAATAATAGGTGTCTGCATGATAATTCGGACAAATACTCAATACTTTTTCAAGTAGAGCCTTCGTTTTATCGGTTAATCGATCGCCTTGCGTTGGGTCGTATGAACTATTGTAAGCCGTTTCAGCAGCATCGTAAGAAACCATGGCGTATTCAAAATAAACCATGGCATTATTGGGTGCAGCTTCTGTTGCCTCTTGGAATATCTTGTACTTTTCGGGTGCAGCAGTAGTTTTTGCTTTGTCGAGTAGCTTTAAAACTTTTTTATCTGGAGCAATACATTCCTCGTCTTGGTCTTGAGCGTAAGTAAATGAAAATGAAACTAACTGAATACAAATGAGTAAGTAACTTGTTTTAATCATACGATTTGTTTTATAAGATGAAAACGCTTTTTAGTTTTAGGTATTACTTCAAATGTATAAATTGGTTACACGTTTTCTTTCAATTTTTCTTCTTTTTTTACAGAAACATCAATTTTGTGCTGAACAAACTCTTTTGTTAAGGCGATTTCTAATACTTCTTTCATCGTTTTTACATAATGGAATGTCAATCCTTTCAAGTAATCTTGCTTGATTTCATCAATATCTTTTCTGTTTTTCTCGCAGAGAATAATTTCTTTGATTTGTGCTCTTTTTGCAGCTAATATTTTCTCTTTGATTCCACCAACGGGTAATACGTCTCCACGAAGTGTAATCTCTCCAGTCATAGCAAGGTGTTTTTTAACTTTACGTTGAGAAAACAATGAAGCAAGTGAAGTCAACATTGTTATTCCAGCAGAAGGTCCATCTTTCGGCGTAGCGCCTTCAGGAACGTGAATATGTATATTCCACTGATCAAAAACTGCTTGGTCTAACTTGAACCAATCTGAATGTGCTTTGAGAAATTCCAAGGCAATTACTGCTGATTCTTTCATTACATCACCCAAATTCCCTGTTAAAGTCAATTTTCCAGTTCCTCGAGTCAATGAAGATTCAATAAATAAAATATCTCCACCTGCAGAAGTCCAAGCCAAGCCAGTTACAACTCCTGCAACTTCGTTTGAGATTGATTTTTCACGTGCGTGTCCTGCACCCAATATTTTGACGACGTTTTCAGCAGTCGTTTTTACTTGATATTCTTCTTCAAGTGCAATTTGTTTCGCTCTGTTTCGAACTAATTTCGCTAGCAGTTTATCCAAACTACGAACACCCGATTCAAATGTATAGTTTTCAATTACCTTTTCGATAGAATTTTTATCAATTTGAAACTGATCTTTCGTTAATCCGTGTGCTTCCAGTTGTTTTGGAATAAGATGACGTTTTGCAATTTCTACTTTTTCTTCTATCGTATATCCATTTACCTCAATGATTTCCATACGATCTCTCAGTGGACCTTGAATTTCGGAAAGATTATTCGCCGTTGCGATAAACATCACTTTCGATAAATCGAATTCTGTTTCCACATAATTATCGTAGAAAGAGCTGTTTTGCTCAGGGTCTAGAACTTCAAGTAGGGCAGAAGATGGATCTCCGTGATTACTTCTACCTAATTTATCTATTTCATCTAAAATAAAAACTGGATTTGCAGAAGTAGCCTTTTTAAGATTTTGAATAATTCTTCCCGGCATTGCACCAATGTATGTTTTTCGATGTCCTCTAATTTCAGATTCATCGTGAACGCCACCAAGTGACATGCGTACATATTTTCTACCCAAAGCTTCTGCGATGGATTTTCCGAGAGAAGTTTTTCCAACTCCTGGAGGTCCGTAGAAACAAAGAATAGGAGATTTCATGTCGCCTTTTATTTTCAAAACGGCTAAATATTCTAGTATACGCTCTTTCACTTTTTCTAAACCATAATGGTCTCTGTTGAGTATCTTTTCAGCTCGTTTTATGTCTAGTTTGTCCTTTGTAAATTCATTCCAAGGAAGTTCGAGCAAATTGTCGAGATAGTTCAATTGAACTGTATACTCAGCACTTTGAGAGTTCATGCGCTGTAATTTGTCCAATTCTTTGGTAAACAATTTCTCAACTGTTTTGTTCCATTTTTTTGATTGAGCACGCAGGCGCATATCTTCTATATCTTGCTCTTGCGGATTATCGCCCAATTCATTTTGAATGGTTCGCATTTGTTGATGAAGAAAATAATCGCGTTGTTGTTTATCTAAATCAACTTTTACTTTTGCTTGAATTTCATTACGCATTTCGAGCATTTGAATTTCAAATGTAAGGTGTTCTAAGACTAATTTAGCTCGTTTTTTAATATCTAATTCCTCCAACATAGCTTGTTTCTTCGTAACATCCGCATTCATGTTCGATGAAATGAAATTCACTAAAAAAGTTGGCGTTTTTATATTATTTATGGCAAAAGAAGCTTCCGATGGAATGTTTGGAGAATCTTTGATAATCTGCAAAGACATATCTTTCATGGATTGATAGATCAATTTGAATTCTTTGTCGTTTTTTGCAGGTTTTACTTCGTCAAAAAAGCGAACGGTAGCTTTTAAGAAAGGCTCTGTTTGAATTTCTTCCAGCCATTCGAAACGTTTTTTTCCTTGAATAATAACGGTTGTACTTCCGTCAGGCATTTTAAGCAAACGAATAATTTTTGCCATCGTTCCAATGCGGTGAAGATCTTTAAATTCGGGAACTTCTTCTGTTTGATCCACTTGAGAAACAACACCAATCGTCTTATTTCCTTTATTTACATCTTGAATAAGGCGAATAGATTTATCGCGTCCAACCGTAATTGGAATCACTACGCCAGGAAACAAGACATTATTTCTTAAAGGTAAAATAGGAAGTTCGTTGGGCAAATCGCTGCTGTCAATTTCTTCTTCTTCATCGGTAATTACGAGTGGAATCATTTCTGTTTCCTCTTCATCACCTATCATATTAATAAAATCATTTCCAAAAATTCCGCTCATACTATAGTGTTATATTCCGACAATTTGTCAGTTGACAAAATGGATTAATAAATGTAATTTTTATTTTTTATTAAAAAGTAATGATACATAAGGTATATTTACTCTCGTGGTAAGAAAGAGCAATCACTATGCCATGACACTTCTGTCGGAAATTCTGTCTTGTTTTGTGACGGATTTGAAAGAAAAGTAATCAGTGAATAACCTTTACTTCACGCCACCCATTAGTTTTTTGATTAGTGGAGAAAGTACTATAACCATAACTCCTACTACGAGTGCGTAGATTGCTAATTGATGGTAACCGTCTGTGTAGGCATTCAATCGCTCTAGTAATGTTGGGTCTTTCTTTTCAGACGCCATTCCAGCACCGAGTATTCCAGCTACATATTGTCCGTAAGCACTTGCCAAAAACCACATTCCCATCATAACTCCCCACAAGTGTTTTGGGGCAAGTTTGGTCATGATAGAAAGTCCGATTGGAGATAAACACAATTCACCTAGTGTAATCACCAAATAAGCAAGTGTAAAAATATCTAAAGATGTTCTTCCGTTTGCATCTGCGAAAAAGCGCGTAAAATAAAATACGTAATAGGCGAGTGCTAGAAATAAAAATCCTAAACCGAATTTTACCATGGTATTTGGTTCAATTTTCTTTTTTGCCATCCAAATCCAAAGAAGTCCAACAACTGCGCTTAAAGCAATTACAAAGACAGAATTTGCTGTGTTATTGACCACATTTGGATCAACTGTAAAGCCTACTAAGTCGTGTTTTACATTGTAAAGTGCAAATAAACTCAAAGAACCTCCTGCTTGTTCAAAGAATGCCCAAAAAACAATAGAAAAGAAGATGAAGAATAAAGCGGCTAATATACGTTTGTTTTCTACTTTGGTGAGTTTAGTCATCTCAAAACCTAAATAAATCAAGGTTGCGGGTCCGATGATGTACATAAACATATCTGTATAATCCGTTTTTTGAACCATTGTTAAAATAAGCGGAATACAAATCAATGAACCAATAAAAACAAGTACTTCTCTCGTAGCTCTAATTTTCTTAGGAAGTCTAAGAAGTGGTGAATCTCCAATTGGACCTAATGTTCTTTTGGTAAAATAGAAGGTAATTAATCCGATTGTCATTACAATACCAGCCAATGAGAAAGCTAAGTTCCAAGAATAGTCTTTTCCTATCCAAACGCAAAGTAATCCACCTAGAAGTGCTCCAATGTTAATTCCTGTGTAGAATAATCCAAATCCACCGTCTCTTCGTTGATCGCCTTCTTTGTAAAGTGCTCCAACCATAGTTGAGATATTTGGTTTGAAAAATCCTGTTCCAATAATCGTAAAGCTTATTCCGAAGAAAAACAATTTCTCTGGAGAAAAAGCCAAGATGAAACTTCCGATAATCATTAAAAACCCACCCCAGAAAAGTGATTTTTTAAACCCTAAAATTTTATCGGCAAATAAACCACCAATGAATGTGAAAGCATAAACAAATGCTTGAATTGCACCGTATTTTAAGTTGGCTTCTTGATCGCTAAAAAATAAACGTTGAACCATAAAAACGGTCAACATACCACGCATACCGTAGAAGCTAAATCGCTCCCACATTTCAGTTAAGAATAGATACCAAATCTGAACAGGATATTTCCCTTTAAACGATTGAATGTTCTCTAATGAATATTTCTCGTCATGTACAACTTGGTCAATAGCTTGGTTGCTCATAGTATCTATTTTTTGTAAATTTTTTTGGAAAGTACTTATTAATTTTTAATTATAGAAAAGATGTTTATAAATAAATGGAAATGAAGGCTTGATTTTAAGCAGTTTTAGGAAAATTGGAACAGATTGAGTAAATTTGAAATAATCCAAATATCCATAATTAAACAGATGATAGAGAACATAGAATTAGCTTATTTAACCTTAGATGATTACAAGCAATTAAAAGTAGCAATGATTGAGGCATATTCGACTATGCCAGATTCTTATTGGAAAGAGTCTCATATAAAATTGTTGATTGAAAAATTTCCTCAAGGACAAGTGGTGATAAAAATTAATGGAGTTTTGGCGGGTTGTGCTTTGTCCATTGTTGTAGATGATAAAAGTTTCGATGAACATCATACTTATAAAGAAATAACAGGGAATTATACTTTTGACACACATAATGATGATGGCGACATATTGTCTGGAATAGATGTATTTATTAAACCAGAATTTAGAGGTTTGCGTTTAGGCAGAAGACTTTATGATTATCGAAAAGAACTTGCAGAAAAACTCAATTTAAGGGGAATTACTTTTGGAGGTAGAATTCCGAATTACCATAAATATGCGGATAGCATGACGCCAAAAGAATACATCGAAAAAGTAAAACGTAAAGAGATTCACGATCCTGTTTTTAATTTTCAAATTTCGAATGATTTTCATCCTTCAAAAATATTAAAAGGATATTTAGAAGGTGATGAAGCTTCGAATGAATATGCTGTTCTTCTCGAATGGAAAAACATCTATTTTGAAAAGAAGAATAAGAAAGCGACAACCAAGAAAAAAATAGTTCGCCTTGGATTGATACAATGGCAAATGCGCTTGTATAAAGACTTTGAAGAATTGATGGAGCAGGCAGAGTTTTTTATCGATGCAGTTTCTGCTTATCGTTCTGATTTTGCACTTTTCCCCGAGTTTTTCAATGCACCATTGATGGCAAAAGATAATCACTTACCAGAATCTCAAGCGATTAGAGAATTAGCGAAATTTACACCGGAAATTGTTAAACGTTTTTCAAAATTGGCTATATCATACAATATCAACATCATTACAGGGAGTATGCCTGAAATAAAAGATGAATTATTGTATAATGTCGGTTATATCTGTAAAAGAGATGGTACAACAGAACGTTACGAAAAACTGCATGTTACACCAGACGAAGCAAAAGTTTGGGGAATGCAAGGTGGATCTGAACTGAAAACATTCGATACAGATTGTGGTAAAATTGGTGTGTTGATTTGTTATGATTCTGAATTTCCAGAGTTGAGTAGACTTTTGGCAGATGAAGGAATGGATATTCTTTTTGTTCCTTTTTTAACAGATACACAAAATGGTTATTCTCGTGTGCGATATTGTGCGCAAGCAAGAGCAATTGAAAACGAATGTTATGTCGCAATTGCAGGAAGTGTTGGGAACTTACCAAAAGTGAACAACATGGATATTCAATACGCACAATCAATGGTTTTTACACCATGTGATTTCTCGTTTCCAGCAAATGGAATAAAAGCAGAAGCAACACCTAATACAGAAATGATATTAATTGCTGATGTGGATATAGATTTATTGAGAGAATTGAATCAATTTGGAAGTGTAAGAAATCTGAAAGATAGAAGGTTAGATGTTTTTAGTTTAAAGAAAAAAAGGAAATCATAAACAGCTTTAAAATTGTTCGTTTTCTATTAAAAAAACGAGTACTTTTGATTAAAATAATACATGAATAAACATGGAAACAATTGAATTAAACGAGACAATTCTGCCTTTATTTCTAAGATTGATACTTGGAATTTTATTTTTCTTTCAAGGATACGATAAAGTCGTAAGAATTGGAATGCGAGGAGTTGTAGATACTTTTAAAGACGAATTAGGTGAAATTAAACTTCCTAAAATTTTATTGGTTTCTAGTGCTTGGTTTACCTCGTATTCAGAACTAATAGGTGGTTTATTTTTAATACTAGGATTTTTTAAAATTCCAGTTCTGTGCATTTTAGGACTCGATATGATTCTCGTAACTGCTGCTTTTAGTTTGATAAGCCCAATGTGGGATATGAAATATGTTTTTCCAAGAGTATTCTTGCTCATCTTTCTTTTCCTTTTATCTGATCAACCCGATTTAATATCACTTGATAACCTAATTAATTATTTCATAGCAAAATAAATAATTCAACTAAACCCAAAAATTATGAAAACAAACCTTTTAAAATTTGCAGCTGTAGCTTTTTTATTTACAGCGTGTACTTCAAATACAACAGAAACAGAAACTGACCAAACAGAAGTTACTTCACAAGAAGAACATCATCATCACGAAGGTGAATTGTCTGCTATTGAATTAAACAATGGTGAAAAATGGCAAGTTAACGCAGAAATGATGGTTCATGTCCAACAAATGAAAAAGGATGTCGAAACATTTTCTTCCACAAATGACACAGCTTATAGTGCTTTAGCGAAGAAACTAAAAGCAAATATTCAATTGTTAACTTCTAGCTGTACTATGGAAGGACAAGCTCACGATGAACTTCACAAATGGTTATTGCCATTTATTGGATTGGTAAATGATTTTGCAACTAAAAAAGACGCAACAATTCTATCTGAAAAATTTCAAGAGATTAAAAAATCGATGGAAGAATTTGATCTTTATTTCAAATAGATAAGAAACTATTTGCTTAGAGTCGAACTCCAATTACGCAAACATCATCCAGTTGTTCTAGGTTTTGTTTCCATGAACTAAAAGCTGCTTCGAGCTCTTCTTTTTGTTGATTCATAGGTAATTCATGAATAGAAACTAGAATTTCTTTGAATCTTTTTGAGGTAAGTTTTTTAGAGCGATCTCCACCAAATTGGTCTAAATATCCATCGGAGAACATATAAATGACATCGTCTTTCTCAATTTTAAATTGAAAATTAACGAAAGGAACATTCAAATATGGATTGTAACCAATAGGGAAACGATTGGCTTTAATCTCTATTAAATCACTTTGGTAAGTTCGGATATTTTCATGTGTGATTCTATTTCCGTGTACTATATCTTTCTTTACTAAGTAAATTGGATTGTTAGCTCCAGCATAATCAACTATTTGCGTGTCTTTGTCAAGAATACAGATTGCGATGTCCATTCCATCTTTAGAATCTTCTGATTTACCTTCTTGGTTTAGAGATAGAATGATTTTAGCTTTCAATTCATCCAAAATAAGATTAGCAGAATGTACTTTTTTCTCAATAATGATTTCGTTGAGTAAACGATTTCCAATCATGCTCATAAATGCACCTGGAACGCCATGACCCGTACAATCTGCAACTGCCCAAATTATTTTATTGTCGATTGCTCTAATCCAATAAAAATCTCCACTAACTATATCCTTTGGTTGAAAAAGAATGAAGTTTTCAGAAAGTGCAGTTATGTTTTTATTACTGGATAGGAGCGTAGCTTCTTGAATTCTTTTTGCGTAGCGTATACTATCTGTAATCTCTTTATTTTTACTCGTAATAATTTGATTTTTACTTTTTAAAATATCGTTGTGTCTATGTCGCTGAACATTTGCACGGTAAACATACAATATCAAGACAGTAAGTAAAATGAGTGCAGCGACTGAATATCCAATGATGATTCGCTGTTTATCATTTTCAATTTCTTTTTGCGCTAAAAGTGCATTTTTGGTTTTAAGTTCATTTTCCTTTTGAGTTATTTCTCCTTCTTTCATTTTATTGTATTGATCCAATAACTCAATTTGAAGTTCTTTTTTAGAAAGTTCATTGTTTCTCAAGCGAAGTTTGAGTTGAGCAAGCTGATTTTCTTTACTTAAATTACTGATTTTAGCAAGAAAATTTTCATTCTCTAGTTCAGATTTATTGGTTTCATTTGCAATAAAATCAACTGCTTGTGTTTTGTTTAACGATTTGAATTCTTGATATTTAGCATTCGCCTTGTCTTGTTCTTTTATTTCAACTTCAAGTGCAATAATATCTTTTTTAATGGCAGTTGATAAATCCGTTAATTGATTCGCTTCTGCAAGTTGAAGCGCATTTTTGAGGTATTGATTAGCTGTTTTATATTCTTTGGTACGTGTATTTAAAAGTCCTAGCTTTTGTTGAGCTATTATTGCTTCTTCAATAAACGGATTGTTTTTATTAATGCTAACCGATTTTTTGTAGTATGATTCCGCTTTTTTGAAATCTTCTTTTTGAAAATAATAATCGCCAATTGCAGTTTCCGTCTGAACTTCTTGCTTTAGATTATTGGCTTTTTTAGCTGCTTTTAAAGTCGTTTCTAATTGACTGATAGATAACTCTTGTGCAAAAACGCTGTTATATGAGTAACTGCATACGAAGAGTACAATATAAAATAGTTTAAAACGCATTAAAGAGTAAAGTTTGAGGTACAAAATTAACTTAAATATTAACGCTGACTGAGAAATCGATTCATCTAATTATGAACAATGTGAAAATTTTATCAATGTTGATTTAGTATGTGTTTTTCCATAATTAGATAAATACAAGAACAATTATCCGTATATTTGTTTCGTGAGGTTAACAAAACACATCATAATTATATTTTTTGCTCTCGGACTTATTATTCCGAAAGACGCCATGCGTTTTGTAGTTGGTTTTCCAGCAATTTTAGCACATTTTCATCATCACAACGAAGTTCACGGAAAAATCTCATTCATAGATTTTATGGAAGAGCATTTCTCTGATACAGAACACAGACGTAATAAGAATGATCACGAGCATGACAATCTTCCATTCAGTCATCATCATTCGACAGATTGTAGCCAATCAATCAATTATATTCCACTGACAAGTAATATTCATTTAATTTCTCAATTTTTCATTTCTTCACACGATAAAATTATTGCTAAACAGTACTTTTTTGGCTCTGAATTTTTCGATAGTATCTGGCAACCGCCAAAAGTAGCTTAATAAATTTATGATATTCTGCTAATGTAGAATAATACAAAATGTCAACGATTTCTCAATTCGTTGGTATTCATTTATTTATTAAACTTTTTAAGTATGCTCAATAAAATTATTGCGTTCTCTATAAAGAACAAATTAATCGTAGGACTTTTTATACTAGGTCTTGTTGGTTATGGTATTTATCAAACAACTCAACTCTCGATTGATGCTGTCCCCGATATCACCAATAACCAAGTTCAAGTAATTACCGTAACGCCTTCATTAGGCGCGCCTGATGTTGAGAGGCTTATCACATTTCCAATAGAACAGGCGAATAGTAATATCGTTGGTTTGAAAGAAATGCGGAGTTTTTCCCGTTTCGGATTGTCATTAATCACACTCATTTTTGAAGATGATGTTGATATTTATTGGGCGCGACAACAAGTAAATGAAAGGCTGAAAACTGCGCAAGAACAAATCCCACAAGGAATTGGATCGCCAGACTTGGGTCCCATTACAACGGGTTTAGGCGAAATTTATCAATACACTGTCAAAGCAAAACATGGGTTTGAAAATAAATACACGATCACTGAATTAAGAACAATTCAAGATTGGATAGTTCGTCGACAATTGTTAAGCGTAAAAGGAATTGCCGATGTAAGTAGTTTTGGAGGAAAGCTAAAACAATACGAAGTTGCTGTAAGCCCGGCTAAATTATTAGCACATAATCTTACTGTAAACGATATTTTCAACGCACTTGAATCAAATAATGAAAATACAGGTGGTGCTTATATTGAGAAAAAATCTACGGTACTTTATATTCGGAGTGAAGGCTTAATTGGAGATATAGAAGATATCAATAATATTGTAATTAAAAGTACGCTTGACGGAACACCTTTACTTATTTCAGATGTAGCAGAAGTTCAGATTGGTCACGCAATCCGTTATGGAGCAATGACCTACAACGATGAAGGCGAGGCTGCTGGTGGAATTGTAATGATGCTTAAAGGTGGAAATAGCAATGAAGTCATCAATAATGTAAAAGAAAGGATTGCTACAATTCAAAAAACTTTACCTGAAGGCGTAGAAATTGAACCTTTTTTAGACAGATCGAAAATGGTCAACAATGCTATTCATACCGTTTCTAGAAACTTGATTGAAGGTGCGTTAATCGTCATTTTTGTGTTGGTCTTATTTTTGGGAAATCTGCGCGCAGGATTAATCGTCGCCTCTGTTATTCCGCTTTCGATGTTATTCGCCATCATTCTGATGAATTATTTTGGTGTAAGTGGTAATTTAATGAGTTTGGGTGCGTTGGATTTTGGGTTGATTGTCGATGGAGCAGTTATCATTGTCGAAGCCGTCATGTTTGGAATTGCTCATCAAAAAAATACTTCGCTTAATCAAGAAAAGATGGATGCTGAGGTAACTTCTTCTGCAAGCAGAATGATGAACAGCGCCGTTTTTGGACAAATTATTATTCTTATCGTTTATCTGCCGATTTTCACTTTGCAAGGAATCGAAGGAAAAATGTTTAAACCAATGGCACAAACAATCGCTTTTGCGCTTTTGGGTGCTTTTGTTTTATCCTTAACTTATATTCCGATGATGAGCGCTTTATTTTTAAAGAAAGCCCATTCAAAAACTTCATTTTCTGATAAAATGATGGATAAAATCACATTTTTTCATCAAAAATGGCTCAAATATGTCTTGAAAACACCAAAAATGATACTTGGAGCTTCTTTCGGATTATTGTTGATTGCGCTTTTCGTTTTCTCAAAAATGGGTGGTGAATTTATCCCCACTTTAGAAGAAGGTGATTTTGCCTTAGAGATGAGAGTATTACCGGGAAGCAACATCAAAACAACAAGCGAAGTTTGTTTGAAAGCAGCACATATTCTTAAAACCAATTTTCCAGAAGTGGAAAAAGTTGTTGGGAAAATCGGGAGTGGCGAAATTCCAACAGATCCAATGCCAATGGAGGCGGCTGATTTAATTATTATTTTGAAAGATAAAAGTAAATGGACTTCGGCAAGTACTTTTGATGAATTAGCTGAAAAAATGAGCAAAAAACTAGATGCGATTCCAGGTTTGTCATTTAGTTTTCAATATCCAGTCGCAATGCGATTTAACGAACTCATGAGTGGTGCAAAACAAGATGTCGTATGCAAGGTTTATGGCGAAAACTTAGATACTTTAAGTAGGTATGCTTCATTATTAGGAAAATTAACCCGAAAAGTTGAAGGAACGAAAGAAATTTATGTTGAGTCAATTACTGGACTTCCACAAATCGTGATAAAATATAACCGTGGATTAATTGCACAATATGGATTGGCAATTTCCGATATCAACAGAATTATAAATACCGCTTTTGCAGGTCAATCAAGCGGATTGGTTTTTGAAGATGAAAAACGATTCGATTTGGTCGTTCGACTTGCAGGTATGGAGCGAAATAGCATTGAAGATGTCCAAAACTTATTGATTCCAACTTCCAAAGGAACGCAAATTCCACTTTGTCAATTGGCAGATGTGTCGATTAAAGAAAGTGTGAATCAAATTCAACGAGACGATGCGAAACGTAGAATTATTGTTGGATTTAATATCGAAGATCGAGATGTGCAATCTGTTGTTAACGAACTGAAAAACAAAGTAAACAAGCAAATTAAGCTTCCGGCAGGTTATTACATTACTTACGGTGGAAGTTTTCAAAATTTAATAGAAGCTAAAAATCGCTTGACAATTGCCGTTCCAATTTCTTTGTTGATGATTTTTATCTTATTGTATTTTGCCTTCAATTCAATCAAACAAAGTCTATTGATTTATTCCGCAATTCCGCTTTCTATAATTGGTGGAGTTATCTTTTTAGCTTTACGAGGAATGCCTTTTAGTATCAGCGCCGGAATTGGCTTTATCGCACTTTTTGGTGTTGCCGTTCTCAACGGAATTGTGCTCATTGCAGAATTTAATCGCATCAAAAAAGATGGTGAAACGGATGCTACAAAAATAGTTTTGGAAGGTACAAAATTGCGTTTAAAACCTGTTCTAATGACGGCTTTGGTTGCTTCACTAGGTTTTTTACCGATGGCATTGAGTCACAGTTCGGGAGCAGAAGTTCAACGCCCTTTAGCAACTGTTGTTATCGGCGGTTTGCTCGTTGCTACATTCATGACTTTGTTCGTTTTACCGATTTTGTACGTGCTTTTTGAGAAAGGATTTAAACTTCCGTTAAAAACGAAATCACTTGTCGTTATTGGTATGATTTTCAGTTTGAATCAAGTTAACGCACAAACAATTTCTTTGCCAGCGGCTATCGATAGTGCTCTAGCGAATAATTTATCGGTCAAAAATGAAAAATTGAAGCAGTTGTATCAAGAAAAACTCAAAGCTTCTGCTGTAAATATCTCGCAAACTTCTGTTAATGTGCAATATGGACAATACAATAGTATTTACAATGACAATAGTTTTGCGATAAGTCAGTCATTTGATTTTCCAACGGTTTATGTTCAGCAAAAAGCACTAAAAGTAGAAAACTACACTCAAAGTGCATTAATGACTACTTTGAAGGAAGCTGAATTGAGAAAACAGGTTCAACAACAGTTTTATTTATTGGTTTATTTGAGTCAAAAAGAAACGATTCTTCAGCAAGCAGATAGTTTGTATGGTTTGTTTTTGGAGAAAGTAAAATTGCGTTATCAAAATGGCGAAACGAATATTTTAGAAAAAACAACGGCTGCTACGCAACGTGGACAAATCATGTTGCAACTGAAACATTTGAAAGAAAGCATCGCTGTTGCAGAAATTGGTTTTCAATTGCTTTTAAATACCGAGATCGCTTATGTTCCAGCTAGTGAAACATCAAAAATGACCTTTTTACTGGAATTGGACACGACAAATATTCGTTCTCATCCAACAGTAAAAGTACTGGAACACGAAATACAATTATCAGCTGTAAACACGAAGCTGGAAAAATCAAGACTTTTACCTCAATTAAATGTTGGTTACAACAACCAAAGTTTGAAAGGTTATGGAAATGATGATAACTATTATCCTTTGCGTACCCGATTTCAATATGTTCAATTAGGTGTGGGGTTGCCTTTGTTTTTTGGTGCTCAAAAATCAAGAATTAACTCTTCTAAAACACAAGAGTTAATTGCACAAAATGAATATGATATTGGTTATCAGCAATTAAAAGCTTCTTTAGAACAAAAGTATTTGGCGTATCAAAGTCAGCTAGAAACGGTCGACTATTTTGAAAATTCGGCACTTCCAAATGCTGATATCATTGAAAAAACAGCCAATGCACAATTTGAAAAAGGCGAAATTAATTACTTGAATTGGGTGACTTTGATGAATAGTGCAATTTCCATTCGTAGTAATTACGAAGATGCAGTAAATACGCTCAATCAAATCAGTATAGAACTAGATTATTTAACTACAAAATAAAAGAAATTATGAACTCATATAAATTATATATTATCCTTTCAATTACTTGTTTTTCAATTGTTTCTTGTAATAATATTGAAACTAATTCAGATGAAGGAATTTCAACTGAGAATGAAAATAAAGTAGAATTGACACAACAACAATATGAAAATGCGCAAGTTGAAGTGGCAAAAATCGAAGAGCGCAGTATTTCATCTTTATTGAAAGTAAATGGTAAAATTGAAGTGCCGCCACAAAACATGATCTCAATTAGTATTCCGATGGGTGGTTATTTGAAATCAACGCAATTATTACCCGGAATGCACGTCAGAAAAGGCGAAAAAATTGCGACCTTAGAAGATCAGCAATACATTCAATTGCAACAAGATTATCTAACGGCAAAAGCTCAATTTACACCGATTGAGTCCGCTTATTTACGTCAAAAATCCTTGTTCGAAAGTCAAGCAAGCAGTGAAAAAGTAATGGAAGAAGCTAAATCGAATTGGCTTTCTCAAAAAATACTTATCAAATCATTGTCGGAAAAACTTGAACTTATCTCTGTGAATCCTGATAAACTGACTGAACAAACGCTCTCAAGAACGATACCTGTTTATTCTCCGATTGATGGATTTGTGTCGAAAGTGAATATGAATATTGGTAAATATGCAAATCCTACGGATGTGCTTTTTGAATTGGTGAATCCTGAAGATATTCACTTGCAATTAACTGTTTTTGAAAGAGATATATTCAAATTAACGATAGGACAAAAGATAATTGCATACAATAATATTCATCCTGAGAAAAAATATCGATGTGAGATTTTGCTTATTGGGCAAGATGTTTCTCCAGAAAGAACGATACAAGTGCATTGTCATTTTGAGCAATACGATAAATCGCTTATTCCAGGAATGTATATGAATGCAGAAATTGAAGTTACAACCCATAAAGCTTATGTTATTGATAATGATGGTTTGGTTCGTTTTGAAGATAAGCAATATGTATTTCAAGAAATCAAAAAAGGCGCTTATCAAATGCTAGAAGTTACGACACAAAACACAGAAAATGGGTTTACGCAAATCACTTTTGTAGACGATATAAAAGACCTTAAACAAACCAACTTCGTTACAAAAGGAGCTTACACGCTTTTAATGAAAATGAAGAACGTAGAGTAATTTATTCAACGAAAATGCGCTCTTGTAAACGAATTAAGCACAGCCTAAAATGAAATTTGTAAGAGCGTTTTTTATGCCTTCTCTTTATCCGCCAAGTATTTTAAAATACTTTTTTCTGATGAACTAAGTTCTAATCCTCTTCGTTGCATCATGTTGTTGGCTACTTCACAAGCTTTTTCAAAAAGAAATTCTTGTGAATGAACAGCTCCCCAAGTGAATGAAGGAATATATTTAGGTGGAAATCCTTCGCCAAATACATTTGCAGAAACACCTACAACTGTAGCTGTGTTGAACATGGTGTTAATGCCCGATTTCGAATGATCGCCCATAATTAATCCTAAAAACTGTAAGTCAGTTTGAACTAAGTTTTCTTTTTTGTATGAATGTACTTTAACTGGACTATAATTGTTTTTTAGGTTAGAACTATTTGTGTCTGCTCCTAAATTACACCATTCTCCAATGATAGAATTTCCTAAAAAACCATCGTGTCCTTTATTTGAATATGCTTGAAATACAGAGTTAGAAACTTCTCCACCAACTTTGCAATAGGGTCCAATCGTCGTTGCTCCGTATAGTTTTGTGCCCATTTTAAGTGTTGCATTTTCCATCAAAGCTAATCCACCTCTAACCATAGAACCTTCCATGATTTCAGCGTCTTTTCCAATGTAGATAGAACCGTTTGTTGCATTTAGAATCGAAGCTTCTACTTTCGCTCCTGGCTCAAGAAAAATACGAGATGCATCTCCAATAATGGTATTGGAAGAAGAAATGGACTGTGATTTTCTACTTTGTGTAATAAAGTTAAAATCAGTTTCGATAACTTCTGCGTTGTATCGAAATAAGTCCCAACTGTGTTTAATTTCTGCAATAGGTTGATTAATTGCCATTCTAACTTCCATTCCATGACGAAAAACACCTTTTCGAGCAATCCAACTATCAGAAGAGCGCAATTCCTCGTCCATTTTTAGGTTCAATACTTCTTGTACCAAACTTTCATCTGGAATAATAGCGCCGTTTATATGCAAAGCCTCTGTTTCTTCTTCAAAAGAATTGTATTTTGAATGGAGATATTTTTCTGTAGCATACGCATGTGGAATGTGGTTATGATTGTTTCCAAGCATTTTTAACCAACGCTTGGTATTTGTAAATAACCCCATTCTCAACTCACTTACTGGACGCGTTAAGGTAAGTGGAGCAAGTTCTAAATGTAAATCAGTATCGTGGAAAACGCATTGCATCATTCAAAATTTTTATAAAAATACATTTAAAGATTTAAAACGCACCATTTTAAAGGGGAACAATTATTTTTTTTGTAAAAAGTTGATAAAATATATTTAGTAATTCAAAAAAATACAATATAATTGCCCAAAATTTATATTTACTGCATAATAAAACTATTAATCTATGAAGCTCAATTTGCTTATTACTAATGCCTTAGTTCTATTTTTGTTGATTTCCAACTCGTTTTCTACTCAAGCACAAGATTTAATTATTAAAAGAGATGGAGATACCATTTTAGCAAAAATCATTCAAATTGATACAGCTTCAATTGTGTTTAAAAAGCACTCTATGTTAGATGGTCCAGTTTTTATTGAAAAAATAACTGCTATTAAGAAAATAACTTATCAAAATGGCGAGGAAAAAATATTTGAACTAAAAGAAACGATTCCTGTGATAACTAAATCTGATATAGTTGGAGCTCCCAACCTTCAATATGGACCGTTGGATAATCATTATCGAATCGAGCATATTAAAGGGAAACATTATTCTATTAATAACGAGAACGTTAAACTGAAAGACGTAGATAATTTATTAGCACGATCTGTTAATCCAAGTGTACAAATTGCTCGTAAAACTGCCAAAACTGTCCGTGTTGTTGAAAAACTATTTACGTATACTTCCATAGCGACAACCTCTGCAGGAACAGTAACTTCAATTGCTACAATTAATAATGTAGTAAAGTCAGTAAAAGCAGGAACGATTAGACCTGGAGATTATTGGGGTATGGGACTTAGTTTGTTTGGTACAATGGCGTTTCCGATTACTAGTAAAATTCTAAAAAATAGAGAAAGTAAATTATACGATAAAGCAATTGATTTATACAATATAAAAAATTAATTTTTATAAAGTTTTTCTAATACAACTCCTTACTTTTTGATTTGAATTGCAAAATTATATATTTGTGTAGTTGAATTAACTTTTGGCTTGATTCATAAAACTACAGATACATGATAAAAGGAGATAAAAAGATTATTAAAGGTTGGGTGTTTTATGATTGGGCTAATTCAGCTTATAATCTAGTAATAACAGCAGCTATTTTTCCCATTTTTTATGAGAATGTCACGCAAGATCATTATTTAAAGAAGATTGGTCAAGAAGTTCTGAACGACCATCAACGTGTGATGATAGACTTTTTAGGTTTGCAAATTTCGAATGCTACTTTGTATTCGTATATTTTATCGATTTCTTTTTTAGTAGTTGCATTTTCATCGCCCATATTGAGTGGAATTGCCGATTTTACAGGAAATAAGATTCGCTTTTTGAAATTTTTCTGTTACCTCGGTTCTTTGTCGTGTATTTCTTTGTATTTCTTTAATCCTGAGTATATCGAACTTTCCATGCTTTCTGTTTTTCTGGCTAGCATAGGTTTTTGGAATAGCCTTGTGTTTTACAACGCATATCTTCCAGAAATAGCTGAACCAAAAGACCACGATAGAATTTCCGCTAGAGGTTTTTCTATGGGATATTTTGGAAGTATGATTTTACTCGTAGTTTGTCTCGTCTTAATCAAAGTATTTGAAGTAAATGCACGTTGGTCGTTTGTCTTGGTTGGACTTTGGTGGGCTGGATTTAGTCAATTCACCTACTTCGTTCTTCCTCAGGGACATCAAGTAAAAATAAAAAGAGAACAGAAAGGTAGAATTTGGCAAGGCTTCAATGAATTGAAAAAAGTGCTTAAAGAGTTTACCCAAATTGTTGAATTGAAACGTTTTTTATTAGCCTTCTTTTTCTTTAATACAGGTGTTCAAACAGTGATGTTGATGGCAACTATTTTCGCAAAAGAAGAAATTGTCGATATGCCTGATTCTGGATTGATTATTTCCATTCTTTTGATTCAAATTCTAGCAGCTTTAGGAGCTTTTACGATGTCGAGATTATCAGAAAAGATTGGTAACATCAAAACATTGATATTTGTTGTTATACTTTGGATTTGCTTGTGTATTTGTGCGTATTTCACACGATATGCAACACAATTTTATTTCCTTGCTGCTGGAGTAGGACTTATTATGGGAGGAATACAAGCGCTTTCTCGTTCAACTTATTCAAAACTTTTGCCAGAAACAAAAGATCATACTTCGTATTTTTCATTTTATGATGTAACAGAAAAAGTAGGGATTGTTGTCGGAACATTTTTCTTCGGTTTTATAGAGCATTTAACCCATTCAATTCGTTATTCTGTTCTTTCAATTACAGCTTTCTTTATTGTTGGATTCTTTTTGCTTCTCTGGATTCCACGCAATAAAAAAACAAATTTGTCTGCTTCATGAAAAAAGAAAAGTGGAACATTCTCCTGATTATTGGGCTAGTTTTAATTGTCCTTTCGTATCTATTTTACGCTAGTATTTTTGGAATTGGAACTTTTGCAGATGTTTTTAGAGGTTATGAAACACTTCATCAATGGCAACAAGGCGGAGATTGGAATACACTTGCTTATCCAAGAATTCATGGGACTTATTCGTTCTTTGTAGCTTGGTGGTCACCCGGACAATGGATGCTTCCTTATTTTTTAGAATTAATAGTCGGAAATCATTTTCAGGTAATTCAAATTAGCTTGGTTGTATTTTGTGTAATCGTTGGACTCTACTTTTACTACAAGCTCTTTCGCTTTTTTAATTTCTCCAAGCAAACATCTTTAATTGCGCTATTATTGATTGTTACTAATCAGCTATTTTATTGGCATTTCTTCCTTTTTTATGGCGGAGATTTGTTTGTATTTGCATTCTTACCTATTTTTATTCGCTTTTTGTGTTCGTTGAAATCACCTTTTTCATTGTTGCAAATCCTTGGATTCATTGCGTTATCAATTGTTGGTATTTTCTTAAAGAACACATTTCTACTTTTCTTTGTTGTTGGGTGTTTCTATCTCATTCTTTCGAATCACATCACGCCAATTAAAAAGTGGAAAGACTCGCTTTATTTGCTTGTTTCTATTTTAATTGTTGTAGGTGGTAGCTTTTTCTTTTTTCTTCGTCATGGAGAAACGCCGAGCGCAGCTATAGAATCAGCAACATACAATGGAGTTTCGAATGATTTTATGGGAGATGTTTTCTATAGTTTAGGAAGTCCAATGGGAATAATTACTCGAATTACTCCTTCTTTTCAAAAAGCAGCACCTTGGCTGGTTGATTTTCCAGTTATTACGCTGTTTTTCTTGCTTTTTACAGTTGTTCTTACATTCCTGTTATTCAGATTTATTTATTTAAAATATACTTCTGTAGATAAAAAGGATTTCGTTCAAATTTCCTTCTTTTTCGTGTTGCCTGTGTTGTTAGCCTTTGACTATTTCTATTTAAAAGACAGCGCTATTTCCTATGAAATGAGGCATTTCGCTCCACTTGCTTTTTTGTTTGTTCCTGTAGTTGTCGATTGGATAAATTCTTTCAAAAAAGCTAGATATTGGCTGTTTGGAGCGTTGATTTTCATTAGTTTGGTTGACTTTGCTGGGTTTTTTATTCAAGGAAATCAGCTGACCAAAAGCAGAAGTTTTGTGGGAGATAAATTAGTGAATAATGAAGAAGCAGAATTACTTCATTTTGTAATGGATTGGGACAATTCCAATAAAAATAGCTTGTTATTAGTAGAAAATTATTGGTTTCCACTTACAGGAGTTTCCAGCAATGAAAAAATAGCTTTACGATTAGAAAATGGAGACTGGAAAGTTGTTTCAGGGATGGAATTAGATCATGCTCCAATCGTTTATTTAAATGAACTAAAACTTGAAAAATACAATTCCATTATGTTGATTTCTAATAAACAAGAGAATAAGTTAATTACGCGACTAAACGACGTTAACGTAAAAGAAATCAAAAAAACGGAACATTATTTAATCTATTTGCTTTATAAATAGCTATTTTTGCACAAATTAATACAAAATTATGTCTGAGGAAAAAGTATACGATTTAGCCATTATTGGAGGAGGAATTGTTGGAGCAGCAACGCTTTATAAAATGCAATTGCGCTTTCCTCATTTGAAAATTGTATTGATTGAGAAAGAAAAAGAACTTGCTTCGCATCAAACTGGACATAATTCGGGTGTTATTCACTCTGGTTTATATTACAAACCAGGTTCACTCAAAGCAGAAAATTGTGTAAAAGGCAGACATGAACTGGTTGATTTTGCTAAAAAGTACGGCATTCCTCACGATGTTTGCGGAAAAGTGGTTGTTGCAACCAATAAAAAAGAATTAGAATACCTCGATAAAATCTACGAAAATGGTGTTGCTAATAACACGGAAGGCATTGAAAAAATAACAGGTGAACAAATAAAAGAACACGAACCTTTTGTAGAAGGAATTGCTGGACTTTGGGTTCCTTGTACTGGAATTATTGATTTTGTTGCTGCAACTAAAAAAATGGCTGAACTTGCATTGGAAGCTCAACCAGAAAGTCACTTACAACTGGGTGAAAGAGTAATTTCAATCAACAAAAAAGATAAATCAGTTACTGAAGTTATAACAGAAACGAAAATTTTTAAAGCAAAACACCTTATTTTTTGCGCTGGATTACAAGCAGATAGATTAGCAAAAACAGACGGAGTTAGCATAAAAGAAAAAGTAGTTGGTTTCCGTGGAGATTATTACGAATTGACAGAATCAGGAAAACATAAAGTGAAAAACTTAATTTATCCTGTTCCAAATCCAGATTTTCCTTTTCTTGGAGTTCACTTTACACGAATGACAGACGGAGAAATAGAATGTGGTCCAAATGCCGTATTTACTTTTAAACGTGAAGGTTACGGTAAAACTGATTTTAGCTGGAAAGACACAATTGACGCGCTAACATACAAAGGAACTTGGAAATTATTCTTTTCTAACATGCGCTTTGGAATTAACGAATACAGAAGAGCTTTTTCTAAAAGACTTTTCTTGAAAACATTGCAAACCATGGTTCCATCTTTGACTATGGAAGATATCAAACCAGGTAGAGCAGGAGTAAGAGCAATGCTTTTAAGTGAAAATGGAGATACACGCGATGATTTTAGAATTGAATATCACGGAAATTCTATTCACGTTCTGAATGCTCCATCTCCAGCAGCAACAGCTTCTCTAGCAATTGGTGGTTATATCACAGAAAAAGCAGAAGAGCATTTCGGCTTGAAATAATTGGATTCCAATAATAGCAGAAATTAGTTCTGAAAATACCGAAAGTGTTGACTACTTTTGTTCGTATAAAACTATAGTATATATGAACAAGATTTTACTCATTTTAGGCCTTATTCTGTTTTCTTTTAATGGAATTGCTCAAGATACAACTTGGGTGCAAACATTTACTTACGATTCAATTTCTTCACGTAGAGCGAAATTTGATTTTCCTGCTTCTTTGCAAGGAAAACGTTTTGAAAAAGTATTGATGTATTACAACATTAAATGTAGTCCATTAACAACGTGGGATTCATATAATTGCGGTGAGTGGGATTATTTAACGTATTCTCAAATCTACCAACATACAGGTGTTAAGGATTCTGTAGAAAAAGATGGAAATGCTTTTTTAGCAAATACACTTTCTCCAAGTTCCATAAAATATCGTTTGGCGCCCTATTACAATGTTGCTCCATACAATTACACACTTAATGCTGGAACTCCAACTTGGGGAGATGCAGTTGTAACAAGTGGAACAGGAGTAGGTCCATTAAAATCTAGTTTATTAGGTCAACGTTACCAATTCATTGTTACTGCGGCAGAAATTACAGCAGCTGGATTTAGTTCTGGTGACGCTATTACTGGACTTTCATTTAATATTAATACCGCTGGAGGAGATCCTCACCATGTTATTATAAATGGTGCACTAACCATAAAAGATACACTTGCAGGATTTATTCAAACAGGTTTGCAACAGTTGTATGAAGTAAACACACAAGCTATGCCTGTTGGAGCAATGGATATTTTGTTTAACCAAACAATTGTGTGGGATGGAACTTCCAATGTAGTTTTTGAAGTTCAAACAGATGCTCCAGCAACTTCTTCAGATTATATCTTAGATATGTCTGCTGCAACAAACAAAATGTCTGCTAGTTATGAGGCTAGAAACGGTGTTTTCAGTACAACAAATGCAAACAACGCTATTCTTGGATTATCAAATTACAACTTTCAAGATGAAATTACGGTTGCATTCTGGGCAAAAGGAAATGCAAATTCTGGTGTAAATACATCTGTTTTAGAAGCCCTTGATAGCTTAGGAAATCGTGTATTGAACATTCATTTCCCTTGGTCAGATAATACACTTTATTTTGATGCAGGTGATGCTTCAGGTTATGATAGAGTAAGTAAAGCTATGGCGCCAACTGAAATTCAAGATCAGTGGAATCAATGGACATTCGTTAAAAAACAATCGACAGGTGAAATGTTTGTTTACAAAAACGGAATTTTGTGGGCTTCTGGAACAGCTAAAGCAAGGATGATTGGGACAATTAATCAATTTGTTTTAGGTGGAAATGCGCAGTTTCAAAATAATTGGGGCGGAAAAATAGATGAATTCCAAATTTGGAACACAGCCTTAGATGCTGCGACAATTGCAACTTGGTACAATCAGAAAATTACACCTGCACATCCAAATTACGCTAATTTATTGGTGTATTACGATTTTGACAATCAAAAATATGCAGAAGATAAAACGGGAAATAATTATCTTTTAATGCCTTCTCAAACAGGTATGATTAATTTTACGGAACTTCCGGTTGTGGGTGTAAATCTTTCAAATTCTCGTCCTGCGGTTCGTTTAACGAAAGATGCTCCTTTAACAACAATTCCATTTATGATTACAGATTCTACTTTTGCAGAACCTCAAATTGTATTTGAATATGCTCCACAAGGAAGAAAATTTGTTATTCAAAATCAATTTCCAGCATACATGGATGAAGTAGCTCATCCAGGAGATATTACATTGAACAATGCGCCGATTGTATATTATCAAAAACCATTTGAAGTGATTAATGATTTTGAAATTGGTCGTTACATCACGCCTTATGGAATCAATTTCGATTTAGGTCCAAAAGGATTTACGTATTTGTACGATGTAACAGATTATCAATCACTTTTAATGTCAGATACAGTTGATTTTTCTGCGCATAATACACAAGAATTAATTGATGTGAAGTTTGCCTTTATTGAAGGTATTCCTTCTCGTGATATCGTTAATTTCCAAGAAATATGGAAATGGGGATCTTTCTTGTATAAAGACTTAGATGATAATCTACAATTGAAAGATACGAGCATTGTTATAAATCCAACTGCTGAAATGTTTAAAATTCGTACTAGAATTACAGGTCACGGTCAAGTTGGAACAGGTTCTTGCTGCGAGTGGGCAGATAAAAAACATTCTATTTATGTAGATGGAACACAACGTTTCTCATGGAATATTTGGAAAACTTCTGAATGTGGAGATAACCCAAACACAGGACAAGGTGGAACATGGCCTTATGCTAGAGAAGGTTGGTGTCCTGGTGATATTGTAACGGATGTAGAACATGAAGTAACACCTTTTGTTACTCCAGGAAGTTCAACAACATTTGATTATAAAATTGACCCAGTTCCAAGTAGTGATCAAGCGCAAGAAACTGGAAACTTTATTGTTTCAGCCCAATTAATGAGTTATTCTGCTCCAAATTTCCAAAATGATGGTGCAATAATTGACGTATTGAATCCTAATAACTGGGAATATTACGGAAAATTCAATGCGAACTGTTCAAGTCCTCGTGTAATTATTCAAAACAATGGTTCTTTACCACTTACGCAAGCTAAAATTAGACTTTGGGTTACTGATGGAACTTTCCAAGAATACCAATGGAATGGAAATCTTGCTTTCTTAGAAAAAGCAACGGTTGAAATTCCAATTGATAATCCAATTTCTTTCTGGACAGATTTTCAAAATGAACATACGTTTCATGCGAAAATATACAACGTTAATAGCACAAGTGATTTAGATGAATATGCGAATAATAACGTGTTTAAATCTACATTTGATTACCCACTTACTATGCCTGAAACAGGATTTTTAGTTTGGTTTAAAACGAATAATAAACCAAATGAGAATTCCTATAAATTAATGGATGATCACGGAAATACAATTTTCGAAAGAGCGCAAGGTACTTTAGCTGCTTCGACAGAATATAAAGATACGTTTATGTTAGCTCCAGGTTGTTATTCAGTTATTATAAATGATTCTGACGGAGATGGACTTTCATTCTGGTATTCTGCTCAAGTAGAAGGAGAAACTGCTGGATATTTTAGATTGAAAAAAATCATTTCAGGTGGTGGACCAACTATAACTACATTGAATCCTGATTTCGGTTTCTATTCTCGTTTAGATTTCTCAGTAGGTTTTCAATTGGGACTGAGCGAGAATGAAAAAGAAAAATCATTTAATATGTATCCAAATCCAAATAAGGGAAGCTTTAGATTAGAGGCAACTGATTTGAAAGGAAGTACAGCTCAAATTGTGGTAACCAATTTAATGGGACAAACGATGTATGCTACTACAACAGAAGTTGTAAATGGAGGAGTAGGGCAAGATTTTAACTTGAATTCACTTGTTCCAGGGCAATACATGCTTCGATTGATTTCAGATGACAATGTGGTTGTAAAACCATTTATTATAGAGTAAACGAATTGAAAGGGCTGACATCAGCCCTTTCTTTTTTGATTTTCTTTGGAATTGAAAGAATAGAATGTATCTTTGTTTATAATAATTCTAAACAATGAATCTCATACTCGCAGACAGTAATAGCTTGGTAACGGTCGGACTTCGTACTGTTTTTGCTGAAGAGAGCCAAATAAACATCATTGGAGAAGCACATAATAGCAAAGAATTATTAGCACAAATTCAATCTTTTGGAGATGCTGTTATTTTGATTGATTATACTTCTGAAGGTTTTTCTATTGATGTTATTCCCAAAGTTTTATCGAATCATCCGCAAGTTAAATTTGTTGCTATAACTCCAGATCAATCTGCTCAAACAGTCGTTGATGCACTTAGAAGTGGCGTTTTAAGTCATATTAAAAAAGATTGTGATTTCTCCGAGATTGTGAATGCCGTAAAAGAAACTGAAAAAGGACATAAATTCTTTTGCGGTCAAATTCTAGAAACCATTCAGAAAGCTTCTATTAATACAGATGATATAGATTTTGAATCATTCAGTTGCGAAGCAGTTTCTTTGTCAGAAAGAGAATTGGAAATCATTAAACTAATAGCTGAAGGAAATACAAATGCGCATATTGCCGAACTTATTTTCTTATCAACGCATACTGTAAATACACATCGCAAAAATATTATGGCAAAATTAGGTGTTAAAAATACCGCAGGAATTGTGATGTACGCCGTTAAAACCAACTTGGTTTCTCCCAATAAATTCTTGTTCGCAAGAGAAGTTTAATTTCTTTACTGGTTATTTACCTTCAACAATTAATCTTTTAATACAAAATAGTCCAAACTACTCTGTGTGTTGGCATGAAAAAATCGCGGCGAGAGTTGGCCTGTGCGCAGGAAGATATTTTTTCTTGATTTTTTGCTTACTTTTTTATTAAAGCCTGTCCCGTTTACGGGGAAAAAAGTAAAGAATACTACCGTAGAATTCAACATACGCTTTCGGTACGTTCTTACAGAACACTCAATCGTCTGTTGTATTCTAATTGAAGATTGTTTTAATTTGCAATCTGCTCACTCAACAAGATTTATTATTAACTTTAATAAATGATTCAAGGTCAAAATCAAGATATCAAAACAAATGAGTTTTTGTCGAAAATGAAACGCTTTTGTTGTACCGCAGGATTACAAAATCCAGCGGAGCGAGGTGGGTAAATATTTCCCATAACAGAAAATACAAAAGTTATTATTAATGATAAAACTAACCGACAATCTATTACCAAATGAAACAGATATTATTTTTAAATGTTTTAAGTTTATTATTCTTTTCTTGTGCATCAGTTAAATCGGATCATATAAATCGAACTGATATAATGAATAAAGAATTTGTTACGGTTGGAGATACACTGACAAAAGATTTAGTTTTAGCTAGAGAACAATGCGCTGGGAATTTTTTTTCTTTTTGTAGATTTCCTGGAAGCGATAGTTGGTTTAGGTATTCACCTGCTATAGTTAAATTAAAAACTAGTAACTTCATTCAATCTTATGATGATACTATTTATTTTTTGTCCAGATATATTATCTATGATTCCATAGATAAAGAAAAAATTAACAATATTTTTTCAAGGTATTTTGATAGTATTTTTGACAATGCTAATTCAGAGTTTAATACAATAAGTTTTACTGTTCAAAAAAAATTTAAGCAACAGGTAAATAATTATCAAAGACAAGTTAAATCAACCTTCAGATTTAATGGAATATTAAGTTATTCACTTTTTAAAATACAATTTAAATGTGTGTATGGCGGAAAGAAAGCTATTTTATTACCTTCATTAAAAAAAGAATTAGCAGAAAGTGATGGTTTTAAGTTGTGTGATGTATATTATATTGTTTCTATTTCAAATATAATACCTATTAAAACTACAGAATTTTTGAATAATCAAGGTGGTTAAGGCCGCGTATCATATTTTTTAAATTTGATAATTTACAATCTAATCAATTAAAAACAAAATAATCTAAATTACTCTGTGCGTTGGCATGAAAAAATCGCGGCGAGACCTGGCCTGTGCGCAGGAGGATATTTTTTCTTGATTTTTTGCTTACTTTTTTATTAAAGCCTGTCCCGTTTACGGGGAAAAAAGTAAAGAAATACCACCATCGAATTCAACATACGCTTTCGGTACGTTCTTTCAGAACACTCAATCGCCTGTTGCATTCTAATTGCAGATAGCTTTAATTTGATAATTTAAATCCATCACTTATTTCCTTCTAATCTATCTTACAAAGCAGGAAACTCACTTGGGTTGGTTTCATTCATGATGTTGTAAGCAGTCTCCACGATATCATCCACATTTGGTTTAGAGAAATAATCTCCATCTGTTCCATAAGCAGGACGATGATCTTTTGAAGCAAGCGTAATTGGTTGAGCATCTAAATGGTAATAACCTTTTTGCTCTACCATTATTTTATCCAAGATAAATGCAGAAGCTCCACTAGAAACATCTTCGTCAACAATCAATAATTTGTTTGTTTTAGAAAGTGATTTTCCAATTGTATGATTTTTATCAAAAGGAATTAATGTTTGAACGTCTATTAACTCAACAGAAACACCTAATTCAATCAATTGTTGCGCTGCAACTGTACATAAGTTGAATGTAGAACCGTAAGAAACGATTGTTAAATCTTTTCCTTCTTGTGTGATTTCACATTTTCCTAATTCTTCGCAAAACTCACCAAGATTTGTTGGATAAGGTTCTTTCGATCGATAACCATTCAAAGGTTCAATAACCAAAGCAGGTTCGTCCGCTTGAAGTAAAGTATTATAGAATCCAGCTGCTTTTGTCATGTTACGAGGAACACAAACGTTGATGCCACGAATGGAATTGATAATCATTCCCATTGGACTTCCAGAATGCCAAATTCCTTCTAAACGATGTCCACGTGTACGCACAATTAATGGCGCTTTTTGTCCACCTTTAGTTCTGTATTGAACCGTTGCTAAATCATCTGACATGATTTGAATAGCATACAACAAGTAATCAAGGTATTGTATTTCAGCGATTGGGCGTAAACCTCTCATGGCTAATCCAATTCCTTGTCCCAAAATAGTAGCTTCACGAATTCCAGTATCGGAAACACGAAGTTCACCAAATTGATCTTGCATACCTTCCATTCCTTGGTTTACACCTCCAATTTTTCCAGTGTCTTCACCAAAAGTGATTAATTCAGGATATTTTTCAAATAATACTCTGAAATTATCACGTAAAATAATACGTCCATCTTCTTGAACAGATTCATCGACAATTGGTGCAACAGGTGCTACGTTTTCAATAGAAAATTCTGACTGAGAGTATAAATAAGAACTATAACGATCAAAATTAACATCAAATTGGTGTGAAAGCCAGTTTTTAACAGCTGTTTTAGCTTCAAACTGCTCACCTCTTGTATAGCGAAGTGCTTTTCTAAGTGCACCGAAAACATCTTTACGGATTGGTTCAAATGCTTTTTCAAGTTCTTCAGTAATTTTAGTAATGAAAACTCCGTTAGAGCTTCCCTCTGCTAAGTTTTTAAGAAGAACAAGTGCTTCTGAATGATCTGATTTTAATGAATCTGCAAAGCTTTTCCAAGCTGCGTTTTTTTCATCGCGAACTTGTTTTTTTGCCTCTTTTTCTATGGTTTCTAATTCGTCAGAATTAGCTAATTTATTTCCTTTTTCATCTTCAAAAAGTAAAATCCACTCTTTGAATTTAGCGATACAATCGAAATCTTTTTCCCATTGCATGCGCTCTTCAGACTTATATCTTTCGTGAGAACCTGAAGTTGAATGTCCTTGTGGTTGATTAACTTCTTCAACGTGAATTAAAACAGGAATTTGTTCTTCTCGTGCTAATTTCACTCCTTTTGCATAAGTTTCGCAAAGATGCGCATAATCCCAACCTTTTGTTTTTAGAATTTCAAATCCAGCTTTTTCTTTTGTACGTTGAAATCCAGCTAGAGCCTCAGAAATACTTTCTTTTGTCGTTTGATATTTTTTAGGAACAGAAATTCCGAAACCATCATCCCAAACAGACATCACCATAGGAACTTGCAGAACGCCAGCAGCATTCATTGTTTCCCAGAAAGGACCTTCTGAAGTACTTGCGTCACCTATTGTTCCAAAAGCAACTTCATTTCCGCCATTGGTGAATTTTTGAAATTCTTTATTATCTTTTAATGTTGGGTGATTTCTATAAACTTTAGATGCCAATGCTAATCCAAGAAGTCTTGGCATTTGTCCACCAGTAGGAGAGATGTCTGCAGAACTGTTTTTTTGTTCCATCAAATTTTTCCATGTTCCATCTGAATTTAAGCTGCGAGTAGCAAAATGTCCACCCATTTGACGTCCGCCAGATGCTGGTTCTAATTCGATATCTGTATGTGCGTAAAGTGCTGCAAAATATTGTTGAACAGTAAGTTCGCCAATTGCCATCATGAATGTTTGATCGCGATAATATCCACTTCTGAAATCACCATTTTTGAACTGTTTTGCCATTGCCAATTGGGCAACTTCTTTTCCATCTCCAAAAATTCCAAATTTGGCTTTCCCAGTTAATACTTCTTTTCTACCAAGAAGAGATGTTTCTCTGGATAAACAAGCAAGTTTGTAATCTTGAATTACTTCTTCTTTAAACTGGTCAAAACCAAGTTCTTTTTCTATGGATACAGCAGATTCTTTTGACATTATGCGTTTTCTTTAGCGGTGTAAATATAATAAAAAGATACTAAAAAATGGTGCAGAGCACACTAACGAGGTTCGTTTTTGTAATTTTTTCTAAAATGCTACGTCAATCTTCATCACTTCATCGATGAATTCACGAACACAACCTTCGCCACCTTTTTTAGAAAGGATGCAATCGACATTTTTAAGAATGGAAGGAACAGCGTCTGATGGACAAGCACTAAATCCAATTTGTTGAATGATTTCTAGGTCGTTCACATCATCTCCAATCATAGCAACTTGAGAAAGAGAAATGTTTAAGTTTTTACACCATTCTTTTAAAATGGATATTTTTGGATCTCTTCCCAGATAAAAATGTTGAATTTTTAGTATTTCTGCACGTTTTTTTACCATTTCAGCAGTGAAACCAGACGAAATAATACCTACTTGAAATCCACTTCTCGTTAGATGTAGGATTCCCATTCCATCTTTCGTGTTGTATTTCTTCGCTTGATCGCCACTTTCCGTAAAATACATTCCGCCGTCGGTAAGAACGCCGTCAACATCTAAAATAAGTAATTTTATATCTGCAGGAAATGGCTTTTTACTACTTGACTTTCCAAGTAATTGAAAAGGAGAAAGTGAAAGTGATGAAGCAATTTCTTCTAATTTAATTAAGGGAAGTTCCGAGAGTGAGTTTACATTAAAACGTTTGCAAAACTCACGTTCGTCGAAATCTAATTCCTTTAATTGATGTGTTAGAATTTCAATAATTGCCATCTTTCAACTATTAGATGATTTTTCTCCCTACAGCTTTTGCTATAGCTTGAATAGAATCAAACATTTCTTTGAATTGCTCGTGTGTCAATTGCTGTGAAGCATCTGATTTCGCTACTTTTGGATTGATATGCGTTTCTATCAATAATCCGTCCACTCCCATTGCAACACACGCTCTTGCAAGATCTGGAACGCCATAAGCGAATCCCATTGCATGAGATGGATCTAAAATAACGGGTAAATTTGTATGTTCTTTCAAATAAGAAACACCACATAAATCTAGCGTAAAACGTGTATTTGTTTCAAAAGTACGAATACCTCTTTCGCAAATTACCACTTGTTCATTTCCTCCAGAGAGAATAAATTCAGCTGCTTGCACAGTTTCTTGAAGCGTTGAGCCGAAACCTCTTTTTAGTAAAACAGGTTTGTTTGCTTTTGAAGATGCACGTAAAATTCCTTGGTCATACATTGCTTTTGCACCAATTTGAATAACATCTGTATATTCAATAATTTCGTCAATTTGCGTTGCGTCTCTCGCTTCAGTAACGATACTGAATCCAAATTCTTCACGCATTTTAGCCAGTAATTTCAAGCCTTCTTTTCCAAGTCCTTGAAAACTGTATGGAGAAGTTCTCGGTTTGTAACAACCACCGCGAAGTGCTGTTAATCCAAGAGATTTTAAAAATGTCGCTGATTGACGAATTTGATCTTCGCTTTCTACAGAACAAGGTCCAGCAATAAGAAGTGTATTTCCTGTGTTTCCACCGATAACTGCATTTCCAATTTTAACTTCTCTTGTAACGGGTCTATAAGAACGAGATGCTAATTGCATGTCATTTGGGAAAACCCAATGTTTCTCTACTTCATTTTGAATAGAAGCAGGAACTTCCTTCATCCCCGATGAAGAAATTAATATTTTATGATTTTGCTCGACAATGAAAAACGCTTTGATTTGTTCTGCGATCTGTGTTGCTTTTTCTGTTGAAACAGAAGATTTTAATTCTAATATCATAATTCGCCTTTTATGAGGTTTACAAAGGTAATAATTCCTACTGCTTTGTTGTTATTATTTAATACAGGTAGATAGCTGATTGGGAATTGTTGTAGTTTTATTTGCTTAATCATTTCATTTACAGTTGTGTTTTCTGTAACGTAAAATGGAGTTTTATTGATTATTTCGTCTGGTTGCACATTATTGAAATTGTCGATGTGTTTCAATAAACCTTTTCTAACGTCTGCATTTGATATAAGCCCAATGAAATTTCCTTCTTTATTTTCTACTAGACAAAATCCTAGTCCACTTTTTTCAATAGAAAGTAAAATAGAGTTGAGAGAAATATTTTCATGTAAAATAAGCGGCATTTCTTCTCTTGTCTGCATGAAATCTTTCACTTTAAATTGTGAATCAATTTCTCGTTGTGTAAGATTCATCAATGCTTCACCAATACTGGTTGAATTAAATAGATAAGAACCAGAAACAGAACTATAAACTCCCAAATTTCGAAGAATAAACGAAACTTCTGCATTTACGCCACCGTCAACATGAATTCTCTTTTTCGGATATAGTTGTTTGAACTGACGTATTTTTTTGAAGTTTATTTCATCAAACTGTCCACCAGATTGACCTGGAATAGTTGCCATGATTAAGATAAAATCAAAATCAGCATATTCGTTAAAAACAGAAATTGGTGTTGGTGTAATTATTGCTAATCCTTTTTTTCCCGTAATTTTTTTTGGGATAACCAAAGGTTCTTTTAAATCTTCGTATTGAAACGTGAGATATTCAACAGGATTCTCCTTCAAAAGTGAATAATACTTGGAAGGATGAGTTGTGATAATATGTAAATCTATTGGAATAGAAGTGAGTTTTCGTATTTCTTTGATATCATCGAAAACATTCAAATCATCATTGCAATCCACGTGGATTAAATCCACGTGGTGCAATTGAATATCATTAATTACCTCTTTGAGGGGTCTTTTTTTATCAGAATAAACGGATGCTGCTATTTTCATTAAAAGTTTTTATCCGTTCAAAGATAGCAATTCGCAAGCGAAATGTAGCTTAACGAGTGAAAAGAATTTCTCTCATTTTTGGTAAAGGCCAAAGTTCATCGTCTACTAAAAGCTCTAATTTATCAGCATGGTAGCGAATATCGTAAAAATAAGATCTTACTTTATCGCGATAAGCAATTGCTCTTTTCTCCACATCTTCGATTTTATTGGCTGCTTTTCGTTCGTTTAACATTTCATCAATCAAACCTTTCATTTTATTAAGGTGTAAAGAAATGTCTCTGATAATTTGAAGTTGCGTTGTTGCAAGTGCTTTTCCTTCTTTTTCTCCTAATAAATCTACCAAACCTTTCGCATTTTCTACTAAACGATTTTGGTAGGAGATTACCGCTGGAATTAAATGATTTTGAGCGATATCACCCATTACACGTGCTTCGATTTGTAATTTTAAAATATAAGCTTCATATTCAATTTCTTGACGAGCATGTAATTCTCTTGCGCTAAAAACACCTAATTCTTCAAATAAATCAATTGTTTTTTTAGCGGTAAATATTTTGATAGCACTTGGTGTATCTTTTAAATTGGATAAACCTCTTTTTTCTGCTTCTGCCACCCATTCGTCTCCGTATCCATTTCCTTCGAAACGTATTTTTTTAGATGCTTTGATGATTTTTTGAAGTTCTTTTAAGATTGCTTCGTCTTTTTTCTCTCCTTTTTCAATGCGAGCATCCACATCTTTTTTGAATTCGCGCAATTGTTTTGTAACAATAGTATTCAGTGCAATCATTGCAGATGCACAGTTTGCAGAAGAACCTACAGCTCTAAATTCAAATTTATTTCCTGTAAAAGCAAAAGGAGACGTTCTATTTCTGTCGGTATTATCCAACAATAATTGTGGAATTTTACCAATGTTCAATTTCAATTCTGTTTTATCTTCTGGAGTCATTTTTCCAGCTTTGATACTTTTCTCTAAATCATCTAATAATTTAGTAAGTTGAGAACCGATAAATACAGAAACAATTGCTGGAGGTGCTTCGTGAGCCCCCAAACGATGGTCATTTCCTGCTGATGCAATTGCAGATCTCAATAAATCTGAGTTTTCATGAATTGCCATGATTGTATTCACGAAAAAGGTCAAAAATTGAAGATTGCTTTTTGGATTTTTCCCTGGACTTAATAAATTTACACCTGTATCTGTAGAAAGTGACCAGTTATTGTGTTTTCCTGAACCATTAAGTCCTTTGAAAGGTTTTTCATGTAATAAAACATGGAAATTGTGTTTCAAAGCAATTTTTCCCATCAAATCCATCAAAAGTTGATTGTGATCATTGGCTAAATTTGCTTCTTCAAAAATCGGAGCACATTCAAATTGGTTAGGTGCAACTTCGTTGTGACGTGTTGTAACTGGAATTCCAAGTTTGATAGACTCATTTTCATAATCACGCATAAATGCAGTAACTCGTTCAGAAATTGAACCAAAATAATGATCGTCTAATTGTTGTCCTTTTGCTGGAGCGTGTCCAAAAAGAGCTCTTCCAGTCATTTTTATATCTGGACGAGCATTGTATAAAGCACTGTCGATAAGGAAATATTCTTGTTCCCAACCAAGTGTCGCTTGAACTTTGGTTACATTTTTATCAAAATACTGGCAAATATCAACAGCAGCTAAATCAATTGCATTCAATGCTTTTAGAAGTGGCATTTTGAAATCCAATGCTTCACCTGTGTATGAGATGAAAATGGTTGGAATACAAAGTGTTTTTCCGATAATAAATGCTGGAGAAGAAGGGTCCCAAGCAGTATATCCTCTTGCTTCAAATGTATTTCTAATTCCACCGTTTGGGAAAGAAGAAGCATCTGGCTCTTGTTGAACTAATAAATCACCACTGAAACGCTCGATTGCTCTTCCTGGCCCAACAGGTTGGAAAAAAGCATCGTGTTTTTCTGCTGTAGTCCCAGTTAATGGCTGAAACCAATGCGTGTAATGTGTCGCTCCTTTCGAAATAGCCCAATCTTTCATCGCAGAAGCAACTTGATCTGCAATCGCACGGTCAATTCTGGAACCCGTTTTTGCAGATGCCTCGACAGATTTATATGCCTCATCTGGAAGAAATTCACGCATAACATCAATGTGAAACACATTTATTCCGTACAAATCAGAAACTTTTCCGTCGTATTCGGTGTGTTGAGGAGTGTGGTGCAACACTTCCTTTAAAGCTAATTTTCGATTAGATGACATATTAATTATTTTTTTTGTAAAAGTAGAATAAAATACAATTTAATGTAAAAAATATGGATTATTTTTTATTAATAATCAAAAATTAGTTCATTTTTTGAATAAAAATATAATTATTTTGAATTTTGGTATAAAAAATAGGGGGGGGGTAAGCTAAAAAACTATTTTTCTAAAAAGACGTATTTTCATTAGATATTTATAATTTATTTTTGAAACAAATAAAAAACTACCGAATCCGAAGGATTCAAATGGTTGTATGTAATAGACGAAATGATAACGAGTGATACGACCCCGTTTGGATCGAAGATAAATGAACAATTAATTAACATACAATCTCTTTAGGATAGATAAATTAAAACCGTACGTATCTTAGATTTACAATGAAAAGAGCTATTAAAAACGAAAGAAGATAGAAATTTTCATTCAAAACAACGTATTCTGAATTTCGTTTAATAAATTTTCTTCCGTTAAAATGGAAGTGGATCGCCAAATGATTTTTGATTCTTTAAATAAGATAACCGTAGGAAGTTGAATGATTTTGTACTTTTTTGTAATTTCAATTTTTTCTTCAGCATTTATGAAAAACAAATTCACTTTGCTCGAAAATTTGGTTTGAATACGATTTAGCGTAGAAAATAATTGAAAAGAAGGTTTGTGCCATTGCGCATAAAAAATAACAAGCGTAGGTTTGGATGCTTGAATCAATGAAACAAAATCATCCATTTTATTGTTTTTTGGAACTTGATTTGCGACTAGAAAACATATTTATCCAAATCAATCTACTTAAACGATACGTAAATGGGATAAAAATAATAATAGCAAGTGCGATGTAAACCATGTACATATAATAGAGCGTATTAGGATAAATCAAGTAAGCTAAAACGGATGTTGCAACAGAAATAGCAACAGTTATACCGTAAGAAACATACATTGCACCAATAAAAAATCCAGGTTCTATTTCGTATTTGTGATTACAAACGGAGCAATTTTCGTGCATTTTATCGAAATTCTTGATATTCAATAAATTACTAGAAAAAACATCTCCTTCGTGGCAAATAGGGCATTTATTGTTTAAAATGGAATAGAATTTTGAGTCTTTTTTTTTCATGTGTATTTTTTTGCAAAGATAACTATTTATAGTGTCAATAGATAAAAATACTGAGCGAGTTTTGTATATTTGAAAATCAATTTTTTATTATTGATAAGCATAGAATGGAAAACAAAAATCTGATCGTTCGAAAAGCGTCTGCTGGCTCTGGAAAGACCTATTCTTTGGCGCAACATTATTTAAAAATAGTTTTGACTTCTACAGAAAACAAAGCATTTTCTCGAATAATGGCAATGACCTTTACCAATAAGGCTACTTTAGAAATGAAAGAGCGTGTAATTCACGATTTAGTATCTTTAGCTTATCCTGTTTCCGGAGATAAAAAAGCAGCTTCACTTTTAGCTTCTACGGTTGAATTGTTGGGAATTGATCCCATGTTAATTCAAGAACGCTCTCAAAAAGTACTGAAGAATATTCTGCACAATTACGGTGAATTATCAATTATGACCATTGATAAGTTTAATGTGCGTTTAGTGAGAACATTTACCAAGGATTTAGATTTACCTGTAGATTTCGAAATCATTCTCAATGCCGACGAATTACAAGAAAAGATAGTCGATCAATTAATAGAAGGAATCGGTAAAGAAGGGCATAAAAAGCTTTCTAAATTATTGATTGAATTCTCTAAACAAAATGTGGACGACCAAAAACATTGGGATTTCAAAAAATCGCTTTTAGAATTTTTAAAAGAAGTTGAAAAAGAACACAATGCACCCATTATTGAAGAGCTAGAAAAGCGGGAGTATGATGAGAAAAAAAAGAAAGAAATTTTTCAAAGATTAGCTGTTTTAGAGAAAGAATATGAGCTAAAAAGAGATGCGTTAGTCGCTGAATTGAATAATAATGGATGGGAAAGTAAAAGTTTTAGCCCTTATTTAACGGGGATTTTTAATCGAATAATTGCTTTATCTTCTAAGGATTTGAATACTGTTTCTCCTTTAACAGAAGTAATGATTACATCGATTCAGAATGAAAAGACGAATCCACGAACGAAAGTTCCGCTAGAATACGTAATAAAAGCAGAAGCCTTTTTCAATTGGATTATAGAAATACAAGATGAATACTCCATGCTTACGCATGTTAAAAACAGTTTTTATCAATTAGCGTTAATTAAAAATATCACGACTCTTTTAAATGAGGTTAGAAAAAAAGAAAATATCATTCGAATTAGTGAGTTTAACTTATTGATCTCTAAATTAATTCACTCTGAATCTGCTCCTTATATCTATGAACGAATAGGAACGCGTTTTGATCATTATTTATTGGATGAATTTCAAGATACATCTAGGTTACAATGGCGTAATTTAATTCCGCTTGTTCATGAATCATTGAGTTCTGGTAATTCTAATTTTATTGTTGGAGATACCAAACAAGCTATTTATCGCTTTAGAAATGGTTTGGTGGAACAATTTGCTGCGCTTCCAGAGATTTATAATCCTGAAAACATCGCTTCTTTGGATAGAATTTCAACTTATTTCAATGAAACAAGCGATGTGGAACCGTTGAAAGATAATTATCGTTCTAAAAAAGAAATTGTCGAATTTAATAATGCTTTGTTTTCAGAACTTAGAAATGCTTTAAGAAAAGATTATCAAACGTATTATAACGATGAAGATTTACTACAAAACCCCAAATTAGAAAATGGTGGATTAGTGAGTGTCACAGAAACGAGCGAACCAGAAGGATTTGTTTTAAAAGCGGTGGCAGATTGTATTGAAGACGGATTTAAACCCGGTGAAATCTGTTTTCTCGTTGATGAAAATAAATATGCTGTAAAATGGGCTCATTTTCTAATCGATCATGGATATAAAGTGATATCAGATGAAGCGCTTAAAATTGGAAGTTCTACTCATGTTCAATGTGTTATAAACTATATCAATTACAGAAAACAACCGACTATTTTGAGTGCTCAACTACTCTTTATAGAAAGTTATTATAGTTTAGCGGGTGATGAAGATGTGCTGACCAAGATTAATGAGTTAAAAGCAATTCAACCTAAAAATATGATTGCTGCTTTTGCGGATAAAGAATTTGGTGGATTGCAAACATTTAATTTTCCGTATGAAAATCTATACGATTTAGGTCAAAAATTGCTGCGTTTACTTCGTTTTAATGAGATGAAAAATCCATATCTCCATCATTTATGCGACATGTTGCAGGCTTTTGATTTGAAAAATGGACCCAACATTACTGATTTCATAGAGTATTATAATGGAAAAGGTCACAAAGAAAGCGTTGCATTAGCTGATTCGCCCGATTCGATTCGAATAATGACGGTTCATAAATCGAAAGGGTTGGAGTTTCCAGTTGTTATTTTGCCAAAAATTAAATGGACAACAAATTTTAAGATAAGTACAGCCAAATTTCTATTCCATGATACAAACTACGATGAGATTTATATTGCTGGAACTAAAGCAACTCCAGGAATTGGAGCAACTTCGTATCAAGTTCAACAGAACACTAAAGAGATAGATGCTATAAAATTGGATAAAATGAATCAGTTTTACGTTGCTTGTACACGTGCTACTGAGCGACTTTATTTTTCTTTTTCTCCAAAACCTAAAACCAATACAATAGAAAGCATCTATGTTTCTCATCACGATAAAATCAAACTATTAAGTCCTTTTTCTGAAGACACATATACATATGGTGCTCGTTCAAAACATGCATATAAAGGAGTTCAATCGAGTTCATTCTTACCAATAACCAAAGAAGATAGACTTTGGTTTCCTGATATTTCATTAATAGATAAGGAATCATTGGATAAAGAAGATTTGCAGCAAGAAAGACGATTTGGTTCGCAATTTCACCTTTTATTATCTGAATTAGTCTCAAAAGAAGATGTAACGATTAAATTAGATGAGTTAATAAAGAGCAATCAAATAGAATCCATCTTTAAAGAAAAAATGTATGAAAGCATTTCAAAAATGATGGATAATAAAGAAATCTTGAATTTACTTTTTCCTCAGAATAATGAGACAATTTTAAATGAATGTGAAGTAGTCGTTGCAAAAGGAACAAGAATTCGACCTGATCGTGTTATTATATCGGGTAAAAAAGCACGTATCATTGATTTTAAAACAGGATTACCAAAGAAAAAAGACCATACACAAGTTGCTAACTATCAACATGCGTTACAATCTATGGGATATGATAACTGTGAAGGTTATTTGGTTTACACAGATACACAAAAGATAGTTCAAGTTAGTTAACTATATAAGTAAGCGATGAAAAAAATTGGAATATTAACATCTGGAGGAGATGCTCCAGGAATGAATGCGGCGATAAGAGCAGTTACCCGTACAGCAATCTATCATAATATAGAAGTAAAAGGTATTCTCAATGGATTTGAAGGATTGATTGAAAACAAATGGATGAACCTTAAATTTAGTGATGTTGGCAATATCATTCAACGTGGCGGAACTCTACTTGGAAGTGCGCGATCGGATGAGTTTAGAACTCCTGAGGGTAGAGAGAAAGCGTATAAAACAATTCAAGATAATGGAATTGAAGCTTTGGTAGTAATTGGAGGTGACGGTTCTTTTGCTGGAGCACATCAATTATTTAAAGAATTCAAACTGCCTTTTGTTGGTATCCCAGGAACAATTGATAACGACTTATATGGAACAGAATACACAATAGGATTTGATACCGCTTTAAATACCGTTGTAGAAGCCGTTGATAAGATAAGGGATACGGCATCTTCCCATCATCGTGTGTTTTTTGTGGAAGTAATGGGAAGACATAGCGGATTTATAGCTTTGGATGCAGGTATTGCCGTTGGAGCGGAAGAATCACTTATTCCTGAAAGAACAACAGATTTACGTTCTCTCATACATTATCTAAAACGCATTAGAGGAAAAAAACGTTCTTCTATTATATTAGTTTCAGAAGGAGATGATGAAGGAGGAGCAATAGAGATCATGAATAAAGTAAAAGCTGAATTAGGAGACTTTGATATTCGAAGCTCTGTTCTTGGTCACATGCAAAGAGGAGGAAATCCTTCAGCGCTTGATCGTATTCTCGCTAGTAGAATGGGCGTTAAAGCAATTGAGAGCCTTTTATTGGGTGAAAAAGACATTATGTTAGGCGTGCAGAATAATTCTATTGTTTCTATCCCCATTAAAGAAGCGATTAGTAAAAAAGAAACGATAGATGAGGATAAATTAAAGGTAATGAAGATTTTATCTCATTTTTAACCTATTGTATTTCATAGTGTTAAAAAAAAGAATAAAAAAAGATGGAGAAATGTTAGGAATAGAATAAAAAGAGTGAGTATCTTTGCGCCCCCAAAGCGATGGGAATTAATTAGTTTTTTTGATAAGATTTTGTGGGTTTAAAAAAAAGATTAATTTTTTTTTAAATTTACTTGTTTAGAATAAATAACTGATTACCTTTGTCGCCCGATTCAGCGGAATT
>Ga0164242_10000474_pt1 | contig 48186 bp, 46 predicted proteins | sample OricomgcompostMG_FD_108783 | JGI IMG/M metagenome (GOLD analysis project Ga0164242, IMG submission 108783) | Miracle-Growth compost microbial communities from Emeryville, California, USA - Original compost - Miracle growth compost (MG) ... | reverse complement strand
GCGATCACATTCTTTTTTGAAGTCAGTCATGACTTGCGTGTTGACAGATATTGCGAACGTCTTGTTTGCTCCGACTTTTTTAACTTTGTCGGCAATTTTTTTTGAGTCAATCGGCATATCCATCTTTATACATAATGTAAATAATTATATGAAACGTCAATTAATTTATATATGTTATTTTATATAAAATAACATTGACAATTTTATATGTGTGCGTTACTCTATATTTGAAAGGGCGTCAGTATGAGCCAACAAAAAGCAGTAACTTCAAATGGTTTAATGAGTCTTGAGGATGCATTAAACCCCGCGATCGAAGACGGCACGGTCATTCTCGAAAAATACAGCGACAAACGACGCGACGTCTCAATTGAGTACATCGCAGTGCTGCCGAACGACAGCGAAGAGGAGTTTCAATCGCAAGCCGAGCTTATCAGTTGGCTTACAAACGACTGTGCTGACGTATCTGAATCGCTCGAAGACGCATACAACAATGAGCGCGAAGGTCGCTTCGACGAAAACGATCTGTATCTGTTCAAGCGCGAAAACGCGATCGAGTTCGCCGAAAATCTCGGCTATCGCATTCACGATGTTTTGAAATGGAGGAAGTTGTGATCACGAAAGAGAAGTTACTCGAAGATATTCAAGAGTGGCGCAAGCTGATGGTGCTGGACGATGACTTCATTCTCGACAAGATCGAAGTGTTGAGACTGGCACTCAAGGGTCTCGCCGCTGAGAAGCTTGAGCGGGCTATAGAAATGACGCAAGGAAAACATTTTGAGAATGATTACGATAAATTTTATCGAAATAATGGTGACATTCTGGATGACGCTCTCGCCGAATACCGCGAAGCGATTAAGGAGCAAGCATGAACAAGGCAAATCCGAATGACGCCGCAAATCCCACAACCGAGTTTTTTAGGCATTCGCAGCATCACGACTTAGAGCCAATTATATCAGGCGGCCTCACCAAACGCGAATATTTCGCAGCAGCGGCGATGCAAGGACTCCTTGCTTGTTCTATCGCGGGCGGGCACAAGATGCCGCAACGACTTGTGCGTGAGGCTCTCGTATACGTTGAGGAGATGTTCGAAGCTCTAAATAAAGAAGATGCTCCGACCGAATCGTCCAATCATCGCGTCCACTTCACCGGCGGCGTCTATACCGTCGAGCGCAAAGACGGCGAAAAATGGGCGTGGGTCGCCGATTTTGCCGACATTCACGAAGTCACTAAACACTACCCGAACGCAATTCCGAAAACAGGAGGAACAAAATGAGCAGTGTAGCGACAATCAATCAAAATCAGGTGAAACCCCTCGATATCGCCGCAATTGAGGCGGTTCTTTTACATGGCGATCTATCAAAAATGAACGCCGAGCAAAAGGTGATCTATTACAACAAGGTGTGCGATCTGACCGGCCTCAATCCTATCACGCAACCATTCAACTATCTTCGGCTGAACGGAAAAGAGGTGCTCTATGCAAACAAGGGATGTGCCGAGCAACTAAGATCTATTCATAAGATTGGCCTTAAGATCGTTTCGCGCGACAAGATTGAAGAGGTCTATGTTGTTACCGCCGAAGCGCTCGATCCAAGCGGTAGAACCGATGCTGCAACCGGTGCGGTCAACGTTGCCGGACTCAGGGGTGAGGCGCTTGCGAATGCAATGATGAAAGCTGAAACCAAGGCCAAACGCCGTGTCACGCTCTCGATTTGCGGACTCAACATTCTCGACGATACCGAAGTTGACTCAATTCCGAATGCGCATCGCATTTTTCCGGATGGCCCAACTGAAGAGGATCATCAAAAAGCTCGTGAAGTCCTGGGTTATACCTTTCCGTTCGGATCGTTTAAATTCATGAATCCTCGTGAAGCTTTCGAGAAAAAGGGCAGAGACGCAATGGTGAATGCTCTGACTTTGATCGAGGCCAAGCTTGAGAAGAACGAAACATACAAAGGCGTGACTTTTGAGGATATGAAAGAAGCGGTTCGACAAATTGAGACGGTTCTTGCCGAAGTTGAAAACGCTCCAATCGACAGCGACGTCCGGGGAGATGACTATGATCCCGAATACGAGGGCGCGTTAAAATGAAAAATCCTGACCAAGAAATACTGATGATGAGACTCATTAAGAAGACGAGCCAAAGCGGAAAGGTGTATTTCACTGGAAAACTTGGATTCAATACCGTTTACGCGAACGAGTACAATGGAAAGCTGTACATCAAATTGCAGCAATGGCCGCAAGATGATCAAAGCGATCCGAATAATGAGGAGCCCGACTTTTAAGTCCGCACCTCCTTTTCGGAATATTCGCGCCGTTTCATTACTCAATATTTCTTGAGCGCAAATTTTTGACGGCAAATTTCCGATGCAGGAAAATGGCCTATTTTCCGCACAAAATCTTCAAGTTTTCTTAAATCGGAAATTGATTTTTTACATATTTTATTTAGAATCGGTTGAACGCAACAATTCCTTAACCCTCTGGTGGTGGTACAGCGGAGGACTAAGAAAATGTTGTTTTCGGAATATGCAGAAGAATGGAAAAGGGACGCAAGATTGAATGTGTCCGATGGATGGAAAAAGACTCAAGACATGATGCTCAGGGAGCACATCATTCCTTATTTGGGAAATAAGGAGCTGACCGAGATAGGTCATCTCTGCATCTCAAAAACATTATCGGCAGGGATCTCAAAGGGCCATGCGCCCAATACCGTGAAACAGACCTACTTGCTTCTTTCAAAGATGTTCAATGATGCCGTATTTTTTGGCCATCGAGAAAAAAGTCCGGTTGTAAGACGTCTTCATTTTCCAAAAGCTCCGAAAAAAGAACGACCGTATTTATTGCCAGACGAGGCTCAAAAGCTGATTGAATATGCGAAATATCACTGGTCGATCCAGGCGATTGTGATTCAGATTTTTCTCGGCTTGAGGGCTGGGGAAGTGATCGGTTTAAAATGGCGAAGCATCTGTTTTGAGACCAGCACTCTTCGAGTTGTTGAAAAATGGAATAGAAAAACTAAGACGATCGATCAATACACAAAAAATAAAAAAGACTTGGTCATCCCGTTTTCAGGTAAAATACGCGATTTTTTGTTGGATTTAAAAAAGACGATGAATCCAAGCGATGATGATTTCGTTTGCGCTGGTCCAGATGGGCGCACGATGATGAGTTATCTCTCCTACCAAAAAGCAATCATCTATCTTTGCAAGGGGGCCGGGATTAAGCGCGTTTCATCACACGCATTCAGACACACCTGTTCAACACTATGGCGTAGGGCGGGGGCGAGCAATCTCGACATTCAACAGCTTTTAAATCACGAGGATGAGGAGTCGACAAAAACATATATTCATGATGATTTTTTGCGCTTGCGAAAAATTGCCGACGATGTTATGAATCTCTCATTGGCGATTTGAAAAACAGTTCATGTTTGCCCAAGTCAAACGTCACGCGAATGGGATACACGATTTTGAATCGAGCGCGTCTACCATTCCGCCACTGAGCCGTTCAGAATGGATTTAAGCTAACCTACAATGAAACCTAAATCAATCCAAAGCTTTAGCGTCCGAAGAGAAAAAGGGTTGATTATTTTAACGCATAGCGATAAAAGCTTCGGCGTATGCACGTGGGGGTTTTCACATCGCTTTTTATTGGGGTTTTCATCGCGGTTTCGAGCGTCGCTCAGGCCGCCGATCCGCCATTCGCAAACCTTCGGGCGGACGAACTGAAGAATGGTTACGGAATTCGCCTGATCAAACCTATTCCCCGGCACGACAACGGTTGTAGCACCGTTTTTCGGAACGGAAAGGTGCTAAAAAGCTGCGACGGAAATTTCGGGTTCGATCCCGCCAATTACGGCGGCATCATGACCTTTTGCCGATGGGATTTGAATACGGTCGATCACGGAAGCCGAAAAACCTGGGCCGAGCCGTATTTTACTTCGGATGTGATTCCCATCACCGAAGCGACGAACGTTTGGAACGTGCGTGATGACTATCAGATGATTTACTCGCGTATCCGCGGACAGGAAACGATTCACGACCGGCACATCCGCATTCGTTTCGCGAGTTCCGATTTGGGCGAACTCATCTGCTATCCCGGTTATCTGAGTTCGTATCGCAAGAATGCGAGCGAGTATTTCGGCGCAAAAACCTTCGTCTCGGGAGTCACCCACGAAGACGAGGTGTATTCCGGCCTATCGATTGGCGACGTGCTCGATGAGCTGCATCGCTATCTTGAAATCGTTCCTTTAAGATAAATACCAACTCGTCTTCTCGACCGAATCGACGTAAGCATCGCGCAAGTCGTTGGCGGTCGCGGCTTCGACCGATGGGTGAGTCACCAGGTGCGCGGCCCATTGGCGGGTTTTCGGGATGTTACTCCAGAACGAGCTTTCCCAAAGTTTCGACACCCAGCTTAATCTCAAGAAAAACGGCGCATACGAGGTATCGACGAGTGAGAGCTCTGAGCCACGAAAGAACGGGCCGTTGCCGAGAACGGGTTCGAGCTTACTGAGATCATCCCAAAATTCCTTCAGGTTCGTCTCGAACTGACCGATGTCTTCTTCGTGGATGAGGTGGTACATCTCCATGATTAATTCGGAGGCGTACTCGATCCATGCGCGCTCCTTCGCCTTTTGAAGCGGGTCGTTCGGGTTCAGCTTGGGCTCGGTAATGTCGTCGAGATACTCGTTGATCACCGCCGATTCGAATAACGCTGTTTTTCCGTCGACGACTAAGACGGGAACTTTTCCCATCGGCGAGAGCTTCAGAAACCAGTCCGGCGGATTCTGAAGGTCGACCTCCTTCACCGTGAACGGTACATTCTTGTGCTTCAAGGTGATCATCGAGCGTTGAACATAGGGGCAGAGATGAAAGCTGATCAGTTCTAACGAGGGCGTTCCGGATTTCGACATAGATCACTCCTTTTCGGGGTTCGATTAATGATGAACCGTACTCATGTCGGCGTAGCGGTCTCCGCTCGTCAAGCCGATCGGAAATGCCGCTTCGAGTTCCAAGAGATCCTCTTGCCCGAGTCGAACGTCGAGCGCTTTTAAATTTTCTTCCAGCCGCGAGCGTTTCGTCGTGCCAGGGATGGCGGCAATATCTTCGCCCTGGGCCAAGATCCAGGCCAACGCGATCTGGGCGTCACTTGCGCCTTTCTTTTGCGCAAGTTCACTGACTTTTTCGACGAGCTTTAGGTTGCGGTTGAAGTTTTCACCCTGAAAACGAGGGTGAAAACGTCGATAATCGCCTTCGGGAATGTCGGCGGGCGATTTGAATTTGCCGGTGAGGAACCCCCGGCCGAGCGGGCTGTAAGCGACGAAGCCGATCCCGAGTTCACGAATGGTGTTGAAAACACCGTTTTGTTCGGGGTCGCGAGTCCAAAGCGAGTATTCCGTCTGAAGTGCGCTGATCGGATGGACGGAGTGTGCGCGGCGGATCGTCTCGGGGGCAGCCTCGGACAAGCCCAAGTATTTGACCTTTCCCTCTTTGACGAGTTCGCTCATCGCACCCACGGTCTCTTCGATCGAGACGGTCGTGTCGACGCGATGCTGGTAATAGAGATCGATGCAGTCGACCTTCAGACGACGAAGCGAATCTTCACAGCATTTTTTCACGTACTCGGGTTTTCCGTTCACGCCCAAGAATTTTCCGTCTTCGGTGCGTTGATTGCCGAATTTGGTGGCGAGCACGACTTGGTCGCGTTTGCCTTCGAGCGCCTTTCCGACTAAGATTTCATTTTTGAACGGACCGTACATATCGGCCGTGTCGAAGAATGTCACCCCGAGTTCGATCGCACGATGAATCGTCGCGATGGATTCGGCTTCGGTCGAGGCGCCGCCCGTGCCTTTATAAAAATCCGACATGCCCATGCAGCCCAGTCCCAGACGTGAGACGGTAAGCCCTTGGTTTCCGAGTTTCATGGTTTTCATGGGGTTCCTTCCTGCAATTCCGCTTTCTGCTGTTGGATCGCCTGATTGAGCTGTGACAATTGGCTTTGATACTGCTTCAGCGTCGTTTGCACTTGTTCTTTTTGGCTGCGAAGCGCGGCTAAATCCTGATTGACGAGCACGATCTGATTTTGAATCGCTGCTTGAGTACTGGATAACGTGGTTTTCGTGTTGTTGACTTGATTTCCCACGTTCGAAGCTTGTTGAAGGGCTTCGTTGGCAGACGCTTCTTTCTGAGCATTGAGCGTTTGAAGCTCTTGCTGCTGTTGCGCCAATTGACCTTGCAGCTGCGTGAGTTGGTCGGACTGATAGATGGACCCCGTGCGCTGGGTGAGGGTGATTTCACGTTGCGTATCGCGGATGGCGCGCTCTTGATTGCGGATCCGATTCGTGAGCAAAGATTGGGTTTGTTGGTTCAGCGTGCGCTGATATTGAAGTGCGATGTTCGCGTTTTGATTGACCGAGCGCTCATGGCTTCGGTACTGCTGCAACTGAGTGCGAAGCGCGTTCAGCTCGGATTGACGTTGTTGAATTTGATGCTCCAGATTTTGCGGCGTGAGCTCTGAAATTTGTTGCTGGAGTTGATCTCGCTCTTGAGTCAAGGAATTCAAGCGCGCTTGCGCTTCCGAATCGGAGTCATCCGTGGTCGGAGCGGGCGCCGTCTGATCTGAGGTGGCCGAAGCAAAGGGTGAAGCCGCCAATGACGGACGAGCCGACGAGGGAGTGAGTGCCGGTGTGGGCGTCGCCTCGGCCTGAGCGCTCGCGCGAACGGAATCCTGAAGACTTCGCAGCTCTTTTCGGGTTTCGTAATTCCAGTAGACCGAGAGGCCTAAGGCCAGAATCAAAACAACGATGAAACCATTCTTCATGGTGATAGATTATCCTGTTTTCGGTCAAAAAGGCGAATTCAAGATGGAAAATAATTTTTCCCCGATTCAGGCCGGACGTGGCAGGGAAATTGCCCCAGCAATTTTTTCGCTGCGCTCTCGGCTATGAGAATTTCCCGTTTTTTTTCAGCGACTTTTTCCGCCCGAGTTCGATCGAATAAAAATTCGGACCATGGCCGATCGGAAGGCCTTTAAAAACCGCGATCTGGTTGCGTTCTCCTAAAGAACGAAACACGAAGTCGAGCGCTTCAGCAGGCGAAAGCGGGGTGCGCAGAAGGCCCATGGCGTCTTTCGGCGGATGGCGAAGAAACTCGGCGTAATTCTCGTCGTCTCTCGGCGGGCGTTGCAAACACTGCGGGACCGTATCTTTGCAATCGAGAAAATCGCCTAAGACGATCGCCTTCACACCCTTGAGCCCTCCTGATTGCTCCAGATGGTGAACCATGCGGTTGATTCGGGCTGCGTTTTCTTGAAGGTCTTCCAAAAAAAGAATTTTGCCGCGTGCATTCCCCGCGTACTTGGTTCCGATGAGGGCGTTCCAGACCGAAAGATTCCCGCCGACGACCGGCGCCTCGATCGGACGGAAGGTTTTCGGCAGGTACACCGGTTTCAGCTCGTATGAAATTTTCGGATTCTTCGCTTTCCGACAATGATGGCGAAGCGGGTCCAGCACGGAATCCCACTCCTCGGGTTTCAGCAGACTGAACGTGCGAAGGCTCGGCATCGGGGCATGAATCGTCTTCCATCCCCAGCGGGTGCGAGCAAATTCGAGCAACGCAGTCGCATCGCTGTAGCCCAACAGTACCTTGGCCGGCGGCTTTTTTCGAAGGGTGGCTTTCTCTAAAAACGGAAGTAGATGAGTCGCTCCATACCCGCCGCGCGCGCACCAGATCGCATCGAGGTCGCTGCGGAATGCATATTCTAAAAGAGCATTCGCGCGGGCCTCATCGCTACCGGGATAAAAATAATATTCTCCAAAAACAGAAAGATGAACCTCGGTTTGGAGTTCGCGCAAATGAAGGTGCTCGACACCGAGATCGAATTCGACCTTGGGGATGACCGCAGACGGGGCGATGATGCCGATTCGGATGGGTTGATTTTTTTTCTTCATTCCAACCTCTTTCTCAGAAATTCGAGACTTCTTTGGTCTTTCACGGAAACCCAGTTGATGTGCTCGCTTCCGATATCGTAAGGCTTCAGTGCCGCTTCGACTTCCTTCTTTCGTCGCGCGCGTTCCGATTGATTCTTCAGTTGATCGAATTTAGTCATGATGATCTGAATAGGGACACCCTTCGATCCGAAAAATTCGAGCGCTTCGAGATCCTGATCGGTCGGGCCATGGCGCGAGTCGAAAAGCATGAGCACACCCTCGAGTCGATCGTCCGCGCCGAAGTATCCGTCCATCAGTCGAGTCCAGTCGCGCATTTCGCCCTTAGCCACTTTGGCGAAGCCGTATCCCGGCAGGTCGGCCAAAATTTTCTGCGTGCGGTCCCAAAGAAAAAAGTGAATGGCCCGGGTCTTTCCCGGTGTGGCCGAGACGCGGGCCACGCGTTCCTGGGTCAAGGCATTGAGGAGCGAGCTTTTGCCCACGTTCGAGCGCCCGACGAGCGCCACACGCGGTTGAGCGTATCCGTTCAGAAATCCTCGTTTGAAGAGGTCCGGCAGCTGGGCAACGTCCGCTAAGGTGATCAGGTATTTTGCAGGCATTTACCTACAGTTTAGCATAAACGGCGATGGATTCGAGTTGAAAGGTGGCACATGGGTTGCTTTCTCAGGAGAAAAGACTGCCGAGAGGAGCCAATCATGACAAAACCATCCAATCTTCATTTAAAAATCACTGATCCGAGCGGGCATTCCAGATCCATCCGCTTCAATCAATTTCCTGTCGCTTTGGGGACACGCCTGGAAGACCGCCAGGCGCTTCGCGATCCGAAGCTGACGGAAAACGCTTTGTGCATCGAAGAGCGAGAGGGGCGATTCATTCTGAAAGCACTTCAGGAAAATTTAATGATCCACATGGGCGATTTGAAGTTTTTCTCGGTCGAAATCCCCGAGCGCGTTCCGATGCGGGTGGGAGAAACCGAGCTGATTTTTTCAAACGCGCGGATTCGACGAAACGTGGTTCAATTTCCGGCGGGCGAGCAGGGCTGGTATACCGATTCGGACGCAGGGATCGAGCTGCTTCATTCGCTCAGACATGCAAGCGAAACGAAGCTGTCGATTTATTTGTCGGGTGAGACGGGAACCGGAAAAGAGGTGCTGGCGAAACTCGCGCATTTGTGGTCCGAGCGGGCTGCGTGCGCGTTCGTGCCGATCAACTGCGGGGCGCTTGCGCTGTCACTCGCGGAAAGCGAGCTTTTCGGTCACACGAAAGGCGCGTTCACCGGTGCGGTTCGGGATCGCCCGGGCGCGCTCCTTCAGGCGCATGGTGGGACCTTGTTTTTGGACGAGGTGGGTGATCTTCCGCCCGAGATCCAAGTTAAGCTATTGCGATTTCTCGAAAACGGCGAGATTCGTCCGGTCGGATCGGACCGGGTTTTGCACGCCGATGTTCGCGTGATTTGCGCGACTCACAAACCCTTAGTCAAGCTCGTCGAGGAAGGGAAGTTTCGTCAGGATCTTTACTTCCGGCTGGCGTCGATTCCGATCGAGATTCCGTCGTTACGGTCGCGTCCCGACGACATCGATGCGTTGGCCACGATCTTTGCGCGCGAGCATCGGAAGATGCTCACCCCTGAAGCGATCCTTCGCCTGCGTGCCTGCCCTTGGGCCGGAAACGTGCGAGAGCTTCGGCATGCAATCGAGCGGGCCTGCGGCCTTGCAGGGCCGAATGAGCCGATGTTGCATGCAAAAAGTTTCGAGTTTCTGGAGCTTCAAGCGCAATCGGCATTCGAGTTGGGGCAACTCACGCTTTCAGGAATTTGCTCGCTTCAGGATATGGAGCGGGTGATGGTGCTTCGGGCCCTGAGGATTTCAAACGGAAACCGCGCGGCTGCGGCCAAAATTTTAGGCATCGCCCGAAGCACGCTGTTTGAAATGATGAAACGCCACCGGATCGTGGGCCCGAAATCCACCGATTATTGGATGGAGCATCTGTCGGAGTTGGCTAACGCTCGATAAAATAACGGGAATTTTAATCATGGATAATGCCAATTATAATTGGTATATTAAAGGAGAGTGAAATGCCGATCAGTGGAAAAGAAATGCTGAAACGGTATTTGAATGCGGGATGGATCATTTTACGGCAGGCAGGAAGTCACATGATTGTCGGCAAAGGCGTGGAGCGTGAAACGATCCCGATGCACCGTGAATTGAAAAAAGGATTGGAATCCAAACTGTTAAAGAGATTACGAAAATGAAGTATCAATTCAAAGTTCACCGTGAAAAGAAGGGGTATTGGGCGGAATGTAAGGATTTGCCGGGATGCCAAACCCAGGGAGATTCACTAGACGAGTTAAAACAGAATGCGGAAGAGGCCCTGAATCTGTTCTTAGATGAACCCGAGAGTTCGTCGGCGATTTTTTCGCTTCCTCGAAAGCATCGAGAGCAAAATGCGGATTTGATCGTTCAGGTCAGACCCCGAGTGGCATTGGCATTTTTAGTGAGACGGGCAAGGTTGCTACGAAAGTGGACTCAAAAAAGGGCCATGGAGGAGCTAGGCTTGGAAGGATCCTTGTTCAAGTATCAGCGGCTGGAAAATTCGCGAACCGCGAACCCTGAACTTGAGACACTGGTAAAATTGAAAAAGATTTTTCCTGAACTTGAGATCGATGAAGTAATCAGCGCCTAAATCTTCTTCAATTCAAACCGCGCGCAGTGGCCTGCTTCATAAAAGAAAGTACCTTGAAAAGGCGTGCGGTTCAAGACGTAGGGTAAAAACTCGCGATCGCCGTCCCAAAGGTTCAAGCAAGAAACCCGGCTGAAGGGAACCCAGTGGAGCGTTCCCTCAGCGGTGAGCGGCGAATTTACCGGAATTTTCTCTGCCTGCTCGGGCGTGAGATCGATGGCAAAAACACTCACCCACCAATCTTCGTTCTTGTGGGGTTTGAAGTTCGGAAAATACAGCTGGCCGAGCCATTGCCATTGTTGAGCGTCGGTCACGCATTCGGCTTCTTCTTCGAATTCGCGGACGGCCGCCATGACGGGCGATTCGCCCGATTCAAACTTTCCGCCCAGGCCGTTCCATTTACCTTCGTGAAAATCCTTCGGACCGGTATTTCGATGGATCATGAGTAGCTCGCCGTCGCGAAAGGCGTAAAGCAAGACGGCGGGAATGACTTTTCGAAGCCCGGATTCGAACGCGTTACTCATGATGCAAGGTAATCACGCGAATCGTGTTTTTGGCAAGGTCGCTCGCGGGAATCCAAAAATATCCCCATTCGATGTTCGTTCCGTTGATGGCCCCGGCCGAATTGCGGACCCGGAATTCGCAAACGCCGTTGCGCATCGCCTGGCCGGTCACGACGGCGGCGTGAAAGCCGCATTTCGGCGCGAAGTTTTCGCGCGAGGCTTTCGGGTCGTTTAAGTAGCTTAAGGACGGACGAAACGTTCGGTTGATAATCAGGTCTTTGCCCGGATAGTTGAAGGTCTCGGCGCAGTATTCGATTGAGAAAGGAAGCGGAAGGGGGCCGTCTTGTAAAAGTCGGTGCATCTGAGCTTCCATATCCTTCGGGTCGCGGAGCAGGTTATTCCCCGTGCCGGGCTCTTGGGTGAAGCCGTACATCTCGCAAACGGGGAGTGAAAAGTGGGGGTTAGTCGGGTCCGCCAGTTTGTTTCTCGCTTGCTTCAGAATGAACTCGGTCGCTTCGCAGGTTCGGCCGCGATCGGCATCGAGGATTTCAGGAAACTCGCGCGAGCGTTTCATTTTTTTATAGCTCCGCTTCGGATCGACCGAATACAAAGCCAAGTCGTTTTCGCCCACAGACCATTGTTGGCGAACCCACACGGTGGCAAGCAGAGCCGCAGTATAAGCAAAGCAGGCAGGAGTATTCTTTTGGTTCCAAACGGGAATTCCGGCGGCCGTGCCCTGACCTTGATCCAGAGAAATCGTGGGGCAATCGTCGGCGGGTGTTTGCGCGAATGCCGATGAGGTGGCGATTCCGAAAGCGGTGAGAATCAGAAAAATGAAGGTGAAAAGTTTAGTGACCATGAAGCTCCTTCAGGACGTTGCCGATAAAAAACGCCTGTTCTCCCAATAACGGATCGATCTGAGTGATTTGACGATCGCCCGGTTTCGGAAACTCGGAATAAGCGACGTCGACCTGAGAGTAATGTCCGTCGACCGTTTGTCCGTTGTCGTCCCACGAGCCGCTGATCAGGATGCCGATGACTTTTCCGGTTGTGTCGTCGAAGATCGGGCTTCCGGAGTTGCCCGAGAACGTATCGAGGTTGGTCCGAAACGAGACCGCGCCTGAATCCAGAGCCAACACCTGCCCATGATCGGCGGCTTTCATGAAAACCCCGCGAGGAAAACCGAGGGTCGAAACCGGATGATTCACCAGGGATGCGATCGGCGCGTTCGAAAGCGAAAGTGGAGTGCGGCCCTGCACCGGGCGATCCAGACGAAAAATGGCGTAATCATTCGGTTGCGAATCCGAGGCGGAAAAGTTCTGACTCACGAGTTCGGTGCAGCGGTAGATCGACGACGAGGGGATCGTGACGTATTTTTCCGTGATGTCGGGTTTGAAGAAGTCGAAAACGACTTGCGTATTTCGGCACTCTTCGGCCGATTGAATGCAATGACCGGCGGTCATCATCAGATCCGATCCGACCAGAAACGAAGTACAATCACCCACGCGAGGTTGATCGATGAAGCCACGTAGATCGTGGGGTGCGACCTCGACGTGCGTGAGGAAGCGAAGTCCGTCAGCGAGGGGGAACGGCGCGGGATAAGTGTCTTCGTGTTCGATCGAAGCATTCAGAATCATGCCGATCGCGCGCGAGGTCTCGTTGGTCGGAGCTTCATGACGGTTATCCGCGCCGTAGATCACAGCGAGTGCGGAAGGCGTCTGAAGTAAGAGGGTCAAAAGGCTTAAAAATCCAATCCCGGACATGGGCGTAAAATACAGGAAAAATCTAATTTTGTAAATTTAGTTTATTTAAAAAATGGAGTTTTGATTTTCTGTTAAGCAATTGAAATTAATAGATTATTCAATCGTCATGTCCGTAAATTGAACTTGAAGAATCTTCCCGCTGATCGGCAAGGCGTTCAGCCGGTTGGTGATCTTTTTCTGAATCAGTCGCTTCGATGCCGAGTCGAGGTATTCCTCGCGAGTGGCGCTCGACAGTACCGGCAACACGAGGTCGCGTGATTGCGGCAAATGATCTTTCAGGTAATCGCAGGCCTCTTGGGTCGAGCATTCGGCCACGACATCCACTCGAAGTTCGATGCGTTCGGGTTTGTCGGGGCTTAAAAATAAATGAAATTCTCCCAGTGTTTCTGAAATCGTATCGACCGGAACCGGAGCGACGGTCACGACGGCGGTCGCTGCCCTGAGCGCCTTTTCGTGGGCGCGATGGCGGATGTAAAGCATGATCAACAGACCAAAACAGACGATGGCTAAGATTCCGAAGACCATCGAAAGCAGAGTCATGAAGCGACTCGGGAGGTCCGGCGATTGCAAAAGCTCCTTAACGCGAGGCGTTTTTGCCGCCTCGGGAGGCAGTCGAGTCAGCTCTTCGAGTGCTTCACTTAGGGCCGAGGCCTCTAAGTCCAAAACATCGGCTTTTTCGTCTTTTTGGGTCGGGGCGTCACTGGTCATGGTTCCCAAATAGAATAGCACCGGAGTGCGCAAATTGTGATAAACTTTTAGAATCCATGGAAAATTTTTTTGAATTTGAAAAGCCCATCGTCACCTTAGAAAAGAAGCTGACGGAGCTTCGCGAGATCGAGAAATCCGACGGCGTTGATTTTCAGACCGAGATCACCACACTCGAAAAAAAATTACAGAAGGTGATCCAAGAAACCTACGCTAAGCTGACAACCTGGCAACGGGTGCAGCTCTCTCGCCATCCCAATCGTCCGTACCTGCTCGATTATCTCGAAGAGCTGTTTCCGGATTTCTTGGAATTGCATGGCGACCGCGTGTTCGGCGATGACGGAGCATTGATCGGCGGCTTGGCGACTTGGACCTTGAAAGAGGGTGCTTCGACGAAGAAAGTCCCTGTCATGATCATCGGCCATCAAAAAGGCCGCACGACCAAACAGAAAGTCGAACGCAATTTTGGAATGGCTCGCCCTGAGGGCTATCGTAAAGCCATCCGCCTATTTGAAGCGGCGGAACGTTTTCGGCTTCCGATTCTGACTTTTATCGACACTCCCGGAGCGTACCCCGGAATGGACGCCGAAGAGCGAGGCCAATCGCAGGCGATTGCCGAAAGCATTCGCGCGATGTTCGCGTTGACGGTTCCCACCTGCGCGGTCGTGATCGGCGAAGGCGGATCGGGCGGCGCACTCGCGATCGGGATCGGAAACTGCATTTTGATGCAGGAGTTTTCCACTTATTCGGTGATCAGCCCTGAAAGCTGCGCTTCGATTCTTTGGAGTGATTCGACACTGGCGGAACGCGCGGCCGAGCGCCTGAAGATGACGGCAAAAGATCTCGATCAGATGAAGCTCGTCGACGCGATCGTGGCCGAACCGGGCGGCGGCGCCCACCGCGATCCGAAAGGATCGGTCGAGAGCCTGAAAAAAGCGCTCGAAAAAGAATTCGGCCCTTGGCTCAAAAAAGACTTCCGCGATCCGCTTTCGAAAGAAAGCCGCGCGATTCGCGATGCACGATTCGAAAAATTCCGCCACATGGGCGATTTCGCCCTAAAGGGGCGTGCATGAACTCGATGACCGGATATGCGTCGAGGACGTTCGTTTTTTCGGACCAGCAGTACAAAATCGAACTCAAATCACTGAATCATCGGTTCCTTGAGCTGAAGCTCAGAACCCCTCGCGAATGGAATGCCTTCGAGCCCTCGCTTCGTTCGGCGGTTGAAAGTAAGGTCAAGCGCGGAAGCGTCGAGCTTTGGGTCGAGCGCATGTCCGGCGCTTCCTCATCGAATGAAATTCAAGTGAATCAGAAACAGGCCGAGTACGCGCATCGCGTGCTGTCCGAGTTGGCCCTGCGGTTTAACCTCGAAGATTCGGTCTCGCTTCGCGATTTACTGACCTTTCCCGAAGTGGTCGGAAAGGGCTCCGTCACGCCCTTAACCGACGAACAGATGAGCGGTCTTCGCGATGTTCTGCTCGTCGAGGTGAGCAAAGCGCTCGATGATTTGGTGAAAATGCGCGCGCAGGAAGGCGAAAAGCTTCGCGCAGCCTTGCTCGCGATCGTTGCCCAGTTTCGACAAGCTCATGGGCGGTTTTTAAAGCTTCGCGATCAGATTCGCACGCGTGCGCAAGAAAAAGTTCGCAAACGCATCGAGCAGTGCTTCGAAGCGTACACCACACCCGACTCGCAGATGCGTGCCCTGATGGAGACGCGGATCGCGCAAGAAATCTCGTATGCGCTCGACAAGCTCGATATCGAAGAAGAGCTGACCCGGTTCATCGGCCACATCGAGCAGATCGAGACCTTGCTGAAGACGGACGGCTTAGTGGGTAAGAAGCTCGATTTCATGTTCCAAGAGCTGAACCGTGAGATCAACACGCTGGGGAACAAGGCGCAGGACCTCGACGTGAGTCAAGACGTGATCTCGCTCAAAATGTGGGTCGAACAAATGCGCGAACAGAGCCTCAATCTGGAGTGACGACCATGGCGAGCGACGGAAACCGAAAATTCACTTATGGATTGATCGTGATCGCTGCTCCGTCGGGAGCGGGGAAGAGCACGCTTTGCGCCCATTTGTTTCGGAATCATCCGAGCCGCTTGGCGCTGTCGATCTCGAGTACCTCGCGGGCACCGCGCGGAAGCGAGAAGCACGGAGAAGAATATTTTTTTCTCGACTCCGAGTCTTTTCAGCAAAAGATGGCTCAAGGCGAATTCGCCGAATGGGCGCTCGTTCACGGTAACTATTACGGTACTTCGAAAAAAATGTTGGAAGATTTCTGGGCACAGGGAAAGCACGTCTTGCTCGACATCGACGTGCAAGGCGCCGAATCGCTGAGGAAGGCTTATCCCGATCGTTGCTTTACGGTTTTCATTGCTCCGCCGAGCATGGAAGAGTTGGAGCGCAGGCTTCGCGGGCGCGGAACCGAAACGGAAGAGGCGATTCAAAGACGGCTGGCGAATGCGACCGAAGAAATGAAGCATCAACCCAAATTCGATCTCGTGCTGGTGAACGACGATATCGATCGAACCTTTCGCGAGCTTGAAACCGCCGCCACGCGGTTCATGGAGAGAATCGAACATGGCTAAGGCTCCGCTCGCGACCCTCGACACGATCTGCAAGTCGATCTTGGGGTACTTCCCCGATGCCGACATCGAAATGGTGAAAAAGGCCTATGCCTTTGCCGAGAACGCACATGCCGATCAAAAGCGATCCAGCGGCGACCCGTACATCATTCATCCGACCGAGGTCGCGCAGATTCTGGCCGACATGCGGCTTGATTTATCGTCGATCTGCGCCGCTTTTTTGCACGATACGGTCGAAGACACGAGTGCCAAGCTGGAGGACATCGAGCGCGAATTCAACGCCGACATCGCAGCCTTGGTCGACGGAGTGACGAAGCTTAATAAAATGTCGTTTCGGACGACTGAAGAAAAACAGGCCGAAAACTTCCGTAAGATGATCATCGCGATGTCGAAAGATATTCGGGTCATTCTGGTCAAGCTCGCCGACCGGACGAGCAACATGCGATCGCTTCAGTACCTTCCGCCGCATAAGCAGAAAACGATCGCGCAAGAGACGCTCGACATCTACGCCCCGATCGCCAACCGTTTGGGGATGAGCCGGGTGAAGGTCGAACTCGAAGACCTGTGTCTTCGCTTCTTGCATCCCGACGTGTACTACAAATTGGCCGAGCTCGTGGCCAAGAGCAAGAACGAGCGTGAAAAGTACATCGAGGATTTCTCGGCACTCATTCAAGAAAAACTTTCGGAATACGACGTGAGAGCCCAGGTCTCGGGGCGCGCGAAGCATTTCTATTCGATTTACAAAAAGATGGAACGCCGACAGGTCGATTTCAACGAGCTTCACGACGTGCTGGCTTTTCGGATTGTCGTCGACAACATCACCGAATGTTACAAAGCATTGGGGGTGATCCACGCTGCGTTTCGCCCGGTTCCGGGCCGCTTCAAAGATTACATCGCCATGCCGAAGGCGAATAACTATCAATCCTTGCACACGACGGTGGTGGGGCAGTCGGGCGAACGGACCGAAATCCAGATCCGCACGACCGAGATGCACCTCGTGGCCGAACGCGGGATCGCCGCGCACTGGAAGTATAAAGAAGGCCGCTTCGATTCGAAGTCGAAAGACAACGTGCAGTGGGTGAACCGCCTGCTCGAATGGCAGAAGGATCTCTCGGACCCGAATGAATTCTTAGAGACGGTGAAGGTCGATCTCTTTTCAGAGGACGTGTTCGTGTTCACGCCGAGAGGCGAGGTGAAAGAGCTTCCTTACGGTGCCACTCCTCTTGATTTCGCCTATGCGGTTCACACCGACGTCGGAAACCGTTGCGTCGGGGCCAAGGTGAACGGCCGGATCGTCTCGCTCAAACATCGCTTGAAATCGGGGGATGCCATCGAAGTGATCACGTCGCCGACCCAGACCCCGTCGAAGGACTGGCTGAAGATCGTCAAATCGTCGCGGGCGAAGGCGAAGATCCGCGCGTTCATCAAGCAGCGCGAGCGCGACATCGCCAAGGTTCAGGGCCAGGAAATTTTCGAGAAAGCCCTGAAGGGGCTTGAGCTGTCTTTTCCGAAGCTCGAAAAGGGCGGACAGATCGATCAAATGCTGCGCGATTTTTCGTTGCGCTCGATCGACGAGTTGTACGTCGGGCTCGGATACGGACGCTTCGTGCTCGAACAAGTGATGTCGAAGCTGATCCCGCGCGAAGAGCTCGAAGCGAAGCGTGCGAAGCTCAAGGCCGAAGAACAAGAGAGCTTCCTTAAAAAGGCCATCAAATCGGCATCCAAAAAGGGCGAAGCCCGAAATGCGATCATCGTCGAGGGAATCGACGATGTGCTGATTCGGTTCGCACGCTGTTGCAATCCCGTTCCCGGCGAAAGCATCGTGGGGTTCATCACTCGCGGTCGGGGGGTGACCGTCCATCAGGCGAATTGCCCGCGCGCGCTCGATACCGATACCGAACGGCGGATCGAAGTCAGTTGGAATCAGGGGCTCAATGCTCCGGTCAAACGCGCGGTCCGCGTGCGTGTGCTTGCTCAAGACGAATCCGGTTTGCTGGCGCTGATGTCGCAGACGATTACCGGATGCGGAGTGAACATCGCTTCGGCCAACATCCGCGTGACGAAAGATCGAAAAGCCATCGCTCTTTTTGAGGTCGAGGTCTCGAATACCGATCAGTTGAATCGCGTCATCAGCGCACTGGAAGCGAAAAAGGGCGTGATCTCCGTGGAGCGTTCATGAAGCGCCTTCATACACGGGTGCCCGGATCGATTCCGAAATCCAGACTCGACCATTTTCTGATGGATTGGCTGCCGGTAGCGCTCGGTGAGCCGATCTCGCGAACGCAGATCCGCGCGCTTCTTTTCGGAGGTGCCGTTTATGTCAATCGTCACCGCAACAAGGACGGCATGAGTCCGGTTTTTAGCGGGGCGACCATCGAGGTTTATTACGATGCGGAAAAAGTAAGATCCGGTCCCGCGCGGATTCAGAACGTTCGTTTCGATACCGATCGGATCGTTTTCGAAGACGAATGGTTGTTGATCGTCGACAAGCCGGCCGGAATCCCCACGCAGCCGACCGTCGATCCGTTTCGAACCAATCTTTACGGTCTGATTCAACGTTTTCTGACCGAACGTGACGGAAAACCGGAAGGAAAAGAAAACGCTTACGTGGGGCTTCACCACCGCCTCGATCGCGATACGTCGGGGCTGGTGCTTTTTACCAAGCGCGAGGATGCCAATAAAGGCGTGTCGGATCTCTTTTTAGCCCATCGAATTCAGAAGACTTATCAATGTATGGTCTGGCGTGCTCCGCAGGCCAAGGTTTATCAGCCGGGGGATCGCTTCAAGGTCGAAAACTTTTTAGGACGGGTGAACGCGAAGAACGAGAATACCCGTTTCGGCGAGGTTCGTTCGGGCGGGGATTACGCCTTGACTCAGTTTCGAGTCATCGAAGCGTTCCGGGACATGTATTGGTTGGAGGCCCAGCCTCAGACGGGCCGGACCCATCAGATTCGCGTGCATTGTGCCGAGGTGAATTTGCCGATTTTGGGCGATTCGATGTACTTTCCTGAAAATCTCGCGCCCTTTATCGCCGCCCCGAGATTGCTGTTGCACGCTTATCAGCTGGAATTCAATCATCCGATGATCGATCAGCCGATTTCCGTGACGGCGAATCTTCCCGAAGAATTCATGCAGGTATTGGGGACACTTCGTTCGTAACGGCTAGGGCGTATTGCCCGCCGAGAGTGTGGACGACAGATTTGAGATGATGGTCAGTAGATCGTGACGTTTCAGCTGTGGCGGATGCGAGTCGCGGATGTCCGAGTCACGGTTCAGGCGTTTCCAATAGTGAAGCCACGAGAGAAGCGCTTTCGTTTTCTTGATTTTTCTCCAAAGGCCGTCGCCGGACTGCGGCGTGTTCGGAGGTCGCCCGTAAAAAAGTAGATATCCGTAAATCGCCTCGACCTGACCCGCGTATTCGCCCGGAACGCAGGATCCCTTGAGCGCTCCGTTGCCGGCCTTCTTGATTTCGTTACAGAAGACGGGGAAGCCGGTCATGGCTTCCGAGAAATTGATCGTGCTGTCGAAGTTGTGATCGAGCCGTTCGAAAATATTTTCAGCATAGTACGGCACCGAGACGAAGGTTTCCATGTCCGAAGGAGTCATCAGTGTGCGTTCGTTCCATCCGGTCGTCGTTGCCGAGAAAACCGCGTTTTGGAACGCCGTTTTTTGGGCGTCGTTGAGGTTCAGGTATTCTTCGACCATCTGCGGAGCCACCGGTCCGTAAATTTTTGTGAAGGATTCGGGCGCGAAGAACGTCGATCGTAAGCAGGCGACCGGAAATCCTTTCACATCGTCGATACTCTGAGCTTGCGGATCGCAGGATTTCATCAGACTCGCCAAAGTCGAATCCAGCAGGCTTCGGCCGCTCGAAGCCAGCGTCAGGAACTCCATCGTCTCGTAAAGATCGATGTAATCGTCGCCGTTCCCCGATTGAGTGAAGATGTTGATCGTCTGCATCCGCTTCTGTGCCGAAACTCGCGGGACGTCGGTGCTGTAAGAAAGCTTCAGCTCCGAAATCAGGTCGTTGATGTCAATGAGGATGTCGACCACATCGTCGTAATTCAGACGAACGGGGCTCAGCGCCGAAAGCGTCAGTGCCGAATTCGTGTCGGGATGGACTTGATACGCTTGGAAAACCCAATTCAGGATGTGATAGAGAAAGCCTTTGTACTGAAGGTCGTTCAAGTAATAGGCGGTATTGATCTTGCCCTGAGTATTGAAATAAGGAAGGCCCGTTCCGCCTTTCATGATCGGCGGAAGTTTTTCGAGCACTTCTTTGTCTTCGTCGAGTGTCAGACGCGACAAAAGCTCGGCCTGATCGATCGACTGGGTTTCGGGAACGTTCGCGAAAGCCTGCTCGAAATCGGCAAAGGTCGTTTTCAGGCGGTGAGTTAACGCGATCAAAGGCACGAGCTGGTCGACCTTGATTCCGCCTTTCAGAGTCTTGGGCTTGTCGGTCTTTTGTCCTTGCAATAAGCGATGATTCACACCGATTAAGAACGTCGAAATCGTTTTTTCGTGAATCGGATAACCCAAGGACTTCAGCTCGCTCACCATGAAGTTTTTCAGAACCTGAAGTGAAATCGAATCGTTCAGCGTATTCGTACGCGAATCGACGAGCGATTGCAGCCCGCTTTCGAGGACCGTGAAGGTTTGCGAGTTCAAGCCCGGCTTGAAGTCCTTCGGAAGCGCTTGGATCTGCGGGTACACCTCTTTGGCGAGTACCGACGAGAAGTGGGCCAAATCGGTGTATTCGTCGGGTGAAATGGAGTCGGCCGAGCCGCCGATCAGAAGCGCCTTGAGTTCGCCGAGTTGCTCGAAGTTGAAGCCCCAGGATTCGACCGGATGATCGGGCGGTAGAAAGAGGTCGGCGGCCGAGACGAGATCTTCGATTTTGGCGCTTGCAAACGGGCTGTTTTTCAACAGATTCGCAAGGTTTTCCAGAACCTGGACCAGGTTTTTGTCGGGGTCGATGCCCTTCCGGAACGGTGCCCACAGATTCGCCAATTGCTGTAACTCGTAATTGGAAAGCGTCTGGTTCGAATTCCCGAAAAGAACGGCTTTCGCTTTCATACCTCGGTGTAAGTTGGTGCGGATCGCGTCCCACGGAATGTGATTCGTCAGATTCGCGAGATTCAGCAGGCTTTGCATCGAGTTTAAGGCCTGCTCCAACTCGACCGACTGAAGGGAATAAAAGTTCGGTCTTTGAAGCAAAATGTCGAGCGACTGGCCGATGGATTCTTCGATGCTTTTCGAATCGTTCCAGGTCAAAAACAGATCGATGCCTTTTTCAATGATGGCGCGAAGGTCTCTCGGTGTCAGGGCATCCGATTCTTTTCCGATCAGAAGCGGGGTCACGAGGCGAAGGGTTTCGGCACCCTGTTCGGCCATGTCGTAAACGCGCGGATCTTTCAGCAGCGGCTTGATTTGAGGAAGATAATCGCGGAAGGCCGAGAACGAAAACGGCGACGAAGAGCCGACGCTCGGTGAATTGGCGATCGCTGCCTGTTCCACGAGCGAGATCACGTTGTCCGCAAGCGATTGAATGAGATTCGGATCCAGGTGGCTGACGTCGATCTGAAGCGTTTGATCGACGATGTAGCCCGCGAGCTTCCGGATCGCCGTCGAACTCAGGAACGCTTTTAAGGCGAGCGAGCCCTGGCTGCGAGGAAAGAGGAACGAGTTCAGCATCAGGACCTTGGCCCAGCTGTCCGAAAGGGTTGCGATCGGGTTTTTCGCGTACAAGCTCGGATCGTTCTTCAGAACCTTCAGTAAGCCGGTGATTCGTTCGACGGCTTCTTTCTGTTCGGCTTCGGTCGAATCGATTTCGATACTCAGCGCTTCCAGCAGGTCGGGAAGATTGTTCGTCAGGAAAAGCGCGTTGTAGAAATGCGACACCGCCTGAAAGATCGGACGCCATTTCGCACGCTCGATGGCGTTCTCGTTTCCGCCCACGATCAAAAGCTTGAAATATTGAAACAGCGGAAGCTGCTCTTTGACCGCAGTCAGAGCCGTAGGCGCAGCGCCCGCGCGGGTGAAGAGATCCAACTCGTTGATGAACGAGATCAGATCGCTCCAAGCGACCGGGTTCACCGAGTCGCCGAGCAGATCGGCCAGATCGAGCACGAACTGATTCAGGTGCTCGCTTGCGATCCGTTTTTGTAAATCGGTTTTTCCGTCGGGGTGGATCATCACATCGAGGTACCCCGAGAAAGGTTTGATGATCGCGGCGAACTTCGTCAGTTTCGCCCGTAAACTCTGAATTTCAGGCTGCGTGATCTCGGTGTCGTTTCCGCCTAAAACCGCGCGTTTGAGTTTGAAAATGGCATCCGTCATCCCGCTGCCGAGCAGGCGCGTGCTCGGTAGATAACGGTTGGCGAAGCCACGAAGCTCGTTCAAGGTGTAAACCCCGGGTTTGGCGCCCGTCGTATAGCGAGAAAAAGTGTCGAGGGTTTTGTCGAGGCATTGCCAAAGCGAATCGAGTTTTTGTTGGTCGGGCTCGTCGAATCCGTACCCGCCCTCAAACAAGGTTTGAAGCTGAACCGGAACGTCGTTCAAGCAAGAAAGATCGAGAACGGACGATTGGATGGCTTGTTGCGGTTTCGGCTTGTCTTGAATCCAACCGCATCCCGAAAGAGCGATCAGGGCCGCGACGAGAAGAATCTTAGAAGACATAATTCACCCCCATCCGAATGCGATCGAGCGCGCGCATGTCGGCCAGGAATTCGGCTCCGCGATCTGCGGCCGCCAGTTTTTCGGCCGAAATCACGTCTCCACCGATGAAGACGGTGAGGTCGGGGCGAGGCAGAAACGAAAAATCCGCCGCGATCCAGTTCGCATTGATCGCGTATTCATGAATGCCTTTCAGTTGGAGCGTCGGGTGTGACGTCTCTTGCCCGAATTCATGCCGGATACTCAACTGAGTCGCGTTTCGGTAAAGGATTCGCGAGCTGAAGATGCTGGTCTTGCCCGAATGATCGGTGTAAGGACCGACGTCGGCTTCGAGACCGCCCCGGGTCCAAAGCTGGGTCAGCGTAAGCTTCGTTTGTGGAAGCGAATATTGCAGCCACGGGCTCCAATGATAAGAAGTGCTGAGCGGAGTGGTATTGTCGTCGTCGGCAATGAGGTCGCTGACGGGCTGATCGATGAGTGCCGTAAACCCCACGCTGAGCGAGTCGTCGAAACGATAGGCGAGTTCTCCGTCATACAGATGGTGTTGTAAAAGTCGCGGGCGCAATTTGACGACGGTTTGATTGATGTCGATCCCGTATTTGGCTTCGAGCGAGATCGGAAGGTAATTCAGCGGCAGATAGCCGTAGACGAATTTCGCATAAATCGGGATCTCGCGCTTGGTCTCGACGAGAAAGGCGAAGCTCGGGCGAAAGACGATCTTTGCCAGGCTCGGAACATCGAGCTGGTATCCCAGCGGAACGTCCTGATTGAGCAGCTTCAGCGTCTGCGGCGGGTTCGTCGTGGCTTGCGGGTGTTCATGGACGAATTGATCGTCTTCGATCACCGTGTTCGGCGTCAATTCGGGGATGAACAGATACGAAAGAAAAAAGCGGAAATTAAATTTCTGAGTTTCGGTATAACCGAAAATTCCGGTCAGTCCCTGTTCGAACGAACGGAGGCGATCCCACGAATCGAGCGGTTCGAACTCGCCCAATCCCCACATCTCGTCCAAGCCCGACCAGCCGATCAATCGGCGTCCGTAACTGAAGCGAAGAGGGGACTCGTAGCTTTGATCTTTTTCTCCGAAGTAGACGTCCTTGGCCGAGATCGTAAACGCCTTGGGATGGCTCGGGCTAATCTTGAGTTCGGCGTCGGCTTTATATTCGTATTCTCCGAGCGAATCATCATCGTCTTTCGAATGCGCATTGAGGCCGACATTCAGGATCGGAAAGAACGAAGGCGTGATTTCTTTGCGGAAAAAATCGGTTTCGATGCCCACGTGGTATTCGGTCGAAAAGGCGGATGCGGGATGAAAAAGGAACAGGACCATTGCGGTGGTGACCGCAATGCCCGACTCCGGAGTGAATGAAAAAAATGCACTCGTTCGATTTCGCATTGACACGGCGGATTAATCATAGAAAGCGAGCGAAGTCAAACCAAAGCCATGATATAAATAGAGAAGTGACTCGGTTCGATGACTCTTTTTTTGAACACCTAGCGGGCCTTCAGCCTAGCGCAATCCTTTGTATTGGTTCAGGTTTTGTTCGTGAAGAATGGAAAGCCCTTTGTTTCCGGCGACGATTGGCCTTCAGTGAACAGGCCATCGTCCACCCTCAACAGCTGGCACAGCTCTTTGTTCCTGAATCAAATGATCGGTTATTAGAAGGAGCCGCCCGGGTGGAGCTCCTTCGTCAGGCATTTCGAGATGAAAATCTGCGAACCGCGCTTCCGATCTTGAGTCAGCATCGCTTTCGCCCTCGGTTTTTTGAAGGCCTCGATCGATCGCTTCAGCAGGGGCGCTGGTTGTTTTCTCATCCCGAAGAAGCACAGGTTTTGCGGGGCCGGTTGGACGAGGTTCGCCAGGATCCGAAACGCGAGGAGTTTTTTTTACTGAACGGGTATTGGGAAAGGCTGCTCGAACTTCGCGAGCTGTGGGACGAGCCGCGAATTTTTGAGATCGCGAGTCAGCGGATTTCAGAAAGTGATTTTTCAAAATCCGTCTTCGTGCTTGAACATTTCGTGAATCCGCCCCGCTTGAAAGGGTTCTGGGACGAGCTTTCCCGAAAGACCGAGGTGACGAAGATTCCTTCGCATTCCCTCGTCTCTGAAAAAGTGGTGAGTCTGACCCGCAAGCAAGCCCATTCGCTCGAAGATGCCGCTCATTTTCTGCTCGATCTTTTAGTGGACGAAGCAGGGGCTGATGCGTCGGCACTCGATCGGCATGCGATCGTGATTCCGGACGACCCTTCGGTTCGAAGAAGCTTGAAACGCGTGGCGGAAAGCCGTGGGATTCCCTTACAAGATCCCCGCGATCCGACGCTGATCGTTCAAAGTGAAGCGATCAAACGGGCGACGCTTGAAATGGAACTCGTCGCGCGCGGCTTTCCATCGTCGCTCGTGTTGGCATGGATCACGACCCATCCCGAACTTCGTTCGCAAGCGGGTGAATACCGAAAAAAAATCATCGAATCGGGCACCGTTCAGGGAATCGAAAGTTACGCGAGGATCGAACCCGTGCGGGACGCGCTTTCGGCGCTCCAAACGCGTTATCCGAGTCGCTTGACCCTCGCCGAATTGAATCAGGCGATTTCGGATTCGATCGCGGCGCTTTCGCTGCCGGCTTGGGTGGATTCGGTTTTTGAGCGATTTTTTTCGCAATGGGTGCAATCGTTCGAACAAATCGGCCTTCAGCATCGCAAGCGACCGCTGCGCTATTGGCTGGAACAGGTTCAAGAAAAACTGCGGCGGGCGACTCCCGTTGCGACCCCATTCAAAAATCGCACGGGGCTCAGGCTTTTTCGGGTCGATCAGGCCGTCGCCTTCGGCGGTGAAGCTCCCGACGGGTTGAGCGTTCATTTTTTCGGCGTTCCGCCCTCGTTTTTCGAGCCTCGTGAAGAGGGGAACGAATGGTTTTCGGCACGCGACCGCGAGATTCTGTCGACCGAATTCGGGCTTCCTTCTTATCGCGAGACACAGGCTCAGGCTGCGCAATCCTTTCAAAGCTGGGCGCGCTGGGGCGAGACGTCCGTTTTTTGGGATTACGAATACGACGAGGGCGGAAGCGAGGTCGAATCCTGCGATTTGAATTTGGGCGCTCTCTCTTCGCTGGTTTTGAATGAAAAAGAGAAATTGAGCGCACACCCGAAGACGATTCCCTCGTTGCAGTCGAGACTGAAAGAGCGTTCACCCGAAGTGTGCGTGCCGTTGCCGAAAACCGAATGGCCGGTTTCGTTTCTGAACGCTTACGGCAACTGTGCGTTTACCGCCTATGCCGGTTTTTTGCTTTCGCTTTACGACGAGCGCGAACCCGATTTCGAACTTCAAGGCGATGCTTACGGTAATCTGGTGCACGCCGCACTCGAAAAGATCGTGACCGAAAAAGGCGAGATCGACCTGATCGACATCTTCGATTTTGCCTGGAAGAAAACCAGACCCGTCGCCTGGTTCAAAAGCGAGCGCCTTTACCGCGCCATTCGCTATCGGACCTTGAAGCTGCTCGCGAACTTCCTCGAATCCGAAACCGAATACCGGACCCGTTCGGGCGCCGAGCCTGCGCACCTCGAATATCCGATCGAGTGGGAGAAAAACGGATTGTACTTCAAAGGCCGGATCGATCGCGTGGATCAGCACTCGGAAGGGCTTGTGCTCATGGATTACAAGACCGGCTCGTCGGTTCCGAACGGAAAAGAGACGCTCGAAAAAGGGCTGGGCTTGCAGCTCCCCCTCTATGCGTTGGCTTTGAAGGAAAAATCGAATCAAGAAGTCGTCGCGGCTCAGTATCTGAAACTGAACCCGAACGAGGTGAATCGAAACGCGGGGATTTTGTTTAGCCGCTACAACCGGGCTCGGAAAAGCGATCCGGTCGAACACCCGATCACCACCGCCCGCAGTAACGTCGCCTCGCTGTTTTCGGAAGCGCCGGATGAAATCTGGAGCCAGGTCGACCAAAAAATTTCGGAGCTGATTGATCGGGCAAAAGAGGGGCATTTTACGGCCAATCCGGCGAAACCCGCCGATTGCGAGCGGTGCCGGTATCAGCTCGTTTGCGGACGGTTAAGGGTGGGTTCAGAATCCGAGAAAGGCGCCGACGGCGCTGGATCTGCTGCCAGATCAGGCGCTGATTTCGTTGGCACTGATTGAGCCTCATGGTACCCTGAAACGGTAAATGCTTCATTCGCTGCGCTCGAAAGTATTCCTCTTTTTATCCGTCCTGATGCTGGTCAGTCTGATCGGGGTCGCGGTCAGTTTCGGAATCACACAGCAAGTGAATGCGCGCCTTTCGGAGGTGAACCTTCGAACCGTTCCGATGCAACGTGAGCTGATGCAGCTTTCTTCGGATACCGAACTGTTGAAGCGCGAACTAGATCGCAGCCTGGGGTTTTCGCATTGGAGCGACCCGCGCTGGAAGCCTCGCCGGATTCCGACCTGGGCGCTTGAAGTTCATCGGGCGACGCTTGAGCGCATTCAAAAAAACGAATTGAATTCTCAGGTCTGGCGCGACTGGCACACGCGGCTGCTGCGTTTGAATTCGAAGTTGGGCGAAGTCGCCGAGCAGTTGTTCTTGCGGCTCCGTGACCGGAACCTCGATCAGGCAGCGCAGATTTATCCCGAATGGCTGAAGCGACTTGAGATGCTCGGCAAAGAAACCGAATGGGCGAAACACGAACTCGACCACGAAACGCACGAGGCGTTCAAAGAGGCGCAGAACAGCGTCCAGAATCTTCGACTGGCGTTACAACTGCTTTTGTTGGAAGTGATCTGTGTCGCGCTTGCGATGCTTTGGCTCGGGGAACGCGCGCTTCGTCCGATCGGACGGCTTCGAAAGATCGTACAACAGATTACCGAGCGGGGGGCATTGACGGCTCAAGAACGCTCCGAGCTGCCGGTGATTCCGTTAAGCCAACACGACGAGGTGAGCGAACTCGCCCGCGAGTTTCATCAGATGGCGACGAGCCTGATCGAACGCGAAAAGACGATCGTGTTCCAGACCGCACGGCTCGAAGAGCAAAACAAGATGCTGCTTGAAATGGGCGAACTTCAAAAGCGCTTGCAACAGGCCGAGCACCTAGCCGCCGTGGGCCGACTTTCGGCTCAGGTCGCGCATGAGGTGGGGAATCCCCTTCATTCGATCGGGCTTGAGACCGAACTGGCGCTCGATATGATTTCACAGTTACCTCAAGGAGCGAGCGGATCTCAGGTTTCGCTCAAGCAATCCATGAATTCGATTTTGGCGAGCGTCGAGCGTTTGCAAAAGATCATTCAGAATTACCTTCGTCTTTCGAAGCTTTCGCCCGAACAAAAAACGACGGTCGAAATGAAAGAGGTGATCGAATCGGCGCTTGCGACCTATGCCACCTCGATCGAGCAGAATCGGACGAAGGTCGATTGGCAATTCGAGCCCGATACCCAAGTCATCGGTGATCGCGACTTAATCGAATACGCGCTCGGAAATTTGATCCGCAATTCGATTCAGGCACAGGCGAGCGAGATCGTGATCCGTGTGGCCCGCACCCGGAACGCCAAGCAGGTGGTGATCTGGTTCGAAGACAACGGCCCCGGCATTTCAGAAGAAGCCCGCGCGAATCTTTTTAAGCCCTTTTTCACGACCAAGGCGCAGGGTACCGGCCTGGGGCTTTCATTCGTCAAAAAAGTTTTCACCGATTTGGGCGGCGATTTTCAACTCGTCTCGTCGGTCGGATCGAGGGGCACTCGCTTTGAAGGCATCTTGCCCTCGTTAGCGGCTGCCCGCGCGGATGACAACTCGACGCTTCCGTTTGCTCCCGAGGCACACGCATGAGTTTAAAGATTCTCCTCGTGGACGACGATCCGCAATCCCTCGATTCGACGAGACGAAGCCTGGTATTATCCGGCAATTATGAAGTCATCTGTGCCAGTTCGGGCGAGGCGGCTTTGGAACAGCTTCAGCGTGGATCGCCCGATCTGGTCGTGACCGATGTTCGCATGCCCGGGATGTCGGGAATGGAATTCGTCGAGCGTTACCAAAAGCAAGGTCGCGATATTCCTTTTGTCGTGATGACGGCGTTCGGCCAAGTTCAAGACGCTGTTTGGGCGATGAAGATGGGCGCGGTCGATTTTTTACTGAAGCCCTTCCGACGACAAGCCCTCTTAGAAGCCGTCGAGCAGGTGAAAGCTCGTTTAGGAAAAATGGCATTGCCGGATTCGTCTTTCGCGGGCTCGTCAAAGGCGATTCTCGAACTGAAAGTTCTAATCGAGCAGGTCGCCAAGACCGATGCGTCGGTGTTGATTTTGGGCGAAAGCGGAACGGGGAAGGAACGTGTGGCGAAGCTGATTCACGAATGGAGCGTACGGAACGCCAAGCCGTTCGTGGCGGTGAATTGTGCTGCGATTCCCGAGAATTTGATGGAAAGCGAACTCTTCGGTTACGAACGGGGCGCTTTTTCGGGTGCGAATGCCGCGAAGGCGGGATTGATCGAGGCTGCCGATCAAGGGACACTGCTGCTCGACGAAATCGGCGACATGCCGCTTTCGTTACAACCCAAGCTGTTGCGCGTACTCGAAGAACAAAAAATCCGAAGGCTGGGCGCAACCCAAGAAAGACCGGTGAATGTTCGGGTGCTCGCAGCCACGCATCAGAATCTTTCTCAACAGGTGAAGGAAGGTAAATTTCGTCAGGATCTTTTTTACCGTTTAGACGTGATGACGCTGACGATTCCGCCGCTTCGTGACCGCTCGGAAGATATTCCCGAATTGACTCAGTTCTTTCTGGCTAAATTTTCGCGTGAATACCGAAAGAGAATTTCGGGGATCGATACCGAAGCTCAGGCGATTTTGATGAATCATTCCTGGCCCGGGAACGTCCGCGAACTCTCGAATGTGTTGGAGCGGGCGATCGTGCTCAACCAAAACGGAATGATTCAAAAAGCGGATCTGCCGCCTCATTTGGTGGCTCCGGATCCTTCGGAAAAGCCGGCTCCCGGCGTGTCGGTTGAAATCCCCCTCGGAATGAGCTTAAAGGAAATCGAAGATCTGATGATCCAAAAAGCGTTGAGCGCGACCAAAGGCGATCGGGCCCAGGCTGCGAAGCTTTTGGGTGTGAATGAACGCACGATCTATCGTCGCATCAGCAAGAACAAAGAGGAGTGACCGGAATGGCATTCCGCCATCCCGGTTCTCCGTTTTTCCCTTGAGGATCACGCGATCAATGCGTCAGTGATGAATCTGAAGAAGAATCCTTTTTGTCTGGCTGAACTGAAGTGCTCTCTTTCGCGGATGCACTCTGAGATGAGGTATTTTGGCTTCCGATGCCGTAGCGGTCTGCCAACGAGTTCAGCTTTTTCTCGACTTCTTCGCGGCTGATTCCGTATTTTTGTTGGATCACTCCGGCTAGGGATTCCATGTTGCCGTGGGTTTTTTCGAGATCGTCCTCGGTTAAGTTACCCCAAAGGCTTCTCACGTCGCCTTTGATCTCTTTCCATTTGCCTTTGAAAGCATCCGAATTGAAGTTAAACATAACGACTCCTTTTCTGGATTTTCATCCGCTGCCATTCTCTCGCCGTGGAGGGAAGAAGAAAAATAGATAAAACGAATCGGAATCATCTGAAACAGGAATCGATCAAAGATCAGTCGTGACGAAGGGTAAAATGATACACCTTGCGTTCATGCAGTAAGGTCGGGACAATATCGACCTTGAGGCTACGACTCAAGCCGTAAAAAAATCCGCGAATCAACTCATGCGAAAGCTGGCAAAGCTCCATCACTCTCGGCGAGATACTGAGCGAAGATTTGGAGTGCGGCGATTGCAGCCAATAGAAACTACAACGGCTCGGAGTGCTGCGTTCGAGCAAAAACGGGAATTCCTGTTTTGCCGACGGAGTCCAAAGCGGGCTGTCGGTCAAGGCTTGGAAGTATTTCTTCGGCTCGCGATCGGCGAGATCCGAGCCCGAAAAATCGGGCCAGCGCCGTTCGGCAATCGACTTTCCGTGTTTCCAACTTACTTTTTCAAGGAGGTTCATCAATCCCACGGCGTCCGTCGTATGATCGAGCGCGTTTTCGAGCGTGGTGATCTGGACGATCTGAACGGTCTCTTCGAGTTCGTTCAGGAATTCACCGACGGATTGAGCGTCGACCATCTTCGACAGCTCGGGCGGCAGTTGGTCGAGCTTGATTTTTTCGAGCAGCCACAGGTTTTGCGCCAGTTCGGGACGGATGACCCGCTCCAGGCGATGGGCCGTATCCGCATCGGCAGGATTCAGCTCATGCAGCCAAGCCTGAGTCAGTTTGTGAAGATCGATTAAATTAAAGTAACGCCGTTCTTCTTCGAAGATCGGCTGGCGTTGATTCCATGAGCTCTGTAAAGTGCGATCGTTCATTATTGAAGGAGTCCCACCTTCGATTGTGCCGCGCCCGGATTCATCAGGCAAGCACCAAGAAGATGGTTCAGCTCTCTGCGCTTCAGTTTCTCGTGCGCATAGGCTTTCAGGATTTGTTGACTCATCGACTGGGCCTGGCTCGGGTTCTTCGGCAGGCGGATCGACGCGCACAGTTCGCCCCAGGTCGGCTCGGCGACTTGCGATTGTAGCTCTTGCATCATTTCGAAGCAGCGTTCGCGAAGCCATTGGTCTTGAATGAACAGTTGAAGCGTCAGACCTTTCGAGGTCGTGAGCAGGATTCCCGGCGTCGGGAATTTCATCACCGAAATTTGCTGAATCGCCATGTGAGCGGTCAAGGTCGGAGTGAAGCGAATCAGAGGATGCTGATGCAGCGGCTGCATGTCCGTCTCGGTCATCACCGTTTTAAACAGCTTCGAATATTGAATCTGTTCGTCCGGCGAGACGAGCGAAAAGAGCATGCCTTGATGAGTTTCAAGATGCTCCAGCACTTGCGAGGCTAAGACGAAGGCATGTGCTTTGAGATCGATTTGGGTCTCTGACAAGGCTTCCAGATGAGTGTGTGCATGCCCTGGTTCGGAAGGGATTTGTCCGAGCGCCTTTTGTGCCGAGTCCGACAGCGCTTCGACCGGTGTCGGGTTTGTCAAAAATTGACTGATGTGGCGCGGGACCGGAATCGACTTCAAATCCGATTCGCGCAATAACCAAGCCCCTTTTTTACGTTCGACCGAATAATTGAACCAATCGCGGGTGAGTTGAGAGCGAACGAGCACTTGCAAGGGCTCGTTCCATTCCGGTTGCGTCGGAACGATCGAGAACAGCGCATGGCTGCTCTTCATGTATTCCGGCAGGCAAGAAGCGCGCGCGGTGAACACTTCGTTTCCGTTTTTGTTGCTTTCGACCCAGGCATAAAACCCGTGTTCGACTCGGCCGGCATCGGCAAAAAGGCCCGGTTCCGACGGCGAACTCAGGGACGGATGAATCGTGCGGATCACGGCGAGCTGCCCGAGCGGAGTCGCGTTGCGCTTCAGATCTTCGATCCGGTCCACCAGCTGGTCGTCGGTGGGGTTGAACCAATGCTGCTCCCACTCGCGTTGATCGATCGGGCTCACGCGCGCATGCAGCTGAAACGGTTCGAGCGGGAACGCCTGATCGGGCTTTTGAACGAGCGAGATCACGCGGTCGAATAAGATCGAAACATCGCCGGCGTTTCGGAGCGTGCCGTAGGCCTTGATCATGATCGGGCGATGGCTCTTGCGGGCTTCGAGCTGGCTTTCTTTTTTCAGGATATAAAGTGCTTTCGGGATGTCGCGCTTGATCTGTTCGCAAGAACCGCCTTCGAACTGAAGCGCTGTAAAATCGGCGATGAGCAGAATCCGCGCCTGATTCAGGATGAACGACAAGGCGGGTTTCCCCGAGCTTTCGTCGAGCAATTCTTCACGAGCCCAGACGAGCACGCCGTCTTGGCGCAATTTTTCGAGTGCCTGGCACGCTTGATACATGCCGCGAGTCGTGGTCGGTTGCTTCAGCTTTTTCAGAATCGAATGCTGATCGACTTGTTTGCGAAGCGCCTGTGCGGCCATGGAGCGCGCTTGCGTGCGAATCAGGTTTTCTTCGGTAATGAGGGCGATTTCGCAGCAGGAGATCGCATCCATTTGTTGAAGCACGTTTTGTTTTCCCGAATGGGTGAGCAGCATCGAACACTGTTGTTCCATGCTCATTTCCAGGCCCGAGCCTTTCACCCAAAGCGGAAGGTGCTTCGGTGTTTTCCATAAATAACGGATCTCGCCGAAGACCAGTTCGAACGAAAGCGGCTCGAAGCCCATCCATTCGATCGAATCGGGGGCGTACTCCATCATGCAGCCGTCGCGAAGGGTCGGGCTGAAACCGTAGTGAGTGTTGCGTTTGGCTTCGAATAAGCGGTTTTTTTCGATCGCTTTCCAGAGGTTCCGGTAAAAGACTTTGCTGTAACGGTCGCGTTCCCCCAGGGTTTCGGCCGAAAGCTGAATCGCGCGGTCGAGGAGCCATTCTTTCGCGAGATCGGGCTCTTGAATTTCGGCGAGGAGCTCCCAAAGCGCATCCTGCGATGCCGCCGAAAGTTTATACCACGAGTAGAAATTCCGCTGAATCAGTTGGCAAGTCGAAGTTTGAAGATGAATGAAGGGCCGTAAGCCCCGTTCGACGGCAGCGGTCAGGTCTTTTAAGTCGGCCTTCGCGAAGGCCTGAGGGGAATGCACGCTCCAACTTTTAATGAGGAGCGCCTTGCCCACCTGAACGAGTGCGATTTGTTTGAAAAGTTGTTTTAAGGCTTCATGCTCGGCCTCGCTTCGGTCGATGCGGGTAAAGCTTTTTAACGCCTCCTGCGGATCGGTGGGCTCGGGAATCCGGCAAAGCTCGGATAAAAACCGCCCCAGACTTTCGCGTCGCGAAGGGTTGAGCTTCAGAAGGTCTTCCGGTTTCTTGAGCTGTTCCAAAACCAGATGGTCGAGAAATTGTTCGAGTTTTTCAAATGCAGTCGGGTTCGTCAGGATCGGAAGAGCGGCAGCGTTCGGCGCCAAGGCTTCCGCAATCACGATCGCCAGCGTCTGAGTGTCGGTCAGCGACTTTTGGAGCCGTTTCTTTTCGAGTAAAGCGGTCGGATCGAAAAGGTTCGAATCCAGATCTCTCAACGTAGAATCTATCGGTGCAGAATCAGCGGATGCCTTGTCCATGTCGTTTAGAAAACTCCCCCCGGAATCACCAAGAGTCAAACTTATAACAGCAGTCCGGAAAGACGACTAGGATAAAATAATAAAAACAAATTCAATGGGTTAATGCGGAGCGGTTTTACTCAAGTTTTCATGAGATTCCGACGATAGGAAGTGCGTATGTCGCGACAACTTTCGAGAATCCGTTCGATCATTTCAGAGATTGAGGAGATCCAAAAGCAGGGTCAATCCGAAGGGCGGGCTCAGTTGCCGCAACGCGAGACCGAACCGATGGCTGAGGTCGTTGAATTAAGGCCTCCGGTCACTACGATTCCGGCTCCGACGGCCGAAGATGCTGAAGCGGGTCGCATCGGCATTCAGCTGACCGGTAATGTGGTGATTGCGCTTCAGATCGAAAACACCAACGAAACCGTCGAAATCCGCCAGGTTCACGACTCGATCGAGATTCGATTCACCGACGGAAAAGCGGTTCACTTACCTTTAAAAAACGTGGCATAATGAAAACGTGCTACGCATCACATCCGGGATCCATCGCGGCCGTCTGATCGAATCGCTTCCGGGGACCAATACCCGTCCCACTTCTGAACGATTGCGTCAATCTTGGTTAAACAGCATTCAAATGGGGTTGCACGATGCCCGCATTCTCGATCTTTTTTCAGGATCGGGTGCCTTGGGCTTAGAGGCGCTTTCCAGAGGGGCCTCGTTCGTCATCTTCGTCGAAGAAAACCCGAAGGCGGCACAGGTCATCCAACAAAATATCAAATCGCTCTCTTTGGGCGAGCAGGCACAGGTGCTCGTCAAAAAAGCCGAGTCGTGTCTGAAGTTGATTGAAGCCGAACCGTCGTTCGATTTCGTGTTCATGGATCCGCCTTACCATCAAGGCTTCGAAGAAAAAATTCTGAATGCGTGGCCGTGGGAGACCGTTTTGGCCGACGGCGGCCGTCTTTGCATCGAGAGCGCTTATCGCAAAGAGACCGGAAAAGCGGGAGCGGGGTTTTCGCCGCCGAATGCCCTTCAAATCATCCGCGACGAAAAATACGGCGACAGCCAGCTTACTTTTTACGCGAAACGCGAGGAATCCTGATGATGAAAGCGATCTATCCCGGATCATTCGATCCCTTCACGAACGGTCATTTGGACATCTTAGAGCGCAGTTTGAACCTCTTTTCGGAAGTCATCGTGCTCGTCGCCGGGACTTCGCGCAAAAGTACCGTATTTTCGGCCGAAGAACGGGTCGAGATGATCCGCGAGGCGGTGAAGGGCAATTCGAAGGTCAAGGTCGACTCGACCTCGGGTCTGATTATGGATTACGCCAAAAACCACGGCATCAGTGCCGTAATCCGGGGGCTTCGCACGCCGACCGATTTCGAGCACGAATACATGATGGCGACGATGAACAAAAATATTTATCCCGAATGTGAGACGGTGTTCATGATGACTTCGCAGGGGCTTTACTTCGTCAGCTCGACGATGATCAAAGAATTGTATTTATACGGCGGGGACGTCGCTCGCTATGTTCCGTCGGCGGTGTTTCATCGGATTCAGAAGAAACTGGGAGCGAAATGATGTTATCCCATCGAGTGAAGAATTTGCAGGAAAGCGCCACGCTTCGGATCAACGCGATCGTGAATCGGCTGAAGCAAGAGGGGAAGACGATCTACAACTTAACGGCCGGAGAGCCTGATTTCGCTCCGCCCGAAGTGTCGAAAAAAGCCGTCTTGGAAGCCGTGGAAAAGAACCTTTCAAAATACACGCCGACGCCGGGGGTCTTAGAGCTACGCGAACTCGTCGCTCGCCGAACGAATGCCCAACACCCGACCTTGGCCGCGTCTCGTCCGTGGAAAGCGACGGACGTCGTCGTCAGCAACGGCGGCAAGCAGGCGATTTTCGATTCCGTGCTCGCATTGGTCGATCGGGGTGATGAGGCGATCGTGATCGCACCTTACTGGCTGAGCTACCCCGAAATGGTGAAGGCTGCCGAAGGCGAAACACGGGTGATCACGACTGCGCAGAAGGACGGCTACAAGGCGACGCCCGCTCAACTCGAAAAAGCCATCACGCCGAAGACGAAGCTTTTGTTTTTGAATTCGCCGTCGAACCCCACTGGCGCTTTATACACGAAGGCCGAGCTTCGGGCGATCGGTGCCGTTTTAGAAAAGCACCCGCAAGTTTGGATCATCAGCGATGAAATCTATGATCGAATCGATTTCACCGGCGAGTGGTGTTCGTTTCTGGAAGCGAACCCTTCGCTTCGGGATCGCACGGTCACCGTCAACGGATTGTCCAAAAGCGGGGCGATGACGGGCTGGCGCATCGGCTGGTCCTTGACGCCCGAACCGTTGACGAAAGCACTCGTGGCATTGCAAGGGCATTCAACCTCCGGTATTTGTTCGCTCTCTCAGGCGGCTGCCGTCGCGGCGTTGAAACTTCCCGACACTCACTTCGAGCCGCAGCGGAAGGAATATTTACATAGACGTAATTTAGCATTGGAAGTGCTCAAAAAATCGGCGAAAATTAAGGTATATGAGCCGGCCGGGGCATTTTATTTGTTCCTCGACGTCGCATCGCTCATTCACGGAACACCCATGAAGGGTAGTGAGAACGCAGATGGATTTGCGGAAAAACTTTTACAGGATATTCAGGTTGCAGTGGTTTCGGGCGTCGACTTCGGGGCGCCGAACTGCGTCCGAATCAGTTTCGCCACCGACGAAAAGACGATTGAAACCGCTTGCCACCGTTTGGTGGACTACTGCGATTCTCTGTAGCGCGTGTTCGCGCGGGACGCTCGATCTTTCGAACAATACCGATCGCGAAGCGCTTAAGATCGACATTCAAAACGCGTTGACCGCAGGCAACTGCTCCCAGGCCATCGACCTTTCGAAACAGCTGTATTTTTCTTCTTATACCGACAACGACGTTCGAATGCTCTACGCGTCTTCTCTTGCCTGTAACATCGGCATCAAGCTTTACCCTCTGATTTCGCAAATCGGCGATTCCGATTTCAGCAATGCCGACGCGATTTTCAAATCCCTGGTCCGGTTGTTCCCGTCGCGAACCGCACTCGACAGCAAGTTGCAAAGCGGTTGGTTCGCGCAAGACGCGCTTCAAGCGATGTTGAACCCCGGGACGGTCATCGGCCCGATCGATGCCATCAATGCCGGCACCGAAAATCCGGGTTCGGTCCTGGCACGCGATCGAGTCACGGATGCCAATGTGTATCTCGTATTCATCGCGATGAGCGAACTCGGGACGAGTTTGAATCGCTACGGATTCAATGCCTCGGACGATCCGGCGACGTTAGGATACGCGCAGCAGGTTGACCTTCCTTGGCAGACTCTTCTCGACGTCAAGGCCGATACGAGTGGGGCCGCTTGCGGAACGGCTTCGGCGATGTTGAATCTTTTCGACGGAATCGAGGCCATGATCGAGGCTGCGGCCGGAAGCACGACGGATTCGCTTTCCGATATCCTGACTCAGCTCGAATCGGCTGCAGAGACTGCCGCCAACACTCAGTGCTCCGTCATCGACGGATTCAGTGCTTCGCAATGTGCGGCCGCGATCACGCGATTGCGTGACCGCGCTTCCTGCGGCGAAAGCGATCCGATCGCTTCGACCGCCGCCGGAATCATTCAAGGGATCAACTTTCTGTGGCAGTGATTCGAATTTTCATTCTCAGTCTGGTCTGCATTTTCGGGTCGCAAACGGCGATCGCCGAGCCGCTGCGGACGCTCATCCGTCAGCCCCGAACCATGGCCATGGGGGGCGCAGGAGTCGGTTTGGCTGACGACGAATACGCACTTTTTCAAAACCCGGCGGGTTTGGCCGGATCGGATCATCGGAGATTCAAACTGTTGGGGTTAGGGGTGGAGGCCTCGTGGGATACCTACGAGGTTTTCGGAACATCGATCGACGCCTTGAGGAATTTCACCACTGACGATCTGAATATGCTCATGGGGAAGAACATCGCAATGCGTGCCGGCGCCACACCGATGATCCAGCTTCCGGGATTCGAATTGGCTTACGTCGTGGATGCGCAAGGTTCGATCGAACAATTTAATCAGGCGAATCCTTACTTTGACCTGACCGACATGATCACTCACGGACTGCAAGCCGGTTTCGGGTGGAGTTTGCAACACGGGCGTCATCCGCACGACGAATGGCGGATCGGTGTTGCAGGTAAGGTGCTGTGGCGACGAGGCGGGCATTATCAGGTTTCCACCACAGGCTTTCTCAATGCGACCAACGACAGCAAAGCCTATATCGATAACCTCGTCGGGGGTTACGGCGTCGGTTTCGGTGCGGATGCCGGCATTCAATATGTGAATCATCTGGATCGCAAGACTTCTGTTTCTTTCGGTGCCAGCGTCACCGATATTGCCGACACGAAGTTTTCCGATTCGCATGCCGCACGGATTCCGATGAACGTGAGTCTGGGCGTGGGATATCAGAAGGCCTTTGATTTTTTGAAGTTCAAGCTGGCTGCCGACTTGCGTAACTTGAATGCCAATACCGGTTTTTCGAACAAGACGCACGTCGGGGTCGACGTCGGAATTCCGTTGTTCGATTTTTACGTCGGCGCCAATCAGTTGAATCCGACCTTCGGGGTCGCGTTCGATCTTTGGATCGTCCGCGTGTCGCTCGTTTCGTTCGCCGAAGAGCTGGGCGTTCTTTATCACCAGAACACTTCGCGCATGACGATGCTGCAAGTGGATCTCAATCTGCCGATTTAAGGGATCAAGGCACGAACACGACGCAGTTAAAACTCGGGCTCCATGAGCCGTAAGTGGTCGTTCGATAAGTAGCGACGTAGACGGTGTTCGTTTTTGCGCGATAAGAAACGATCATCCAAGATGATTTCGGGGTATCCGTCGGCGAGCAGGTCACGACCGAACTCGAAGTTGCGCCCGAACAAGAGAAGGAGTCTTCGCCGTTGCTAGAAGCATTGATCGAGCCGCTACAACGAAGAATTTTACTGAAACTCGACCCCCCGTTGCCGAAGACCATGCTTCCGTTCAGGGCAGTGGTTCCGTCGACCGTAACGTCGCTGTTCGCGGTGACCGTGCCGTTGATCGTCTGATTGCCGCTCCAGGTTTTGTTTCCGCCCACCGTTTGTGCCGAAGTTTGATCGACTAATCCGGCAGCATCCGGCGTTGAAGAAGTCCATCCGCTTACTTTTCCGACGAGGACGTTCCCGTTGGTCGAAGCGATGCTTCCGACCGCGCCGGTTCCGTTTCCGACTAAGACTTCGCCCGAGTTAAGACTCGTCTTTCCGGTCCCGCCTTTTGAAACACTGACGGTGTCGAGCATGGAGCTGTCGATTTTTCCTGAAGAGTCGAGCACGACCGCTTTTCCGGCATCCGACGATCCCGAAGAGGTGTTGGTCGCATTCGTGGCCGAGGCGGTTCCGAGTCCGCTGACTTGCCCGGAGGCGATACTGAGATCGGTTTGGTCGATCATCGAGTTGTCGATTTTTCCCGTAGGGTCGAGGATCACGAGTTTGCCCGAATCGCTCGAACCGGACGAAGAAACCGCTTTTTTACCCGCAATGACGTCGTTGGCTACAGTGGCGACCGACGCGAGATTCGCCTGATCGGCTACGAATGCGGTCGGCGCCGAAGCGATGGGGACGTCCCAGATCGGACGATAGCCGTCCAAGTCGGTTTCGCTGTAAACCCGGATACTGAGCTCATTGATCGCTCCGCTCATGAACAAGGTTGAATTGAGCGTGGTCGTACTGAAGTTCGCGACGCATTCTCCGGCGGTCGCATTCGGGTTGTTGATCGAAGAAATCGTGCTGCCGACGCCCGAAATTTTTTGATTCAGCACTCCTGCATTGAGAGAAACTGCCGAATAGCGCTTCGCCCAGATGCAATTACTCCCCTTGAAAACGGCAAAAACGAGATTAGCGGAACTCGGGGTGACGGGCATGCCGTTCGTTTGTCGAATATACGACTGAATATTGAGCGAGTCGATTGACGGAGTGGCCGCCTCTGAATGAGGTAAGGCTGCCATGAGTGAAAGAATCGAAAACGCGCAGATGAGAATCTTCATTGCAGGTCTCCGATCATTCCGGCGCTTCCGCTGGTCCATTGAACGTGATCGTTTACGACGGCTGCCGAATTCCACCCGATCGACGATTGAACGAAGACTCCGTTGAAGACTGCCGATCCGCCGAGTTCGTTTGCGGCGATCGGAACGGAGAGGGCAACGGTCGAATCGAGACTCAAGGTGGTTGAGGCGGTGTTTCCCGCGTAGTCCGACGCCGTGAAGGTTTCGAGCAAGGTCGAGCCGTGCGGAACGGCGACCGAGGTGCTGAAATCCTGGTGAACATGATCCGGGTTTTCGGTCAAGGCCACGGTTTGTCCCGAAGGGCCGCGAACGAGATCCGCATCGCCGACTTGTCCGGTGATCGTGATCTGGGTTCGTCCGTCGTTGATGGTGTATTGGGTCGAGGTCGTGGGACTTGAGAAAATGGGCGCCGAAGGCGGGGTGATGTCGTAAACCAAAGTTTTATGAATAGGCGCGATCGACCCGATCGGCGTGCCGCTCGAATCCAGCGCAATGAACTGGATCGCATAAGTGTCCTCGCCGGTGAAGGCTTGGGTCCAGGTAAACGCATCGTTCGTGCAATTCACGGTTTCCTGGGTGGGGCTTTGGATCGCCGGTGTGATTTTAATTCGAACTTTTTGAACGGAACGACAAACGCCGCTCACGGTGTAATGCGGATCGCGCGAATAATACCAGCCCTGCGGATCGGTATTCGGAGAAACCGCTGGCGAGCCCGTTTGAATATGAGTCACCGAAAACAAGTTCGAGCTCGGCGTTTTGGCCGAATCCGAATGACCGAAGCTCCCGTCGGAGTGTTTCGGAAAGCAGGCGCTCAGACCGACGCTCAGGCTTACGGCCAGAGTCGTCGCCGATACGATAAGAACAAGATCGCGATTCACGTCAGCTTTTTCCTCCTCTCAACCCAATCGGAAGCAGGAGGTCATAAGTTTAGATTTTTCGAAAAAAGGTCAATGCCTTGACGGGCTTCGATCAGGCGTCTCCGATGACTTTTTTCATCCGGCTTTCGGCCGCGAAGAAACAAAGCCCGACGACGATTCCGATCGAAACGAGCATCAGAAAGAAGGCGTCCTTCGGCATTTTTTCGTAGAACGATCCCAGGTAACCCGAGAGGTAGTTCCCGAAGAAAGACGAGAGGAACCACATCCCCATGATCATCGAAAGCATCCGAGCCGGAGCGACCTTGGTCACGAGCGAAAGGCCGATCGGCGACAGATATAGTTCACCCATGGTGAAAATCCAAGTGGTGAGTGCAAGCCACATCAGGCTTCCTTTTTCAGGGCCGACGCCGACGACTTTCGCCGCGATCATCATCACGATGAAGGATCCGCCGCAAAGAATACAGCCGATTCCCATCTTGCGGACGGACGTCGAAGATTTTCCTTTTTTCGCGCGCGCGTTCCAGATCATGTCCAGAAGCGGAGCGAAGGCAAAAATAAAGACCGGGTTAAACGCTTGGAACCAAGTCGAAGGCATGGTCCATCCCAGAACCGACCAGTTCGTTTTTTCGTCGGCCCACAATTGAAGCGTGTTGCCCTGTTGTTCGTAAATCGCCCAGAACGCGATACATCCCAGACAAAGCAGGCAAAGCGCGATCACGCGTTGCTTTTCGTCGCCTTTGAGGCGGTTGATGGCAACGACGGCCGCGATCACGATCGCGATGGCCAAGATCGCTTTCAGGATGGCAGGGATGACGAGCAGGACGAAAAACAAAACCGCGACGCCGATGAACGAGAGCACGACACCCCAGGCATAGCCTGCGCTTTTTTGCGTTTCCAGAACTTCACCTTTGGCCTTCGCTTCTTCATGCTGATCGAGCGGCAGCAGGCGGCGACCGAAGTGGTAAATCACGAGACCGGCCAACATTCCCACGCCGGCAGCCGCAAAACCATAGTGCCAGCCCCAGAGTTGTCCGAGCGTTCCGCAGACGAGCGGCGAGAAGATCGCGCCCAAGTTGATCCCCATATAGAAAATCGTGAACGCGCCGTCGCGGCGTGCATCGCCGGGAGCATACAGTTTCCCGACCTGAGTCGAGATGTTCGGTTTGAAAGCGCCGTTGCCGAGAATCAGAAAGAACAGCGCGAGGAGGAACATTTTTTCACTCGCCATCAGAAAGTGCCCGATGGCCATGAGGATGGCGCCGACATACACCGTTTTTTTCTGGCCCCAAACTTTATCGGCGATGATCCCACCGAAAAGAGGCGAGAGGTAAACGAAGCCGGTATAAAGACCGTAAATTTGTGAAGCGAGAGGTTGGGTATCGAGCGGCCCGAAGCCGGTTTCGAGCATGTGACGAAGGGCGCTGAAGCCGAAAACCGCATTGGCTTTCTCGGGGTCTTTGATCAGGTAGCTCGTCATATAAAGGACGAGCAGCGCGCGCATTCCGTAATACGAGAAGCGTTCCCACATCTCGGTGAAGAAAAGAATGAATAATCCGGCCGGATGGCCGAAGTAAGTCTTTTGTTTTTCAGGAGGAATCACGCTGGGACTTAAGGCTTCAGTAGTCATGGTGTTATGTTTAAACGCAGATGAGGCAAAAAGTCGAGCGCCATTCTGCGTTGAGGGATGTTTTCCACTTTAATAACAAACAAAAACGCCCGAGTATTGGTCAACTCGGGCGCTGGAGGTCGGTTTTAAAATCAGGTTCCGGCTTTAACCTCTTTCGTCGTCTGGTCGATTTCCCGGTAAGTCTCTTGCGCCAACCGCTTCAGTTCGCGGACGTACTTGATGCAATCGATGTCTTCAGGCGCCGGCTGCCCCGTCACGATGTTCGGATACTGCTTCAGCTCGTCGTGAAGGTGTTTGATGGTCGAAGCATAAACGATATTGCGCGAATCCCGACTTAAGTAACTTTCGAGAATGCCCAAGCTCCAGCGGATCATTCCGTACGAAGCCGAAGCGTCGAGCACGCCGTCGCTCATCTTGATCAGGAATTGCGAGAACCGGACACCGAATTCGACGAATTTCGGGTTCACGTAAGAAGTATCTTTCTTGCTCAGAATACCGTTGATGTAGGCAAAATCGCTTTTGTAGTATTCTTTCGCCATTTCGAGCGAGTGTTTCAAGATCCTCACTTGCTGATCGACGGTACCCTGGGGGGTGTTCTCCATTCCTCTTCGGACGGATTCCTGCTCGATCAAGCGATTCACGGTCAGTCCGGCATAGACCGCTTGTCGCAGTAAAAGGTCCGCAGCCTTCGTGTCCGAGTTCTGAGCGATGTTTTCCATTCCGAGCGAAAGCTTGCGTTTGACGTCGCTGGCGTCGAGCATCGGCTGGATCTCATTCAGCAGCCGGGTGATGTCGGCCATCGCGTTTTGCGACCAGCCTTTGAGTGATTGGACTTCTGACGAAGAAATTCCCGAATGAGGGCCGCCCGGGTATTCGAGCGTGGTTTGTGCGTTCGCGGCAGGCCCGGCGAGGTGAATGGCCAAGCTTAAAATTCCGAGGGTGAGGGTCTTTTTCATATCCGTTCTCCTGATGATATTCGCAGTTTCGTGGTTTCGGTTAGCGGTGCATGACTTTCAGTTCATTGATGTCTGAGCCGTCTTTCGGATTTACGAGTAGAGCGTGTTCGCGTCCGTCGCGTTTGACGAAGATCACGATCTTTTGGGGCATGGCTTGGGCCTGGGTTCCCGTCGCAAGGTAAGAGACGGCGGTGAAGGTGAAAATACCCGGCGCCTTTTCTTTCAGGTAAAACGTTCCACCTTGTTCGTGCTTGTTCCCGTTCCAGGTGACGTTCGCCGAACGCGAGCCGTCCTCGAAGTTTTGTCCGATGATGCTGATCGTGCCGTCTTCTTTTCCGGCCCAAGGCTCTTTGTAGCGTCCGGGCTTACCTTCGTCGAGATCGAACGGCGATTCCGAGCCCTTGAAGATCATGCCGCTTTGAAAGCCGGCTTTGTTGTCGGATTGAGCGTTGGTCACGGTGAATTCGACGTCGGATGTTCCGATCTTTTGAGTGATATTCAGCACGAGCGACGGGTTGTCGTTCGGAGTCGTGAGTTCCCCATCGGTGTCGACGCCGATCGGAGTCAGCGTGTATTGTGTCGCGGTCTTCATTCCGTCGATCAGGAACGCATTTTGCGGAAGCGCCTTATACGCTTGCACTTGCTCCTCTCCGCTCGCAAAGAGGCCCACATGGCGCTTAAAGAGCACGGCGACGAAGCAACCGCGACAGCCCTTGATGTCTTGGGTCATCATGTGGACTTTTCCCCGGTCTTGGCCGCGAAATTTACCTTTGTAAGAGCCTTCGGGGATTCCCGAAACCGTGGCGAAGTTTTGGGCCATGGCGATCATGGGAAGGAGCGTACCGAAGAGGACAGTGATGAATTTACTTTTTTTCAACATAAGAGGGGGTCCTTTCTTATCTTTCGAGAGATTGCAGATTAGAGATGATTTGCGTGAACCGCGTATAGCTGAAATTCACCGCACGTTGGTCGTTGCCGAAGATGCCGTTTCCGGCCAGGTAATCGTCGATATCGTATGCGAGTTTTGCGAATGAGTGCGCAATCGGGCCGTAAACCAACGGGAAAAGGTTCGGATCGGGATTATGAGGATCGGCTGAAAGATCTTGTGCCAGGCCGTGAATCATCGAAGACAAGGTCATTAAAAACACCTTGCTGGAATACTTCGGAACCGTCCCCAGTTCGTCGGAGTTCATGACGAATGCGTGTTGAAACCACTGAGTCTGTTTTTCAACATACCGGCTCAGAGTATTTTGAAATTTCGCGATGTCATAACGAGGGGGTTGGGTCTTTCCGTCGCGGAACAGGCAATAGGGCGTGTAAAACTGAACGTCGAGGGTGTTGTAGTAATTTTCAATCAAGTCGTAACTCGATTGAAGAATCGAGATCACTGCCGTCAGCCGTTTTTCGTCGTTTCGTCCGCCGGTCGCTAAAAGACGGTCGACCAGATTCAAGGTTCGCTCCGAGATCTTATAAGTCCATGAAAGGCGATTTTCGATTCGACCAGCGGTTTCGAGGATCATCGTCAGCCCTTTTTTATACTGAGCGATGGCCATCCAGGTGTTGCCGTCGGCGAAATTCTGAACCGCGATCATTTTCTGTTCGTAAAGTGTGTCGACGATTCCGTCATCCCAGGGGTTCACCGGCGAGCGGCTATCGAACCCGATGTTTGGATTCAGTGACGGACTTGGCGGGGTGGCGTCCAAGGTTTGTGCGCCGGCGATGTCGGTTGCACCGAGGCAGATTGTCAATGCGAGGGTTCCGAAAGCGATCGACGATTTTAATGAGAGGTGAGGGGCTTTCATGTTGATTCCTTTCCAGGTCTATCCGTTTTTAAAATTTCATTTTCGGTGCTCGTGTCGGCGACATCCTCGGAGTCGAATCGGGGGAGTGAGCCCCCAAATTTGAGAGAGAGTGAGAGAGAAATTTTTTCTTCTCCTGGATGCCGCCGCCACGTTGGCTACCGTTGCTTGCTACGAGGGGCACTCTACAGGGTGTAGACTCATTGTTCAATTGCTAAGTGCGTTAAGCATAAGAAAGTGATGACGATTGTCTACGTTGTTTCGATGAGAATGTTTGAGTCTAACGTACTGTTTTTAAATGAATAAATATAAATTAGTCGGAAGTCATAAAAACAAATGGGGATGCCTTACGATGTAGACTCAGGGTGACCTACATCTTTTCAGGCTTCGGAATGCCGAGCAGGTCTAGGCCTTTTCCTAAAACGGCGCGAGTCGCTTCCACAAGTGAAAGACGGGCATGAGTGAGTGCTTCGTTTTCAGGATTCATCACCTTGCATTCGCGATAAAAAGCGCCGAAATCGCGGGTGAGGTCGATCAAATATCCGGCAAGTTGGCTCGGTTTGCGTTGATCGAGTGTTCGCTCCAACATTCCCGGAAAACGCCCGAGCATTTTCAGTAAAAAGAGCTCTTCTTGCGAGTGGCAAAGTTCGGCGACGGACGCAAAATCAACATTGCGAAGCGCTGATTCGTCACGGCCTGATTTTTTCAGAATGCTGAGACAACGAGTGTGTGCATATTGAAGGTAAGGCCCGGTTTCACCTTCGAACGAAATCACGCGATCGACGTCGAAATCGAGATCCTTCGTCGGATCGGTGCTGAGGTCGGCGAAAACCAGTGCCCCGATCGCAACCTGATCGGCGATCTTCGCCGTTTCTTCCGGGGTTAAAGCATCATGAGCGCGTGCCGCCGCTTCTGACGACGGCTCGGGAGCATTTGCCGATTCGCGATCACGCATCAGTTTCAAGGCTTTTTCCACGCACATCTCGTTGACCTCTTCGAGGGTCACGAAATTCCCTTTTCGGGTCGACATTTTCGAGTCTTTGAAGCGATACAATCCGGTCGCAACATGTTCGCAGGTTTTTTCCCACTCCAGCCCCATTGCGCGCAAAACACCGAAGATCTGCTCAAAGTGAAGCTTCTGCTCTTTGCCCACGACGTAAGTCATGTGCTCGAAATGAAATTTTTCGTGCCGGTAAATCGCGGCGGCCACGTCGCGGGTGGCGTAGATTGAGGCACCGTCGCTCTTTTCAAGAATGCACGGCGGGAGTTCTTTTCCGTCTCGCGAAGTGACGTGAACGACCCATGCACCTTGATCTTGCACGAGCAGCCCGCGCTTTTTCAAATCACTCAAAAGCGGTTTCAGTTGATCTTGGTAAAAGGATTCTCCCCAGTAGTGATCGAACTCGACCTGATAACGGTCGTAAATTTTCTTGAACTCGCGAATCGAGATGTCGACGCATTTTTGCCAAATCGCCCGCATCTCAGGGTCGCCCTGTTCGAGTTTCAAAAAGCGCTCCTGGCCTTCCTTCTCGATCGACGGATCGGCTTCGATGTCTTTATGGATCTGAACGTAGATGCGAACGAGGTCTTTCAACGTGATCTCGGCAGGCAAGGTCGAGGCATATCGCTTCAGTGCGATCGCGAGTTTGCCGTATTGAGTTCCCCAATCGCCCAGATGGTTGATCGAAGTGACGTCATAGCCACGAAACTTCGCGATTTTCGAAAGCGCCGAGCCCACGATGGTGGTTCGGAGGTGGTAAATCTGAAAAGGTTTGGCCACGTTCGGCGAGCTGTATTCGAACACCCATTTCGGGCGCGAATTCGGCTTCAATGACCCGTACGCATCCCCGTTTGAAAGCATGTCTTTCAAAACGGTGCGAGCGAGGTGCTTCGGCGTGAGGGTGAAATTGACATAAGGCCCTACGGCTTTGACGGAAAACTCATCGGGTGAAACGGCGGCGCTTCGAGCGATCGCTTGCGCTACTTCTTGCGCAATCAACGGCGGCGCTTTTTTCAAGGTTTTAGAGAGTTTGAAGCAGGCAAAGGCGAAGTCGCCGAGCGTGCGATCCGGCGGGGTTTCGAGCTCTTGCGGAGCGACCGTCGGGTTTTCCAATGCTGGGCTGAAGGTTTGATTGAGTGCTTTACCGAGCGCTTCGGCGAGTTGGGGTTTGAACCGTTCCATGCCTAAAACTTTCGCATATTTTTACGGCTTCGTGTATCGTTTTTAGCCATGGACTTTCAAGAGCACGTGTATTCAACACTGATTCGCGAGCGACATCTCGATACCTTCGGACACGTAAACAACGCCCAATATTTGATGCTTTTCGAAGAAGCGCGTTGGGAGATGATCACGTCTCGCGGTTACGGGTTGAAGCAAATCCATGCGACTCGGATCGGAACCGTCGTTTTGGAGTGTTCGGTTCGTTTCAAGCGCGAATTGCACCTGCGCGAAGAGATCCGGATCGTTACGCGTCTCGAATCCGCATCGAAAAAAATCGTCAAATTAAAGCATGAATTGCTGAAGCCGAACGGGGAGCTTGCGGCTGAGGCATTTTTCACGATGGGTTGTTTTGACCTGCATGCGCGGAAGCTGATTGTTCCGACCGAGGAGTGGTGGAAAGCCATTACCGGGACGAAGTTGTAAAAAGATTGAAAAACGGTTGTTAAAAACCTCGCTTTTGGGCGTAAGGCGATGCGTTAGTTCAATTTTTTTTAAGATATTGTAAATCTTCTCTTGATCAATTTAGTGCTCTGAAGTAAACCTACTGAGCTGCCCCAGTGAACTAAGACGTGGGGCAGTTTTTTTGTTCTTTGAAAACCGAATAGTAAGACAGCCACGATGAGAATTGGGGGCTAGGGGTTGTGAGCGGAAGCTTGTGATTTTTAGTTTTTGATTTGAGATCGTGGTCGTGACGAATTTAATAATT
>Ga0164242_10000473_pt1 | contig 48205 bp, 31 predicted proteins | sample OricomgcompostMG_FD_108783 | JGI IMG/M metagenome (GOLD analysis project Ga0164242, IMG submission 108783) | Miracle-Growth compost microbial communities from Emeryville, California, USA - Original compost - Miracle growth compost (MG) ... | reverse complement strand
GCGACACAGCTGAGGTAGAAACCGATGTTCCCAAAGGGTATATTGTCTTTGCCCTGCCCGAAAAATAGGCTGACTTATATCACCAAGTGCTTCCAATACCCATTGGTGGCGGGTCTGCGGCCCTACGCATCGTGATTACAGTATAGGAAAATCATTGGCTAGACCAACCGGATCAGCCAAGGTTGCTTCAACCGGAAGGAACACCTTCCCCGCAACGGACCGATATCATAAACTCACCCAACTATTACATTAAACTCAGATAATTAGCTATTAGATGACTGGGGTAAACATAATACTTCTCGGGTCTCATGTAGATCCATTATTCTCCTAATTTTGAAATTGCTACCTTTGAACACCCGTTCGAATCCCATGCCAGATGGACCTCAATATTCAGTCATCCTTACCCAATCAGTCGGTTTCGCCGTTTGTCCATAGTTTTTGGATGCTGGAAAATCATACTGGAAAAGATATTAAATCTACTATATTGCCTAATGGTATGGTTGACCTCACGTGGATGAAAGTTGATGCGGCGAATTGGAAAATATGTCTACGGGGAATAGATACCTATCCATCTCAAGTGATCATTGAAAAAAACACCCGGATATTTACCATAGGATTAAAATTATTGGCGGTAGAATATGTTTTAGGTGGCTCCATTAAAGATATATTGAACAGAGGCAAAATGCTTTCAGGCAATTTTTGGCAAATAGAGGAAAGCGGTATGGACAGCTTAAAAAAATTTTGTCAAAAGGCCTCTCAAAAGATACAGGCCTTTTCCGCTAAGAAGGTAGATCAGAGAAAGAAAAAATTATTTGATTTGATATACACGTCCCACGGGGCAATTCAGGTGAAGGAACTTTCCGAACAGGCGTTTTGGAGCAGCCGGCAAATCAACCGGTATTTCAATGAACAATTTGGGATTTCGCCTAAAAAATATTGCAATATAGTCCGCCTGGGATCCTCGTTTAAGCATATCAGCGAAGGACGGCTTTTCCCAGAACAAAACTTCACAGATCAAAATCATTTCATCAAAGAAATCAAGAAGTATGCTGGGGTAACTCCGAAGGAACTCAGCAAAAACAAAGATGACAGTTTCATTGACATCACTGCCATTAAAAACTTACCTGCTTAAAACGGCTGATTTTTACTATTTCGTTCTTGAGGGCTGCCCGAATTTTGCACTATGTTGTTAGATCACAAACATGTCGCTATCATCGGTGCGGGGCCGGTAGGATTGGTGATGGCCCGATTGCTGCAACAGCAAGGCGTTGATGTCACGGTCTACGAAAGGGACGAGAACGCGCAGGTAAGAATTTGGGGCGGTACACTCGACCTACACAAAGGTTCAGGCCAAAAACCCTTGCAAAAAGCAGGGTTGCTCGAAGGATATTATGCCCTGGCATTACCTATGGGCGTAGTTTTGGCCAATGAACGAGGTGAAACGTTGGCTTTGAAGCCACCCCAGTATGATAATCCGGAAATCAACAGAAATAGTCTCCGTAAACTAGTGCTCGATAGTTTGAAAAGCGATACCGTAGTTTGGAACAGAAAACTGACTTCGCTATCCGTTCATGAGGGAAAATGGTTATTACACTTTGAGAACCAGGCCAGTGCGGCTGCAGATCTGGTGATTGGAGCGAATGGAGGAATGTCCACCGTGAGAGACTACGTAACCCACATGGAAGTAAAGGAAACCGGAACGTTCATTATACAAGGCGATGTGCTTCAGCCCGACATCAAATGCCCGGACTTTTACCGGCTGTGCAACGGCAACAGACTGATGATGGCACACCGGGGAAATTTGCTGGTAGCCAATCCAAGTAATAACGGAAGATTGACCTATGGCGTAATTTTCAAAAGACCAGAAGAGTGGTCAGATGACAATGGACCAGACTACCAAAATGTGGAAGAAGTGATTGAATTTCTTACCCATAGATTACCGGATTGGCACCCATGCTACCAACAATTGTTTCACGCCACTTCTTTCTTCGTCGGATTACCCATACGAAAACTTCCCTTGGATCATCCATGGAAAAATAATCGAGTGTTGCCCGTAACCCTTATAGGAGATGCCGCCCATATCATGCCACCCTTTGCAGGCCAGGGAGTAAATGTCGGATTGGTCGACGCTTTAAATTTGTCAGACAACCTCACCAGTGGGAGATACAGTACCATAGAGGAGGCTATCGGCCATTACGAGCAAAGCATGTTCAGTTACGCTCAAAAAGCTTTATTACAATCCACGGCAAACGAACTGGAGATGATCCACCCAGATTTTTCCTTTCAAAAAATCTTCGGTTAATCCGGAAAAGCGCTCTATCGCGGATCTAAAAAGACCCGGCGGAGAAACGTTTACGCCGATCCTTCTGCGAAATGGATATTTACAAACATGTCTAAAAGTTACCATAAGGGTACATAATGGACAAAATTGAGTTTTTTCGATAAAAATTTTGTTTAATCGTTTGAATCGTCTACTTTAGCCCTCAGAATAGCTGGATTGAATAGCACCAGTCAAAATTCAAACGTTAAAACAAAGGATGTGAGGTAAGTGATGCCGAAGATATTTTGATCCTTATTTAGACTCTAGAATCTCAAACAGTGGATAAAAATCGCATAAAAACAAAATCAAAAAAATAAGGAATCTTTACTAAATCTCAATTACTCAGTCAGTCTTACAGATCTATACAGATCATAAATGAAAGAAGAGCGCACCGCTTGCCCAGCGGGTGGCAGCGTATTAATTTGCCTGATTTGTTTAAACGTTAAAACTGTTTTCTCATGATATTCCGTACGCTATAAATCACTCATAAGGACTGGGAGTGTTTCTGCATTTCCCATCTGCCGGAATAAATCCATAATTCATTGTTTCACTGGTAAATCTCTGCTGCGTATGCAAGCTATTTTTAACTCTCTGTCTTGTCCACCGAACAGATTCGGGTATTGGACCGCGTACTCAAATATGATACGCATGGCGAAACTGGTCTTTATTTTTTTGACAGTCGCTGTTTTCCAGGCAAATGCGACCGATGTCGCACCTATTGCCGTAGCCTCCGGCCATTCCTCTTTCATCTCCGCTGAGCAGATGCTGCCCCAACAACCCGTTCGGGGACAAATCCTCAGCAGTGAAAGCAAAAAACCGATTATCGCCGCCTCCATTGGGGTGAAAGGAAGTCCACAAGGTACCATATCAGATGAAGCGGGAGAGTTTTCCTTGTCTGATGTTCCGGACAATGCCACCTTAGTGATTTCCTCACTCGGGTATCAGGCTGTAGAAGTTTCTTTGTCTGCGATCGAAAATCTTCAGCAGGGAGGTTCTTTGGATATAGGAGGAACGATCGTAAGAAAGACTTCTTCGGGGAATGTCGTGCTGGAATTAAAACCTTCCTTTACGACGCTCAATGAGGCTGTCGTCATTGGATATGGCACCATGAAAAAGGGAGACTTAACAGGCTCGATCAGTGCCATAGATGGACAGAGCGTGGCAGAAAGAAACACGACCAATGTGTCGGAAGCGTTACAAGGATCCATTCCCGGTGTCATGGTCACCCGGGACAATGCCGCTCCGGGATCCTCCGCTACAATCCGGATACGGGGTATCACCACTATTGGGGATAATACGCCGCTTGTACTGGTGGATGGTGTTCCAGTCAGTGATATAGACGACGTTAACCCCAATGACATCGAGAGCATGACAGTGCTAAAAGACGCCGCTTCGGCTTCAATCTATGGATCTCGCGCTGCAGCGGGGGTCATCCTGATTACCACCAAGCGGGCTAAGGACGGTCAGTTCTCACTGGATCTTACCTACAATAAAAGCATCGTTACACCCACCAAGATGCCTCGCTATGGGGATGCTGTGGACTATATGAATATGGTCAATGAGCTCAGGTGGAACGACATCAAAAATCCGGAAGGCGGTGAATATGCGGTATACGATAAGGATCTAATCGACAATTATGCTGATTTGCATGCAGATAATCCGGACAAGTATCCCGATACCAAATGGATGGACCTTTTGCTGAAAGACCAGGTAAACCGGGATGACTACCAGTTGAATATCTCGGGGGGCAGCCAAAAGGTACAATCAAGGATATCGCTCGGGTATGTATCCTCTGACGGTCTTTATATGGGAAAAGGATATGAAAGGTTCACTGTACGGGCCAACAACAATATCGTCATTAATAAGAGGCTGAATGCGTTCCTGGACTTCAACGTGAAGCGAGCGCTTATCCATAATCCCAGTGAATCGCCGATGACCAATGTCTACAGATCAGCCCCGATCTATGCAGCCATTTGGACCAACGGACTGATCGCTGACGGAAAGAGTGGCAACAACATGTACGCACAGCTGCTGGAAGGAGGGGAGCGAAAGACCTGGATGGACCAAGTAGCCGGGAGGGCCGGTATTGAATTTCGTCCCTTAGATGGGTTAAAGTTACAGGCTATTGTTGCTCCTGAGTTTAACGTAAAAAAAGAAAAGGATTTTCGACGGAAGGTACAATACACTAACTACGATGATCCAAACGTATACGTAGGTACCACGGATTGGGGAGGCACGACCAGCCTTACCGAGAATCGAACCGATTGGCACCAGATCACCGGACAACTTCTCGCTAATTATGACAGATCGTTTGGCGACCATCATCTAAGCTTGATGGGTGGATATGAAGTTTTCTACTTTTTCAAAGAATCTCTGGAAGCCTCCACCGATAATATGACCTTGGACACTTACCCATATTTGGACCTGGGGAATCCCAACTTCCTGAAAAATTCAGGCAGCGCCTATGAAAATGCCTACATGTCGTACCTGGGGCGTGCTGCATACAGTTTCAAAGACAAATACCTGCTGCAAGGCAATATTCGTTTTGACGGATCTTCCCGGTTCTATAAAGATTACCGATGGGGTGCGTTCCCTTCTTTTTCTGCCGGGTGGGTGATTTCCAAAGAACCTTTTATGGCAGGCCTGCGTAAGATTTCCTTTTTAAAACTGAGGGCGTCCTGGGGTATGCTGGGTAATGAACGGATTGGCAATTATCCATATCAATCTACAATCAACTTCGACAACACTTTACTATATCAAGGCTCACAAATCGTCTCTGTGCAAACTGCCGCCCAATACGCCTATGCCATACAGGATATTTCCTGGGAGACGACTACCTCTTACAACCTGGGCTTAGATATGAACTTATTTGATGACAGATTTACCTTCACAGGCGATGTCTATAAAAAGACTACCCGTGATATGTTATTGGAGCTCGAGATTCCTGACTATATGGGTTACAGCAATCCGGAACAGAACACCGGAAAGATGTATACCCGGGGATGGGAGATTGCCGCCGGTTGGCGAGACGCAGTTGGCGATTTAAAATACAGCGTATCGGTCAATCTGTCGGATTTCAAATCAGTCATGGGGGATCTGGGTGGCATTCAGTTCCTGGGTGATCAAGTCAAGATGAAAGGCAGCCAGTTTGATGAATGGTATGGCTATGAAGCCATAGGGCTCTATCAGACCGAACAGGAAGTGGAAAAGTCCGCAGCTTTGGTTTCCGGAGTAAGACCGGGAGATGTGCGTTATAAGGACATCAGCGGACCAGAGGGCGTACCGGACGGGATTATCTCCGAATATGACAAGGTACTGCTCGGCGGCTCTTTGCCCCGGTATCTTTATGGAGGAAATATAAGCCTGGGGTATAAGCAATTCGATTTCTCGCTCACTTTTCAAGGCGTAGGCAGACAGAACAGTCGTATCACGGCCAATATGGTACAGCCTTACCAGGGTTCCTGGGGAAATATCCCCTTGGCGATTCAGGGAAAGTATTGGAGCGCCTATAATACGGCGGAACAAAATCTTCACGCCGTCTATCCGAGGCTCACCAATAATTTTGCTAGCAATAATTATGCGATGTCAGACTACTGGCTATTTAATGGGGCGTATTTCCGGCTTAAAAATGTGGTGTTAGGCTACACGCTTCCCCCGGCCGTCTCTAAGAAATTATTCTTGCAGAGCTGCCGGATATATACCTCCATATCGGATTTATTCTCGCTCAATCACTATCCGCACGGTTGGGATCCGGAAGTAGCCAACACCGGTTATCCCATCACCACCGCCTATAATTTCGGTATTTCAGTTAAGTTTTAATTCCATCTGCCATGAAAATATATAAAGTCATTGCCTTTATCGCGTTGTGGACGGTCGCGGGATGCACCAAGCTCGACCTGAACCCATTATCGCAGGGATCCAGCGCCAGTTGGTACACCAACGAGACGGAGATACAAATGTCCGTCAACGATCTGTTCAAAAAAGCATTTTGGCCCAGGGACAACGACCTTTGGACCGATGACCTTTCTTTTCGGGGAGAGGTAAACTCCATGAACGGGGGTACGCTGAATGCAGAAAATTCCACCGTGGAAACAATTTGGGCAAATGCCTACAAAGCCATCAGCCGTTCGATCAAAATACTTGAGGGCCTCGATGATCCCAATTCTACCATATCTGAGGAGTTAAAGACCAAATATGAAGCCATTAGCCGCTTTGTGCGGGCCAGCCAATACGCCCGGTTGATTTCCCACTGGGGTGACGTACCTTATTTCGAAACATCCCTGGGACTCAAGGAGTCTTTTGATCTGGCCAGGACAGACAAAAACACCATTCTGCAGTCCATCTATGAAGACTATGATTTTGCCGCCGCCAATCTTCCTGTCGAATATGGCAGTTCCGACGTGGCCTATCCCACGAAAGGTGCCGCACTGGCAATGAAAGCCAGAATCGCACTTTATATGGCTGATTATGCCGTGGCCAGGGATGCCGCCAAAGCTTGCATGGATCTGGATCAATACAGTTTGAACCCAGACTTCCGGTCTCAATTTCTGTCTTCCATGAAGGGCGGAAGCGAATCTATTTTCTACCTTCCCCAATCCGTCGAGTTGGGTGACTATGAAAGCGAATGTAAATATTACATCTCCAGGTTAGGGGGCGGATTTGGTTCCAGGAACCCCACTTATGACCTATTTAGTGCGTTTCTGTGTACCGATGGGCTCCCTATTGACCAATCCACACTCTTTAATCCGCGAGATCCGTTTGCTAACCGGGATCCCCGGTGCGCAGAAACCATCGTCAAACCAGGATCAGATTGGCTCGGATTTAGATTTCAACCTCACCCCGACTCAATGACGGTATTGAATCTGAAGACTGGCTCGATGGTGAAAAACAACGATAACCGTGCGGTCAATATCAATGCACCTTTTAATGGTCTTCTAATGAAGAAGGGGATTGATGAAGATTATTCCGATGACTATAAGGCCGATCCCGATATCGTAATCGTCCGTTATGCCGATGTATTATTGATGTATGCCGAAGCCAAAATAGAATTGAATGAAATCGATGGATCGGTGAACGATGCGATTAACCAGGTAAGGGCACGTGCCTATAAAGTTGGAGTGGATGAGACTTCACGCTATCCGGCAGTAACGGCCACCGATCAAAAATCTCTGCGCAAGGCTATCCGGTTCGAAAGACGCATGGAGCTGGCTTTCGAAGGACGCCGTTACATGGATTTGATTCGCTGGAAATTGGCTGAGAAAGCATTGAACGAACCCTCTTATGGCCTCCTGGATGTCGCAGACTTAAAGACCAAAGTGATCGACGCCGGGTTATGGTTCTTTCCGGGAACTCCGTCGATTGATGACAACGCGATCACGGATCTCTCCTCATTATATTCCCAGGGGTTGATCAAGTTATTTGGAATTACGGCTTTCGATGCGGGAAAAAATTATCTTTGGCCTATTCCGTCCAAAGAAATTATTGTCAATCCCAATCTCAAACAGAATCCTGGCTATTAATCTGCTTAGTTATCCTATGCTGACTGATAGGGTCGGTTAGACAGCGCTTATTATAGCAAAATATAGCCCAAGATTTTTCATTACAAGAGACCAACATGTTAGACCGTCGTACCTTTTTGGGACATACTGCGTTTCTGAACCTCTTCCCCTTAGCGGGCTGGTCAAGCAGAGAGGATATCACAGCCCCGCACAAAGCATCGCGGCAGGGACCATTTAACCCCATTGCCGGTGCAGCGTACGGGAAAGGAAAAAGCAGATTATTTATTGCCCACCGTGGCGTAAACCTAAAACAGAGCATAGCCGGAGAAAACTCCCTGGAAGCCATTCGACTTGCGGCCAGGGCGGGGTTTGATGCGGTCGAATTTGACATCCGCCGGAGTGCAGACGGTCACTGGGTGGTGATGCATGACGAGACGCTTAATAGGAGTATGCTTCATAGCGATGGTTCAGTCCTGGAACAACCGGTTAAAGTATCGGATCACAGCCTGGAGTCACTGAAGAGCAATTTTATATTAAAAGCTACGGAGATACGGAACCGGACCCGAATTCCCACGATGAAGGAATTTCTGTTAGCTTGTAAGCGGGCCGCCGTCATTCCTTTCATTGAGATCAAGCCGCATGGCTTAGCTGATGACACATACCGGCAGATCATCCGGGAAGCGGACCAGGCGGTGGGCCGGGGCAATTATGTGATTACCTCAAATAACGAAGCCAATGAAACGATTCGGCGTTTAGGAATCCAATATGTCACCTTGATGGGAATCCTTTACCAAACCACTTTTGACAAGATCGCCCATCTAAATAATGTGATCATGGCAGTAAGTACCTCCCGGTTTTCTCCGGCCGAATATGCGCAGCATGTGGCGCAGGCCAATCTCTCAGGGCTACCCACCGAATCAAGCGCCGATAACTTCGAGCGCTTTTGCCTGATCAACGATCATGCTGTAGACGTCGTTTCGACTGATCTGCTTGCGGCCGATCCGGCTGATGGCGGTGCATGGATGGATCGCATATCATCCGACGATACCTTTGAAGGGTTTACTCACACTGGTAATCAAACTGGAGGGCGTTTGACCTTAAAAGCAGGTGATACACTTCGTTTGAAGTCAGAACATTCCCCCCTCTATTTTGGCGGCTTATTTTTTGAGATTAACCTGGAGGGAAAATGCGAAGTGGCTCTGGGAGGACAGACCTTCGTGATCAACAGCCCGGAATCAAAGACTTATACCCATCAGGTGCTAATTTATAACCAGGCACCCCGCTTCCTGTTAACTGCAGAAAGTCCTTGTACAGTCCGTGGAATTGAGATAAAAATTGCAAAATATTAATCGTGTGACATGCCTAAAAATACTTACCTGGAAAAAGCCCGGGATATTGAAATTACTCATGAGGTAGATGTGCTGGTGGTGGGAGGTGGGCCCTCAGGGGTAGGAGCTGCAATTGGCGCGGCCCAAACCGGAGCGTCGACCCTGGTGATTGAAGCCCTTAATTCTTTTGGAGGCATGTGGACTAATGGCATGGTCATTACTCTGGCAGGCTTTAATAATTGGTTACGCCCCTATCAGCGGGTGGTCAAAGGCGTGATGGGCGAATGGATCGCCAGGGCTGAACAATTGGGTGGTGTAGAGAATAACCGCAGCTGGGTGCTCAATTCAGATCCAGAGATCATGAAATTAATTGCCGACGAGATGCTGCGTGAGCATGGGATCACCTGTTTGCTGCACACCTGGTTCGCCGACGTGATCATCGAGAATCAGGCTCTTAAGGGAGTACTGATCGAAAATGTAGACGGACGGACAGCAATCCTGGCCAAAGTGATTGTTGACTGCACAGGAAACGGCGACGTCTTTGCCCGGGCCGGGGAGTCCTTCCATATTTCTCAGGAATTACAGCCCATGACGCTTCCATTTTACCTGGCTGAAGTAGAACCCACGGGAGAAATGGGATTCGAAGATGAACTGATCGTGCCCATTGGGCCTGAGCCGGGTTACCTGGGTCCCGAGATACTCCTGAACTATACTTCCCGGAGAAGGGATGTACAGGTGGATATCAAAAAGCTAAAAGAAGCAGCCAAGAATGAAGAGATACCCTTCTTTGGCGGTCCCTGGTTCGGCGGGTTGAAAACTCATTATCCCTGGGTAAATACCACACGCATTTATGGATCTGCAGTAAATGCCCGGGACCTGACTGAAGCAGAAATGGATGCGCGCAAACATGTTCATCAAATGGTGGAGTATTACCGGAAAGAATGTGCAGGTTTTGAAAAGAGCTGGCTCATGAGAACTGCCTCGACGATCGGCATCCGGGAAACTCGCCGTTTGGATGGCGTATATACGCTCACGGGAAAAGATGTGGTAGAGAACCGCAAGTTCGAAGACACTATCGCCATGGGTACCTGGCCTATCGACATCCATCCTCCCAAAGGACAAAGTGGTATGCATGAAATGTTTGTTCCATTACCTTATCAAATCCCTTACCGCTGCCTGCTGCCTAAAAGCATTGATAATTTGCTCGTGGCGGGCCGCTGCGTTTCCGCGGACCGGGAAGCCATGGGCTCACTACGGGTAGGAGCCACCTGTGGGGCAATTGGGCACGGAGCCGGAATAGCTGCTGCTTTGTCTGCGTTGGATGGGGTCGCTCCTCGCGGGGCGAATCCTGCTTTAATTCAAAAAGAAATTATTCGCCAACAGGGAATCATTGCATGAGGCCGCCGGGGAAGTATTTGTCTCATCAGGACCTCAGAAGGATACCGCCCCAGCAAACCAAGCATTTTTGATTTTTTACAAAAACGCACATACATGTCCAGAATCTATTTTCTATTTTTTTTCGCCTGCTTTCTTTTATTCCGGCCATCATGGTCTCACGGCCAGGCCAAGCCAGGACAGACACTTCCCTCATGGTCCGAAGGCTATCTGGATATCCATTTCATCAATACCGGTAAAGGGGAATCCGCTTTTTACATCCTTCCTGACGGCACCACTTTACTGGTAGATGCGGGAGAGGCACTCAGCGAAAAACCCTGGGCTACTGATCCTAAACCCAATGCAAGCCGCACACCTGGCGAATGGATCGGCCGGTACATCCAACATATGCTTCAAAAGTTCCCCGAGAAGAAGATCAATTATGCGATGCTCTCCCATTTTCATTGGGACCACATGGGGGGCGTAGATGATTCGACAAAGATGGCTGCTTCCGGGGCATATAAGCTCAGCGGAATAACACAGGTGGGAGACATGCTGCCGATAGGAACAATGATCGACCGCGGATGGCCGGATTACAACTGGCCCGTTCCACTGGATGACGAAAAAATGCAGAATTACAAGCGATTTATAGACTGGCAGAGCAAACACCGGGGCATGAAAGTAGAAAAGATCCAGGTGGGGCGTGATGATCAACTTGTGCTACAACATCATCCCGAGAAATACCCCAATTTTGAAATTCGCAACATTGCGGCGAATGGGGAAGTATGGACCGGCGTCGGCACCAACACCCGCATGCAGTTTCCTCCGCTAAAAGATCTCAGCCGAAAGGACTATCCTCCGGAGAACAAATGTAGCATCGCCTTTAGACTCTCTTATGGGAAATTCGATTTCTTTAGCGGTGGCGACTTGGACGTGCGCGATGCAGAAGAAGGCGGCATGGCCACTATCTGGAAAGATATGGAAACGCCTGTCGCCCGGGTAACAGGGCCGGTAGAGGTCTGTAAAGCGGACCATCATGGCAATTATGAAGCCAATAGCGTGAATTTTTTTCAAGCGCTCCGACCCCGGGTGATCGTGGTTTGTACCTGGGGGGCCAGCCAGCCCGCTATGAATGTATACCGGCGGATGATCTCTACACGGACTTATCCCGGCCCCAGAGACATATTTGCGACCAATATCATGAGAGAAACCAGCGTAGCTTTTAATGTCGATAAACTCAAAAGCAAACAGGGTCATGTGGTAATCCGGGTCAACCCTGGGGGAGACACCTACTTCGTCTATGTGCTTGATGATTCTAACGAAAATTTTACCATAAAATCCGTCTTCGGTCCCTATAAATCACGCTAAATCGAACAGGAGTAAGCCAATCCGAAGGTACATTTTTAAGCAATAAACCGAGCCTATGACGATTATAGATTGGATCATTATCCTTGTATTTCTAGGGACGCTGATGACGATAGGTATAGTTTTTTCCCGAAAAAATAAAGACATCAACGATTACTTTCTGGGGGGCAGGAGCATGCCCACCTGGTTTGTCGCATTTGCAGCGGTGGGTACCTCCATCAGCGCGGGCACATTTGTCGGGGCACCCCAGATATCCTTTGACACTAACATGACCTATTTGATGTTGAGCGTAGGGGCCATTCTAGGAGGTACCGTGGCGGCTTACCTGATACTTCCTACCTTATATAAGGCCAATACTATCACGATCTACGGATATCTCGGAGACCGTTTTGGCAGTGGAGCTAAAGGGGCAACCAGCGTGATCTTCCTGTTAGGACAACTGCTGACCTCCGGTTCCCGGCTCTTTATTGCAGCCATTGCCATTTCTGTGATGATCTACAACGACATCTATATGCCTAATCTGGTGGTGTCGATCATCATCCTGGGGGTGATCAGTACAATTTATACCATGGCTGGCGGCATTAAAGGGCTGATTTATATCGATACTTTACAAATATTGCTGACCATCGGGTCTGGGATCGTAGCCATTATCCTGTTATATATGGCCATTCCTGCGTCTTTTGCGACAATCGTCAATACGCTTCGTCATGCACCCATGCCTCAAGGGGGACAGATCAATAAGCTACAGATCATCGATACTACGTTTTCGTTTCATGAACCGTACAACCTGGTCGGGGCACTCATTGCCTGCGCCATTTTTAAGTTCGCGCAATATAGTACCGATCATGAGTTCGTGCAACGGCAGCTGACCTGTAAATCGGTAAAGAAAGCGGCCGTGTCTTTGATTTATTCTCAAGTGATCTCCCTTCCCGTCGTCTTTATCTTTATGATCATTGGCCTGCTGTTATATATCTTTTATGCTTCTCCTCAGGTGATGGGCGCTGCTTTCCCCCCCGATTTGCTTACCGACAGCCGACAGGTATTCCCTCAATATATTTTTAACTATATGCCCACAGGAGTCTTGGGGCTGATGATGGTAGGCTTACTGGCTGCGGCTCTGTCCAGTTTTAATTCAGCCATCAACGGGATGACCAGTAGCCTGATCTCCGATATTTATCTTCCTTTAAAGAAAAAATACGGCAAGCGGGCAGACAATCAAGCGCAGCATTTGAAACAATCAAGGGTGATGGTGTTTGCCATGGGCATTATCCTCACTGCCTTCGCCGTGGTGGCAGCCGTAATGCAACAGGCAGGCGGACAGTCTTTGGTGGATTTTGCACTGGGGATCATGAGCTTTTCCTATGCGGGAATGGTCGGTGTCTTTTTATGTGCCGTCTTGACTAAAAGAGGAAATGTGAAAAGTGTGATAGCGGCACTTATAGTCGGCAGTGGAATTGTAATTTTGCTCCAACCAGGTATTATGGCAGCCTGGTCTGCGAGCCTTTTGGGTTACCCCCTTCAATTGGCCTGGCCCTGGTGGACTGCTGTAGGCGGCACATTTAGCTTTTTAGTCTGTTGCCTGGGAAAGAAACATCGAATCGAAAAAACATCAATATCATGAGACAAGCTGTAATGACTTCTCCTGGAACGATTGAATACCGGGATGTGGATGCCCCGGGTCTGCCGAAAGACCATGAGGTATTGCTGCGTATTCAAAAAATTGGTATCTGTGGTTCAGACATCCACGTGTTTCATGGGGAACACCCGGCTGTGATTTACCCGGTGGTCCAGGGCCACGAATATGCAGCAATCGTCGAGGCTGTAGGCAAAGACGTCAAAGATGTGACACCCGGTATGCATGTCACTGCCCGCCCCCAACTTGTTTGCGGGAAATGTTCTCCCTGCCTTCGCGGAGCTTATAATATTTGCCAGGAATTGAAAGTGGAAGGGTTTCAGGCCCCCGGAGTGGCCCAGGAACTGTTCATAGTCTCTGCCGATCGCGTCGTGGCCGTCCCGAAGGAGATGCCATGGGACCATGCCGCGATGATTGAACCAGTGGCTGTGGCGGTGCATTCCACGGCCAGACCGACGTCCCTGAAAGGAAAAAATGTGGTGGTCAGCGGGGCGGGGACCATTGGGAACCTGGTGGCTCAATATGCCCAATTACGGGGTGCTAAAAAAGTAGTGATCACCGATATCAGTGACCACCGCCTGGAGATAGCCAGACAATGCGGTATAACCGGAACGATTAATGTGAAGACCCAATCATTTTCACAAGAAAGTAAAAAGCTTTTCGGAAATGAGGGGTTTCAAGTGGCGCTGGAAGCCGCGGGGGTGCCCGCCTCTTTGGATCTGTTGCTGCAAAATATTGAAAAAGGAGGTGAGATTGTCATTATCGGCGTATATGCGCAGAATCCTGTGGTAAATATGTATTTCCTGGGAGAACACGAACTAAAACTTATTGGATCACTGATGTATCTGCACGAGGATTACCTGGATGCTGTCGAGGCGATTGCCTCGAAAAAGATGCAGCTGGACCCACTGATTAGCGCGCATTTCCCTTTTGAGGATTTTCCAGAAGCCTACCAATACATCGGGAAGAAGAAAGATCAGGCAATGAAGATTATCATTGATGTGGCTTCCTGAATACAACCATGGTTTTATGCTCCCATCAAGTAGGCCCGTCAAAATGGACTGCACACATGGTTGGTATGGGTTCTAATTCGGGAAATGACAATCAGCCATGTTTTTTAAATATTTTTGTTCTCTTAGAAGACCTTAAAACAATGATCCATCATGAAAAAGCGAGTTCTGCTTAAAGATATCGCAGAGAAAGTGGGCGTTTCCACCTCTTTAGTTTCCTATGTATTAAATCACCAGCTTGAAGACAGAATCAGCAAAAAAACAGCCGAAAAGATCCGGCGGACCGCCGCTGAGCTGAACTACCAACCCAATCAGATCGCTAAGAGTTTAAAAAGCAATAAGACCCAGACCATCGGATTGATCGTGGCCGACATCTCCAACCCGTTCTCCAGTAGTATCGCCCGCATTATCGAGGACGAAGCAAAAAAACATGGGTATACGGTGATATTCGGAAGTGCAGATGAAAGTACCAAGAAATCTTCAAATCTTATCGAGGTCTTATTAAGCCGACAGGTGGACGGTTTCATTATTGCACCTCCGGCGGGCTTTGAAAAGCAACTGATAGCCCTGCAAAATCAGGATGTACCTTTCGTGTTAATCGACCGCTATTTCCCGGGATTGAATATGAATTATGTGGTCATTGATAATTTTGATACTTCCTTCAATGCGGTCACCCATCTCATTAAAAATGGCTATCAGCATATCGGCATGCTGAATTACACCTCGAAGCTACCGCATCTTCAGGACCGGTCCAAAGGTTATTGGGAAGCATTAAAAAAGGCAGGCCGAAAGAAAGACAGGTCATCTTATGTGGAAATTAACGAAGCTAAGATCAAAACCGAGGTGCCGTCGGCCATTGAAAAACTATTGCATAAGAAGAACCCTATTGATGCCCTATTTTTCAGTACCAATAATTTGGCCATTGAGGGACTGTCTTTCATCCGGAAAGCCGGGATCGAAGTCCCCGGAGACCTAGCTGTAATCTGCTTCGACCAGACAAATGCTTATGATTTATTTGCCTCTTCCATTACATATATCCAACAACCTTTGTTAGAAATGGGGCAGAACGCGGTGCAGCTTTTGCTGGCTTCTATGGATGATCGAGATCTGGTTAAAGAAACGGTACTGCGCTCTAAGCTGATCAAACACAATTCTTCCAAACGACGGGCATAAAGACCGGAACTTGATTTCGTTTGGCTATCCGTTAATGTCTTATCAATATTCTTTTGAACAATAAAATAGTTTGTTATGGAGAAGTCCTCTGGGACGTATTCCCCCGAGGAAAACGGCCTGGCGGAGCTCCGATGAATGTGGCCTACCATCTCAGTCAACTGGGGTGGCCAACTCACATGATCAGCAGGGTGGGAGCAGATGAGGCGGGACAGCAGATTATCAAGCAGATGGCCGATTGGGGTATAATCACCACGGCCTGCCAAGTGGATCCGCAATATCCCACAGGAGAAGCCTGTCCTGTATTCGGCGACGACCATGAGGTCTCCTATGACCTGCTTTTTCCGGCGGCATGGGACTTTATTGATTGGGAATCTCTACATATGCCTCTGATATCTTCCGCCACGGCTCTTGTATTTGGCAGCCTCATCACGCGCAGCCAGAGTTCTTATCAGACGCTTCTGCGCCTGCTTGATCAGTCAGCGTACAACGTACTTGACGTAAATCTCCGCGAGCCTTATTATACTCCCGAAATAATTTGTACGCTGCTAAAAAAAGCACAGCTTCTTAAAGTCAATCAGGCAGAATTGGATTTAATTTGCAGCTGGATTGGTGATATACCCGATGAGGAACCACAAAAGGCAGCTTTCTTACAAGACAGGTTTACCCTGCAAGAGATTGTCGTTACCCAGGGAAGCCGTGGAGCCTCCTATTATTCCGGAACAAAGCAAGTACATGCAGACGCTCCCCATGTGGAAGTGGTGGACACCGTGGGAAGCGGAGACGCTTTTTTGGCCGGCTTTCTTGCAGAAAAGTTCCGTCATCCCCGCGAGATAAAAAGACAACTCTCCATGGGTTGTGCGTTAGGTGCGCTCATCGCCGCCAAAAGCGGGGCTTGCCCTGCCTACAGCCTTCACGAACTCCACTCGTTGTTTGACACGCTGGAACCGCATATTTAAGCGCCAACTAAGACAGGCTATCGTCCTATGGCCGTGGAAAGGATAGGGCCATGAAAACCATCGCTCAACATGGCAGCCAAGATACTCCCTCATGACTGCGGGATATCTTCCTGGGTATCCATTTTCATGGGCAATATCACTTTTTGTGTGATCGGCAAAGAGAAATCCCAAACAAATGTTTGCCTTTCGGGCCTTGGCGGTGGTAGGGATTTGGATGACACAGCTTTTCCCCGATCATAGGCACATCTCCTCTCAACCGGAGGGGCATGGATTTTGCGTTCCCATCATTCCGGACTAAAATGAACCCATGAAAATTAATCTTATTTTGTCCCTGATGGTTTGTCCTGTGGCGCTTCTTATAATAAAAAGGGAGCGCTTCCAGTGGAATATGAAGAAACCTGATAATGCGTCGGCGTAGCGGAAGATGGGCTGGCTTGGCCTTTCAGGAAGCGCATTGGACAAGTTTCTATTGGCAGTTTGCGCAAGATACGTATGTTCGCATTGGCAACGCCCCACTAAAATCCGAGGCTTACCCAGTAAGAACCCTATAGGGCAATCCTTTCCTCAAAGGTTCCTTTTGGTTACCGGAGGGGACGCCACTGGGCCGGCGATCTGGTGGCACAATGATGCCCTGGTCCTGGTACCCCTGATGGCCGACGGAATATCCGGGCAGTTTGTCCCGCAAGATGCGGTATTAGAAAATTGTACAACAACACACTAAACGCCTCAATACGACACCATGTCCTACGATAAGCATCGACTCAGGGAATTGGCCGGATTCTACAAAAGCCAGCTGCTTAATGATACCCTTCCGTTTTGGTTTCCGAGGTCCCTCGATACCGAGCATGGCGGCTATTTGCTGATGCGCGACCGGGAAGGTCGTCTCATTGACGACGATAAGGCTGTCTGGATTCATGGGCGTTTCGCCTGGTTGCTGGCGACCCTCTACGACCAGGTGGAGGCCCGGGAAGAATGGCTCGAGGGAGCAAAATCGGGTATTGATTTTTTACGGAAGTACTGTTTTGATACCGATGGCCGCATGTTCTTCCATATGGCCCGCAATGGCAGTCCCATCCGCAAAAGGCGTTACTTTTTTTCAGAGACCTTCGCTGTACTGGCTTTAGCAGCCTATGCCAAAGCCGCCGGAGACGCCGAGATGGCTGAAGAGGCCCGCCGGCTCTTTGGCAAATGCATCCAGTATGCCACCACCCCCGGAATGCTTCCGCCCAAGTTTACAGACACCCGGCCTACCAAAGGTATTGGCGTGCCGATGATCCTGATCAACACCGCCCAACAGTTGCGCGAGACGATCGGCGATCCACGCGGTGATATATGGATAGACCGTTGGATTGAAGAGATCGCTCGGGATTTTGTCAAAGATGACCTTCGTTGTGTCATGGAACAGGTATCTCCCGAAGGCCAGGTACTTGACCATATTGACACGCGCACATTCACTCCCGGGCACGCGATTGAAGGGGCGTGGTTCATTCTCCACGAGGCGGCATACCGCGGTGGAGATAAAGACCTCCTCCGGTTGGGCTGCAATATGCTGGATTACATGTGGGAAAGGGGATGGGACAATGAATACGGCGGTATCTATTATTTCCGGGACGTCTATCACCGTCCGGTACAGGAATATTGGCAGGACATGAAATTCTGGTGGCCCCATAACGAAGCCATCATTGCCACTTTACTGGCTTATACGTTGACCGGAGATGAAAAATATGCCAGGTGGCATGATCAGGTACATACCTATGCCTATGATCATTTTCATGATAAGCAGCACGGGGAATGGTTCGGTTATCTCCGGCGGGACGGTACATTGGCCCAGACGGCCAAAGGAAATCTTTTTAAGGGACCTTTTCACCTTCCCCGACAGGAATTATATTGCTGGCAACTGCTGAAAAAGCATGTTTGATCCTGAAATCACATTCCGGAGGTAGCCTCCGCACTGGGGGACAACCGCCTTGCTGCAGGTATTTGCCGGCTATTCAGGGTTGCTTTTGCGATGTCGCTCATAGGGTGATCATGCGGTTAACGGCGGAAAACTCCACCTGACTAGTCGTAAATAACCTTTGACCGATTGATTCTCCTTTCCATTGCTTATTATAATACTTTTATGTCTCTAATTGGCTAGATTAGCGATGGAAAATACCTGGGAGATCACCCCGCAGACCAAATGGCCGGATTTTTACATCAAGGAAGTGTGGGGGAACCTGGAATTACTGCTCCGGTTTGTCAGGCGTGATTTCCTGGCCTCCTATAAACAAACTGCCCTAGGCGTTTTTTGGATCTTTATCCAACCGCTGTTTACCGCGCTGATCTATGTCTTGGTCTTTAAGCATGCGGTAGGCATTTCCACCGCAGGCAAGCCCGGCCTGCTCTTTTATTTTGGTGGAGTCATCTTATGGACTTTTTTTTCCGAAAGCTTGTCGGCTGTCGCTTATACCTATGGAAGCCATGCGAGCATTTTCCACAAGGTGTATTTTCCACGGATTATCGTCTCCTTATCGATGGTATTGTCCCAACTGATCAGACTGGGGATTCAATTTGCCATTTATCTGGTGATCTTTGGCGTCCTTTTGGCCAATGGAGCTCAGACGGTCAAGCCCAATGCCTATGCATTTTTGTTCCCGGTGGTGGTGCTTATACTGGCCATAATGAGTCTGGGAATAGGCCTTATATTTACGGCCACATCCGCCAAATACCGGGATGTACAAAATCTATTGTCCTTTTTGGTGCGCGTCTGGATGTTCGCTACCCCGATAATCTACCCTTTGTCCCTGGTTCCGGCAGCGTATAAAAAGATCATTGCGCTCAATCCCGTTACCCCACTGGTGGAGATTTTTCGGTATGGCTTCCTGGGTGAAGGCATGCACAGTTTTTGGGCTTTGGGTTACTCGCTGATTATTTCAATTCTTGTGTTTATGGCAGGAATTATTCTTTTCAACCTTCGAGACAGCAGGGTGATGGATATTATCTAGATCTATTGACGATGAGCAAACCGATAATTACGGTCGAGGGGATATGGAAACAATACAGACTCGGCGACACCAATGCCGCCAGCCTGAAAGAGGAGGTCCATCAATTCTGGAAAAAACACATCCTACGCACGAAAGCATTGCCCTCAGGTAATCCGGCCAGAGACAATGCGCACCGAACTGCTGAGAATGCCAAACACTTCTGGGCGCTGAAAGACATTAATTTTACCGTAGCTCCCGGGGAAACCCTGGGTATCATCGGCAAAAACGGGGCGGGAAAATCCACCTTGCTTAAGTTACTGTCCCGTATTTCGCGACCGACCCGCGGCACGATCAGAGGCGTGGGAAAAATTGCCAGCATGTTGGAGGTGGGCACCGGCTTCCATGAAGAACTGACCGGACGTGAAAATATCTTCCTCAATGGCAATATCATGGGAATGTCCAACCGGGAGATCAAAAGCAAACTGGACCAGATCGTTGATTTTTCAGGTATTTCCCAATTTATTGACACCCCCGTAAAAAGATATTCCTCGGGCATGTACGTGCGCCTCGCTTTCGCGGTGGCAGCGCACTTAGATCCCGATATCCTCATTCTCGATGAGGTGCTTTCCGTAGGCGATACGGAATTTCAGGACAAATCCCTGCGCAAGATGCGGGATATTGCCACAAATACGGGATGTACTATTCTGTACGTGACCCATAACATTGCTACCGTCTCGCAACTTTGTCAGCGGGCCCTCTTGCTTCAGGACGGGCAAATTAAGGCGGAAGGAGAGCCCAAATCGATCGTGGACCTGTACTGTGAGCTCATGGGCAGGCGACATTTTCATCGTCAGTGGGACAGGTTGAACGCCCCGGGCAATGGGATCATCAAAATGAAGCGGGTCAGCCTCAGACCTGGATCCGCGGATCCGGGTCTGATTGATGTGCGCACACCGATCCACATTTATTTTGAATTTCTTGCACTTAAACCTGGGATAAACTTAAGTATCGGTATTCATCTGTTCACCGCTATGGATGAATGCATATTTGATGTTACCTCCAAACCTATGGTGATTCCCGCGGGAGAATTTGAGGGTTCCTGCACCATCCCCGGGAATTTCTTAAACGACGGCCATTATTATATTTCGATCATTTTTGTGAAAGATACCCTGGAAGGAATTTTTTACCTGGAAAAATGCCTTACGTTCGACGTGGCCGATTACCGCGGGAACATTCAGTGGCAGGGCAAATGGATGGGGGCCGTCCGTCCTGACTTTCCAGTGGTATTCCATCCCAAAGTACGACAGATGCCTGGCCTTCATGAAAACAGATGACTCCTATGCCATAGTGCATATCAATATTCGGAGTCTGCTGGCGGGTGGGGTTCCCACCGCCCAGACCCAAAAGACTTATCAGGTATTCTGGTGGGAGGAAATTCCGTTGGGACACCGCTGGGTGAATGATGTGTCCCCCAATAGCGAGTATTTAGCTATGGTGTGGCATACCATCCAGGAGACGATCCGTTTTTATTGTCGCCGTTTCCCGGCGGTGGGTTTCCCAGACTTGGAGGAATCCTGGAAGCGGGCCGCCTATGCTGAGTGCCTGCAACTGCTCCACGTCCTTTTTAAGGGATATTCTTTGCCCGGATCAGTCACCCCGTGTGACCTGTCGTTAGTCATCTGCACCAGGAACAGGCCGGCAGCACTCAAAAATTGCCTTGACTCCCTGTCTTGTCTTACAGTTCCACCCAGAGAAATCCTGGTCGTGGACAACGCGCCTGATGATGCGTCTACCCGTGAGGTCGTCGCTCAGTACCCCTCTGTTACATATGTACTGGAACAGGAAAAAGGGCTCGACCGGGCCAGGAATACAGGCTGGCAGCATGCGACTTCCGCCCTTGTAGCCTATAGCGATGACGATGTGCGGTTGCACAAAGATTGGATATGGCAGCTACAGGATGCTTTCCGTGACTGGCGAGTAATGGGGGTTACCGGGTTGATTTTTGCCGATGAATTGACCACAGCCGCACAAGTGATTTTTGAGAAATACTGGTCTTTTAACCGGGGATACAGGGACATCGACTACGACAGTGATTACTTTAGGCGACATCTTAAAAGGGGCGTCCCGATCTGGGAAGTGGGGGCAGGGGCTAACATGGCTTTCCGGCGTGCTGCCCTGGAGTCCATGGGCGGCTTTGACACCAGGCTTGATGTCGGGGCGGCGGGTTGCAGCGGTGACTCCGAAATGTGGTACCGGCTGATCGCCGGTGGCTGGACCGTGCATTACACGCCGAGGGCCATCGCTTACCACACCCATAGAAAAGACATAAACGCATTGAAGCGTCAGATCTATTATTATTTACGGGGAAACACCTCGTCGTTGCTCGTCCAATACCAACGCACCAGACACCGGGGAAACCTTCGTCATCTGTTCGGAACCCTGCCCACTTATTATTTTAAATCACTGCTCAGACGCATCCGTTATTTTAACACCACCAAATACGATACGCTGTTCCATGAAATCTCAGGCAGTTTTGCGGGGATTGCTTATTTCGCCAGACATCGCCGTGGGCCGGTCGCCGGTCCACGCACTGCGGGTCCGCTGGGGCTTCCGGCAAAAGATACGGTGTCTGTGGTCATCACGACATACAACCACGGCCGGTATATCGCCCAAGCGATAGACAGTGTGCGCCAACAAACGCATCCTGCCTTTGAAGTGATCGTCGTGGATGACGGCTCCACAGACGACACGGGGCAAATTTTGTCCCGGTACCCGGAAATCCGGTATCTCCGTCAAGACAACAGAGGGCTTGCCTCCGCACGGAATCTGGGTGCCCTCCAGAGCCACGGCAATTACCTGGTCTTTCTGGATGCCGATGACCTGCTGTACCCACAGGCCATTGCCAAGAATCTGCGTTATTTCAGTTTGCATCCCGATTGCGCTTTTATTTCAGGATGGCACGACAAAATAGACGCGCAGAAAAGACTGTTGGACACTTACGAAAGGCCCATGCCCCAGGAAGCGCATTATCTGGCGCTGCTGCGGGGCAATTATATCGGGATGCACGGTACGGTGATGTACCAGCGGAGGGTTTTTGATGCATTTCTTTTTGATGAAACACTTCCCGCCTGCGAGGATTATGATCTTTATTTACGACTGGCCAAAACTTATCCGGTATTTAGCCACAATGAGAAACTCGCGGCTTACCGGATGCATGCCGGTAATATGTCCGGCAATGTACCGCGCATGTGGAGGCAGGTCAGGGCGGTGCTGAGAAAAAATGCCGATTTGTCGGATCAGGAAGTAAAGCGAAATTACCGGCAAGGCATACGCAACTGGTCCACCTATTATTCCCGGGAATTGTATCGGCGAATCGCCTATCGGTATCTCTATTCGGGATACAGGCCTACCGCGAACGACTGGATATTTGTCACCGCCCGGATGCCTCGCGGGATGATTTCGCTTTTCATGCAAAAACTGATTCACCTGTATAGAAAGAAACCACAGCGTCCACCCAAGCCGGGTGCGGTACGCTTTGGGCATTTACGGCGGACGCTGCCTCTAAGCAAGGAATTTGGCTACGACCGGGGCGGTCCGATAGATCGATATTATATTGAAGCATTTCTGAAGGAAAATGGGGAATATATTCATGGGAACGTCCTGGAGATCGGAGACAATGCCTATACCCTGGCTTATGGCGGAGAGCGGGTCACCAAAAGTGACGTTTTGTTCATTGACGCGTCTAATCCACAGGCGACGATCATCGGGGATCTCAGCACGGCCGACCACATCCCTGCCGATCAATTTGACTGTATTATTCTCACCCAGACTCTCCATCTGATTTATGATTTTCAAAGCGCGATCCGGCATTGCCACCGCATATTAAAACCGGGCGGAGCGCTTTTGCTTACCGTCCCGGGTATTACCCAGATTGACTATGGCCAATGGGGCGACACCTGGTACTGGTCCTTTACCGGACGTGCCATCCAGAAGTTGCTGGCAGGATATTTCGGGGCTGAGCATCTTTTCGTCCAAACCCATGGCAACGTGTTGGCTGCCACTGCCTTTCTCTATGGACTGGGCCAGGACGAGATCAGCCGGGGGGAGAAAGAGGAAAACGATCCCCATTACCAGGTGATCATCACTGCCAGAGTCGTTAAAAAGGAAGTCATAAACTGAAATGAGATATGCGGGGACTGTCTTATCTGCGACATAGAATTATGGCCCCGGCTCCGTGGGGTGCTATATTGATGTACCATCATATAAGCAGTCCCATGATTGATCCATGGGAAACCTCCGTAAGTGAGGTCCATTTTAAAGCACACCTCGCCGTCTTAAAAAATGAATACGAGGTAATGCCCTTGGAAAGCCGTAGCCTGGAGGATGCCCCCGCACGACGCCGGCGCAAAAAGATATTCATCACCTTTGATGACGGGTATCTGGACAATTATGAGAGGGCCGTACCCCTGCTGAAAGCCCTTGATTTCCCCGCTACCTTTTTTATCCCGACTCAGATCCTGCACGGAGGATCCTATTTCTGGTGGGAGCTGGTCGACTATTTATTTTGGGAACAGGAAAGTTTACCGGCAACGATTACAAAGATCGCTGGGGAAAGTCCCTCTATTCAAGCCTGGTCTGCTGAGATGATGAGGCGGGATCCTCAAGCGGAAAAAGCCTGGTCTGCCAACCATCAGCTTCCACCCACGGACCGTTGCCGGTTTTACCTCCAATTATGCGAGTGGATCAAAAAACAACCTTCGAATGACCAACAGGCCATCGCCCACCTGCTGATGGATATGTGCCCCGCAGAGAAAATGACCGGTTTTAAAAAGATGCAGGCCGGACAGATCCGACAGATCTCTAGGGAGGGATTTGCCATAGGCGCCCATACGATCCATCATCCCGCCTTGGGACATCAGAGCTATGCGGTACAAACTGATGAAATCAGGGGATGTAAAAAGGATCTGGAATCCCTGATCGGCAGGGAGATAAGGACCATGGCCTATCCCCATGGACATTTCAACGCCGATACGATCGCCCTTACCCGGGAGGCCGGGTATCAATGCGCCTGTACCACCGAAGAAGGATTTTTACACCGGAAATCGGATCCCCTGGCTTTACCCAGGATATGGGTAAAAGATGTAGATGGCATTTCCTTTAAGCGCAACCTTGACCATATCTTCATGTCTTAAACCACTCCTATCATGGATGATGCTCCTCTCATATCGGTAATTATTCCTTTTTACCAGGTAGAAAATTATCTGGCAGAGGCGATTGACAGCGTGTTGCACCAGCATTACACACATTGGGAATTGTTGCTGCTTGATGATGGATCCAGGGACCGGAGTACGGAGATTGCCCTCAGGTATGCGGCCCGCTATCCCGATAAAATACGTTACTATCATCATCCCGACCGGATGAACCGGGGATTGCCGGCCACCCGGAACCTTGGCGTCAAGCATGCCCATGGCCAATGGCTGGCGCTTTTGGATGCCGATGATTACTGGCTACCCGACAAGTTGGCGCACCAGATGGCCATTGCCGGCCGACATCCAGAGGTATCAATGATCTGCGGCGCATCGCTGTATTGGTATAGCTGGGCCGATCCTGATAAACAGGATGTGGTGATCCCCGTGGGGGCACAGCAGGACACCCAGATCACCCCCCCATCGGCAGCGGTGACGCTTTATCCGCTGGGCAAAGGGGCTGCTCCCTGTCCCTGCAGCGTTATAGTCAAAACAGAAGCGGCGCTCCGTTACGGAGGCTTCGAAGAACAATTTAAAGGCGCGCTTTCTTTATATGAAGACCAGGCGTTCTTCATGAAAATATATCTGGGGGAGCCTATCTACGTCTCTTCCCAACCAATGGACCGGTACCGCCAACGACCTGATTCGATTATGGCGCACACCGGTAGGGAGAATCGCTATCACGAAATACGCCATTTTTATCTTCGTTGGCTCAGCCGGTACCTTCAGGTACGGAATATCCACGACCCTGCGGTAGAGGAAAGGCTACGCAAAGCGCTTCAAATATATCAACCGGGCATCCGACAGGGCATCAAAAATTTCCTATTACGACTAAAAGGCAACTAGGTTGACAGAAAGAAAACCACATATTACGGTTTTAATGCCGGTATATAATGCGGCAGCGTTTGTCGGAGAAGCCATTGAAAGCATTCTGTCCCAATCCTACCGGGACTTTGAATTTCTGATCCTCGATGATGGCTCCTCCGATAATACTTTGCGCGTGATAAGATCCTTTGATGATCCCAGGATCAGGCTGGTTGTGCATCAGCAGAATCGAGGGCTGCAAGCCAGTTTGAACGAAGGCATCACCCTGGCTCGTTACGATTTGATCGCACGCATGGACGCCGATGACATCAGCCACCCCTGGCGTCTGGAAAAACAAGTAGCCTATATGACGGCTCATCCCGAGTGTGCCATGGTCGACAGCTGGGTAAAAATAATGGATGGGGAAAAACACTTTATCCGGACAGAGGGCATACAAAGCCGGTTTATCTATTATAGCCTCACCTTCGAATGCTGTATTTACCACTCTGCAGTGATGTACCGAAAGAAGGCGGTACAATCTGTGGGAGGATATCGCCTGCCCTATGGAGAGGATTATGATCTTTTTTGGCAACTAAGCAGGATTTATAAGATCCATACCATTGAAGAGGCCTTATTGTGGTATCGTATCCACGGGGCAAATCTAAACACCGTCACAAAAAAAACAGAATACGAGCGCTACAGCTGGCAGTTATGGCGGCGCAATATCGCCTATTACGCGGAAGACAAGGCTGAAATACCGGCATCCTGGATCGCCTGTTACCGCTATGACTTCACCCCGTTAGTGGAGCAAGGGAACCTGAAGATGGTGTATGCATGCCTGGCCTATCTCGATAATCTCTCAAAAAGGATATTGTCGGTAGAAAATCCCAATCGCGATGCGGATGACATTCGGCACATCAGCCATTTTAAACGGCAGTATATCATTCACCGGCTGGCAGCACAATTGCCTTTCGGTAAAATGTGGCGTCTCTTGCTACATGACCGCCAGGGCAAAACCGCTTTGAAAGAGACCATAAAGCGGGGTGCCCGGCTTTTTTCAGTCCCTCATCGAGCTTTAAGACAGACAGCAAAAAGGTTATAGTGGCCTTCTCTTTTTTCGGAGTCTTCCTGGGCTGAAGAAAACCTGTATGTTCCACTGCGGCCTATGTAGGCGTACAGCATAGCATATCTTACCGGGTTAACCTGATGTAGAAATCCGATAGGGACGGGCACACTTTACAGCGGGTAAATATAGCATCAGCTTTTGCTAAACGGATATTACAATCCCACATTCCGAGGGCGCAAATTTGTAGCTTAGAATCATCGGAATCATTGTCTCCGGGATGGCTCATAAAAGCTATCCGGCGAGGTAAACAATTCAGTACCCTAAGCAAAACCGGCCTTATGGAACGACAAAAACCCGAAGTACTCATTACTAAGAAGTTTCCGGCTGATATCGTGGACCCCTTAGCTGAAATTGCCGTGGTGCACATGGGCGATCATTGCTACAACCTGATGGAGCGCCGCGACGTGATGGCCCATATTGGCCGTGTCAGTGCTATAATCAATCAAGCTGAATTACGGGTGGATGCCGCGTTGCTTGCCGGCGCCGAACATCTGAAAGTGGTCGCCAACATCGCCGCAGGCTACGATAATTTTGACCTGGAAGAAATGACCCGCAGGGGCATATGGGGCACCAATACCCCCGGCCACTTTCACTATCCGGTGGCGGAGTATATCATCGCAGGCATATTGTCTGTCATGCGCAGACTGGGAGAAGCCGACCGATTTGTGCGGGAAAACCAGTGGACCTCATTTCAGCCAGGGCGTTGGGACGGACACACACTCGCTGGAAAAACCCTCGGCATCATCGGCATGGGAACCATCGGCACTTCACTGGCCCGGCTGGCTTCCGCCCTGGGCATGGAAGTGGTCTGCCACAGCTGCCGCAAAGACATCAGAGACATGCGTAATTTACCGATGGTCGAATTGCTTCATCTTTCTGATGTGGTATCGGTCAATGTCTCTTATAATAAAGAAACCCACGAACTAATTACCGACCGTGAATTCACCCAGATGAAGCCGGGAGTAATCTTTGTAAACACGTCCCGGGGCAAAGTGGTCCGTGAAGCCGATCTGCTCCAGCATCTCAGTACAGGGCACCTGGGAGGGGCTGTACTGGACGTGTTCAGCGAGGAACCCTCAGTGCCGGACGTGCTGAAGACCATGCCTCAGGTATTGCTCACTCCGCATATAGCGGGTGGCACACACGACGGCCGGCTCGCCAGCTACCGGCTGGCCGTGGACAACGTCATTGCCGTCCTCCAGGGAAAAAGACCACCCACTCCAGTGAACCAGATCAATTAAATGCATATGACACAGCTTTGGAAAGATGACGACATGCTTTTCGGTTTCATCCGGGAAGAACTCTATACCGCCGTGATCGGCGATATCATGGATGAAATGGGATTCCACGATCAGTTTTTACCGCCCAGGATCACAGCACTCCACCAGGCGCATATACTTGCCGGCAGAGCCATGACGGTCAGGGAAGAGGATATTGACGCGGGAATTTCCTCCAAGGACAGTCCGGATACATTTGGCAGGATGCTCGATGCACTCGATGACTTGAAAAAAAACGAAGTGTATGTATGCAGCGGGGCTTCTCCTCATTACGCCTTGTGGGGCGAACTGATGACCCTACGCGCCCAGAAGCTCCAGGCCGCCGGCGCAGTATTACATGGTTATCTCAGGGACAAAAGAGCTATTCTACAAACCACTTTCCCGGTATTTTCTTTCGGCAGCTATGGCCAGGATCAGGCGCCAAGGGGAAGAGTCGTGGATTTCCGTTGTCCGATATTCATGGAAAGGGTACGGATCAATCCGGGAGATATAGTCGTGGGAGACATGGACGGCGTATGTATCGTGCCACAGCATGTTGAGCAGGAAGTATTCACCCGGGCGCTGGAAAAAGTACGGGGAGAAAAGAAGGCCCGGACTGAACTTCTGGCCGGGATGAGCGCACGGGCAGTCTTTGAAAAATATCATATTCTGTAACCTAATCAATTAAGCCATGAAAATTACCGACGTAAAAGTCTGGCTGGTAGAAGGCATCAAATACAACTGGACGCTGCTTAAAATATATACTGACAAAGGATATACGGGTGTAGGAGAGGCCACCAACTGGCCCGGAAGTCCGATCGCCGAAGCAGCTGCCCGCCACGCCGGCTCGCGCATCATCGGGATGGATCCGATGCAGATCGATTTGATATGGACAACCTTATACCGGGACCTGAACTGGATCGGTCCATACGGGGCGAGTCTCTGTGGAATCAGTGGCATCGATATGGCATTATGGGATCTCAAGGCCAAAGTCCTCGGTGTACCCTGCTATGAACTGATGGGAGGCGCTTATCGTACCGCGATCGACCTGTATGCGAATTACTGGTTTATACGCGGCGAAAAGACACCGGCCGATTACGCGGCTCAAGCCATCAAGGTGAAAGAAGCGGGATTTACCGGATTGAAATTCGACCCTTTCGCCCATACCAGTTATTTCTACGGCAAAGATCTCCGTACCAACCTCTCCCTGAGCACCGCAGACCAGGATCTTGCGGTGGAGATCAGCCGATCAGTACGTGATGCAGTAGGCCCTGATATGGCCATCATGATCGAGACCCACGCGATGCTCAACTTTCAGACGGCGGTAGTGATGGCCGAAAGGCTGGCTCCTTTGCATATCACCTGGTACGAGGAACCTGCGGGACCAGAAAATACCGGTACGCTGAAGGCGTTACGCGACCGGTTGCATCCCGGCATGTCCATCTGCGTAGGGGAAAGACATTATACCCGTTACGGCATTTTGCCGGTACTGGAGCAGCGAATCTGCGATATCATCATGCCGGATATCACCCGCTGTGGCGGGCCGGGTGAAATGAAAAAAATGGCTACGATGGCAGAAGCCTATCAGGTGCAGGTGGCTCCGCACAATCCCAACGGTCCTTTATCTACGCTGGCCAGTGCACAGGTGTGTGCAAGCATTCCTAATTTTTTCAAGCAGGAATTTATGCTCACTGACGTACCCTGGCGCGATCAGGTAATCGATCATCCGCTCGATATCCGCGAGGGCACGCTCATGCTTTCCGACCGCCCCGGACTGGGAGTTGATCTGGTGGAAGAGGTGATGGAAGCGCACCCAGGAATACGTACGGCCCGGGATGGCTTTTATGTCTGAGTAACCCTTCAATGACCCCATACCTCGCGATCAATTCAGAAAATATAGTATCACTAATGGGCAATTTATAATTAGATTCCGGCAAGCAATTGAATGATCTTTGTTTCATTGAAAAAACCGGTTGGTCTGGGATAAAAAAAACGTACAAAATCATTTTGATCCAAGCAGGTCTCTACCTGTAAAGCACCTGTTTCATAAGAGATATATCCTTGGACACGGTTGGTATTTCAATGTAGCATAATGGCGCCGAGCCACCCATAATCCCTTTTTTCTTTATTGATTTTCAGAGAGTTAATTTTCAACAGTTAATTCCCTGCGGGAGTGTTTTATCACTTGAATTCTGTAAAACAATTTGTTATGAACCAAGTTTTCCAAACAAGTCAATGCAAAAAATTGCTCCTCTTTGTGGTGGGCTTGCTGTGTTCCTCTGCGGCGTTCGCCCAACAACAGGTTTCCGGCACGGTGACCAACGATAAAGGAGAAGTATTTCCCGGAGCAAGCGTCGTCGTGAAAGGATCGGCGACCGGTACTGTTACAAACGGCAGCGGAAAATATACCATTTCCATACCTGACGCCAACGCGGTACTTGTATTCAGTGCTATAGGTTTCACTCCTCTGGAACGACCTGCGAATGGTGCTTCCACAATCAACATTCAGTTGCAGCCTAGTATCTTTTCGCTGGATGAAACTGTAGTTATCGGTTATGGCACCCAGAAACGGGTCAACCTCACCGGAAGTCTTTCTTCGGTAAAATCCGAAGACCTTCGCGCCAATGCGGTAGGTAATGTATCCAAAGCATTGCAAGGCATGGCTCCCGGCGTGGACGTCACTTCTCCTAACACGGCAGGCAGTAATGCCAAAGTGCGTATTCATGGTTTGGGTACCATCAACAACAATGATCCGCTTTGGGTCATTGATGGAGTGCCGGTTGCCGGAGGAATTGAAAGCCTGGATCCCAGTGAGATAGAATCCCTGACGGTCCTCAAAGACGCCGCCTCTACGGCGATATACGGTTCCCGCGGAGCCAATGGCGTTATTCTGGTGACCACCGTGCAGGGGCGCAAAAATCAGGCTCCCAGTATGAACCTGAGCGTGCGGATGGGCACTATCCGCAACAATAAAAAATATGATCTGCTCAACCCCACCGAATTTGGAGAGATGCTCTGGCTTCAATACAAAAACTCCGGGATCACGCCAACGCATCCTATTTATGGAAGCGGCGCCGAACCGGTAATTCCGCGTTACCTGATTCCGGCAGGTGCCAATGAGGCCAATCTTGATGAGTACAACATCAATAATTTCCAGATCACCGAGGCCAATGCCAAAGGGACCGACTGGTATAAGGAGATTTATAACCCGGGAATGACCCAGGATTATAATCTCTCGATAAACGGAGGCTCAGAAAAAGTCACCTATGCAATGAGTGGCGGTTATATGCAGGAAGATGGCATGGTTAAAATGACCGGATTTAACCGGTACAATATGCGCTCCAATGTACACGTAAACGTGACCTCATGGCTCGAAGTGGGAGAGAATCTCAGTCTGGGCAAAACCCGGATCAGCGGACTGCAGGGCGAAGGACTTGCTTCTCCACTGGGGCAGGTGCTGGAACTACCCAGCATCATGCCGGTCTATGACGTGATGGGAAATTTTGCACCGGTATCCCGAATGACCGGATTAAGCGGGGATAACAATCCTGTCGGCGAACTTACGCGCGCCAAAGATTTTATCAGCGATAATTTAAGGCTTCGGGGAAATGCCTATGTGCAAGTCACTCCCCTGGAGGGATTAACCCTGCGCTCGGTCCTGGGTCTCGACCTGAATCAAAGTCATTTTAAACAACCCCTGGAAAAGAATCCCGAAAGTTATGTCGCCCGAAAATATGATCAGCTGACGGAAGGTTACGGCAGCGGCCGCCAGTGGAGTTGGACCACCACGGCCAATTACAGCCGCACCTTTGGCGATATTCATCATATCGAGATCATGGCCGGTACCGAAGCGATCGACGAGCTTAGCCAAAGCATGAGCGCCACCCGGGTCAATTACTTCAGCACCGAAAAGAATTACTGGGTACTGAGCGCAGGCTCAGGGGAAATGACTAATTCGGGATCAGCCAGTTCCTGGTCCCTGCTCTCGTACTTCGGCCGGGTACATTATGATCTTAACCACCGCTATCTTCTGGACGCCACACTGCGGCGGGACGGTTCTTCGCGGTTTGGTAAAGGGAAACAATATGGCACTTTCCCCGCGGTATCGGCCGGATGGATACTTTCCGAAGAGCCCTTCATGGAGGCTACCCGCTCCTGGCTGGACAACTTCAAACTCAGAGCCAGCTGGGGACAATCAGGAAACGATCAGATCGGGAACTATAATATGTATGATACCTATACCAGCTCTCTGGACTTTTCCTATTACCCAGTCACCGGCTCCAACAACAGCGAGACGCCTGGCTTTCAATCCAACTCTTTCGGAAATCCGGATGCCCACTGGGAAACGATCACGGCCATGAACATCGGGGCGGATGTGTCGTTCCTGGATCATTTTAATCTTACGGTGGATGTATGGCAGCGCAACACCACGGGCATGCTTTATCCCAAGACGGTACCGTCCGTATATGGCATTGCCTCCATTCCCTCGGTGAATATCGGCGACATGAAAAACAGGGGAATAGATGTCCAGTTTAACGTGCACGGATATGGCATCGGCAAGGAGCTGACCTATAACGTCACTGCCAATTTCTCCCATTATAAGAATACCATTGTCCGGCTTTCAGACAAGGATCAGGAAGCCATCATCGGCTCTGCCGTACGGGAACAGACCTATATCCGATCAGAGAAAGGGACTTCTTTCCCTGAATTCTATGGCTACCAGATTCTGGGCATCTTTCAAACCGATGAGGAAGCGAAAAACTATCCGACCGCTTTTGGGGCAGACGGTACCTATAACAAGGCCGGCCATTTTAAAATCAAGGACGTGAACGGAGACGGTATTATCGATGACAAGGACCGGACCTACATTGGCGACCCGCACCCGGATTTTACCGCCGGTCTCACGGGGAATGTAACCTACAAAGGCTTTGACCTTACTGCTTCCCTGTATGCCAGCTACGGCAATGATCTGTTGAATCTGGACCGGCGCACGCTGGACTTCAACCTGTTTTTGCGTAACAGAAGCGCCCGCCGCCTGTATGAGTCCTGGGGCAGTCCTTACTTAAAGGACAATCGCAAGGCCAAGATGCCCATCGCTGAAACAAACGATGCAGAAAGCCAGCAGCCTTCTTCCTACTACGTGGAAGACGGCTCCTATTTGCGCCTCAGCAATCTTCAGCTGGGTTATACGCTGCCCTCCGGATGGCTGAAAACCATTCACCTGAAACATCTGCGTATATATGTGATGGCTTCTAATCTCTTTACCATTACCCACTACAGCGGATTAGATCCCTCGGTAAGCACCAGCGACCGGGATTTCGGTCAGGACTTTGCCAGATGGCCTACGCCCCAGCGGTTTTTGGTCGGTATAGACCTGGGTCTGTAGTTTGTTTCACTTTTAAAATCATTAGTCATGAACGTCAAAATAAAAGTCTGTTTGTTTGTTCTGTCCCTGGCCACCGTATTTTTTCCCATGGCCTGCCAGAAGAATTTTCTCGAAAAGCGACCTTTCGGTACGGTAGATCTGCAAACGCTCAGTACTCCTGACGGGGTCAATTCCCTGCTCATAGGCGCATATTCGCTGCTTGATGGGGCAGGGGTGACCGGAGGATGGCCCGGATCCGCCTACCCGGCCTCTCCCAAAATGTGGGTGTGGGACTGTGCTTCAGACGACAGTTATAAAGGATCCACACTGGGAGATTTTGAAACAGCAGGTGAGGTGGAACGCTATGTGCTGGAAGCTACCAATGACAACGTGGAGCAAATTTGGGAGGTGATGTATGACGGTGTATCCCGCGCCAACGATGTGCTTAAGGCACTGCATAATGCAAAAGACAATATCGATGCAGACCAGGCGCAGGTAATCGAAGGGCAGGCCCGGTTCCTCCGGGCATGGTATCATTTTCAATTGCAGAAAGTCTTTTTTCAAATCCCTTATATCACAGAGAACGATGCTGAACCTGAAAAGGTAGTCAACGATCACCCGGTTTGGCCTGAAATCGAAGCTGATCTGCAATTTGGAATTGAGCATCTTCCTGCCAGTTATCCGGGCGAGCCGGGCAAAGCCACCAAGTGGGCTGCCACAGCGCTGAAGGCATACGCCCTGATGTTTGAACAGAAATACAGTGAAGCGGCACCCTTGTTGGATAATATAATCCAGCAGGGCGGATTCACCCTGGTGCATAATTACTTCGATAATTATCTGGCGACTACCGAAAACAACTCCGAATCCATTTTCGAGATCCAAGCTGCGGTGAATGACGGAACAGCTCAGGGATTTAACGGAAATCCGGATTCCTGGACTACCAATCCGTACAACCGCTTTTTACCCACTTGCTGCGACATGCACAAACCTTCTCAGGACCTGGTCAATGCGTTCAAGGTAGATGCCAACGGACTGCCATTGCTGGGGGTCAACGGACCCAAGTACAACGATACAAACCTCAAAAATGACATGGGCGTGAACTCCGAAGATGAATTTCATCCCACCGACGACCCGGTAGATCCCAGGTTAGACTGGACAGTAGGCAGGCGCGGCATCCCGTATCTGGACTGGGGAGTGCATACCGGCAACGAATGGATCCGTTCCCAGGTAAACGGTGGGCCCTACAGCAACAAAAAATTCATGTTCTATCAGGCGAATCAGTCGCTCGCCTCGCATGATAAATTCGCCCGAGCCACCGCGATCAATTTCCGGGCCATTCGGTACGCCCATGTGCTGTTATGGCGCGCGGAATGCGCCGTAGCAGGTAATGATCTGGAAACAGCCCGTAAGTATGTCAACGAAGTGCGTGAAAGAGCTTCTCATCAGCTAGTGATGGGTAAAGTGAATACATATGCGTTTGGCTCCGGCGTAACTCCCCTGGTGGATGAAAGCCAGCCTGCGGCCAATTACAAAGTGAATGATTATTTAAACTTCCCCAGCCAGGATTATGCCTGGGCGGCCGTGCGCATGGAAGAACGCCTCGAATTTGCCATGGAAGGTTTCAGGTTCTTTGATCTGGTGAGATGGGGAATCGCAGATCAGGTACTTAACACTTATATTGCCAAGGATGCGGCCTTCCGAACCTACATGCAGGGTACGCACTATGTGAAGGACAAAAATGATCATTGGCCTCTTCCTCAAAAGCAACTGGATGTGCAACCCGGTATCCTGCAACAGGATCCGGCTTATTGATCGGTTAAAAGGAAATAAACCGGCGAGGGATCTGCGCACATTGCGCATGAGCCGTTTGCCTCGGCGCCCCGCGAGGGGAAGCCTTCTCTCGCCGCCTGTTCTCCTTATTGTTCCAGTCATCAAGCCTACATCAACATGAAAAAGGGATTACTATTTCTGCTCTGTACCGGCCTGTTTGTTCGTCATGGAATGGCACAATGGATTCATCAAAGCAATACGGATCCGCGGTGCATCACTAATGGCCACGTGATACCTGCCGAGAACTATGCAGATCAGCCCTATGTCATTGTATGCGATGACGGTAGCTGGTTGTGTGTAGTGACTACCTCTTACGGAACAGAAGGCGCCTACATGAATCACATTATATCCACCAAAAGCTATGACCAGGGAAAGACCTGGTCCAAACCCGTGGATGTAGAACCTCCCGCGCCGCCTCAGTCTTCCTGGGCGGTTCCCTTAAAAGTACCGGGAGGAAGAATTTATGTATTTTACAATTATAACCTTCCTGACTTAACGGGACTGGAAGGGGTGATGAGCGGTCCGTTCATGTTCAAATACTCCGACGACAACGGGCTGACGTGGTCTAAAAAACATTATGAGGCGCCCATCCGCAAGACCCGCATTGACGAGGAGAACTATACCCACGGGGATATTCGCTTTTTCTGGAGTATCGCCAAGCCGGTGGTCACCGACCAGGCCGCATACATTACCTTTTCAAAGATCCTGCGGAGTACACCGACCCAAAAGGATTTTTATACCCGGGCTGAAGGGTTCATCATCAAGAGTACAAATATTCTGACCGAAAGAAATCCAGATAAAATCCGCTGGGAGACTTTGCCTGAGGGAGAGTCGGGCATCTGGAACCCGGATTTAGGCCAGGTGCAGGCAGAGCATAATATGGTGATGCTAGATAATGGCGACCTGTACGTGGCCTACCGGACCCAGGAGGGTTCACCCGCGTATGCCATCAGCCGGGATGGCGGAAAGACTTTCAGTAAGCCCCGGTTTATGCGATACGCCAACGGAGAATTGATGGGCACCCCCAGGGCCTGCCCGAAGATTTACAAGACCAAAGAAGGCAAGTATCTGTTTTGGTTTCATAATAACTTCAGAAGCCATACCTATTTAGGCCGAAATCCTGCATGGTTATCCGGCGGCGTGGAAAAGGATGGAGATATTGTGTGGTCCCAGCCCGAAATCGTCCTCTATGACAATGATCCCGAGCTGACCGGCATGAGTTATCCCGATTTCTTCGAACAAGATGGCCGTCTCTGGATTACAGAAACGCAAAAAAACATTGCCCGGGTACACGAGATCGATATGGACCTGTTGCGGGGAATGTGGAACCAGGCCGCGGACTCCACCTGGACCCGCCGGGGCCTGGTTTGCGATATCGATGCGGACATGCTTGCTTCCGGACGATTTACCTTTCCCGCGCTTCCCGACCCCGCCCAAGGCGGAGGCTTCTCCATTGGTTTTTGGATAAAGATCAATACCTGGGCCTCCGGTCAATGGATATTCAGTGACATAGGCGCCAAACACATCGGCCTGGAAGTCGGCCTGGGGGATAAGCATAACCTGGTATTGCGATTAAATGACGGCCGGGTGCGCGAGGTGAATTATGGACCAGGCCGTATTTTCTATTCAGACTCCGCCAGCCTTACTCCCGGCAAGCTTCATCATGTGGTAGTCACCGTAGACGGCGCCGCCCGCATCGTCACCATGCTGATTGATGGCGTGATGAGCGACGGCGGACCGTTGACGCGTCCCTATGGATGGGGCAGGCTCTATCCTTACCTGCAGGGCCTCAATGATACTTACCAGGGCAGGATTAATCCCGATTTTAAAGGCGAAATCAGGCACATAAGGATTTACAACCGGTTTCTCCGGACCTCCGAAGCGCTAGCCAATTTCCATGCCGGTATCGCCGCCCAATACACGAAATTCACCATTCAACCATGATCAGTGCAATGAATATATTTCGGCGAAATTCGCAAAAATGGAAGAAGGGCTTGTGGCTGGGTATCTTTCTGTGGGCCAGCCTGGCTGCCCACGGTCAGGGTTATAGTCCGGATTGGCAATCCCTGGATCAACGTCCCATCCCTCAGTGGTTCGACAGCGCCAAATTTGGCATCTTCATCCATTGGGGCGTCTATTCGGTGCCCGCCTGGGCACCGACCAAAACAACTCACGGTTCCCTGAAATACGCCGAATGGTATCAGAAACGATTGACCGAGGCCCCGCCCGGGGAAAAAAATCTCTTCCGGGCCTTCCACGACAGTGTCTACGGAGCACGTACCCACTATGCAGATTTTGTATCCCGGCTCACAGCGGAAATGTTCGACCCGGAGCAATGGGCCGATATTTTTGTGCGGTCGGGGGCAAAATACGTGGTGCTTACAGCCAAGCACCATGATGGGTTTGCCCTTTGGCCCAGTCCGCAGAGCTGGAACTGGAACAGCATGGATGTGGGTCCGCATCGTGATCTGGCGGGAGCGCTCACCGGGGCGGTGCGCAGCCGGGGACTGCATATGGGATTTTATTATTCGCTGTACGAGTGGTTCAACCCGTTGTATCAGCAAGATACACGCCGCTACGTGGACGAACACATGATTCCCCAGATGAAAGACCTGGTGACCCGTTATGCCCCTGACATGCTCTGGACGGATGGTGAATGGGATCATCCCAGCTCCGACTGGAAAAGCGAAAAGTTTTTGGCGTGGTTGTTCAATGAATCGCCGGTAAAAGCCTCCATTGTGATCAATGACCGTTGGGGCAGTGAAACGCGCAGTAAGCACGGCGGCTTTTATACCACCGAGTATCATCTCGTGCACGGCAAACAGGCAGACAACCAGATCATGCATAAATGGGAGGAATGCAGGGGAATAGGAGGATCTTTCGGTTATAACCGCAATGAACGGCTGAGTGACTACAATTCACCCGAAGCCCTGATCGCCCTTTTGATTCAAACCGTCAGCGGCGGGGGTAATCTTTTGCTGGATGTGGGGCCCACGGCGGACGGCCGGATACCGGTGATCATGGAAGAAAGGCTGACCCAAATGGGGCAATGGTTACAGCGCAACGGAGAGGCCATTTATGCCTCCTCTCCTTGGCCACACCATGCCGGGGAGGTACCCGGCCGGTATTTCACCCGGCGGAATAATACCCTGTATCTGTTGTGCACCTCCTGGCCGCAGGAAAAAATTCTCGTGCGTGGGGTCAAAGCCCGCGGAAATATCCGGGTAACCCTTTTGAGTACGGGGCGGGCGGTCCCGGCGCAGCTTCATCGGGGGGTCTTGGCCCTGGATCCCCCCAACATTGATCCCGGCGATCCATCCAGCAGTTATGCCTATGTATTCAAAATTGAAGGGTTGGTCCTGTAATTTGGCGGGCGGGACTTCCGCACCGGATTAAATCGCTGAACGATGAGGTTGAGCCACACAAAATCTTTTTTATTATTGATCTTTTTATGGGGCGGCACTAACTCCCCTCAGGGATTTTTCTCCCGCGGTTCCGGGCAGGAAAGTCCCCCTGCGCCTGTAAAATCACTGCCACTGCGCGACTCGGCATCTGCGGCGCTGAAGCAGTTTCAAGCATTAAAGTTCGGCCTGTTCATACACTGGGGACTATACGCGCAGCTGGGGGGAACCTGGAAGGGGAAGCAGATTCCCCCCAAACGGCCTTATGCCGAACAAATTGATCTCACTTTTCGCATTCCGAACCGGGAATATGGCCAGACGGCCGCTTCTTTTCAAGCCTCCCGGTTCGATGCAGCAAGCTGGGTATCGCAAGCCAAACAGGCCGGAGTGAAATATTTGGTCTTTACGGCCAAACACCAGGATGGCTTTGCCATGTTCGGATCCACCTACGGTCCTTACAATGTCGTGCATGCCACGCCTTTTGGCCGGGATCCATTGCTTGCACTCGCCCGGCAGTGTCATGCCCAGGGAGTGAAATTGGGTATATATTACAGCGACGCACGGGATTATCACGAAGCGGGCGCAAACTGGAACACCTATGGAAACACCTGGGATTTTCCTGCGCAAACCCAAGAGGATTTTGCGCGGTACTTCTACGGAAAAGTTTTTCACCAGGTACGCGAATTACTGACCCGCTATGGAAAGGTCTCCGTCATGTGGTTTGATGTGCCTTACAAGATCACCCCTGCCATGAGCCGGGATCTTCGCGAATTGGTGCGCTCCCTGCAACCGCAGTGTCTGGTCAACAGCCGTATTGGCCACGATTATGGCGACTACCTTAGCTTGTCCGACAACGCAATTCCGGCTGAACCCATAGCGGATCCCTGGGAAACCTGCATGACGATGAATGACAGCTGGGGGTATTGCGCCCATGATCATCACTTCAAGTCCCCCCGGCAATTAATCATCCACCTGGTAGAGGTCGCCTCAAAAGGAGGAAACTTTTTGCTGAATGTAGGCCCTGATGGAAACGGCGCTTTTCCGCCGGAAAGCCGCCAGATCCTCCATGAGATGGGCGTATGGCTGGCCAAGAACGGGGAATCCATATATGGTACGGCAGCTGCTGCAGCAAGGCAGATGCCGGAAGGCTGGTACTGCACAGCCAAGGGCAACCACCTGTATTTTCAAATCACCCGCTGGACACCCGGAAGAATAACTTTGACGGGCATACGTCGTCAAGTAGAACAAGCGCGTTTTCTATCCGATGGAGCACCCGTGCAGTTTTCACAACGCGGCGAGCAGCTGACGGTTATTCTGCCTAAACAGTCGGTAGACCAGTATTGCAGCGTACTGCAGCTCCGGCTGCGCACTGAAGAATCGCTTTAAGGCCCGGGCGCCCCTTGGTTCGAAAAAAAAGGCCCGGTAAGGAAAGACAAATTATGGTGCAAAGATTAGTGATCTATTCAAAAGCCCTTTGGTCGTCAGGCAAAGTCGCTTTATGGCTCATAGGATGCTCCCTGGTCTCTGTGGTGGCCCAAGGGGGACCTATCGGATTATCGGACCTGTATAGTGATCAGATGATGGTCCAGGCGGATTGCCCCGTCTACCTGGAGGGCACCGCCACTCCGGGGGATACGATCCGGGTAGAGCTCAACCGCTTTGTACGCACCGTCCGCGCGGATGCACAGGGGGATTGGCAAGTGAACTTTCCGCCGCTTTCCGCCGGTACTTCCTTTGCCGTGCTGATAACCACAACCACCGACACGGTAAGGATACACAATGCCCTGGCGGGCGAACTCTGGCTATGCAGCGGGCAGTCCAATATGGCCAGGACAGTCTCGCTCACCGATGTAAAAGACAGCATAGAGGGGAAAGACCTGACCACGATACGATACTTTCGCCTGGCAGATAACCCCCAAGCGTCTCCACAGGTCATGATCCGGGGAAAATGGCTGATCTGCACCCCGGAGCACACCGAGTTGTGTTCAGCCGTCGGATTGAGCATGGCCTACCATCTGTCCGGAGTATTAAAACGTCCCATAGGCCTCGTCATTACTGCGCAGGGGGGCACCCCCATCGGGTCATGGACTTCACCTTCAGTATTGCAGAAAAAAAAATATGACCAATACATATTCGCCAGGCAGGAGAAGTGGCGCAAAGCGCGTCCTGCTTTTCAACAGGCCTATCAAGCGCAGCTCTCCGAATGGAAAAAGCGCGCCCGGGAGGCCCATGTGAAAGGCGAGAACCCACCGCCCCGTATTTACCCGCCTTTTGCCCTGAGAGAAAACTGGGCGCCGGGGAGCCTGTACTACGGGCTGGTGTTCCCGTTTCGTCATGTGCCTTTCCGGGGTGTGCTCTGGTACCAGGGAGAAAGCAATGACACGCACCCTTTTGTATACCGGTATCAACTGGCCGATCTGATTCACTGCTGGCGCGAGACGTTTCAAAACCCCTCACTTCCTTTTTACATTATTCAACTGCCCGGCTACGGCAGTCCGGAGGACTGGCCGGTGCTGCGGGAAAGCCAGCATTGGTCCACCCGCCTTGATGGTGTGCATCTTGTGGTCACCATAGATCTGGGGGACTCCCTACAGATCCACCCGATCCGCAAAATGCAAGTAGGCTGGCGTAGTGCGTTGCAAATACTCCGTCATAGTTATGCACTTAAATTAACTGCCACGGGGCCCGAACCTGTGAACTGGCAATTCGGAAAAGGACAGGCCTTCGTCGAATTTGACCAGCCTCTGAAGGTCTCAGAGCCGGCACTTCCCGATATAGAAATCGCCGGCTCCGACCATAAGTACCGGCCCGCATATAGCCGGGTAGAGGGCAGCCGGTTGGTGGTCTGGAATCCGGATGTTCCTGTTCCCCTGAATGTGCGATATGCCTGGAAAAGCTTCCCGCCACATGCCAATCTTTTCAACCTGGAAGAATTGCCTGTAGCGCCATTTATGCTGAGTAGCCCAAGTCAAAAATAAATGTCTGTGACGATCATTTTTTATGAGAAACACACGGAGGAAAATGAAAGAAAAGATAGAATCATGTTTGGTCAATTTATGATTATTAATGTAGCGGCAAAGCATGTAGTATTGCCCATCATGGAAACTGACCGTTCCCCGATAAGCTATGGGACACTACTCGTGGGTCTTTGCACGCCATAAAACGCCTATCAAAATGAAGAAATTACTTACCCTGCTCGGTTGCACGCTGTACATCTTTTGGTTTGCAATCACCGCTGCTGAGGGACAAAGCATCGACTGGCGCAACGCCAAAAACGGCCATCTGATTTCTACCAACGGCTATTGTGACCAGCCCTATGTGGTCACTCTGCCGGACGGCACATGGCTCTGCGTATTCACTACCGGGGCCGGAGGAGAAGGTACCGGCGGCCAGCACATCGTCAGTTGCCGCAGCAAAGACCAGGGGAAAACCTGGTCTAAACCGGTGGCTATCGAACCTTCCGGCACAGAGTCCGCCTCCTGGGCCATGCCTTATCTCACCCGTTACGGACGGGTCTATGTATTTTATGATTATAACGGAGACAAGATCCATTCGCTGGGCTCGCGCAAAAATATACGGGAAGACATGCTCGGTTGGTATTGTTTCAAGTATTCGGACGATGGGGGACTAAGCTGGTCCAGCAGACACCGCCTTCCGGTAAGGAAAACTTCCCTGGATCTGCACAACGACTGGCAGGGAAAAGTACAGATCCTTTGGGGGATAGGCAAGCCCATAGATGTAGACCAGGGGATGATGTTCGCCTTTTCCAAAATCGGCAAATACATGATCGATGAAACCGAAGGCTGGTTTTTCCGCTGCGATAATATTCACCAGGAAAAAGATCCCGACAAGCTTCAATGGACCCTGCTCCCTGAAGGGGACCATGGCATCAAAAACCCGGCACTGGGTCCGGTCAATGAGGAACAAAATATTGTACAGCTCAGTAACGGCACGCTCTACTGCATGGAAAGAACGATTTCCGGGCATCCGGCAGAATCCTATTCCTACGATGGCGGTCGGACCTGGACTACACCCCAGGTGCCGGTCTATCTCAATGGCGTCGCGCTTAAAAATCCCCGGGCATGCCCCCGCATATGGAAATGCCGTAACGGCAAGTATCTGTTCTGGTATCATAACCATGGGGGATGGAACTTCGAATCCCGCAATCCCGCCTGGGTCAGCGGAGGTGTGGAAAAGGACGGGAAGATTCTCTGGAGCCAACCCGAAATCTTGCTCTATGAAGACGATGTCGCTAAAAGAATGAGCTATCCCGATTTGGTGGAACAAGATGGACGGTACTGGGTCACGCAAACCAATAAAGAGCAGGCCAGGAGCACCGAAATCCCTGCCAGTTTTCTCCAGACACTGTGGTCGCAGTTCGATATTGATCGCGTAGCCACTCAAGGCATGGTAGGCCAGTGGAGCCAGGAACAGTTGTCAGGGGGCAACCGCCAAGACCTCCCAAAAGCAGATTTCCACAAAGGCATCACGCTCGACCTGGAAGTGTCGCTTACCGACCTGGCACCGGGGCAGCCCATCGTGGCGCTCGAGGGCGGCCATGGCCAATCCATCCGGATAGAGACCGGGACATACGGCTCGGTAGTGGTGACGGTCAATGACGGGACACGGCAGGATTCCTGGAATTCGGATCCCGGACTCATTCCTGCGTTCGGTACCCATGGAGTCTGTGTTACGCTCGATAACGGCCCAAAGATCATTCAGTTCATTGTCGATGGTACGGTATGCAACGGCCGCGACTTTCGCCAGTATGGATGGAGCCGCTACCAAGCCGATATGCGGAATTTTTCTCCCGAATATTTACAGGTTGGCAGTTTAAAGACCGGACAACTGCAACCCACCGGGAAATTGACTCATCTTAGAATATACAACAGACCCCTGATGAATACCGAGGCCATCGGTAATCAGAGAAGTTTTGGAAGATAGGCCTATTCTTGAAAAAATAATCAGCTACTTATGCAACTCACAAGATCTATTATTAATACCAGCATTGATAAAGCCCGGAGCGTGATCGCACACTTCGACATAAAGCTTCCTGAATTTTATGATTGGACACTGGAAGACTGGGAAAAAGCCGGAAAAGAATACGATGAAATCAAAGATTGTATGCTCGGGTGGGATGTAACGGATTTCGGCAGCCAGGACTTTTACCGTATCGGCAGAGTCCTGTTCACTTTGCGAAACGGGCAAAAAAACAACCTTAAATATCCCAAGGAATACGCCGAAAAGTTGTTGATCGATCCGGAGATCCAGCGGGCTCCCGCCCACTTTCACCGGTCCAAGCGGGAAGATCTGATCTGCCGCCATGGTGGCAACATCCTGGTCCAGCTATGCAAAGCCGGTAAGGACGACCTACCCTCTGAGGAGCCTTTCTCCATTCAGGTAGACGGCGAAATGGTCCATTTAAAACCTAAGGATATTATCCGGCTGAAGCCGGGTATGAGCGTCTGCATCCCTCCCCGAACTATCCACCAGTTCTGGGGAGAGGAAGGGACCGGCTATCAGATGGATGGCGTAGGCTATACCGTCAGCAGCGAAATTTCCAGTGTTTGCGACGACTGGAATGACAATGTCTTTTTGGATGATTTTGCGGTCCGCTTTCCTACGATCGAAGAAGACGAACCTCGCCGTTATTATCTATGCCATGAATATCCTCGTCCGACTCATTGAATCACAGGCTTTCATTAAAACTAACACCATGAAATATTGCTTGTATTTTTTGCTGTTTGCGCTCTTTGTAGTGGGCGGTGTGGCAGAGCCCGCCACCGGTCAATCCCGCGACTGGAGAAACATAGCTAACGGGCACGCTATTTATAGCAACGGTTATATTGACCAGCCTTATGTCGTGGTATTGCCGGACGGCAGTTGGTTGTGTGTATTTACTACAGGGAGTGGTACTGAAAGTACCCCCGGCCAGCATATTGTATCGACACGGAGCCATGACCGGGGTAAAACCTGGTCCGATCCGGTGGATATTGAGCCCTCCAGCGGACCTTCCGCGTCCTGGGCCACACCATATCTCACCTCTTTCGGAAGGGTGTATGTTTTTTATGATTATAACGGCGACAATATCCAGACGTTGGACGGAAAACCGATCCGACACAATTCAGAAATGGGCTGGTATTGTTATAAATATTCTGACGACCAAGGAGCCACATGGTCGGATCGTTTCCGGTTACCGATGCCCAAGGCGCCGGTAGATTATCACAATGATTTTAAAGGAAGCGTGCAGTTATTCTGGGGTATAGACAAGCCGATCCGGTTTGGAGACCATCAAATGATCTTCGCGTTCACCCGCCTGGGAAAATACGTACAAAGTGACGGAGAAGGGTGGTTCTACCGGTCCTCAAACATAGACGTAGAGAAAGACCCCAGGAAATTAAACTGGGAATTGCTTCCCAAGGGCGATGTCGGAATACGGAATCCTGCTTACGGATCGATTCAGGAAGAGTTCAATACTGTGGCGCTGAACAACGGAGACCTGTACTGTATGCTGCGCACGACCATGGGATTTTCTGCTGATTCCTACAGCCAGGACGGTGGGGAAACCTGGACAATGCCCGTCGCGGCTACCTACACGCCGGGAGGAACCCAGCGCCTGAAAAATCCAAGGGCCTGTCCCCGAGTTTTTAAATGCAGCAACGGAAAATACGTGTTCTGGTTTCATAACCAAGGAAGCAAAGGCTACCAGGGCAGAAATCCTGTGTGGGTCAGCGGAGGAGTCGAAAAGGATGGAAAGCTCTATTGGTCTCAACCAGAGATTCTGCTTTATGACACGGATACTAAAGTAAACGGCATGAGCTATCCGGACTTTATTGAGCAAGATGGCCAATTTTGGTTTACCGAGACGCAAAAAACCACGGCCAGGGTACATCCGGTAGACAAGGCGCTGCTGGAAGGGATGTGGGGGCAGGCGGAAAACCGGAGCTTATACAAGCAAGGCATTATTTTCCACCAAACACCGGAAAACCGGGGTCAATCTTATGCCTTAAAAGGACTTCCAGGGCTCCGGGAATCAGGATTTACCCTCGACTTCTGGGTGAGGTTACCGGATAACCGGCCGGATATGCCCATCCTCCAGGCCCTGGATGAGGAAGGGAAAGGATTTTCCATATCCACCACCGGTAAACAATCGCTCCGACTTACGCTCACTGATGGCAGGACAACCAACAGTTGGGAGTCCGATTCGGCAGCCTTGAGTCTAAACCATTTGCATCATGTCGCATTTGTCGTCGATGGCGCTTCAGACATTATCAGTGTCATCGTCGATGATAAGTTATGCGATGGAGGCCCGTACCGGGATTACGGGTGGGGGCGGATCGATCGTGCACTGGACCGTCTTTCCCCCGACAATGCTCTGTCGTTACAGGTCGGTCCGGCACTCAAGAGCGTAACGATCTATGATCATTACCTGACCACATCACAATGTATTGGCAACTACCGGGCCGGCCTTGCCGGAGCGAAGTAGCGCGAGCGGCAAACAAGGTTTCTGCTGATCCGAGCCAAGCAGCGCTCCTCGGGAAAGCAGGTTGTTCTATCACCTTCTACAATCAATCATATGCTACCGGAAAGAAACATTACCCGAAAACGCTGGCTGCGCATTATGCCGGTAGTCTTTATTACATACAGTTTTGCCTACCTGGACCGGTCTAATTTTGGATTTGCCGCTGCCGGAGGAATGGAAAGGGATTTACACCTCACGGCTGCCATGTTGTCCCTGTTAGGATCACTTTTTTTTCTGGGATATTTTCTTTTCCAAATCCCCGGTGCCCATTATGCGGCTACGAAGAGTACCAAAAAACTGATCTTCTGGTCGTTGATCCTCTGGGGCGCATTGGCTATGGCTACCGGGATGGTGAGCAATGTGACGCTGTTGTTAGGAATCCGGTTTGCGCTCGGAGTTGTGGAAAGCGCGGTCATGCCCGCGCTGCTCATCCTTTTGAGCAGGTGGTTTACCCGCAAAGAACGTTCTAAGGCCAACACCTTTCTGATCCTGGGCAACCCGGCTACCATCCTGTGGATGTCGGTAGTATCGGGGTATCTTATTGATATGAGTGGCTGGCGGGGCATGTTCATCCTGGAAGGTGCGCCTGCCATTTTATGGGCCTACTTGTGGTGGCGGAAGATCGACGATCACCCCCATCAGGCTCGTTGGCTTTCTGCGGAAGAAAAAAACACTCTGGAAGAAACCCTCGCCAGGGAACAGGAACACATCAAGCCGATAAAAAACTATGGTGCGGCTTTCAGGTCGCCCACGGTGATCGGCCTGGGGCTATTGTTTGCCTTTTGGAGCATCGGGACCATGGGCTTTACCATGTGGCTGCCCACGATCCTTCATTCCAGCCCTGATGTCAGCATCATAGAAACAGGCTGGCTTGCCGCTGCGCCTTACTGTCTGGCCATCGTGGCCATGATCACTGTATCTTATCTTTCCGATAAGACCCTCAAACGAAAACATTTCATTTGGCCCTTTTTGATGATCAGCGCTCTGGCCTTTTATGGATCTTACCTCAGCGGGATGGAGCATTTCTGGCTTTCCTATAGTCTGCTGATCATCGCAGGCGGTTTGCTTTGCGCTCCTTTCGGCCCTTTCTTTGCCATGATCACCGAACTGCTTCCGCGTAATGTGGTAGGTGTATCCATCGCCCTGGTCAACAGCATGGGAGCACTGGGTTCCTTTACCGGATCATACGTCGTGGGATACCTCAACGGCGTCACCGGTAAATTCGGCCCATCCTTTCTGTTTATGGCCGGATCCATGTTTATGGCCGCCATAATGATCATCATTATTGTCAAAAAGCCCAAAGTAAAACCAGCAGAACGGGTGGCCGTTTCCCATGAACAGAAGAACTACGTCACGCGATAAGGCGGTTATTGCTTTTGCGCGAACTGAGCAAGCAGTTGGCTGGGTGTCTGATTTTTTACCTTCAAGAACTGCTTGTTAAAATTGGAGATGTTCTCAAATCCGCTCTCATAGGCTACTTCAGAAATATTGTAAGATTGTGTATAGAGCAGCTTACAGGCATAACCGATTCGGATTTCGGTCACATATTGCATGAATGATTTGTTGGTCCTTTTCTTAAAAAAGCGGCAAAAAGAAGTGGCCGTCATATTGACCTCCGCAGCCAGTTGTTCTACGGAAATTTGTTCTTTGAAATGCGTCATCACATACTTGTATATCTTCAGCATGCGTTGGTCCTGACTTTCGTCCAGGGAATCTACGAAACTTTGACTGGCAAGAATTTCCAGGTTTGGAGAAGCGGCAATAACATCCAGAATGGAAAACAACATGTTGATCCGTCCAATCCCTTCCGTTTTTAGAATCGCCTGCATTTTCTCCTTCACCTGTCGTTGGGTTTCGCGGTCGTTGATCTTGATGCCTCGTTTGGACTGAACCAGCAACTGGTAAATTACCTGAGTTTCGGGTAACTGGTAAAAGTCTTTCCCCGGAAAATCCATGGCAAAGTGCACGGCCATGCTTCTGGTGTGAAAATCTGGGGTTTCTTTGTTACTGCTTCGCCATTCATGGGGCAAGTTAG
>Ga0164242_10000472_pt1 | contig 48231 bp, 45 predicted proteins | sample OricomgcompostMG_FD_108783 | JGI IMG/M metagenome (GOLD analysis project Ga0164242, IMG submission 108783) | Miracle-Growth compost microbial communities from Emeryville, California, USA - Original compost - Miracle growth compost (MG) ... | reverse complement strand
GCTGGATGCTCAGCCACGTCGCGGTCGACGTCGAGTTGAGCGCGCGATCGAGCCTGCCGAAGCCGACCGTCTTCGGTGTCGCCGTGCCGTCCTCCGGCGACCTGTACGTGTTCCCGGGCAGAGTGCAGTTCGGTTCGGCCGACACCGCGTTCGGGCTGGCGCCCGCGACCGCGGTGTTCAGCAACCCGGACGTCCCGGCGATGGCCAACCCGACGCCGGTGCTCAGCGGCACGGGCCGCACCACGTTGACGAAGCTGATCAGCGCGGCGATGGCCCGTTGCGCGCGCTCGCGGTCACTGCACCCGCACGGCTGCCCGCAGCACACGTCGCGTCCTACCGCGCACGGCCTGGTCGCCGGCTCGCTCCGCTGGCACGCGCCGCGCGGCTACGGGCAGCTGAACAGCACCGACATCGCGATGGGCAGCGACGGCTCGGCCGTGGTGCACGTGAGCGGTCCGCTGACCTGGCGGCTGACCTACTCGGTGCGGCCGGCCGCCGGGAAGCGGACCGTGTCGCGCAGCCGGACCGTCCACGCCAAGGTGCACGCGACGGTCGACTTCGGCACCACGCCCCCGACGCTGCACCTGTCCTGACTGTTGGCCCCGCAGCAGGGGGACACGCCGCCGCTCCTGCCTGCTACGGGGCCAACACCGATCAGTCAGCGGGCGCGGTCGCGGGCGACCCGGTTCAGCCCGCTGATCACGCCACGCAGTGAGGCCTGCACGATCGACTCGCTGATCCCGACGCCCCACAGCACGCGGTCACCGACCTCGATCTCGAGGTACGCGGCCGCCTCGGCGTCACGTCCCGCCGTGAGCGCGTGCTCGGCGTAGTCCAGCACGCGCACGTTCAGCCCGCCGAGGCCGAGGTCGACGGCCGACAGCGCCGCGCAGAACGCCGCGATCGGGCCGTTGCCCACACCGGCGAGTTCGTGCTCGGTGCCGAACGCGCGCACCACGGTGCTGATCCGCTCGACGCCGTCGTCGCTGGTGGACGCGAACTTGACCAGCTCGAAGTCGCCGGGTGCGAGGTACTCGCGCGAGAAGATCTCGAACATCAGCGGCGCGTCGACCTCGCCGCCCTCGCCGTCGGTGTGCTGCTGGATCACCTGGCTGAACTCGATCTGCAGGCGGCGCGGCAGGTCGAGGTGATGGTCGGTCTTCATGATGTACGCGACTCCGCCCTTGCCGGACTGCGAGTTGACCCGGATGACGGCCTCGTAGGACCGGCCGACGTCCTTCGGGTCGATCGGCAGGTACGGGATCTCCCACGGCATCTCGCCGACCGGCTTGCCCGCGGCCTTCGCGGCGCGCTCCAGGTCGTCGAAGCCCTTCTTGATCGCGTCCTGGTGCGAGCCCGAGAACGACGTGTAGACCAGGTCGCCCGCGTACGGGTGCCGTTCGTGCACGTCGATGCGGTTGCAGTACTCGGCGGTGCGCCGGATCTCGTCGATGTCGCTGAAGTCGATCATCGGGTCGATGCCCTGGCTGTACAGGTTCAGCCCCAGCGTCACCAGGTCGACGTTGCCACTGCGCTCGCCGTTGCCGAACAGGGTGCCCTCGATGCGCTGCGCGCCGGCCAGCACGGCCAGTTCGGCGTCGGCCGTTGCGGTGCCGCGATCGTTGTGGGTGTGGACGGACAGGCAGACGTACTCGCGCCGCGTCAGGTTGCGGCTCATCCACTCGATCTGGTCGGCGTAGATGTTCGGCGTCGACCGCTCGACGGTGCACGGCAGGTTGAGGACGATCTCCCGGTCCGGGCCGGGCTGCCAGACGTCCATGACGCCTTCGCAGATCTCCAGGCTGAAGTCCAGCTCGGTGTCCATGAAGATCTCCGGCGAGTACTCCAGGCCGAAGTCGGTGCCCTGCAGGTGGATGTCGACGTATTTCATGATCGACTGGATGCCGTCGACCGCGACGGCGCGGCACTCGGCCCGTCCGTCCCCCTGGAAGCCGAACACCACGCGTCGGAACGTCGGGGCGGCCGCGTTGTACATGTGGATGGTCGCCTGGCGGGCGCCGACCAGCGACTGGACGGTGCGCTCGATGAGTTCCTCGCGCGCCTGGGTCAGGACGGAGATGCGCACGTCGTCGGGCACCCGGTCGCCCTCGATCAGGCTGCGGACGAAGTCGAAGTCGGTTTGGCTGGCCGCCGGGAAGCCGACCTCGATCTCCTTGTAACCCATCTTGACCAGCAGGTCGAACATGGCGTGCTTACGGGCGGCGTTCATCGGGTCGATCAGCGCCTGGTTGCCGTCACGCAGGTCGGTGGACAGCCAGCGTGGCGCGGCGGTGATCGTCCGGTTCGGCCAGGTGCGGTCCGGCAGGTCGACCGCGGGGAACGGGCGGTAGCGGTGGCAGGGCATGCCGGACGGTTGCTGCGGGAAAGGAATGCTCATGAGGTGCTGCTCCTGATTGACCGTTGGTGGGAATTCCGGTCGGCACAGCACACGGCCCGCGACGAGGGGCCGACCGGTTCCTACCGGGCCTCGTCGCGGCCGCGAAGAAGGAGGAGCTCGGCTGTTGCCGAGGCAAGGGCGCGCGTCATGGTCGTTGCAGCATAGCGCGCGCGGTCCTCGCGCAACGCATAGACTCTCGCGGACCCTTCTCGGGAGGACCCGTGCCGCGCGCTCTCATCACTGGTATCACCGGCCAGGACGGCCTGTACCTGGCCGAACTGCTGCTCGACAAGGGGTACGAGGTCTACGGGCTGATCCGCGGTCAGAACAACCCGAAGGCCGAACTGCTCGCCCGGACCGTCCCGGGCGTCCGCGTGATCGCCGGCGACCTGACCGACCTGTCCAGCCTGATGCGAGCGCTGCAGACGGCACAGCCCGACGAGGTCTACAACCTCGGTGCGATCAGCTTCGTCGCGTACTCCTGGGAGCAGGCCGCGCTGACCACGGACGTCACCGCGAAGGGCGTGCTGAACATGCTCGAGGCGACCCGGCTGTTCGCCGGTGACGCGCTCGACAAGGTGCGCTTCTACCAGGCGTCCAGCTCGGAGATGTTCGGCAAGGTCCAGGAGAGCCCGCAGACCGAGAAGACGTTGCTGTGGCCGCGTTCGCCGTACGGCGTGGCGAAGGTGTTCGGCCACTACATGACGGTGAACTACCGCGAGTCGTACGGGATGCACGCGTCCAGCGGCATCCTGTTCAACCACGAGTCACCGCGCCGCGGGCCGGAGTTCGTGACGCGCAAGGTGTCCCAGGGCGTCGCGGCGATCCACCTCGGCCGGCAGGACAAGCTCGTCATGGGCAACCTCGACGCGCGCCGCGACTGGGGCTTCGCCGGCGACTACGTCGACGCGATGTGGCGCATGCTCCAGCAGCCCGAGGGCGACAACTACGTGGTCGCGACCGGCGAGACCCACTCGATCCGGGACCTGCTGGACGTGGCGTTCGCCGCGGTCGGGATCGAGGACTGGACGCCGTACGTGGAGCAGGATCCGCGCTTCCTGCGACCGGCGGAGGTGGACTTCCTGATCGGCGACGCCCGCAAGGCGCACGAGGTCCTCGGCTGGAAGCCGTCCGTCGGGTTCACCGAACTGGTGCAGATGATGGTGGAAGCCGACCTGCGGAGCCTGACCGACAGCGGACACTGAGCCGATGCGCTCGCTGATCACCGGCGTCACCGGTCAGGACGGGGCGTACCTGAGCGCGCTGCTGCGCGACCAGGGCCACGAGGTCTTCGGGCTCGTCGCCCCCGACGACACCGGTGAGCCTCCCGCCGGAGTCCATGCCCTGCCCGGCGATCTGCGCGACGCCGGCGAGTTGGCGCGCGCCCTCGACGTCGCCGACCCGGACTGGCTGTTCAACCTGGCCGCGATCTCGTCCGTGTCCCGATCGTGGGACGACCCCGAGCTGGTGGCGGAGGTGAACGGCGTCGCTGTAATCCGGCTGCTGAACCTGCTGCGGCAGCGCGTCCAGGACGGGCAGCGGCCGACCCGGTTCGTCCAGGCCAGCAGCGCCGAGATCTTCGGCGACGCCGCGGCGCCGCAGACCGAGGCCACGCCGATCCGGCCGGTCACGCCCTACGGCGCTGCGAAAGCGCTCGCCCACCACGCCGTCGCGGTGTTCCGCACGATGGGCGTGCCGGCCTGCGCCGCGGTCCTGTACAACCACGAGTCGCCGCTTCGTCCGACCGGGTTCGTCACGCGCAAGATCACGTCGGCCGTGGCCCGCATCGCGGCCGGCAGCGGCGAGCAGCTCGAGATCGCCGACCTGGACGTGCGTCGCGACTGGGGGCACGCCGCCGACTACGTCCGCGCCCTGGCCATGATCGCCGCGCACCCGGAGCCGGACGATTTCGTGATCGCCTCGGGCGTCAGCCGCAGCGTCGGAGACTTCGTCGCCGCCGCGTTCGCGCACGTCGGCATCGACGACTGGCGGCCCCTCGTCCGGGTCGACTCCGGGCTGCGCCGGTCCGCGGACGCGCGGGAGCAGCGGGGCGACGCGAGCAAGGCGCACGACCTGCTGGGCTGGCGCCCGGAGATCTCGTTCGAGGCGCTGGTCGCCGAGATGGTGGACGCGGACCTGGCAGAGCTTCCCTTTTCGTTGTCCGACAGGTAGAACGGTACTGATTCCGTCGTCTCGGACAGCTTTGAGGTTGGTAATGGCTCGTAACGTGCAGAACTTCATCGACGGTAAGCCGGTTGACGCGGCCGACGGGCGCCGGGCGGATCTGGTCAATCCGGCCACCGGGGAGGTGTTCGGGTCGGCGCCGGTGTCTGGTGCCGAGGACGTGGACCGGGCGTATCGCGCGGCGGCGACCGCGTTCGAGTCGTGGCGGGACACGACGCCGTCGGAGCGGCAGCGGGCGCTGTTGCGGTTCGCGGACGCGATGGAGCAGCGGGCCGAGGAGGTCATCGCCGCGGAGTGTGAGAACACCGGCAAGCCGATCGAGCTGACCCGCACCGAGGAGATCCCACCGGCGGTGGATCAGATCCGGTTCTTCGCCGGGGCCGCGCGGCTGCTGGAGGGACGCAGTGCCGGTGAGTACATGGCCGGGCACACGTCCTACATCCGCCGCGAGCCGGTCGGTGTGGTCGGGCAGGTCGCGCCGTGGAACTACCCGATGATGATGGCGGTCTGGAAGATCGCGCCGGCGATCGCGGCCGGCAACTGCGTGGTGCTCAAGCCGAGCGACACGACGCCGGTCTCGAGCGTGCTGATGGCCGAGATCGCCGCGGAGTTCCTGCCGCCGGGCGTGTTCAACGTGGTCTGCGGTGACCGCGACACCGGCCGTGAGGTCGTCTCGCACAGGACGCCGGCGATGGTGTCGATCACCGGCTCGACCCGCGCCGGCTACGAGGTCGCCGCGGCGGCCGCCAAGGACCTCAAGCGCACCCACCTCGAGCTCGGCGGCAAGGCCCCGGTGATCGTCTTCGACGACGCGGACATCGAGTTCGCCGCGGAGAACATCGCGATCGCCGGCTATTTCAACGCCGGCCAGGACTGCACCGCCGCCACCCGCGTGCTCGCCGGACCCAAGATCGCCGACGATTTCGCCGCTGCCCTGGCGGAGCAGGCGAAGAGCACCAAGACCGGCATGCCCGACGACGCCGACGTGCTGTACGGGCCGCTGAACAACGCCAACCAGCTCGAGCGCGTCGGCGGGTTCTTCGACCGGCTGCCCGACCACGCGCAGCTGCTCGCCGGCGGCGCCCGCCAGGGCCAGACCGGCTACTTCTGGCAGCCCACCGTCCTGGCCGGCATGCGCCAGGACGACGACGCCGTCCAGAACGAGATCTTCGGCCCCGTCATCACCGTCCAAACCTTCACCGACGAGGACGAAGCGGTCCGCTGGGCCAACGACATCGAGTACGGCCTGGCCTCATCGGTCTGGACGAAGGACCATGGGCGCGCCATGCGCGTCTCGCGCCGGCTGGACTTCGGCTGCGTCTGGGTCAACGCCCACATCCCCATCGTCGCCGAGATGCCCCACGGCGGGTTCAAGCACTCAGGCTACGGCAAGGACCTGTCCGTCTACGGCCTGGAGGACTACACCCGCATCAAGCACGTCATGCACAACATCGGCTTCTGAGCGCTTGCGCGAAGAACGGACAGCACAGCTAGGTCGTTGCGCGAAGAGACAAAGAGCAGCGTTGAAATCTTGGCCCGTCGCGCATCACCGGCCGCGTCCGCCCAGCCATAGCCTTGACGCATGAGCCACACCATCGCGGCCGAACTGGTCGCCAACGTCGGCATCGTTTCGGTCAAGCCCGGCGACGTCGTCGGTCCGTCCGACACTCTGGTGATCCTGGAGTCGATGAAGATGGAAATTCCGGTGCTGGCCGAGGTGGCCGGCACGGTCACCGAGGTCGCCGTGAACCCGGGCGACACGATTCGCGAGGGCGACGTCATCGCGATCATCGAGGAGAGCAAGTAAGTGAGCATCCAGCAGAAGCGCGTGCTGGCGACGGCGATCCCCGGGCCGCGCTCGGTCGAGCTGCACGCCCGCAAGACCGCCGCGGTCGCGTCCGGTGTCGGCACCACGCTGCCGGTGTACGTGCGCGAGGCCGGTGGCGGGATCGTCGTGGACGTCGACGGTAACCAGTTGATCGACTTCGGGTCCGGCATCGCGGTGACCTCGGTCGGCAACTCCGCGCCGCGCGTCGTCGAGGCGGTGCAGCGGCAGGTTGCCGACTTCACGCACACCTGCTTCATGGTCACGCCGTACGAGCAGTACGTCGCGGTCGCCGAGAAGCTGAACGAGCTGACCCCGGGTACGCACGAGAAGCGTTCGGCGCTGTTCAACTCCGGTGCCGAGGCGGTCGAGAACGCGGTCAAGATCGCGCGGCACGCGACCGGTCGGCAGGCGGTCGTCGCGTTCGATCACGCGTATCACGGCCGGACGAACCTGACGATGGCGCTGACCGCGAAGAACATGCCGTACAAGCAGGGCTTCGGTCCGTTCGCGTCGGAGATCTACCGGGTGCCGATGGCGTACCCGTACCGCTGGCCGACGGGTCCGGAGAACTGCGCCGACGAGGCGTTCACCGAGTTCGTGGAGCTGGTGCACGCGCAGGTCGGTGAGAGCAACACGGCGGCGGTGATTCTCGAGCCGATCCAGGGCGAGGGCGGCTTCATCGTCCCCGCCCCGGGCTTCCTCGCGCGCGTCGCGGAGTGGTGTCGCGAGCACGGGATCGTGTTCGTCGCCGACGAGATCCAGTCCGGCTTCTGCCGTACCGGCGACTGGTTCGCGTGCGAGCACGAGGGCGTCGTCCCGGACCTGATCACGACCGCGAAGGGCATCGCCGGTGGTCTGCCGCTGGCCGCGGTCACCGGACGGGCCGAGCTGATGGACGCGGTCCACGGCGGCGGGCTCGGCGGCACCTACGGTGGCAACCCGGTCGCGTGCGCGGCGGCGCTGGCGGCGATCGAGACGATGGCGGCCGACGACCTGTGCGGTGCCGCGCGGCGGATCGAGTCGGTGATGCGTCCGCGCCTGGAGCAGCTGGCCGGCAAGTTCGACGTGATCGGCGACGTCCGTGGCCGCGGCGCGATGCTGGCGATCGAGCTGGTCGACGGCGGCGGCAGCAAGGACCCGAACCCGGCGCTGACGGCGAAGGTCTCGATGGCCTGCCACGAGCAGGGACTGATCACGCTCACCTGCGGCACGTTCGGCAACGTGATCCGATTCCTGCCGCCGCTGGTCATCGGGGACGACCTGCTCAACGAGGGCCTGGACATCCTCGAAGGCGCGCTCGCCGCGTCCGTCTGATCTCGCACACCCGCACTCGCGGGAAAAGGGTGTGTTCGCTGCCGGTATCCTGAAGGCTCCGCCAGCCGTGAGCTTTGGGAGTTCGTCGTGGGTCTCGTCGTGCAGAAGTACGGCGGCTCATCCGTCGCCGACGCCGAGCGCATCAAGCGGGTGGCCGAGCGCATCGTCGCGACGTCGCGCGAGGGCAACGAGGTCGTTGTCGTCGTCTCCGCGATGGGTGACACCACCGACGAGCTGATCGATCTCGCCCAGCAGATCGTGCCGGCTCCCGCGGGCCGCGAGTACGACATGCTGCTGACCGCGGGCGAGCGGATCTCGATGGCGCTGCTCGCGATGGCGATCAACTCCCTGGGCGGGAAGGCCGAGTCGTTCACCGGTTCGCAGGCGGGCGTGCTCACCACGTCCGTCCACGGCAAGGCGCGCATCGTCAACATCACGCCGGGCCGGGTGCGCAGCTCGCTCGATGCCGGCAACGTCGCGATCGTCGCCGGCTTCCAGGGTGTCAGCCCGGACACCAAGGACATCACCACGCTCGGCCGCGGCGGCTCGGACACCACCGCGGTCGCGCTCGCCGCCGCGATGGACGCGGACGTCTGCGAGATCTACACCGACGTGGACGGCGTGTTCAGCGCTGACCCGCGCATCGTGCCCAACGCCCGGCGGCTGGACACCGTCACCTACGAGGAGATGCTCGAACTGGCCGCGTGCGGGGCGAAGATCCTGCACCTGCGCAGCGTCGAGTACGGCCGCCGCTACGGCGTGCCGATCCACGTCCGCTCCTCGTTCTCGAACAAGCCCGGCACCGTCGTCGCCGGTCACATGGAGGATCTTGCAGTGGAAGACGCGATCATCAGCGGAGTTGCGCACGACCGCAGCGAGGTCAAGGTGACGGTGGTGGGCGTGCCGGACAAGCCCGGCGAGGCCGCCGCGATCTTCACCGAGCTGGCCACCGCGGAGATCAACCTGGACATGATCGTCCAGAACATCTCGACGGGTGGGACGGGTCGCACCGACGTGTCGTTCACCCTGCCCGCCACCGACGGGCCCACGGCCGTGGCCGCGCTGCGCAAGGTGCAGGATCGAGTGGGCTTCGAGAACGTCCTGTACGACGACCACATCGGCAAGCTGTCGCTCGTCGGCGCCGGCATGCGCTCGCACCCGGGCGTCTCGGCGAAGTTCTTCGCTGCGCTGGCCGAGGCCGGCATCAACGTCGAGATGATCTCCACCTCGGAGATCCGCATCTCGGTCGTGTGCCGGGACACCGACCTGGACGAGGCGGTGCGCGTGGTCCACGACGCGTTCGATCTCGGCTCCGACCAGGAAGAGGCCGTGGTCTACGGAGGTACCGGACGATGAAGGTAGGAATCGTCGGGGCGACGGGGCAGGTCGGCGGCGTGATGCGCCGCATCCTCGCCGAGCGCTCGTTCCCGGTGGACGAGATCCGGTTCTTCGCGTCGGCCCGCTCGGCCGGTTCGACGCTGCAGTGGGAGGGCATCGACGTCCGCGTCGAGGACGCCGCGGTGGCCGACCCGTCAGGGCTGGACGTGGCGCTGTTCTCGGCCGGTGGCGGGACGTCCCGCGAGTTGGCGCCGAAGTTCGCCGCTGCGGGCGTGACCGTGATCGACAACTCGTCGGCCTGGCGCATGGACCCGGACGTCCCGCTGGTCGTCGCGGAGGTCAATGGTGCCGAAATCGCCAACGCGCGTAAGGGAATCATCGCCAACCCGAACTGCACCACGATGGCCGCGATGCCGGTGCTCAAGCCGTTGCACGACGAGGCCGGCCTGACCCGGCTGGTCGTGTCGACGTACCAGGCGGTGTCCGGTGCGGGCCTGGCCGGTGTCGACGAGCTGGACAAGCAGGTGCACGCCGGTGTGGATCGTGCCAGCGAGTTCACGCACGACGGCTCGGCGGTGTCGCTGGGCGAGCCGGCGAAGTTCGCCCGCCCGATCGCGTTCAACGTGCTGCCGCTGGCCGGTTCGGTCGTCGACGACGGTTCGCTGGAGACCGACGAGGAGCAGAAGCTGCGCAACGAGTCGCGCAAGATCCTCGGCATCCCCGAGCTGCGCGTCGCCGGCACGTGCGTGCGCGTACCGGTCTTCACCGGCCATTCGCTGTCGATTAACGCGGAGTTCGCGCGCCCGATCTCCGTCGAGCGCGCCACCGCGTTGCTGGCCGGGACGCCGGGCGTCGAGCTGGCCGAGATCCCGACGCCGCTCGCCGCTGCCGGCAAGGATCCGTCCTACGTCGGGCGCATCCGGCAGGACCAGAGCGTCGACGGCGGACGCGGGCTGGTGCTGTTCGTGAGCAACGACAACCTGCGCAAGGGCGCTGCACTGAACGCCGTGCAGATCGCCGAACTGCTGGCCCAGCGGTCCTGACGAGAGGCCGGTACCGCGGAACGGTTCGGCTGGACAGCGTCGCTCGCTATGGAATGATTGCCGCTGCCCAGCCTGGCTGACCGTCTGGCGACGCCAGCTGCTCAGCCCGGAGGTGGCCAGGACATGATCGAGTTGCTGCGCGCCGCGGCCGCGAAGGATCCGGACCAGGTCGCCGTCGTGTCCGCGACCGGTCAGCTCAGCTACGCGCAGCTGGTCGCGCGGGCCGAGCAGACCGCCGCCGCCCTGCAGACGCGCGGCGTGACCCGGTTCGCCGCCCTCGACAGCGATCCGGCCGTTATCTGGACGCTGCTCGCGGCCGGCTCGCTCATCGGCGCAGAGTCGTGCATCTACCCGCCGGCCGCACCGGACGGCGACATCGCGACGTTCCGCGAGCGCTTCGGGCACGCGCTGCTGATCAGCTCCCGCGAGCTGCCCGGCCAGGCCGACCTGGTCGGTCCGGACGAGCTGCTCGCGGCCGAGCCGCTGGCCGCGGAGCCACCCTCCGGGCCGCGACCGTTGCTGATCCTGACCAGCGGCACCACGGGTCCGTCCAAGGCGGCGGTTCACGACTGGGCCCGCGTGCTGCGGATGGCCGACGGGGTACAGGCCACGCCGGAGCATCGATGGTTGCTCGCCTACGGGCTCAACCAGTTCGGCGGCCTGCAGATCCTGATCCACGTGGCTGCCGCGATGGCCACCCTCGTCGCGGGCCAGTCGTTCCGGCCGCGCGACGGGCTGGCAGCGATGCGCCGCTGGGACGTCACGCACGCGAGCGGCACACCCACGTTCTGGCGCTTCCTGCTCGCCGAGCTGCGCGGTGACGGCGGCCCGACGCCGACGCTGCGGCAGGTGTCGCTCAGCGGCGAGGCGGTCCCGGCGTCGCTGCTCGAGCAGCTGAAGCAGGCGTTCCCGCAGGCGCGGTTGTCGCAGATCTACGGCGCGACGGAGATGGGCCAGACGATCACGGTGCGGGACGGCCGGGCCGGGTTGCCGTTGAGCTTCCTGGAGGACGGCGAGGTCACTTTCAAGGTCGTCGACGGCGAGCTGTGGGTGCGCACGCGGTCGGCGATGCTCGGCTACTTCGGCGAGCGGTCCGAGACGTCCGACGCGGCCGACACGTGGCGACCGACCGGTGACCTCGTCGAGATCGTGGACGACCGCATCCAGTTCCGCGGCCGGAAGACGGACGTGATCAACGTCGGTGGCGTCAAGATCCACCCGCTGCCGATCGAGGAGCTCGTCTGCCGGGTGGACGGCGTCGCGCTAGCCCGGGTGTTCGGCCGGCCGAACGCGATGGTCGGCCACATCGTCGCGCTCGAGGTGGTTCCGCAGCCCGGCGCGGACGAGGACGAGCTGCGCGCCGCGATCCGCACCGCGTGCGCCGACCTGCCGCCGGCAGCGCGCCCGCGCAGCATCAAGATCGTCCCGAGCCTGGAGACGCCGGGCAACAAGGTGATCAGAGGAGTCGAGCAGTGACGCAGCCCGCGGCCCGCGTGGTCGTCATCACCGGGGGAAGCCGCGGCCTGGGCGCCGGAATCGTCCAGTCGTTCCTCGACTCCGGAGACCGCGTCGCGACGTGCGCGCGCTCGCGCACCACGCAGATCGACAAGTGGCTCGACGACCCGGCGACCGCAGATCGGTTCCTCTTCCACGAGGTCGACCTGAGCGACCGGCCGGCCACGGCCGCGTTCGTCAAGGACGTCGTCGAGCGCTGGGGCGGCGTGGACGTGCTGGTCAACAACGCCGGCGTGGCGCGGGACGGCGTGCTGGCAACCGCGTCCGACGACGACGTCGACGTCGTCGTGGACCTGAACCTGAAGGGCACGCTCTACATCACGAAGCTGGTCTGCCGACGCATGCTCGCGCGCGGGCACGGGCACATCGTGAACATTTCGTCGATCGTCGGCATCTCCGGTTACCGGGGACTGGCTGTGTACAGCGCGACGAAGGCGGCGCTGGACGGAATGACGCGTGCGCTGTCGCGTGAACTCGGTTCGCGCGGCATCACCGTCAACTCGGTGGCGCCGGGCTACCTGCGCACCGAGATGTCGCACGGGTTGGACGACGCGCAGCTGGGCCAGATCGTGCGCCGCACCCCGGCCGGCCGGCTGGGCGAGCCCGCCGACATCGCGCGGGTCGTGCAGTTCCTGGCCGCGCCCGAGAACGACTACCTGACCGGGCAGGTCATCGTCGTCGACGGCGGGCTCACGGCCTGACGCGTCCTGCCGCGGCGCAAGCGCGGCGGCCGGCGGTCTCAGGCTGCGGAGAGCGCCTTGTAGAACTCGAAGATCTCGCCAACCGTCTCGGGCAGGCTGTCACCGGCGGCGAAGGGGTCGGTGCCGAACTCGTCCTCGAGCAGCGCGGACAGCTCGGCGGCCTCCAGCGAGTCCAGCTCGAGGCCTTCGCTGTAGAGACCCAGGTCGTCGGTCAGCTCCTCCGGTGCCTTGCCCACGCGATCGAGGAACTCGACGATGATCTCCCGCACTCTGCTCAGATCCGCGCTCACAACGCTGCCTTCCGCTCCTGGGCCGGTTCCGGCGCGACGAGGTCTGCACCGTGCTGAATATGACGCTGACCGAGTATGACCGAGTCGCCACGTGAGTGCATCCCGACGGTCAGTCGATCTCGTTCCACTCGAACGGCTCCATGTCGCGCAGGACGCGGCGCCGCCGGTTGCGCGGCAGGTGGTCGATGAACAGCGTCCCCTGCAAATGGTCTGTCTCGTGCTGGAGGCAGCGCGCGAAGAATCCTGTGCCGCTCACCTCGATGGGCGCGCCGGTCTTGTCGACGCCGCGGACCGTGGCGGACGAGGCCCGCGCGAGCTCGTGGTACGGGCCGGGCACCGACAGGCAACCCTCCTCGCTGACCTCCGGCTCGCCCGAGGTCGTGATCGACGGGTTCACGACGTGGCCGACCTGGTGCACTCCGTCCGCGTCCGGGCAGTCGTAGACGAATACCGCGAGGTCGACGCCGATCTGCGGCGCGGCGAGGCCGACCCCCTCGGCCACCGCCAGCGACGCGAACATGTCGTCGACCAGCTGGGCCAGTTCGTCGTCGAACGCCGTGACCTGGCGGCACGGCGCGTGCAGGACGGGATCGCCTGCGACCCTGATTTTGCGTGGATTCCCGGTCACAGCCCGCGAGCCTATCGACCTCGCGAAATTGGCCGGACAGGAGCGCAACCTGTTCTAGCCTGCCTCGTTAGCCATGTCATGCGGGTGCACGTTCACGACTACAGCGGCCACCCGTTCCAGGTTCAGCTCTCGCGGCAGCTCGCGGCCCAGGGTCACGAGGTGGTGCACGGGTACTGCACGCAGTACGTGACCGGGCGGGGCTTGCTGGAACGGGCTCCCGGGGATCCGCGGACCCTCGAGTTCGCGCCGCTGTCCGCCGGGGTGCCGCTGGTGAAGTACGCGCCGGTCGCCCGGACCCGCTTCGAGCTCAGCTATGCAGCCGCCTGGCAGCGCCAGCTGGACGCGGACCAGTTCGACGTCGTCGTCGCCTGCAACGTCCCGCTGTTCGCGCTGGCGAGGATGCGGCAGTACTTCGCGGCCAGAGACCAGCGGTGGGTGCTGTGGCACCAGGACATCTACAGCCTCGCCCTCGCCGCGGAGGCACGCAGCCGGCTCCCGCGCCCCGCGGCGGCCGCCGTATCGACGGCGGTCCAGCGGTTGGAGGCCGCTCAGGTCCGTTCCGCCGATGCGGTCGTGGCGATCGGTGATGGCTTCGTCCGCCAGTACGGCGAGTGGGGTCAGCGGTCCGACCACGTGCAGGTGATCCCGAACTGGGCGCCGCTGGACCACATCCGGCCGGGCCGGCGCGACAACGAGTGGGCCGCCAGGCACCAGTTGCCGTCCGAGCCGGTGCGGCTGCTCTACGCGGGCACCCTCGGGCGCAAGCACAACCCGCTGCTGCTGCTGGACGTGCTGGACGCGGTCCGCGCACGCGGCGTCGAGGCCGTCCTCACCGTGGTCAGCGAGGGCATCGGGGCCGACGACCTGGCGGCAGCGGCCGGTGACCGCCCGGACGTGCGCATCCTGGGCTACCAGTCCGCCGAAGACCTGCCGGACATGCTGGCGAGCGCGGACGCGGTCATCGCGTTGCTGGAACCGCACGCGGCGGCGTTCTGCGTCCCGAGCAAGGTGCTGAGCTACCTGTCCGCGGGCCGTCCGATCGTGGCGTTGGTGCCCGAAGGCAATCCCGCCGCCGACGATGTCGCGGTGGCCGGTGGGTTCGTCGGCGCGCCGACCCGCGAGGGTGCCCGGGCCGCCGGTGAATGGGTGGCCAACCTGGGCCGTGACCCGGAGGGGCTCGCGGTGCTCGGCAAGCGTGCTCGTGCCCTGGCCGAGGAGCGGTTCGACATCGAGCGGATCGGCGCGCAGTTCGAGGGCCTGCTGCACCGGGTCGTGACCGGTCGCGATGCTCCGGTCGCGGTACGGCGCCGTCACGTGAGCCTGGAGCGTGCCGGGTCGCGGGAGCACGCGGTTTCCGCGGGTTCACGCCTCCCCGGCGCGCGGTGACGCCGTCGTCGACCGCCCCGCGCACTCGGAGCGATGGGGGGTGGCCGTGTCGCGGCGATCACGTCCGCTGACCGTCTCGGAGCGGTACTACGCGTTCCTGGACAGCGTCACGCCGATGAGCATCGTCGTCGTGGCCGACTTCGACAGGTGCCTTCCGGTCGAACACGTGGCACGGTGCTGGGAGCAGTTCATCGAGACGCGGTGTCTGCCGAGGCTGCGCGTCGGTGGCGACCTGACCCTGTACGACGCGCCGGCGGACAACGACTTCCAGGCACGCGAGGGCGCGGCGACCGGCTGGGACGCCGCGATCGGGGCCGACCTGCGCGAGCCGTTCGGACTGGACCGCGCGATGCGGTGCCGGTACCTGCCGAGCCCCGCTGAGGACCAGGCCCGCCTGTGCCTCGTCGTGCACCACGCCGTGACCGACGGGCGGGGCGCGATGGCCGAGATGCAGGCGCTGCTCAGGCTGCTGGACGGTCAGTCCGTACCGGCGCAGCCCGACCTGCCGAGTCCGCCGCTGCTGCGCGAGCTGCCGTGGCAGACGGACCGGCAGGAGTTCATCGCACTGCTGCGGAAGATCCGGGAGCTCAACGACGACGCCGGGCAGCCGCAGCCGCAAGAGTGGAAGCAGCCGAGCGTGTTCGACCGGGTGCCGCGGTTCCAGACGTTGGTCCTCGAACCGGACGTGACGCAGGCGCTGCTGGCACGCGTCAAGCGCGAGGGCGCGAGCGTCTACTCGGCGACCGCGGCAGCGTGGCTGTGCAGTGTCGCGGAAACCGTTCTCGGCGAGGGCGAGTCGACGCTGCAGCTGGCGACGTCCGTCGATCTGGCCGCGACGCCCGCCGACCCGGCGGCCGCACGCTCGGCAGTCGTCGGGATCATCGCGCGGCGTTACCGTGTGGATCCGGCTGACCCATGGCCGTTGGCCCGCCGGATCCGCGCCGCGATGACCGAGGCGGTGGATGCCGGCGAGGGCGAGTTGTTCTTCGAGCTGGCCCGGGTGCAGGCGTACGCCGACGTCGAGGCGGGTGCGCGCACGACGGCGCGGGCGCTGGCCAGCGCTCCACCTGCCGTGAGCGTCACGAACATGGGCTACGTCGACGCGGACGGCGACCCGTCCTGGGTGCGGACGCTGTACGCCAACCTGCCGACCGCGCCGAACCAGCTGGTGTCCGCACCGGGGCTCACCTATCGCGACCGGATCGTGCACAGCATCTCGACCGCCGACCTGCAGCTCGCGCCACACCTGGCCGAGGCGCTGGTCGACTCGTACCGCGCCCGAATCCGGGACCTGGCGAACGTCTGATCGGCGGAAGGTCGACTGCCATGACGCGAATCCGTCTGCTCCGCAAGCCGTACGCGGTCATCGCGGTCGGCGCGGCACTGCTCTGTTACGTATTGGTGATGGTGCTGTGGGTCGGTGGGTCGCCCGCCGGGCCGCCCGACTCCTTCAACGCGAACGGCGCGCCGCCGACGAACCTGTCGACGCCTCCACCGGCATCGCCGGCGAAAGCGTCCGCCCCGCCGCCGTCCCGCACGCCCGCCCGACCGGGGCTGACGGGCCTGCTGCCGAAGCAGTTGGGGCAGGCCTTCCCCGCGTCGTCCACCGACGCCGACCACAGCGGCCTGCCGATCCGGTCCGTCCGGATCGAGGTCACCTCGGACGCGGTGATCGCCGGCATCGGCTACCTCATCGCGAACGGCAAGCCGCCGAGCTACGACGGGTACTGGTTCAAGTCGCCGTTCATCGTCAACACGGTGGCGCGCAGCGGCGGGCTGACCTCGTTCGTCGCGGCGCAAGCCGGGCCGACCGCGTCCAGGATCACCTGCACGCTCATCGTGGACGGCAAGCTGGCGATGCGCCGGACGGCACATGGGCCCCACAAGGTCGTGACGTGTCTGGGCTGATCACGGCCCGGCACGGTGCGCGGACGCGGCTGCTACTTGCGCCGCGCGTAAATCACGAGCGTCATCTGCATCGCCTTCGGCAGCCGCGGTTCGACGACCATGATCGACTTCGCCAGCTTCGGCCAGCGCAGGAAGTACTGCTCCTGTCCGGCGCGGTGCAGCGCCTTCCACTCGAAGTCGCGGTCCAGCAGGCGGTGCAGCGACCGCTCGGAGTTCATCAGGTAGCGCGTCGGGAAGACGTCCTTCTCGAGCCGGTTCGGCTGCAGCACGGACAGCCACCGGCTGTGCTTCTCGTTCGGCACCGTCCGCGCGACCATCGACAGCGGGGAGTGCCGGCTGATGGTGCGGGCCACGAATGCACCGCCGGGCCGCAGCGTGCGGGTCAGCTCGCGCACGAATGCTTCCGGATCGTCGACGTGCTCGAGGACGAAATCGCTGACGGCCAGGTCGACGCTCGCGTCCTCGACCGGCCACCGGCCGGAGTCGTCGATGAGGCGGAACTCGTCCAGCAGCGGGTTCTCGGCGCCGACCGGGTCGACGTCGATGCCGATCACCCGGCGACCGGTACCGCGCAGGTCGTGGAAGATCCGGTCGTTGGCCTCGTCGGCCATGCTGCCGCGCCCGCAGCCGACGTCCAGGACGACGCTCGCCCGCGCGGCCAGGGCCTGCGCGACACCCAGGAACGGCACGACGCTGTCCCAGCCGGATTTCTTGAAGTCGAAGACTTCGTCCCATCCGAGCACCTGGGCCATCGATTCCCCCATCGGTTCGTGAGGCGCTGTGGCCGCGTGTCGGCCGATGGCGTGGACGATACCGATCCGGCGGCTGGTTGTATTGCCGAATGAAGCTGGTGGTGGACGCCGTTGGCGTGCGGCCCGGCAGCGCCGCGATCGTTCTCGAGGGCCTGCTCCGTGGCTGGGTGCAGGTCGCGCCGGAGGACGAGATCGTGGCGCTGACCGATGGCCCGCCCGCGTTCGACGTCCCCGCCGGCGTGACCGTGCAGCGGCTCGTGGACGACCGCGCGGGCCTGCGCGCGCGGCTGGCGGCGCAGACGACCGGAGTGCGGCAGGCCTGCCGCCGGCTCGGTGCCGACGCGTTGCTGTCGGCCGTGACCGCCGGGGCGTTCCTCGGCGCGAACTGCCCGCGCGGCGCGATCGTGTACGACGTGCGGCACGAATTGCGGCCGGCTCAGTTCTCCCGCGGTCGTCGGCTGGTCCGCAGGATCTCGTACGGCTGGACGTTCCGCCGCGCGGACGCGCTGTTCTGCATCTCCGAGCGCACCCGGCAGGACGTCCTGTCCACGCGGCCGGGCCTGGTTGGCAAGACGCACGCCACGCTGCTGGGCGCCGATCACGCGGCCGCCTGGCACGCCCCACCGGATGCGGCAGGTGACCGCTACGTGCTGGCGTTCGGACACTTCCCGAACAAGAACCTCGGTCGCGTGCTGCGGGCGTGGCAGGCGTGCGCGCCGCACGGGGACGTCCGGCTGCGCGTGTGCGGTCTGCCGCCGGACGCCCGGGCCGAAGCGGAGCGGACCGTGGCGGAGCTGGGACTCGGGAACTCGGTCGAGCTGCTCGGCTGGCTCGACGACGAGCAGTTCCGCTCGGTGTTCGCCGGGGCGGCCGCGGTGCTGTTCCCGTCCGACTTCGAAGGATTCGGCCTGCCGGTGGTGGAGGCGATGCTGCTCGGCATCCCCGTCGTCGTCTCGACGGATCCGGCCCTGCTGGAGGTGAGCGGTGGTCACGCGGTCGTCGCCGCCGACAGTCGGCCGGAGACGTTGGCCGCGGCGATCGACACCGCGCTGCGGCGTTCGCCGGAGGCCATCGAGGCGGCAAGGGCACACGCGCGGACGTTCACGTGGGCACGGATGGCCACGCAGGTGCGCGACGTTCTCACCCGCCCGGCCGGGAAACGGCTCACGTCAGCGAGACGGTGACGTCCCGATCACATACGGTGACCTCGAAACAGGACAGGCACCGAGCATTCGTAGACGCCGAAGCCGCGCCCGCGGCATTCGAGGACAGGATCGCCGTGAAGCAGAATTTCCGCACCCGCCTCAAGTCGACCGTGGCGCGCGTCGGGGTCGACAACACCCGACTCGACGTCCTGTTCAACCTGGCGAAGGTGGAGACGTGGCGTCGCGAGCACGTGCCGGCCGACTGCCCGGTCTTCGACCTGCGGACCGACATGTACGACTACCTACAGGCCAAGCACATCGGCACCGACCCGATCGACTATCTCGAGTTCGGCGTCTACGAGGGCGGCTCGATCGCACGTTGGGCCGAGCTCAACACCCACGAGGATTCCCGGTTCGTCGGCTTCGACACGTTCGAAGGCCTGCCCGAGCAGTGGCAGCGGATCAACGACAAGATGCAGCGCTCGACGTTCGACACCGGCGGGGCCGTGCCGCAGATCGCCGACGACCGCGTCGAGTTCGTCAAGGGCCTGTTCCAGGACACCCTCGGCGCGTTCCTCGCGTCCTTCCAGCCGCGGTCGCGCCTGGTGATGCACTGCGACGCGGACCTCTACTCGTCCACGCTGTACGCGTTGACCAAGTGCGACGACCTGCTCGTCCCCGGCTCGATCGTGATCTTCGACGAGTTCTCCTCGGTGCTCAACGAGTTCTCGGCGCTCGTGGACTACTGCAGCGCGTACCGGCGCTCGTACGAGGTGATCGGCGCGACGTCCGAGTACTTCGCGCAGATCGCGATCCGAATGAACTGACGGGCAAGCGCAGATGCCAGAGCCGGATGTCGTAGTCGTCGGCGCGGGGCTGTTCGGCCTGACTACGGCCGAGCGCTGCGCGGCGCAGCTCGGCCTGCGCGTGTTGCTCGTCGACAGGCGCGAGCACATCGGCGGGAACGCGTACAGCGAGTGCGAGCCGACGACCGGCATCGAGGTGCACAAGTACGGCGCGCACCTGTTCCACACCTCGAATCGGCGGGTGTGGGAGTACGTCAACCGGTTCACCAGGTTCACCGGCTATCAGCACCGGGTCTTCGGCCGCTACCGCGGGCAGGTGTACCCGCTGCCGCTCAACCTGGGCTTGATCAACGCGTTCTTCGGCAAGGCCTACACGCCGGAACAGGCGCGGGCGCTCATCGCCGAACAGGCCCGCGAGTACGACAGCGCGACCGCGTCGAACCTGGAGGAGAAGGCGATCAGCCTGATCGGCCGTCCCCTGTACGAGGCGTTCGTGAAGGGCTACACCGCCAAGCAGTGGCAGACGGATCCGACCGAGCTGAGCCCGGACATCATCACCCGCCTGCCCGTGCGCTACACCTTCGACAACCGGTACTTCAGCGACACGTACGAAGGCCTGCCGACCGACGGCTACACCGCCTGGCTACAACGGATGATCGACCACCCGAACATCGAGGTGCGGCTGGGTACCAACTTCCTCGACCCGTCTGACGGGCTGTTCGAGAAGTACCGCGGCATGGTGCCGATCGTCTACACCGGCCCGATCGACGAGTACTTCGCTCACAGTGAGGGACGGCTGTCGTGGCGGACCGTCGACTTCGAGTCCGAGGTGCTGGACGTCGACGACTACCAAGGCACGGCGGTTATCAACTGCAACGACCTGGACGTGCCCGCCACCCGGGAGCTGGAGTTCAAGCACTTCCATCCGGAGCGGTCCTACCCGGCCGGCCGGACGGTCGTCGTGCGCGAGTACTCGCGCTTCGCCAAGGAGGGCGACGAGCCGTACTACCCGATCGGCACGGCCGAGGATCGCGCCATGCTGCTGCGCTATCGCGAGCTCGCCGCCGCGGAACCGGGTGTCCTGTTCGGCGGACGGCTGGGCACCTACCAGTACCTGGACATGCACATGGCGATCGCATCAGCGCTGACGCTGGTCGACAACAAGCTCGCGCCCCACTTCGGTGGCGGCGCCCGGCTGGACGGCGGGACCGTCGCGAGCTGACGGAGCCCTATCGGCCGGTCACACCGACCAGGTCGCGAACGAGTTTCCGGTCAGCGCCCGCAGCTCGTCCACCTCACCCTGCAGCGACTCGCGCAGCGCGGCGACCGCCCGCGGTGACAGCTCCGGCGCCGGAACGCCGGTGCGCAGATGCTGGTGCGCGAGCCGGCTGGCCAGGCTGCGGTGCCGTTCGGGCAGCCGGTGCAGCGCGCGGACGAGCGGGCCGCGCCGCAGCGCCATGACCCAACCGGGGAAGGTGCGCTTGTCGTCGCGGGTGTTCAGCCGGCGGAAGTCGGCGGCGTCCAGATCCGGACGCTCGAGGTCGAGGAAGTCGAACACGCTGCCGACGACGGCAACCGGGTCGGCAGCGAGGTCGGCCAGGTCGATCACCGTGATGCGGTCGCGGTCGAACCGGCGCAGGAACTCGCGCAGCTGGCTGGCGTACCGGCTGGACGCCACAAGCCAGTTGCCGGGGTCGTCGGCGTCCGCCACCTCGACCTCGAGCGGCCTGCTCACCGCGCGCCACTGCAACTGCTCGGCGTACTCGGCGAGAATTCGTTCCACCGGATCGCGCACCAGATAGATCAGCCGGGCGTCCGGAACCAGATCGGCCATGCGGTCGACCACTCCCGGAAAGCACGGCCACTTCGAGTAGAACGGCGTCGACTCGACGCGGTAGCGCGTTCCGGTCGCGAAGTTGTCCTGGTACTGCCCGATCCAGGTGCGGCAGTCGGGGTCCTGGAAGAAGCGCAGCTCCTTGTCCCGCGACGCCGCGACCTCCGGGTGCAGGGCGAGATAGCTGTGCATGCTCGTGGTGCCGGCCTTCATCGCGCCGACGATCACCACGTTCGGCATGCGATCCGGGTCCGGCGTGGTCGGTTCGGGGTCCCGCCGCGGTCGGCGATCTCGCGGATGAATGCGCGCCGAGCACAACGGGCAAACGTCCCACGGCTCGCCGCGAGAGCGCAACGCCCAGCCCGTGCGGCGCAGATCGTCCGGAGTGTTGATCGTCAGAACGGGCGGGAAGCACAGGTCGCACTGGATCGACACCAGCCCCCGCGGGAGCTCGGCAAGAACCGTCATCGAGGCCGCATCTGCGTAGGCGAGGCCATCCACGGGTGCAGCTTGGCCAGGTCCTTGCGGATCGTGGCGGCGAAGATGTTGCCCTGCCGGCCCGCCACCTTGTTCAGCAACCGCTGGCCGGCGAGGAAGGTCCGCTCAGCCCGCGCGTCGCTCAGGTGCAGCTTGCGCTGCAGCACCGCGGACGCCGCCCTGCCCTGGCCGAGATTCCATTCCGTGTGGATCTCGATGGGAATCTCGTACGCCGGGTCGAACGACGCGACCGCCTTGGTCAGCTCGCGACGCGTCCAGCGGTACACGAAGTTGGGCACGCCCGTGCCGTCGACGCCACCGGATTCGTAGCCACCGTCGATGACCGCGGGAAGTTCGTGCCAGGACACCACACCGGCGCGAGTCGCCAGTCGCATCATCGCGGAGTCCTGGTTCTCGACGAGCAGCACGGTCTTGGCCGCGATCCGGTACATCTCGTGCAGCGCCTCGTGCGGTCGCGAACAGTGATGCAGACCGGAGTGGCCGATCACGTGGTCGAAGCTGCGCGACTCGTACGGCATCTCGTGCGCGTCGACGACGGCGCCGTCGATCGCGCTGCTCGGGCTGTCCGGCGCGATGTTGACGAACGTGCAGTTCGTCAACCCGACCTCGCCGCAGACCAGCTCGTCGAACGTGCCGGCGAACTGCACCAGGACGCTGTCGTCGCGCGCGATGACGCCGTCACGGATGTGGCCTCGGAGCAGGTTCGCGAAGGTGCTCGCACCCGGTTCGACCATCACATCTCACTTCGTCGCTGCGGCATGCGGGGATGCTACCGAGCTTGCGTGCGGCGCGCCCCTGGAACGGTTCGCGGTCCGCGACGCGGCCGCAGTCGGCCCGGAGCGGATTGGTCGACCGGCCGAGAGGCGTTACCCGGCCGCCGTGTGTAACCTCACGCGAGTGCGCCAAGCCCTGACGACGCTGGTCTTCCTGCTGCCGCCGAGCCGCCTCAAGGTGACGCTGCTCAACCGGCTGGGACACGACGTCCACCCCACCGCGCGGATCGGCATCTGCTTCGTCCAGCGCGTCGATCGGTTCGAACTCGCCGAGGGCGTCCTGATCAACCACTTCAACGTGTTCCGGGACCTCGCGCTGGTCCAGCTGGGCAGGGGATCGCGGATCTTCATGTTCAACTGGATCCTGGGCGACTCCGGCTACGAGCCCGGCATGTCCGAGGGGGAGAACCGGCGGACGCTCCGCATGGGTTCGTTCTCGCACATCATCAGCCACCACTACCTGGACTGCGGCGCAGGGCTGCTGATGGGCGACAACTGCTGGATCACGGGCATCCGGAGCACCGTCCTGACGCACGCCTTCGACCCGGTCGCCGGCACCATGCTGCTCGAACCGGTGACGCTCGAGGACGGCTCTGTGGTGGCGACCTGCTGCACGCTGCTGCCGGGGACGGTCGTCGGGGCGCGCGCGTTGGTAGGCGCGGGGTCGACCACATGGACGGGGCAGCAGGTGGTAACCGAGACCCTGAGCGGCGGCGTGCCGGCCCGTCGGCTGACGCCGATCACGATCTCGCCCGAGGCGTACAACCGGGCGCGGTTCGACAGCTGATCGCCGGAGCAGGTTCCGGGTTCAGCCCCGGCTGTTCTTCACCGGAGCGCTCCGCTGGTCGCGACCGCGTGCCGGGGTGCCGGGCGGGTAGGGCGAGCCGTCCACCAGAGGGCGATCCACCAGCAGCAGGTCGAGACGCCGGTGCCGACCGCCATCGCCCACAACGCGCCCTCGGCGTCACCGAGGGCCGCTCCGACGATCATGCAGACGCCGACGAGGATGATGCTGATCACGTCGGTCACCATGGCGGGGGTTATCAGACGGCGTCCGATCAGCGACGCGCGAATGCCGCTCTGCGCGGCCATCAGCAGCACCTTGAGGCTGAGCGCCAGCATCAGCGGCTTGACGGTGTCCCACGAGTCGCCGAGCACGGCGTGCCCGATCGGGTTGGGCAGGAAGACGAGGACGACCAGGTTCAGGACGCCGACGGCGGTCGAGACCGCGATCGCGCGCCGCACGTGGTTGGCGACGCTGCGCTTGTCGTCGCGGTCGCGGGCGATGTCGGCGGCCGCGGACGTGCCGACCGCCATCTGGACGGTGGTGCTCGGTGCGCCGAGCAGGGTGGCCGCGCGGAACGCGGCGACGGCGATCGCGCTGCTGAACGCGGTCATCAGCGAGGCGGTGAGTAGCGTCGTCCCGCTCGCCGCGATGCTGCTCACGAGCGAACGCCAGGAGAAGTTCCAGCGCTCACGAACCCAGGACAGCCAGGTGGTCGACGGCGGCCCGTACTGCACGAACACCCAAAGCGCGGAGATGGCGCCGGTGCCGGTCCACGCGCCGACCACCCAGGTGAGCGAGGACTTGTCCAGCACACGGATCGCGATGAACGCGCCGGCCATCAGCAGCAGCCACAGCGAGTCGAGGACGATGGCGGCGGTCGGGCGCCGGCGGGCGATCGCCAGATACCGCCCGACGTCCTGCAACATGAGCAGCGGCATGGCGATCCCGAGTGCGAGCGTCGGGCCGCCGAGGGAACTGCCCAGCGAGAGCATGCCCAATCCGCTCAGGGAGCAGACGCCGCCCGCGACGAGCCCGAGCAGCGTGGTGGACGACAGCACGTCGCGCGGCCGCTCGTCGGCGTCCTCGGGATGCACCAGCACCGTGGTCGAGATCAGCCCACGGAACGAGATCTGGGCGACGGAGTAGATCATCGTGATCAGGCTGAACCGGCCGAAACCGACCGGCCCGAACATGTGCGCGACCCAGATCAGCGCGATGATGTTGGACAGGCTGGAGATCCCCTGGTCGACGGTGACCAGGCTCAGCCGGCGGTTTGCGGACGCGACAGGAGCCGCGGCAACTGCCGCGGTCACGCTGCGCACCGGCCGTCTGACACGGCGAAATCATCGCAGAGATCCCGGACCTTCGCCTGGGGAACGAAGTTGAGGACCGGCGGAAATGTGTCACAGTTACGCGCGTGACTTTGAGATCGTCGCTGCACCGCGCCCGCGGGTCCGTACGCGTCCAGCAGCAACTCACGCGGGTCCGTCAGCTCAGGAACCGGCTCGTCGACGCGCCCCTGCGCCAGCTGGAGTACGCCCGGCGCGGGTTGGTCGCCGGTGACGTCGACGTGCTGTTGCTCGGTGACAGCTCGACGTTGAGCTGGTCGGTCCGCGACGCAGATCGCACCCTCCTACCGGCGATGCTCGCGCAGCGGTTGGGCAACGTCGTGTCCCTCAACGGACCCGGCTTCGGGGCGGGCATCTTCGCCGAGTCTTTGCGGATCCTCGGCACGCTGAAGCAACGGCCGAAGGCCGTCGTCGTCACCCTCGCGCTGCGCACGAGCACGGCCACCCACATCTGCGCGCATCCGATCGTCGGCTACCCGCGCTCGCTGGACGCGCTCGCCCGCGTTCCGGGAGCACGACGTCCGATCCGCTACATCGGCCGGGGCGGGTCGCGGCACACGCCAGAACAGATGGACGCGTACCTCGCGCTGCCCGTCCACACTCGGTGGAGCGGCGAGAGCACGATCGCCGAGTTCCGCCGCCAGCTGAAGGGCACCGGCCTGCCGCCGTGGCCGATCGAGCTGGAGCGGCTGCGCTTCGACTACTTCCACGGCGAGCTGCTGCAGCCCGACAACCCCGGGCTGCAGGTGCTGACCCAGCTCGGTAAGCAGTTGGAGGAGTACGGCGTGCCGGCTGTCGGCGTGTGGAGCCGCCCACCGATCCAACGCGGCGAGATGCATTTTCCCGGCGAGTTCGAGGCACACGTCCGGGGCCAGTTGAAGATGCAGCAGGACGCGCTCGCGATCGGCTCGTCCAGCCTCGGGCCGCTGCTCGACGTCGACCTCGAGGACGAGGACTTCGAGGACAGCCAGAACGCGAACGAGCACTACTCCTTCACGGGCCGGGTGAAGGTCGCGGACGCCATCGCGGACGCAGTGCGGTCGGCCTGACGTGCTCGGACGGGTGAGGGCGTTCCTGCGCCTGCACTGGGCGCGCCTGCTCGGCACGCTCGGTCTACTGCGGCTGCTCGCCGCCATGGCCCGCGGCAGCGTCGCCGAGGTCTGGGTCGGCGACTCGCACTCGGTTCTCCTCAACGCCGGCCGGTTCCCGTCCTTCGGCATCGCGCCGGTGTCGCCGGGCCGATGGGTGTGGCACCTGGGCCCGCGCGTGATGTTCTCGATCGCCCGCAACGACCTGCCACCTGCCCTGCGCCGGCTCGCCCGGATCCGCTGGCTGCGCCCGGGACGGGGCGTCGCCTGGTTCTTCGTCTTCGGCGAGATCGACATCCGCTGCCACCTGGGGCCCCGGATGGAGAACGGCGCCGCCGACCTGAGTTTCGTCGACACCTACGTCGAGCGCGTGCACGCGTTCGTCGACGGCATCGGTGCGGCCACGGCGACCGTCGTCGTCCCTGTCCCGCCGAGCGTGGATGTGCTCGATCACGCGGCGTTCCCGGTCGCCGGCTCTTACGAGGTGCGGCTGGCCGCGCACCGGGCGGTGCGCGAGCGGCTGGTGTCAGCGGCGGCGATCCCGCACCGCGGCCCGATCATCCGGGTGCTCGATCTCACCGAGGCGCTGGCGGACCCGGCGGGGCTGATGCTGCCGGAGTTCACCGACGACGGCTGCCACACCAACGCCGCCGGCCGCGTGGTCGTGCGGCGTGCGGTCGCCGCGCACCTGCGCTGACGCCGGGGGCCGGTCAGGCCACGGGCCAGGTGTCCGGGACGAGCTGCTCGATCGCCCGGAGCCCGGCGGCGTCGGCCTGGTGCACGGCGGCGACGTCCCAGTAGCCCCGGGACGCGGGACGCCCACCGGGCATGTCGTCCAGGACGGCGGCCAGGTCGCCGATGCGCGCGCTCGTGGTGCGTCCGACCGGCCGGCCACCGTGATCCCAGACGGCGACGTCGCGGTAGCCGAGCTCCTCGAGCTGAGGCCAGACGTCCTTCGGGTCGAGCCCGGCGAGCCGGATCAGGTACGGGTCGTACTCGAAGAACAGCACCGGCCGGCTGTCGGCCCAGGTCTTGGCGATCGCGGGCACGAACGCGACGTCGTAGCCGTCGGTGTCCGACTTCACCAGCCGCAGGTCGGCGAACGCGGGGTATTGCTCGCGCAGCGCGTCCGGGGTGATGAAGGGCATCGCATCCGTCGTGCCGGGGCCTTCGGTGAACCGGGTCGTCCCGCCCGTGCGGACGGCGGTGCTCGCGCCGCCGAGCCCCGGCACGGTCAGCAGCGCTTCGACGACCTCGACGCGTTCGTCGCCGTCCGTGTTCAGGTGCAGGTACTCCAGGTAGGCGGTGTCGCCCTCGACGCACAGCACCCGGCCGTCGGCCGCGTTGAGAATTTGCAGGGCCGAGTCACCGACGTTCGCGCCGATATCGAGGACGGTCAGCGGCGGGGCCAATTCGGCCAGCTTCCCGGCCAGGGCGACGAGGTTCTGGCCGTACTCGGCTCCGGCGCGCGCGTAGTCGGGCAGCCGATGCGACCAGGGCAGCACCATGCGCACGCCCTGGACCTCGCGCACGACGTGCCGATCCGGGAACTGGCTGCGCACCAGCCAGCCCGCGCGGCGCTTCGCTGCGGACGTGACCGTTCCCAGGCTCCGTTTCACACGCGGGATGCTAGCCCGGAACGCCACCGTTCGCGGCTCGGCCGCGCAGTGGGGCAAGCGCTCGCGTCCGTTCCGAATGCGACTGCACGAAACCGCTGATAGTGTCGCGCCCGCTTGCACCCGCTCACCACGAGGCAGGACAAGAGCCACGCATGACGCTCGCGAAGAACAGGTACGTCGCACGACTCAAGCGTGCCGACAGCCAGCTGGTCCGACAGTGGCTCAGGCAGCAGACCAAGACTCTGGCGGCCCGCGCCGGCTATCTGGTGACCCGCGTCGACGAGGAGTCCCGGCGCTACGTCTCGGTCACGCACAACACCGAGGTGCCGCTGCCCGCGGGTGCTGAGCAGACGCTGCGCGCCGACAACCCCGAACTCGTCGCGCTGCAGCAGGCCTACGACGCGATGAACTCGCCGGCGACCAGCCACACGCAGTGGAACAGCGGCTTCCTCAAGCGCAACCTGTCCCTGGCCTGGTTCCGTGGCGACAACGCGTACGTCTGGCAGTTTCGTCAGCTGCGGATCGCTGCGGACGCCCGGATGTACCTCACCCTGCTGGACGTCGAATCGCGCGACAAGCTCGGCCTGCTCACGACGCTGACCGAGGACGGTCTGTTCGGCGCGTGGACGTTCCGCTACGGGCAGCGTCCGCCGATCAGCCGCGACCTGCTCGACAGCGTCAACGAGATCAACTACCTGGACGAGCACACCGGGCTGTCGACCATCGAGGGCCTGCGCGTCCTGGACATCGGTGCCGGCTACGGGCGGCTGGCGCACCGCATGTCGACCGCGCTGCCGAACCTGGCCGCGTACGACTGCACCGACGGTGTCGCGGTGTCGACGTTCCTGTGCGACTACTACGTCAAGTTCCGCCAGCTGCCCGAGTCGGTGCGGGTGATTCCAGCCGTCGAGCATGAGCGCCTCGCCGCGTCCTACGACCTCGCCGTCAACATCCACAGCTTCGCCGAGTGCTCCCTGGAGACGATCCAGTGGTGGCTCGACCGGATCGCGGAGCGGCAGATCGAGTGGCTGCTGATCGTCCCGAACATGCCGCCGGAGCTGCTCAGCACCGAACTCGACGGCAGCCACAAGGACTTCATGCCTGCCGTGCTCGCGGCAGGCTATGAACTGGTCGACTCGCGGTGGACGTGCGGTTCGGACGAGCTGCGCGCCCTGGTCGACGTGCACGACAAGTTCTACCTGTTCCGCCGGACCGAGCGGTGACCACCGCCCGCCCCGGCGAGCGTTCCCGGTGATGGGCGCGTCCGCCTGTCCTGCCTGCAATAAGCCGTCGGTCGCGGTAGGGCCGACGTCGCGCGCGACCGGCCGGCGGATCGCGTACTGCCGTTCGTGCCGCGTGCACTTCTGGGCCAATCCCGGCGAGCAGCCCGCGCCACCGGCCCCGGTGGAAACCGCGGCGACGTCCAGCAGCGCCGCCGGGTTCAGCAAGTGGGTGGACATCAAGCGCGAGCAGGCCGGGCCGCAGGCCTGGCGCGAGACGGCCGCGTGGCTGCAGCGGTCGCTGGCCGACCGCCCGACGCCGCGCCTGTACGACGTGGGTGCTGGCGACGGCCAGTTCCTGCAGATCGCGCGCGACGAGTTCGGCTTCGACGTCACCGGCAACGACATCGTCAAGGGCGCGGTCGCCCTCGCGCAGGAGCGGTACGGCGTGACGCTGGAGCTCGGCGACCTGTCCGAGTTCGACCACGTCGAGGACTTCGACGCCGTCACGCTGTGGTGCGTGCTCGCACACGTCGAGGACGGCGAAGCGCTGTTGCGCACGGTCCACCGGATGCTGCGGCCGGGCGGGCTGATCGCGCTGCAGACGCCGCACTGGACCGCGGCCGACGCGGCGGCGTACGGCGTGGAACGGCTCACCCGGGGCCGCGTCGCCAAGCTGCCCGACCGGCGCGTCGGCATGCATCACCGCGTCCTGCACACCGCGGCGAGCATCACCGCCCAACTTCACCGGCTCGGCTTCACCGACGTCCACGTCGCACCGCAGCCGAGATACACCCTCACCTCGTACGCGTACCTCGTCTCCATGAACCCGCCGGCGTGGACGGTGCGGCCGGCCACGTGGGTGCTCGATCGAGTCGTCCGCAGCCGGGTCGCGCCGCGCATCGTCCTGGACGTGCGCGCGCGGCGCGTCTGAGCCGCGAACCGCGAGGGTCCCGTGTCCGCAACCGACTCCGCCGCCGTCCCTGTCGCCCTCGTCGTGTTCAACCGGCCCGACCTGACCCGCCGCACGCTCGCCCAGGTGCGAGCGGCGGCGCCGGCGGACCTGTTCGTGATCGCCGACGGTCCGCGCGCCGGCCACCCCGAGGACGTCGCGCGCTGCCGCGCCACCCGCGCTGTGCTCGACGAGATCGACTGGCCGTGCACCGTGCACCGCCGGTTCGCCGAGCACAACCTCGGCCTGGAGGCGAACGTCGAGCTCGGCCTGGACTGGCTCTTCGGCCTCGTCGACCGGGCCGTCGTGCTCGAGGACGACTGTCTCGCGGACCCGACGTTCTTCCGGTTCGCGGCAGAGTTGCTCGAGCGCTACCGTGACGACGAGCGGATCTGGTACCTGACCGGCAACGGGCTCGGCCTGGACCCCGCGCTGTTCGACGATCGCAGCTACGCGTTCAGCGCCTGGGCCAGCGTGTGGGGCTGGGCGACCTGGGCCGACCGCTGGCAGCGGCACCGGCGGAACTTCCCGCGCGACCACCGGCCGCGCGACGGCGACGCACGCGGCGACCTGCCCCGGCGCGCCACACCCGTCCCTGCCGCGCCCCCGACGCTGGTCACGCGCAGCGCCCGCCGGCACTTCGCCGAGGCAGCGGCCTCGGACGACACGGTCACGCACGGCTGGGACAAGCACTGGTGGCTGACGATCATGACCGAGGGCGGCCTGGCCGTCACGCCCGCGGTGAGCATGGTCCAGAACATCGGATTCGGTATCGCGGACGCCACGCACACCGGCGGAGCCGGCGGTGGCGGCGATCTGTACGGGGTGGCGCGGCCGATGGCGTTCCCGCTGCGGCACCCGGATCGCGTCGAGCTCGACGTAGAGATCGAGCGCGAGCTGGAGCTGGTGCTGGCCCGGGTCGGCAGCCGATCGGCCCGGCTGGCGCGTCAACTGATCCGCTCGCCGCTGCTGCGCCGGTTGATCCGCCGGCTGATCAGCAGCCGGGCGGCGATGATTGCGGCGCGTACGGTGTCGCGATCGACGGAGAGGAAGACCGCCAAGTGACCGCCCAGCTGCGCACCCCGGTCGTGCTGATCGTGTTCAAGCGTCCGGACGTGACCCGGCGCGCGCTTGAGTCGATCCGGCAGGCACGTCCGGAGCGGCTGTTCGTCGTCGCCGACGGCCCACGCCCGGACCGGACGGACGAGGCACGGTTGTGCGGACAGGTTCGCGAGCTGATTGACGAGGTCGTCGACTGGCCCTGCCGCATCGAGCGCAAGTTCGCCGACAGCAACCTCGGTCTGGAGGCCAACGTCGAGCTCGGCCTGGACTGGGTGTTCGAGCAGGTGGACCGGGCGATCGTCCTGGAGGACGACTGCATCCCGGACGCGTCGTTCTTCCCCTACTGCGAGGAGTTGCTGGACCGCTACGCGGCGGTTCCGGAGGTCTGGCAGATCGCCGGCGACAACGAGGGCGTGCCCGAGGAGATGTTCGGCGGCTGCAGCTACGCGTTCAGCACGTGGGCGAGCGTCTGGGGCTGGGCCACCTGGGCCGACCGCTGGCACGCGCACCGCGCCGTGTTCGACCGCGACCACGCCGGTGCCGAGCAGCGTTACGACCAGAACCCCCGCACGGCCGACGCGCACCGCAGCGTGCCGACCGTTCCGCACCCCGACGCTCTCGTCACCGCCGCCGGTCTGAAGCACTTCACCCAGGTCGCCGGCGAGACGAACGGCGACCTGCGCGGCTGGGACCATCACTGGTGGGTGACGATCATGTCGCGGTGCGGCCTGTCCGCGATGCCGGTCGTCAACCTGGTCGAGAACGACGGCTACGGCGAGGGCGCCACGCACACGCGCGCGGCCAAGGCTCCGCTGGCAGCACAGCGGCTGCCGATGCCGATCGTCCATCCGCCTGTGGTCGCCCTGAACCGGGACGTCGAGGCGGAGATGGAGCTGATCCTCCTGCGGATCGACGGCCGGATGTCGCGGTGGGCGCGGCGACTCATTCAGCCGCTGTGGCTGCGCGCGCTGGTCCGTCGGCTGATCACCCATCCGTCCGTCTGGCGGCTGGTGCGCAAGCTGGTCGCGCGGTGACCCGACGATGACCCTGCCTTCGGTGCTGCGGCCATGGTGGCGGCTGTTCAAGCGACTGCACCGGCTCGTGACGCTGCTATGCGGCGTGCTCTTCCGCGCGCTGTCCCCGCTGCTCGCAGAGCGCGGGGTGCCCCGATCGGCGGCCGCGACCTCGGCCGAGACCGCCGCCCGCGAGCCGGCCGCGGTGCGGCTCCATCCCGGACGAACACCCGAACTGCTGACCCGCCCGGCGCCCCACGGCGAACCGGCCGAGCATCACGCGTTCGCGCGCAACCGCTCGGTGACGGTCCCGGCGACGTTCACGCTGGAGGTCTTCGACGGCCGGCTGACCGGCGACTTCGGTGCCACCACCACGCCCGGCAAGGTGCTCGACCACGAGACGAGCACGTACTTCGGCGTGACGGACTGGCGCGAGCACCCGATCTTCCTGCGTCCCACGCTCGGCCCCACCGAGCAGGTCCGCGGCACGGTGCTGAGCCTGACGGCGCGTGGGGCGGGCTACAACTACTACCACTTCGTCTTCGACTCGATCGCACGTTTCGGCGTCTTCGAGGACTGTCTACCCGGTGAGCACGTCGACGCGATCGTCGTGCCGCACCGCACCCGCTACCAGCGCGAGCTGCTCGAACTGGCCGGCATCACCGGACGCTTCATCGAACCGGCCCGCGGCCGGACGATCCGTGCGGACCGGTTGCTGGTGCCGAGCAACCCGAACTGGGCGTTGGACGCGCCGCCGTCGATGGTCGCGTGGCTGCGCGCTCGGTTGCGGCCCACCGGCACGGCTGAGACGCCGCGCCGCCTCTACCTGACCCGCGGCGACGTCCCGCGCACGCGCCGCTACGTGCACGAGGCGCAGCTGTGGCCCGAGCTCGAGCGCCGTGGGTTCCTGCGGCTGGACCCCGGCCAGTTCAGCGTCCAGGAGCAGATCGACATATTCAGCCGGGCGGAGGTCGTCGTCTCGCCCCACGGCGCCGCGCTGACCAACGTGGTGTTCAGCGATCCGAGCGTTCGGGTGCTCGAGCTGTTCGCGTCCACGTACGTGCACCTCGGTCTGTGGTCGATCTGCCAGAGCCTCGGCGCGTCGTACCGCTACCTGGTGGACGATCAGCCGTTCGACCGCGGTAACCGCAACGCCGGCGTGTTCGACGACGTCCACGTACCCGCCGCGCGAGTGCTGGCTGCCGTGGACGAGATGCTCAGCCGGCCCTGACCGGCGCGAAGTCGGCCTGCCTCAGGCCGTCGGACGGCAACGCCGCGACCAGTGCGGGCGCCAGGTAGGCGATGGTCGGCGTGAGCGCGTTCTGCAGGGTGTTGAAGATGACCTCACCGAGCACGGCGACGAACAGCGGCACAGCGAGCTGCTCGACCCGGGTCAACCGAGCGCTGCGGATCAGCGCCCCTGCCTGGTAGACGATCAGGCCGGTCAGCAGGATCACCCCACCCACCGCTAGCGCCTGCAGGTAGAGGAAGTGCGCGATGTCGGCGATCTCGAACCCGATCCCATGGATGGGTGAGTGCAGGAAGTCCCGCATGGCCTGGTCGTTCACGATGTTGCGGCTGCGGTCGCTGCCGGACGTGTCCCCGCCGGTGATCCGCAGGCCGGACAGCAGCTCGGAGCCGAGATCGGGATTCGTCACGAACAGCACGCCGAGAACGAGCGTCGCGAGCAGGCCCGTGGTCGGCAGGTAGCGCCGGTACTGCGGCATCCAGACGAACGAGACGAACGCGGCGATGGCGGCCGCTCCGGCACCGGAGCGGGACCGGGACGCGTACAGCCCGAGGAGCAGACAGCCCAGCCCGGCGAGGGCGAGCACACGCGCCCGCCGGCTGCCCAGGAGCATCCAGAGCATCAGCGGCAGCGCGATCACGCAGGTCATCGCGACGACGTTCGGGTGCTCGGTGAGCCCGCTGCCGCGACCGTCCGAGACGCCGACACCGAGCAGGCTCGAGGAGATGGACGTCCAGCCGCGGCTGTCCGTGAAGGCGATGACCGCACAGATCGAGACGCCGCCCAGGAACGCGGCGCACGAACGGGTCAGGGCGCGGCGGTCGTGCGAGCGGGCGAGGGCGAACACGAACGCGGTGAACAGGACCCGGATGACGAGGTGCAGCGTCACGACCAGGTTCGTGTCGAGGATGACGGTGCTACCGCTGAGCCCTTCCCGTCGTGCCATGTACGCCGCGGACGGCGGGGCGAACTGATGGATCGTTCCGACCACCAGCACCGCGACAGCCAGCGCCCAGACCCACGGCGGCGGCGTGGGCAGCGCGCGCGACAGGTCCGCCGCGACCAGCGTCACCGCGGCGAACGCGAGCAGGATCTCGCCGACGGAGATGCTGCCGACGTCGACCGCCGTCCACGGGATCGTCCCGGCGGCCAGATAGGTCAGCGTGAGCCCCGCGGTGACGACCCCGGGACGTCCCTGCGCAGCCTTCAGCGGCGCCGGTTCGCTGCGTCGAGCGCTCGCGACGTCGTGCGTAGTGGGCATCTCACCTGGAATCGTTCGTTCGTCACTGGGTGGACGGGACCTGGCTCCGTGGCCCGCTCAGCGTAGACCCCGCGTCCCCGATGCGCAGAAGACGACGAGCGCACGAGCAGGGCTCTCTCAGCTGTGCGGCCGCTGGCGGTCGCCTCGCTTCAACAGGGGATTCTCGGCGAAGATGCCTATGATGTACGCCGCCACGCGTTCGCCGTCTGAGCGGCCAGCGACCGGCGCGACAGAAGGGTATCTGCGTGACGCTTCGGACCTACCTGCGGATCTTCCGAGAGCGGTGGAAGGTGCTCGTCGGTGTGGTGCTCGCGGCAGTGATCATCGCGATCACGATCACCGTCACCTCGTCGAAGGTCTACCAGGCAACGACTCAGCTGTTCGTCGTGTCGTCCGATACGACGGTGCCCGGTCAGCAGTATCAGGGCTCGGCCTTCACCCAGTTGCAGGTGCAGACGTTCGCGCAGATCGTCGCCTCGCCGAACGTGCTGCACGCGGTGCAGAAGGACCTCGACCTGCCGATGTCGGACAGCGAGCTGAAGGGCAAGATCTCGGCGACCGCTCCGACCAGCCAGTCGATCGTCAACCTGCAGGTCAGTGACTCCGACCCGGCGCGCGCCGCCGCGATCGCCAACTCGGCCGCGAAGGCGTTCGTGACGCAGGTCGAGGGCTACTACGCGACGTCGGGCGACAAGAAGACGTCCACCGTGCGGATGTACATCACCGATCCGGCCACGGCCCCCGGCTCGCCGAGTTCGCCCAAGCCCGTCCTGAACATCGTCCTGGGGCTCGTGCTCGGCCTGTTCGCCGGCATCGCGCTCGCGGTGGCACGCGACGTGCTGGACAACCGGATCAAGGCGACCGAGGCACTGGTCAAGGTGGCCGGTGCGCCCGCGATGGGAACGATCGTCGAGGACGCGGCGACGAAGCGGCAGGTTGTCGCCGCGCGTGCCGGAAGCAGCAACGTCCGGGCGGAGAACTTCCGTCAGCTGCGCGCCAACCTGCAGTTCGCCGCGATCGACACGCACCCGCGCATCATCGCGGTGACCAGCGCGATCCCCGGCGAGGGCAAGTCCACGGTGGCGATCAACCTGGCCTCCACGCTGGCCGAGGCCGGCTTCACGGTCTGCCTCGTGGACGCCGACCTGCGCCGCCCCGCGATCGCCAAGGCGCTCGGCCTGATCGAGAACGTCGGCCTCACCAGCGTCCTCGTGCAGCAGCTCAGCCTCGACCAAGCCATCCAGTCCGCCGGGGCGGGGCTCTCGGTCCTCACGTCCGGGCCCACGCCGCCGAACCCGAGCGAGGTGCTCGCCTCGTCGTACGTCCGCGAGGTGGTGCGGTCCCTGCTCAACCGCGTCGACTACGTGGTGCTGGACACCGCGCCGCTGCTACCGGTCGCGGACGGTTCCGAGGTCGCGGCGCTGGCAGACGGCACGCTCATCGTCGCGCGGCACGGCGTCACGACGGACACCCAGGTCCGGCGCGCGGTCAACGTGTTGCGCCAGCTGGACGTGACCGTGCTGGGCACCGTCCTCAACCGGATCCCGGCCGGACGGAAGTCCGAGTACCGCTACGCGTACGCCCGGGACGAGGCCGATAGCCGCTCGCGTCACTCCCAGGGCCAGCCGGCACCTGTTTCAACTGGCGACATCGCCTGATCTCATTAGGCTTATCCGCCTACAAGGTCGTGCCGATGGTCGGTCGACTCGGAGGTGGTCTGTGGACGTCGTCGTGACGGGTGCCGGTGGCTTCATCGGCGGTCATCTGGTTCGGTCGCTGCTCGAACAGGGCAAGTCGGTCCGCGCCGTCGACATCAAGCCGTTCGACGAATGGCACCAGCTGCACGCCGACGCGCAGAGCGTGCAGGCGGACGTCTCGCTGCTGGAGAACGCGCGTGCAGCCGTCGACGGCGCGGCCTGGGTCTACAACCTGGCCGCGGACATGGGCGGCATGGGGTTCATCGAGAACAACAAGGCCGCCTGCATGATGTCCGTCCTGACGAGCACGCACGTGCTTCAGGCCGCGCGCGAGGCCGGCGCCGAGCGCTACTTCTACTCGTCCTCGGCGTGCGTCTACGCGGCCGAGCACCAGACGAACCCGGATGTCGTGCCGCTGAAGGAGTCGGACGCGTACCCGGCGATGCCCGAGGACGGCTACGGCTGGGAGAAGCTGTTCAGCGAGCGGATGGCCCGGCACTACTTCGAGGACTACGGCGTGCAGACGCGGGTAGCCCGGTTCCACAACGTGTACGGCGAATTCGGCACGTGGCAGGGCGGCCGCGAGAAGGCGCCGGCCGCGATCTGCCGCAAGGTGGCCACCGCGGCGATCACCGGCGAATCGGTGATCCCGATCTGGGGCGACGGCACGCAGACCCGCACGTTCATGTATATCGACGACTGCGTCAAGGGCACGCAGATGATCGCCGCGGGCGATAACCCCGAGCCGGTCAACCTCGGCAGCGACGAACTCGTCAGCATCAACCAGATGGTGGACATCGTCGAGAAGATCGCCGGCGTGACCCTGGAGCGCCAGTACGACCTGTCCGCGCCGCAGGGCGTGCGTGGGCGCAGCAGCGACAACACCGAGATCCTGCGGCGCTACGGCTGGGAACCGTCCACCACGCTGGCGGACGGGCTGGAACGCACGTACGGGTGGATCTACGACCAGGTCAAGGAAAGCCTGTCCTGAATGCCCGGTATGAGGTCGATGTTCTTTCTCGACGGAGGCCGCGTATCGCCCGGATGCCTAGATCGTTGAACTCCAGTACATTCCCTTCGTCGGGGGACACGGACGAGGCGACTGCGAGGGTGATCTCATGCGCCGGCTGATCAGGGTCATCGTGGTGTCCGCGCTGTTGCTGACGTCGTTCACGCTCGCGACGCGCGCAGCCTCGGCAGCCCCGTCGAGCGGCGTCTTCGCCGCGTCCAGCACGTGCAGCGGCGGCACCGGCTACCCGGTCAAGGCCGGCGCCACCCTGTCCGTCAGCACCACGACGCCGTACACCGGCGAGACGATCGACGTATCGGGCAGCAACTTCCAGGCCGGCGAGAAGGTGACGCTCAAGCTGAACGGCAAGGTCGTCGCCACCGTCACCGCCGACAGCAAGGGCGCGTTCAGCACCTCGTTCAAGGTCACTGCGGCGCCCGGCAAGTTCGAGCTGACCGCCACCGGAAGCGTGTGTGGCGTGGCCGGACTGTTGCTGGCCATCCGCGCGGCCGCGGGTGTCGGCGGCGTCTCAGCGAGCCAATCGCCTGGTGCGGGTGCGGCCGGCGCAGGCGCAGGCGCTACGGGTCAGGGCGGCGGGCTGGCCTTCACCGGCTTGGACGTCGCGCTGCTGCTGCTCGTCGCCGTGGCGTTGCTCGGCGGTGGCGGGCTCATGCTTCGTGCCGGCCGCCGTCGGCACACGGCGCACGGCTGATCGGCTCGCGCGTTCTTGCATCGAGTCAGCACCCGGCTCCGATATCTGCGCTACCACGCCGGCTTCCGGCGTTGGGTTCTTTACGGGGGCGCGGCGCTATTTCTCCTTGGGCTGATCTGGATCGTCATCACCGGGTTGCTCGCCCGCAAGCAGGTCAGCACCATGGAGCAGACCCTGCAGCGCGTGCAGGTCTACTTCGCGCAGGGCGATCTCGCCCACGCCCGTGAGGCGGCGGCTGAGCTGCCGCAGCAGGCCGAACGGGCGCACCGACTGACCGCCGGGCCGGCGTGGTGGGTTGCCGCGCACGTGCCGTACCTCGGTGATCCGCTCCGGACGATCCGTGGCGCCACCGGGGCGGGTACGCAGCTGGGCCGCCACGGCATTCCCGACCTGCTCGATGTGGCCACCCGGCTCGACCCGGCCAAGGTGCGGGTGAAGGGCAACACGCTGGACCTGTCCGCGCTGCGGACGGCGGCCCCCGAACTGCAGCAGGCCACGGCAGCGCTGACCGACGCGCAGCGGCGGGTCGACTCGCTGCCGCGCAGCACCTGGCTGGGGGCGGTCGACAGCAAGCGGGCGTCGCTCGCGAACGAGCTGAGCAGGCTGACCGGGTACGTCACCGCGGCCGACCGTGCCGCGAAGATCCTCCCGACGATGCTCGGCGCGGACCGTCCGCAGCGCTACTTCATCGGCATGCAGAACGAGGCCGAGATGCGCGGCACCGGTGGCCTGCCCGGGGCATTTGCCATCGCGGTCGCCGCGCACGGCACGGTGCGCTTCACCCACTTCGGTAGTGACGCCGAGCTGCAACCCGCGGCGGCACGGCTGCTCGTCCCGACCGGACTGCACTTCGGCAAGCAGTACGACGCGGCGTTCGGGCAGTCGTTGCCGACGAGCTCGTTCCCGAACTCGAACGTCAGCCCGAGCTTCCCGTACGCCGCGCGCATCTGGGCGCAGATGTGGGAACGGGTCAGCGGCCAGCACGTCGACGGCGCGGTTGCGGTCGACCCGACGGTGCTCGGCTTCATCCTCGCCGCGACCGGGCCGGTGACGGTGCACGGCGTGATTCCGGTCAACGCGGCCAACGTCGTCCCGCTCGTGCAGCGCGACGAGTACACGCTGTTCAAGGACAACGCCGCGCGCAAGCAGTTCCTCGTCGCCATCCTCAAGGCCACCTCGAACGCGTTGATCAGCGGACGCGGCAACGCCGGCACCCTGGCTCGGTCGATGGTCAGCGCGTCCGAACAGCAGCGGCTGCAGGTGTGGAGCAGCGACGCCGCGGTCGAGAAGCAGCTCGCGGCCACGTCCTACGGCGCGGTGCTCGGCGCGGGCGACCGTCCGCTGGCCGCGCCGGTGCTGAACAACATGTCCGGCGGCAAGCTGGACTACTACCTGACCCGTGCGCTCACGTACCACCGCAGCGGCTGCGGACCGAGCCGCGACGTGCTCGTCACGCTCACCCTGACGGACAGCGCTCCGCCGTACGGCCTGCCGCCGTACGTCACCGATCGGTTGGACGCGAACCAGCCGGCGAACTCGCGCCCCGGTGACTACAGCACGTTGCTCGACTACTACGCGACCGCAGGTGCCCAACTGCTGAGCGTCCGGATCGACGGCAAGCCCACGACGGCCGCGGCGTACACGATCGACGGACGGCCGATGTACCGGCTGCAGGTTCAGCTCCGCCGCGGCACCACCCAGACGGTCGAGCTACACCTGCAGGAGCCGCCGGGATCGGGCTCGCCGTTCATCTGGCGCCAACCCGGCGTGACGCCGATGGCGGTCACCGCCTACTCGCAGCCCTGCGGCTGACCCTGCCGCTGCTCGGCTTCGACGTGCCGTCTGTGCGCTAACGGCTCTGGCCCCGGAAGCCGGGTTGGTGGCAGTCTCACGGCATGAGGATCAGGCAGCAGGTCGTCGTCTTCGACGCGCCGGACCTGGCGGTCGAGAGCAGCTTCTGGGCGGCGCTGACCGGCGGCACCGTCGAGCCGAACGGCGACGACTGGCACACCGTGCGCGTCGACGGTGAGGCGCGGCTGGCGGTGCAGCTCGCGCCAGACCACGTCCGGCCGGCCTGGCCGTCCGGCACGCCGCAGCAGATCCACCTGGACCTGTACGTCGAGGACGTCCGGGCGGCGGAGGCCGAGGTGATCGAACTCGGCGCGGAGTTGCTGCACGCGGCGACGGACCTCGACGCGAAGTCAGGATTCCGGGTGTACGCCGACCCGGCCGGGCATCCGTTCTGCCTCTGTTGGGACTGACCGGAAAGCCCGATCAGACCGATTTGGTCGGGGTGACAGGATTTGAACCTGCGGCCTCTTCGTCCCGAACGAAGCGCGCTACCAAGCTGCGCCACACCCCGGTGCGTGCAACCGGCTCAGCATACCGGGTCGGTCGGCGCGCTTTGACCGCCGGCCTCGGCCGCTGCGCGGGACAGCGATCAGCCGCTGCGCGGCGCAGGGAATCAGCAGCGCGGGAGCAGGGTGAGCAGCGACGCCTCCGGACGGCAGGCGATGCGCACCGGCAGGTACGGGTTCCCGCCCAGCCCGGCGCAGATGTGGAAGTACATGTGCTCGTCCCACGGGTGCAGCCAGCGGGCGCGGGTCCGTTCGATGCCGCAGTTGGTGACGATCGCCGGCCCGAACGGGATGCGCACCTGCCCGCCGTGCGTGTGCCCGGCGAGCACCAGGTCGTAGCCGTCCCGCGCGAACGCCGACAGCAGGTACGGCTCCGGTGAGTGGGTGACGCCGATGCGGACTACGGCGGACGGGTCGGCGGGCCCGGCGATCTTGGCGTACCGCACGCGGTACAGGTGCGGGTCGTCCGTGCCGGCCAGCGCGACCGGCACGCCGCCGACCGACACCGTCCGCCGCACGTGCGTGAGGTCCAGCCAGCCCGCGTCCGACATCGCGCTGGCGAGGTCCGGCCACGGCAGCGGCGGCCCGTACACCCGCCGCTGCTGCGGGAAGAAGTAGCGCACCGGGTTCTTGCGCTTCGGGCCGAAGTAGTCGTTGTTGCCGGGGACGAAGCAGCCCGGGAATGCGAACAGCGGCTGCAGCGCGTCCAGCACGGCGGGGATCGCGTCCACCGAGGACATCATGTCGCCGGTGCTGACAACCAGATCGGGCTCCAGGCCGGCGAGATCGCGGATCCAGGCGAGCTTGTCGCGCTGCGCCGGGATGATGTGCAGGTCCGAGACGTGCAGCAGCCGGAGCGGACGCGATCCCGGGGCGAGCACCGGGACCTCGAAGCGCCGCAGCGTGTACGCGTGCGCCTCGTACTGCGTCCCGTACAGGTACGCGGCGGCGCCGGCAGCCGCGCCCATCGCCGCGGCGCGTGCACCGGCGCGCAGCAGTCGGGACATGGGCACCACAGTACGGTGAACGCATGCCCGAGTTGAAAGCGCGTTTACAGGCAGATCTCAACACCGCGATGAAGGCGCGCGATGAGCTGACCACCGCCACGCTGCGGATGGCGCTGACCGCGGTCACCACCGAGGAGGTCGCCGGCAAGCAGGCGCGCGAGCTGTCCGACGACGAGGTGCTCAAGGTGCTGGCCCGCGAGGGCAAGAAGCGGCGCGAGGCCGCCGAGGCCTACGACGCCGCCGGACGGACCGAGCTGGCCGCGCGCGAACGGGCCGAGGGCGAGGTGCTGGACCGCTACCTGCCCGCGCAGCTGGACGACGCCGAGCTGGCCGAGCTGGTCCGGGCCGCGATCGCCGAGGCTGGCGCGAGCGGGCCCCAGCAGCTCGGTGCGGTGATGAAGCTCGTCCAGCCCAAGGTCGCCGGACGCGCCGACGGCCGCCGGATCAGCGACGAGGTCCGCCGCCAGCTCAGCTAGCTCCCGCTGGTGGCCTAGAACGTCAGTGGCCGGGGCCGCCGGGTCCGTGGTGCGACCCGCCATGGCCGGGGCCGCCACCGGGCCCGCCACTGGCGCCGCCACCACCGGGGCCGCCGCTGGCGCCGCCCCCGCCACCAGCACCGCCACCACCGGAGCCGGACGTGCCGGTCCCGGTTCCGCCGTTACCCGTGCCGCCACCCGGGTGGTTCCCGTGGCCCTGGTTGTTCACCGGCGGCGGCGTGTAGTGCGACACCAGCTGCGGCTGACCGCTGGACGGGCACACCGTGATCGTGGCGCCCTTCGTCGCGATCTGCGGCGCGTAGTAGGCGACCTGGCCGTACGTCACGTCGCTGGCGCAGGACACGTTGTCGGCCTTGTCCAGCTGCTGCATCTTGAACCCGGCGTCGGAAAGCATGTTCGCGGCTTCGCTGAGCGAGTGGCCGGTCAGGTCGGGCACCTCGGTGCCGGGCACCGAATCCGGCGTGGGCCACGTCCACTGCTTGTCCTGCAGCAGCGGCTGCAGCGCGTCCAGCCAGACCTGCGAGGCGTAGTCGCCGTAGGCGGCGCCGGTGCTCGCGCCGGGCAACCCGCGTGACGGCGCGAACGGGCTGTCCAGGTTGACGATCGCGTCGGCCGCGACCAGCTGCGGGGTCAGGCCGATGAACCAGATCGAGGAGTTCTTCGACTCGTCCGCCGCGACCGCGGTGCCGGTCTTGCCGGCGACGATGCTCGAGTTCGTCGAGTACCAGGACTGGAACGGCTGGGCCGACGTGCCCGGGTACTTGGTGTCGCCGGACAGGATCTGCACGGCCTGCCGGGCGACCTGCGGGCTCACCACCTGCACCGGGTGCGCGCGGTGCGTCTCGATCGCCGTGTACGCGTCGGTGGACGGATCCGATGCCACCTCCTGGCCGGCCTTGAGCACCGGCTTCTTGATCGCGACGACCGGGGACGGCGCGTTGAACTCGCCGTCGTTGGCGACCGCGGCGTACGCGCCGGCGATCTCCAGCGGGCTGGTCGAGATGTCACCGAGCACGAGCTGCTGCGCCCGCTGGTTCTCGACGATCGTCTGCGCCACCGTCTGCTTCGGGGTGTCGCTCGGCTCCTCGAGACCCTTCATGCCGAGCTGCTCGGCGATGTTCACGATCGGCTGCAGCTGGCAGCTGAGCAGCTGGTCGGCGAGGCCCACGAAGAACGTGTTGGACGATTTCACCGTGGCCGATGTCAGCGTCTCGTTGGCGTTGTACGTCTCCTGCGCGTCGCCGTTCGTGGTGTCCGTCGGCGTGTAGCAGGTGCCGGCCTTGTACGGCGAGGTGTTCTGCAGCGGCCAGTCGCTGGGCACGCCGGTCGACAGCGCGGTCAGCAGCGGGAACAGCTTGTACGTCGAGGCACCGAACGCCGTGTACGACGTGAAGATCGGCAGCGTGGTGTGGCTGTGGTCCTTGCGCGAGGTCGGGTTGCCGTACCGCTTGCTGGTGGCCATCGCGAGGATGTCGCCGGTCTTGGGATCGATCACCGGCATGATCGCGGTCATCGGGCTGCCGGCCGGGATCGCCTGCCAGAGGTTCTTCTGGATCTGGTTCTGGTCCTTGACGTCCAGCGTGGTGACGATCTGGTAGCCGCCGGTGTCCAGGTCGCTGATGTGGCCGGTGGTCTCCAGCCAGTGCACGACGTAGTCGCAGAAGAAGCCGACGTTGCGGATCGTCGTCTGCGCGTGCGCGCAGCCTTCCTTCACCTGCGGCGGCTTCGTGGTCGCGAGCGAGATCGGCTGCGCCTCGTACCTGCTTGCCTGCGCCTGCGTCAGATTGCCGACGTCCACGAGGTTCTGCAGCACCTGGTTGCGGCGCGCGCGCGCCGCCTCGGGGTAGACGAACGGGTCGTACGCCGACGGCGCGCGCAGCACGCCGACGAGCAGCGCGGCCTCGGGCAGGGTGAGGTCCTTGGCGGGCTTGCCGAAGTAGGTCTCGGCCGCCGTCTGCAGACCGAACGAGTTCTCACCGAAGAACGCGATGTTCAGGTAGTTGTCCAGGATCTGGTTCTTGGACTCGCGCTTCTCGATGGCGATCGCGCACTGCGCGTCCTCCATCTTGCGCTGCAGGTTCTGCGCGACGGCGGCCCGCTGCTTGGCCAGGTCCTTGCCGGCCTGGTAGAGGCGGATCTGCTTGACGTACTGCATGGTCAGCGTCGAGCCGCCCTGGGTGTCGCCGTTGCTCGTGCTGACGGCAGAGCGGATCAGGCCGCGCATGTCGACGCCGTGGTGCTTGTAGAAGCGCCGGTCCTCGGTGGCGACGAGCGCCTGCTGCAGGTAGGTCGGCACCTGGCTGAGCGGGATCGGCACGCGGTCCTGGCTGAAGATCGTCGCGATCACTGTCTTGCCGTCGTTCGCCAGCAGCGTCGTCTTCTGCGGCGGGGCGGACTCGGTGAGGTTGCAGGTGGTGTTCAGGAACTTGTTCGCCTCGTGCTCGGCCGCGAGGCCCAGCCCGCCGACGTAGGGGAGCAGGAATCCGGCGATGAGCACGCCGGCGCCGACCAGCGCCGCGACCAGCTTGCCGATGACGGGCCACGGAACCTGGCCCTCGGGGGTACCTGCCACGCGGTCAGCCTACGGTGCAGTCCGATTTGTCTGCGGTGACGGCTCAGTCGACGGTCAGCAGTTGGCCGATCGCGCGCAGCCCGTCCAGATCATGGACGTCGACGGGCAGCGCGCGGACCGCGACCGTGGCCACGTCCGGATGCGCGGTGGCGAACCGCTTGGCCATCCGGGCGTCGTGCTCGGCGGCGCTGGCGATCTCGGCGTGCACGCGTAGCGCGGTCGCGGCCAGCCGGGTCGGGGCATCCTGCTTGTGCGCCTCCAGCGACTGCGCCGCGGCGTCGGCGCGGGCGCAGGTCAGCGCCGGTTCGCCGTCGACGTCCGCGGTGCGGTGCATCCGGTTGATCACCAGCCCGGCGAGCGGCATGCGCTCGGCGGAGAGCCGGTCGACGAAGTAGGACGCCTCGCGCAGCGCGTCCGGCTCCGGCGCGGCGACGACGACGAACGCGGTGCCCGGCGCCTTGAGCAGCTCGTACGTCTGCTGCGCGCGCTCGCGGAAGCCGCCGAACATCGACTCGAGGGCGGACACGAACGCGGACAGGTCGCGGATCAGGTCGCCCCCGAGCACGCGGCTGAACACCTTGGCGAACATGCCGATTCCGGCCGTCATCACCTTCATGCCGGTGCGCCCGCCCGCGCGCGCCGGCGCGGTCAGCACCCGGATCATGCGGCCGTCCAGGAACCTGCCGAGCCGGTTGGGCGCGTCCAGGAAGTCCAGCGCCGACCGCGACGGCGGGGTGTCGACGACGATCAGGTCCCACTGCCCGGTCGCGGCCAGCTGACCCAGCTTCTCCATCGCCATGTACTCCTGCGTGCCGGCGAAGGACGAGGACAGCGACTGGTAGAAGGGGTTCGCGAAGATCTGCTCGGCGCGTTCGGGAGTGGAGTGCTCGAGCACCACGTCGTCGAACGTGCGCTTCATGTCCAGCATCATCGCGAACAGCCGACCGCCCGCGATGCCCTTGACCTCGCGTGGGGTGTTGTCCAGCTCGGTGAGGCCCATCGACTGCGCGAGCCGCCGCGCCGGGTCGATCGTCAGCACCACCGTGCGACGCCCGGCCTCCGCGCCGAGCAGCGCGATCGCGGCGGCGGTGGTCGTCTTGCCGACGCCGCCGCTGCCGCACGTGACGACGATGCGGGTGGACGGATCCCGCACCAGCGCGGGTAGGTCCAGCGGCGCGGTCACTTCGCGTCCTGCTCGGTGAACTGGGCGGCGAGCTCGTTCAGCTCGCCGAGGCCGACGGGCGGGTTGAGGTCGGGCAGTTCGATGCGCGGCACGTCCAGCGCGTCGAGACGGACCGCGTTCTCCGCCTGGATGCGCTGCCGCTCGGCGTAGTCGACCATCTCCGCGGCGAGCGCGGCCGCGTGCGCCTCCGGGATGTCCGCGTGCGCCAGGCCCTTGGCCAGCGCGGCGACGTCCACGGCGTCCGTGCCGTCGGCGCGATCTTCGACGGCCACGTCGCCGTCCGCGATCAGCGCCGGCCGCGCGCGGTTGACCAGGACGGCGCCGACCCGGAATCCCGCGGCGGTCAGCTCGCCGGCCGCGTCCAGGGTCTCCTGCACCGGCATCTCTTCGAGCAGGGTGACCAGGTGCACCGCGGTCTGCGCGCTGTGCAGCAACGCGATCACGCCCTCGCTCTGCCGGTTGATCGGCCCGATGCGCGCCAGGCTCGCGACCTCCTTCGTCGCGTCCAGGAACTTGCCGATGCGTCCGGTCGGAGGGCCGTCGAGCACGACCGCGTCGTACGTGTGGTGGCCGTCGCCGTCCGTGCGCGCCACGGCTTCCTTGACCTTGCCGGTGAGCAGCACGTCGCGCAGCCCGGGCGCGAGCGTGGTGACGAAGTCGACGGCGCCCATACGCTTGAGACCGCGGGCCGAGCGCTTGAGCCCGTAAAACATGTCCAGGTACTCGATCATCGCCTGCTCGGCGTCGATCGCCAGCCCCCACAGCGACCCGCCGCCCGCGGTGGACGCCAGCCGCTGCTCCTCGTACGGCAGCGCGGGCACGTCGAACAGCTGCGCGATCGCCTGGCGCCCCTCGACCTCGACGAGCAGCACCTTCTTGCCGGTGTTGGCCAGCGCGAAGGCCAGCGCCGCGGCGACCGTGGTCTTGCCGGTGCCGCCCTTGCCGGTGACGATGTGCAGCCGCGCGCGGGACGGGAGCTCCGCACGCAGCTGTGCCCGCTGCGTGCGCGCTCGCGACCCGGTCGTGGCCATTTCGCCAGCGTATGGGACCTGGCCCGGTCACCGCCCGGTCAGGGGGTCACGTCACAGACTTGGCCCCGCAGCAGGATCTTCAGCGGCGCGTCACCCTGCTCCGGGGCCAAGCCGATACGGTCGGCCCATGACGTCGCCCTCCGCTCGCCTCGCCGAACTCGGTCTCTCGCTGCCGGCCGTCGTGCCGCCGGTCGCCGCCTACGTGCCGGCCGTCCGGTCGGGCGCGTACGTGTACACGTCCGGCCAGCTGCCCGTCGTCGACGGCGCCCTGCCCGCCACCGGCAAGGTCGGCGCCGAGGTCGCGCCGGAGCGGGCCAAGGAGCTGGCGCGGACGTGCGCCCTGAACGCGCTCGCCGCGATCGACGCGCTCGTCGGCCTGGACGCGGTCGTCCGCGTGGTGAAGGTGGTCGGGTTCGTCGCATCGGCACCGGACTTCACCGGCCAGCCCGGCGTGATCAACGGTGCCAGCGAGTTCCTCGGCGAGGTGTTCGGCGAGGCGGGACGGCACGCGCGCTCCGCGGTCGGGGTGGCCGTCCTGCCGCTCGACTCGCCGGTCGAGGTCGAGCTGATCGTGGAGATCGCCCCGTGACGGAGATCCGCGACGCCGCGACCGTGGTGCTGCTACGCGACTCCGTGGACGGGCTGCAGGCCTGGATGCTCACGCGCGTCAAGCAGATGGTGTTCGCGGCGGGCATGAGCGTGTTCCCGGGCGGCCGCGTCGACGGGGCCGACGCCGAGCTGCCGTTCGCGCCCGGCGCGGCCGCGGCGGTCGCGGGCCGGTTCGGCTGCGACGAGCGGCAGGCGCGCGCCCTGCTCGGCGCGGCGGTGCGCGAGACGTTCGAGGAGACCGGCGTGCTGCTGTCCGTGCCCGCCGCGGACCTGTCCGGCGCGCGCACCGACGTCGAGGCCGGACGGGTGTCGTTCGGCGATCTGCTGCGGGCCAACGGCCTGCAGGTGGACGCCGAGTCCCTGCGGCCCTGGGCTCGCTGGATCACGCCGCCGGGCGAGACCCGTCGCTACGACACGCACTTCTTCGTCGCGGGACTGCCCGAGGGCGCCGACGCGCAGGACGTCACCACCGAGTCGTCGGAGGCGTCCTGGATCCGGCCGGCCGAGGCGCTGGAGCAGGCGCAGCGCGGCGAGCGCGGGCTGCTGCCGCCGACCATCGCCACGCTGGCCGCGCTGCAGCCGTTCGGCGCGGTCGCCGAGGTGCTCGCGGCCGCCGACAGCCGTGAGCTCGAGGCGATCTCGCCCGACATCCGCGTCGACGGCGACCGGATCATCGCCGAGCTGCCCGGCGGCGAGACCATCGAGCTACCGAGGGCCCTGTTCTCGTGACCGACCTCGCGTACGAGTCGCTGCGGACGGTCACACCGACCGCCTCGGTGCTGCTGCAGCGCAACCCCGGACCGATGACCCTGGACGGCACGAACACCTGGCTGCTGCGCGCGTCCGACGCTGACGAGACGGTCGTGGTCGACCCGGGGGAGACGTCCGACGAGCACCTCGACCTGTTGCTCGCCGCGGCCCCGCGGATCGCGCTCGTGTTGATCACACACGGGCACTTCGACCACAGCCAGGCCGCCGCGGCGCTGCACGAGCGCACCGGCGCACCCGTGCACGCCGTCGATCCGCAGCACTGCCACGGTGGCGCGCCGCTGCGGCCGGACGCGACGTTCGAGGCCGCCGGGCTGCGCGTGCAGACCGTGGCCACACCCGGGCACACCGCCGACTCGGTGTCGTTCCTGGTGCGTGATTCCTCGGACGAGACGAGTGCCGTGCTGACCGGCGACACGATCCTCGGACGCGGCACGACCGTGGTCGCGCACCCGGACGGGAACCTGCGCGACTACCTGGACTCGCTGCACCGGCTGGCCGACCTCGGGCCGGTCGCGGTGCTACCGGGCCACGGTCCGGAGCTGCCCGATCTCGCGGCGGCGGCGCGGTTCTACCTGCAGCACCGGCAGGAACGGCTCGACCAGGTCCGCGCGGCGCTGGACACCCTGGGCCCGGACGCGACCGCGCGCCAGATCGTCGAGCACGTGTATGCGGACGTCGACCAGTCCGTCTGGTGGGCCGCCGAGCTTTCAGTCAACGCCCAACTCGAGTATCTAGCGGGCTCGGCGGGCTAGGCGCTCGCGGTCGAGGATCACGACGCTCTTGCCCTCCAGCCGCAGCCAGCCGCGCGAGGCGAAGTCGGCCAGCGCCTTGTTCACGGTCTCGCG
>Ga0164242_10000471_pt1 | contig 48304 bp, 59 predicted proteins | sample OricomgcompostMG_FD_108783 | JGI IMG/M metagenome (GOLD analysis project Ga0164242, IMG submission 108783) | Miracle-Growth compost microbial communities from Emeryville, California, USA - Original compost - Miracle growth compost (MG) ... | reverse complement strand
TGGTTATTAATATCATACTATGCTCAATTTACACTCCCTACTTTCTCCAATATTATTAGCTATTACAACATATATAACCTATGCTACTTACTTACTATAATACTATTACATGGTTAGTAATATACTATTACTTGCACTGTGTATATACAATACTATCGGTATGTTATGTAGGTTATTATATACTATATACTCTCATGAAACGGACGCACCATCCCGAGTAACCAGATACTAGCTAACGAAGTAAATGCACGCGTATAGTGGCGAGCGATAAGCGAGCTAACATAAATGATACTACCTCCCCACAAAAACCTCTGTCAAGTATAAAATGATAAGCGCTGTACTATCACTACTATACCTTTCCCAATTTTGATAATGACAAAAGCCTAAACATGGGTATTGCAAGTGTGCGATATACCTATCCCCATTTGCCCAATCCTTAAACACCCCATGTACAATCCATAAACACTACTATTCCCTAAGCATATTGTCAGGTTGGTGCGGCGTGCCAACTTTTGCCCAATCCTTAGACATGCCCACACATAAAGATATCCAGTAGTTACACGCTTAGCTGTGGGTTTTGATCGAATATCTACGTATATACATACACTTGCGGCATAAAACACTCATTATCTTTTATACAACTTGTTATAAGGTCTTCACTTTTTAGGTTTGGCACGACCGATGCAATAACATTTGTATCGCCGCCACACAGCGTGGCATGCACTAGGAGCCGGACCATGCACGTAACCACGACATTGGTAGTCACGCACGGCCTAGAGCAGTGGGCAGGCGTGGTGGTGGGCGAGGACGGCCAGGTGCTGCATACGGTGGTGCGCTGGAGTGCACGGGCGGCACGACTAGAGGCAGAGCGGTGGGCAACGCGCCAGGCGGCGCAAGCGTGAACTACACAGCATTAATGGTCACGTTGGTGATCGAACTAACCCTTTGGCTACTGGGGAGGCACGTATGAAACGGACCAAACAACCAGATGTACGCCCAACGCCTGGACTTCCGCCCGACCATGGGGCACGTATCGCCAGCGAAATGCACTGGCAAAATGCTGTCCGAATTGACCGGAAGGCCGCACGGCAGGAAGCACGAGCCCAACGAAAGGCAAAACTAACAGCGTGAGTCATACAATTTAGATATGTGTCGGCGCCAGACACTTAAATACACGGCATAAACGGAGGTCCGCTATGCGTACTTACATCGCACAGGTTTGGCGCTTGGTTGCGCTTGGGTATCCGAAGGAACGCGCGGCTCGATTGGTAGCGCAGACGTATGGATTGACCAAGCAAGAGGCGACTGAATTGCAAACAGCAGTTAAGGAGCACAACGTATGATCACGATCAGAAGCATCTACGGCGAGGATCTCTACGTCGCGGACACTGCGACGATGATGCGCGAGGCAGTCGAGGCCGCGGTGCGGGCAGGCGTGGACCTCAGCCGCGCTAACCTCCGCGGCGCGAACCTACGCGACACGAACCTGCACGGCGTGGACCTACGCCGCGCGAACCTCGGCGGCGCACACCTCAGCGGCGCGAACCTGCACGGCGCGGACCTCAGCGGCGCGGATCTCAGCGGCGCGGACCTCAGCGGCGCGAACCTGCACGGCGTGGACCTCAGCGGCGCGGACCTCATCGGCGCGGACCTCAGCGGCGCTAACCTCAGCGGCGCGTTCCTCAGCGGCGCGTTCCTCAGCCGCGCGGACCTCAGCGGCGCGGACCTCAGCGGCGCGGACCTGGAAGACATAAAGGCTGATCTGTTTAAGATACTCGACCTTGCTCACGATGAAATTCTTGGTCTTAGGGAGGCACTAGTCGAAGGCCGTGTTGACGGGCAGGTATACGAAGGAGACTGCGCTTGCCTGGTAGGGACTGTGGCTAATCTGCGCGGGTGCTCTTACATGGAAATTGTCGGAATACCTCCTAATTCTGCTCGTCCAGCAGAGCGCTGGTTTCTGGCCATATGTGAGGGAGACACTCCAGAAACTAGTCAAGTGTCCGCACTGGCTGTTGCTTGGATTGACGAATACCTAACCTCTACGCAGGAGTGACTTATGTGGTACGCGGCTTTATTGGGTATCGAAGCTGGGTTGTTTATTTTGGCAAGTGTGCGTGTGCTTTGACAACCACCACGAAACCTTGGGGGGACATGACATGGAATCACAAAGTGAGGTTAAACCAATGGATCCTACTGCGGCGCTGTACATGCTACTTGATCTTATATCCCAGGGGGAAGTTGAAGAGGCTACATACTGTGCCCGGGATTTAGAACGCTGGATTGTTAGGGGCGGGGGGTATCCTGTGGGTATTGAATCAGGGGCCGCTAAATCACTGTTATTAGGTATTTTCAACGTCTTATCTATGACTCGGCAGCAAGGGTGTATCTAACAAATAACCTCCGTGATTAGGAGACTACCATGCAGTCAGCTAAATTTGTGTCGGTTTACAGTGACAACTTTGACGCCCAGATTTTTACGCTCAAGGCGTACCAAGAGCTTCGGCTGCAGATGTCCACAGGAGATTTCCACATGCACAAGGCCCTAACCGCTCTGCCTGCCTGCGCTGCTCACTTCGGTTACACCGACGTGACTGACGACGGCGAGTTCATAGACGTGCCATAGCCTATGGCGAACGACAGCAACAGTAACTAAATAAGCAGTGAAAGCGAACTAACACAGGGAGGCTACCATGACTTTCGATCAAATTATGGATTTGCGCGACCATTATGCCGAAACTCCCGCACATGCCGGCAAAATCCGTTGGTTTAATGCGAGCAGCGGTGAGGGAATAGTGCAACTAAGCGATGGCCAAATGCTGTACTGCCATTTCACTGCGATTCACGGCATCGACAAGAACGGCTATGCCTATGCGACCGAAGCTGACCGGGCGCTGCTAGACACGATCGACGGCATGGAGTGCATGGTGCTTCCGTACATTTCGCCGGGCTACGTTGGTTGCGAACGTGTGGTGATTATGGACTGGTTCGACCGTACCTGAAACACAAGCGTAAGCAAGGGACTAGGAAGCGAACGGTCGCAACAACCGAGGGACACCCTGATTCCCTCTGTCACGGTGGCGATCGAGATAACCCTTTGGCTACTAGGGAGACATAACATGTACACAATCAAAAGCACCGGCGGCGCGGACATCTACGTCGCGAACGCGACGACGACAGTACGCGAGGCAGTTGAGGCGGCAGTGCGTGCGGGAGTGCACCTACGCGGCGCGAACCTACTCCGCGCGGACCTGTGCGGCGCGGACCTCCGCGGCGTGGACCTCAGCGACGCGAACCTCAGCGGCGCGTGCCTCAGCGGCGTGGACCTGGCTGGCGCGAACCTACGCGGCGCGAACCTACTCCGCGCGGACCTACGCCGCGCGTACCTCAGCGGCGCGAACCTCAGCGGCGCGAACCTACGCGGCGCGAACCTGCACGGCGTGGACCTGGCTGGCGCGAACCTACGCGGCGCGAACCTCAGCGGCGCGTACCTCAGCGGCGCGGACCTACGCCGCGCGTACCTCAGCGACGCGAACCTCAGCGGCGCGTGCCTCAGCGGCGCGAACCTGCACGGCGTGGACCTGGCTGGCGCGGACCTCAGCGGCGCGTACCTCAGCGGCGCGGACCTCAGCGGCGCGAACCTGCACGGCGTGGACCTCAGCGGCGCGAACTTGGAAAGTATAAAGTTCGATCTGTTTGAAATATTTGACTGTGTTCGCACCGAAATTCCTGGTCTTAGGCAGGCACTAATCGAAGGCCGCGTAAATGGTAGGGTGTACACGGGGGACTGTGCCTGTCTTGTAGGGACCGTGGCCAATCTGCGTGGGTGTTCTTACAAAGAAATTGTCGGGATACTCCCTGACTCAAATCGTCCAGCAGAGCGTTGGTTTCTGGCCATACGTAAGGGAGACACCCCCGAGACTAACCCGGTGTCCGCACTAATTGTCACTTGGATCGATGAGTATCTAAACACCACGCAGGAGTAATCCATGTACACTATCAAGAACACTGACGGCGCGGATATCTACGTCGCGGACCCTGCGACGAACGCGCGCGAGGCAGTCGAGTCCGCGGTGCAGGCAGGTGCGAACCTTCGCGACGCGAACCTCCGCGGCGCGGACCTCGGCGGCGCGTACCTCAGCGGCGCGCACTTCATCGGCGCGGACCTGCGCGGCGCGGACCTCCGCGACGCGAACCTGACCAACGCATACCTGACCGGCGCGGACCTCAGCGACGCGAACCTCCGCGACGCGAACCTCCGCGGCGCGGACCTCAGCGGCGCGGACCTACGCTACGCGAACTTACTAAATTGCACGATGCCTTCGTGGTTGATCTGCCCGGAATCCGGCAGTTTTGTAGCATATAAAGCCGTCGAAGATTGCTTCGGCAACAAAGCAGTGCTTCGCATTCGTGTTGATGCTGAAACAGCACGTATCAATGGTATTGGTAGTCGTAAGTGTCGCGCAGAGCGCGTGTTTGTTCTAGGTCTTGAATCAGCAGGGGCTATTGCGGATGCGTATTGGCCTTCTACTAAAAGATATGTTGACCCAGAATGTCACTATAAAATTGGCGAGTACACGGTGGCTGATAACTATGATGACGACCCACGCAAAGAATGCACAGGTGGTATTCATTTTTTTATGACTAAAGCGGAGGCCGAGGCATGGTGAGCTACCAAGAAGAGCTACTGGCCGAATTGGATCAGCTACTCAAGGTTGAGTGGCATCAGGCAGACTACGCTACGTTCGAGGGGCTTAGGTTCCTGGCGGCAAAACTAAGCCGATTGCTACGTGAACAAGGGGAAGGGTACACAATGAATGACGAAACCTTGGAAATTTTGAAACTGACCCGCTAGAAAAACTCAAGAGAACCTGCCTGGCTTATGCCGGGTTTTTGTTTTTGGGAGATTAACCATGATCACAATCAAAAACATTTACGGCGCGGATCTCTACGTCGCGGACACTGCAACGAATGTCTGCGAGGCAGTCGAGGCCGCAGCGCGGGCGGGAGCGTACCTGTACGGCGCGGACCTACGCGGCGCGGACCTACGCGGCGCGGACCTGTACGGCGCGTACCTGACCGGCGCGGACCTGCGCGACGCGAGCCTGGCCTGCACGAACCTACGCGGCGCGGACCTGGCTGGCGCGAACCTACGCGGCGCGGACCTGGCTGACGCGAACCTACGCGACGCGAACCTACGCGGCGCGGACCTGTGCGGCGCGGACCTGGCTGGCGCGAACCTACGCGGCGCGAACCTACGCGACGCGAACCTGTGCAGCGCGGACCTGCGTGGCGCGAACCTACGCGGCGCGGACCTGCGCGAGTCTACTTGGGCCCAGGCGTTTACTGATTTTCCTATCTACAACTTCAGCGTCGGCAGGCATCTCGCCGTGGCAACAACGGAGTACCTGGCGATTGGATGCCAACAGTATCCCTGGAAGCACTGGCTTGAGAAATTTGAGTCTATAGGCAAAAAAGAGGAGGGTTACTCAGAGCAGGACATCGCCAACCATGGCGCTTGCATTTCTCTGTTTTACAAACTTCTGCATTCGGGGGTGTGACATATAGCAGCTAGTCAGGTCTTTTGTTGTCCGGAGGCAGGTCATTCTTTACTTCATCTAAATACATAGCAATCAATCTGTCTATGATTTCGCTCGGGCGAAAACCCTTAAATTTACAGTAATTAGCGAATGTGCGGTACTGCGGTTCAGCCAAGTAAAGAGTGTGATTTGCCTTAGATACCCTAACAGTGCCGGGGCCTTGCTCGATTTCTTCTCTCAGTTTTTTTAACGGATTGTCTTCCGACACGCAGCGCCTGTTTATTTTTACATCAATAAAGTCAAGTTTAACATGACATTAGACTGGCGCGTAATGTCGCACGCAATGTGTCCCGAATTCTACATTTAACAGACTGAATGGAGCCACAAGCAAACCTCCATTAGGAGTTAACGCAATGGACAATCAAGATATCATTGAACAAATCTCTGAGCAGTTAAGTGACGTGATTACTTTGGCGGCAGACCTTCTGGGGAAGGATGTAACGTTGGCGCTGCTAATTCACTACTTACACGAGGTCTCATTCGAAAGCGAATCCAGGGAGGCCGCGTGATGACCACTACCGACCAACTTGCGTGTTTAGCTGAGGTGTTGGGGAAGAGGGCGCCGTAAAGCACGCAGTTGAGCTAGGCTATTTCACTGAAGGCGGATCAGCTGTAGGCATGATTCGGGATGCTCTATCCGCATTGGAGAAGTCATGACCCATCCCCTTAGCGACGAGTTGAGACGGTTGGCTGACCAATATGCGGCTACTGACGAGTTCGGGTATGCCAAGGCATTCGCACGGTCACTTCTTCGTGCGGCCGATGCGTTGGACGACGCGGAAGCCAGAGCCTGCCGCCTACCTGGCACGATTCGGCGGCTTCACGCGGAACGCGACTCCCTCAAAGCGCAGCTGGAGCAGATGACGGGGGAGAGGGATGAGCACCATCGAAACTCCAATGGAGGGCAGACAAAATGAAGCTGTATCACATTGTGTGCGGGCGACCAATCGGCCCCACGTTCGAGGCGTATATTGAGCCCCCAGACGTTGGCACAGACGAGCACTATGGGATCTGGCTAGAGGAGACTACCTTGGACGATCTGGTGAAACAGTTCCGAGATCACGTGGTTTACGCCAAAGAGCACTTCCCCAAGAGCTACTTCCCCTACGAGCTGAAGTTGGGGATTAGGAGAGGCAAGTGACTTACTTCAGCGAGCACCGTCGCACGATTGGACACACCAACCTTTACTCTGTATCACTAGTGTAATAATCACTCAAGTATCGATTAGTGCTGGCCGATATACGCATTGTTCTTCCTAATGAAGTCGTAGGAGTGTTTATATGAAGTTTTATACGCAAAAGCCTCAAAGAGAAATCAGGATTGTAAAGCCAGACAGGGGGGCCAAAGAATATGAATTTTATGTGTTAATCCCCGTTTTTGTTGGCTCTGCCCGGGCATTAGGCACGCAACAAGTGGTTACGGAAGACAATATCAGGTTCCCAAATATGCAATCAGCCGCCATGTATTGCATCGATAAATATGACACAAAAGCTCCCAAAATTCAGCAGGCAAAACAGGAACAAAAGCGGGTAAGTGTTTCCGGCATGACTATAGTGGCACAAGGCAAGTGGGCTGAATTCTGCGGCATGCGCAAACTAGATGTATCGGCCCCCGAGCACGTTACTCATTCCTACAGCCTAACACCCGAAGAAGTGGCCGCCCTGGACATTCATTTGCCACGAGGTACCTAATGCTACGAATTGCTGAATATAGACGCGTGTCCACGGACAAACAGGATACGGACATGCAGCGTCACGCCATCCAGACTTGGCTGAGCAAGTTGCCAACACAGCATGTGGTCACGGTTTACGAGGACGAGGGATATAGCGGTAAATCTGACAAACGGCCAGCGTTTAATCAATTATGTCTCGACGTGAAAAATGGGATGGTGGACATGGTGCTAGTATACAGGCTGGACCGCATCTCCCGCAACGCCAGCACAGCCTTGCGCTTGTTGTTAGATTGGGCGCAGCAAAACGTACAATTTGTGGCTACGGATCAACCCATACTTAACACCACGACTGATGATGCATTTCGCCTAACTAAGCTGGCTATGTTTGCCGAACTAGCACAGATCGAGCGCGAAACCCTGGTTACCCGAGTCAAGGCAGGGCTATCAGCAGCCAAGGCACGAGGCGTAAAGCTTGGTGCCACCAACAAGTTAACGGATAAGCAAAAACATTACCTCCGACAGCTCCGCCAGGAAGGATTAACATATACCAAATTGGCGCGTCGTTTTTCTATTTCTCGCACCACAGCACGACGGCTGTGTAAGGAGGATTCCGATGTCAATCTGTGTTAAGGAATATCACCTAAAGCCCAGAGAACAGATTGTAGAGTCCCCTGGTTGGGAGGGCATGGCAGACGCGTATTGCATAAAATATGGCAAGGAAAAGGCAAGCATGGTGGAGACAGGATGGACCGACGGAACCACAACGCTCTACTTTGACCACGACACCATTAACGTTCCTAAAGAATGGGTGAACAGCACAACGATGCACACTTTCGTGGACACAGGCACCAAGCGATCCTGGTGCAAAGGGTGTAATGCAAACGCACATTTTGACGGCACGTTGGGAATATATTGTGAGGATTAAGTTTTTTGAGTCGTTTCGATGGGGATTAATTTAACTTGGGGAGAAGCAGCATGAGTATCGGAAGTCGGTTGGGAGTTACGGTGCGGTTCAATCAAGAAGAACGAAATCAACTACGAGCCATGTCCGAAGTGTTCAAAATGAATGAAAAGGCACTTCTTAAGTTTGGATTTACGCAACTCGTAAAGGCCACAATCGAAGCGCAAAAGACCTTTAAAAAGGAGAAAAAACACGATGACACGCAACAAGATGCTAGCGTTGGCGGCAACAGTGGCGGTGACGTTGCCGATGTGCGCGATGCAGACCAACCAGCCTCAGCATAAAGTGATAATGGTTCCAAGCACACCCACGCCGCTAGTTGATCCAAACGGAGACCTTAAGTGGTTGGTACATAAAGCAATTGTCGTGGCTGCGCCTAAAATTAGTCCTGCACGCAAAAAGATTTATGAGTCAATTATAACTCACGTGGCCCTGGATGTATTTGGACGCAGGAGAGATTACCAAAAATACTGGATTGCTTTGCTCGGTGTGGAAAGTGGCTACAACGGGGCGGCGCGCAGCAGTAAAGGAGCAATTGGCCTAGGGCAGTTAATGCCAGCATACCGAAAAGACTTTGGCGCAGGCTGTGGGATCACTCAGGTCGAACTTGCCGATCTTAGCGCCGACTATCTGAACGCATACCTTAGCGCGTGCTACTTAAGGTCACTTATTCAGGAAAGTGGAGGGAGTGTAACGCTGGCGTTGGTGGCCTACAACGCCGGCATGTACAGCAAAGATTTTGCCAAGGCGAAACAAGGAAAGCAGCCCAGCAAAGAGCCCAGGTTATATCGAAAACACATAATGGAAAGAGCGGGAGTATCTCCTCAGGACAGTGAATCCAACCACAACTAGTTTTTAGGAACCACGCACATGATAAAGTCTATTGTTGCAGCTATTGCTGCCACCGGCCTTCTTTTGTCTTCTGGAGCAAAAGCCAAAACATTTAAAGCAGACCCTGACAGAACAATCTACATCACAGGAAAAATTGATCTTGGGATTCTTGGCGTCGCATCCAAGCTGGTCAAACTCTCGTCCGAGAACAGACTTCCTATTTACATGGTCATTAACAGTCCGGGCGGGGGTGTATTGGCAGGGCTACAAGTAATCTCTGCAATGAAGGTAGCCAACCGGCGTGGGGTAACGATCAAGTGCTTTGTGCCAGTGCTTGCTGCTAGCATGGCCTTTCAGATTTTCGCTAACTGTAACGAGCGTTATGTGCTGTCTCAGTCGCTACTGCTGTGGCACCCGATGAAAATTAGTGTCCTCGGCTCCATGGACTCAGACGAACTCTTGTACCAAGGCGCTTCCATGCGTGCAATGGAAACAGGAATGAACCAAAAGCTGATCGAGGTACTGCAGATCAGTCCGGCGCTGTTTTACTACCACTACAGACATGAGACCATGTGGACGGCGGCTGTGCTACGCAAAGTAAGTCCAAACTTTATCAAAATTATTTCTGACTTTAAGAACGTAAATAATCCATTTGATTTGGGGGACCAGCAATGAGGTACCTACTGGGCATACTTTTTATGTGCCTGGCGAGCACCACCTCTTTCGCACAAGAGCTGCATGTGCTTGAACTACGAGAGTTCAGCATGGACGCTGCCAAGCTGGTCGATAATCGCGACCCGTATTATCCCTACGCCGACAAAGTGGCCGCATATTCAGGCCAGGAAGTGTGGGACAAAGAGGCCATCGCCAACTTTGACATCGACGTGCTGCGGTATGGCCAATACGCGATCACGTTTGACAATCACGTACACGGCGAGTCCACGGATCAGCGGTTTCGCGAAGTTGGTTGGCACTACCGAGTTAGCGCAGAGCTGGGACGGAAGGTATCGGTGTATTACGAACACCACTCGCAGCATTTGCTTGACGAGAGCGGCGGGCCAACGACGGCCTATCCGCTGTACAACGCAGTTGGCTGTAGATTCACGCTCTACAAGCGGGGAGACTAGCATGTTCGTGATGAATGATAAGCCGGCTGTATATTTCGACGTGGATTCCACGCTGGTATTCACAGCACAAGAAGCTCCGTTGGGAATGTTTACTTTTGTGAAAATAAAAGGCCGTGAGTTTTACGTTCACGACCTGCACGTCGAGGCCCTCAAAGACTTCAACGCACGCGGGCACAATGTGATCGTGTGGAGTCAGGGTGGGGCAGCTTGGGCAAAAACCGTAATTAAAAAGCTTTGTCTTGAAGACTACGTCACCGCATGCCTTTCCAAACCGAATTGGATCTTTGATGACAAGCCCGTGTGGGATTGGCTCGGTGAACACACTCGATCCTACATGGAGGTGTCTGATGAGTGCGCGTAAAGATGATGCAGGCAAACCACCTCTGTCCTTGATCCCTCGCAGTGCCTTGCTGGCCGAGGCCCGAGTTATGGCTAAAGGCCGCATCAAGTATCAGGCGCATAACTGGCGATCAGGCGCGGGTCTGGAGTGGAGCCGCGTGATAGACGCAGCACTCAGGCACATCGAGGCTTTCGCGGACGGCGAGGACTATGATCTCGGCGAAGGCGGTAGTGGTGAGCTGCATTTGGCCAACGCTCGCTGCTGCTTGGCGTTTTTGATTGAGTATTACGAGTACGGCCTAGGTACTGACGATCGCTACAAACGTCCGGAAAGAGAACAAGCATGACACAGCAAGTAAATGTCAGAAGGCTATTGGAACAAGGGCAGGCGGCCCAGGATCGCGAGCATGACGCACTAGAAGTAACAAAGCGAGGAAATCTGCGTGGAGGAAGCGCTGGGGTTATTGGCACAGATAGTAAAATCTATGGTGAGTGTCACAGGGTAGCTTTGGCACGATTGCTTGGTGCCGACAAAGAACATGACGGCAATCGCAGCATTATGTTTGACGCCGGCAATGCGAGCGAAGACAGCTGGGCGGCCAAGTTAAAGGCAGCTGGTTTGCAGTTTTTGCGTGAAGATGAAATCCCCATTGTATGGCCTATTCCGGGCACAGCCAGAATAGCAACCGGACGCCCTGATATTGTTCTCGGTTATTACAAAGACGGGAGCGCCGAGGCCAGCGACTTTGTGCCGGAGCATGGATTGGAGCTAAAGGGAATTTACAGCGCGTCGTCGGGATTGCGGGTAGAGGTGGAAGGGGTGCCAGACCCAAAACACCTTGCGCAGGCTGGGTTTTATGCCATGGCGCTGAACATCCCGTATACCCTTTGTTACACAAACCCATCGGTAATTGATGTTCCTTATTGGGCGCAAAAAAAGCTAAGCGCTCCCAAAAAGCTGCAGCCATTCTACCGCTTGTTTGAGCTGCGTTGGACGGATGTGCTGGAGTATCGCGACGAGATGCGAGACGACTGGGTGCGTACTGTTTATACCAAACAGGGTATTGCAGACTACTTCGCGTTGATTGTGGAGCAAGAGCAAACGAAAGAATTAGGCCCGCGCCCCGAGGGAGGCTATGCAACCGGGGAGCCTCTACCCTACAACAAGTGCAACTACTGCAACTTCAAAGACGCATGCAGTCAGTACGACGCAGACGCTGATTACGATGGTTGGCTGGCTTTGATTAAGTCGTAGTTTTATTAAACTTTTTGAGTCGTTAAATGGAGGTGCTATGAGTATTTTACAAAGACTAAAAGATCAACAATCCACCGAGGAAAAGAAGCTATTTGCCATCATTGCCGGACCTAGACTTGGGGGAAAAAGCTCCCTAGCCGGCACACTGCCTGGGCGCACGTTGATGTTGCAGGTAGCGGTGTTGGAATCAGGCTCAAAATCAGCAAAAGCGCTGGCCGAACAACGCGGCAATCAAATCGACGTACTGAACTTCAGCACGCGCACTGAGTTGCTTGAAATCATTCAAGAGCTAGCTACCGACAAAGAATATGACTCCATTTATGTGGACGGACTTAGCGCCCTCGGCGACCTAATCGTCAAAGAACCCAAGATTATCGCAAAAATGAAGTCGGATAACTGGGCGGCATTTCGAGAAATTGGCGAGCTTACGACAGAAACAATCCTGAAACTGAAGGAGCTGACGTATCCCAGCAAAACAGCAAAACCAAAGGCAGTGTTCCTAACTTGTGCGCTCAAAATCAGGCAGGACAAGGCGGGTGTGATTGTAGACGTGGACTTGGAAACGAAGGGAAACGTTGCAGTCAGCCAGGTTACAAAGCTGGGCGAAGCTGTACTCACAGTACTCCCCCCACTCAAAACAGAACAGGGCGACACCGGGCACAGACTGATTACAAAGACCGAAGACGTGTGGCCCGGACGCATTGACGGAATCCTGGCAGAACGGAACCCGGGGGTAATTGCTCCGGCTGATCTGGCTATGGTGCTAAAGCTCAGGGAGGGCGGATGACACTATTTCTTGTGGTTCTTGTTTGCGGACTTTTGGGTGGCGCGTTTGGCTACGTTTCTTGGTTACTCACAGAATATTTGTTGGGGGGAAGACAGTACGACAAAGATAGGTGGTTAATTCAACAACGGCTCGATTCAATCGAAGCAAAACAACAAAAAGGTAGGAATTTTTATGGCAGGAAGTAATGCATTTAGGCAGATGGCAGCTCAACTTAACGAAACCAAAAACCTAGACACTGTGTTGGTCGGAACCTCCTTTCTCGACGAGGGCGAGCACGATGTCACAATCCAATCCGTGGACATGACCAAGGCCGAGGAAAACAGAATCACTGTCGTATTCGCCGACGAAAAAGGCCGAGTCTACAACGAGCGCGGCTTTATTATGAGCCAAGACGAAGCTGAAATGAGCTTTACAGTTAGGCTGATTCTTAGCGCAACCCTTTGTAACAAGGAGGCCCTAGCCAAGTTCCTTGAGATTGGCGCTAATGATGATCGTGTATTTGAAATGCTAACGGGAATGAAGTTGCGCGTGAACCTTCAACGCGGCCCTGGTTTTGTTATCAAGGTTAAGGGTGACGGTGTCTTTGCTGCTTATGAAGTCTCTAAAGGCGGAGTGGTTGCAAAAGAGCCAATCCCCGACACGGAAGCAGAACAACTCGTGGAAGCAAAAGAATTGGCCGAGGCGCAAGGGCTAAAGCGGTCCTTCCTGCGTATTCGCGGCGCCGAAGCAACTCACGCAGTAGAAAACGTGGTGGCATTTATGGCAGCAGCCGAGGCACGTACCAAAGGCACTGAAGCAAATACACAAGTAAAGAACAAGGTTGTGTGAAAAGTTGGTGGCGGCGTGGGAAGCTGGGGATACGGACCGAAGGTACGCCGTCCTGCGCGGAAGGCTCAGGAACGCAGCCCCTAGAGACACGCTATAGGCAGGGGAGTCGGGAGTGAGTGCGTGAGGCGAAAGCCGAATAGCTTGCGACGAGCGCTCGAAAACCGACCTAGGGTTTGGTCCCAGCAAAGATTGAACGGCCGGAGTCGCGTCCGGCCCACCAACTACCAGAGCTGAGCATCTCTCTAAACTGCTCACTTAAATTAAATTTCGCGGAGGCCCAAGGCTACAAGCGTTACTAGCGTAGGAAGCGGTGAGCTGGCCTGCTGGGCCTTTTCTATTTAACCGGAGCGATCATGCAAGAGTCACACGAATACCTCGCCGATCTGTGGAACACCGGAGTGGTCATGCTGCCTGCCGGCATCGACATTGGCCCAATCGACCTTGCGGGTGGCTTTAGTGTCATCACATTCGTCGCGACCGAGCCGCCGCGGTTCTTGTCGCCGCCGATTCTGGAACCTTACTTCCTGGGGGGCTGCCTGTGAGTTACACCATGTTGCAAAAGCAGAGGCTGGCCAAGTGCCTGTGCATACTCCGGTGAAAGCAGACTGTCCTAGAGACACGCGGGCGGGCGCCGTGCAGTAGGCCCTAACCATGAATCTGCACTTGGCCGGGGTCGCGTCCGGCCCGCCAATACGAGTCACCTGCGCAGTGGTGAGATGTCGGCCAAAGCACTAGGCGGTTTGTGGACTGCAAGAACACCGACCGGCCGAAAAGTCCACGTAGAGCTGAGCATCTCTCTAAACTGCTCACTTTAAGCAAAATAAATGGAGGCCCACTAAGGAAACTTGGCGGGAATTTTTTATGAGCAATTCTGCGAACTATGCGTACCAAGAAGACTTAGTCGCCCAATGCCAAGCCAAACTTACGTCCCACGGCAAGGTAGTTTTGGCAGCTGGCTGCGGCGCAGGAAAGACACACATGGCCTCCACGCTACTGATGAATTATCTCCGAGACAACCCAGGGCAGAAAGTGTTGTTTTTAGCACACGGCACCACGCTCTTACGTAAACAAATAGCCGATCTATTCTCATTTGATAATCAATTCACTGCTGTGGAAATCACCCAGGCCACAGAGTCCGACAAACTAGACAACGCTATGGTTCATGTGGCTATCCCCCATTCCAAAGTGATCCAATATTTTCAATATGGTCTGATCATCATAGACGAGGCTCACCAATTCTTTCATGGTAAAATGGTGCAAACAATATTGAGTAACAACCCCAACGCCAAACACCTGCTGCTCACCGCCTCCCACTGGAGGTACACGCTTACCGCCACCATGCCCGTGGTGTGTTACTCCCAGCTCGAAATGCTGGAAGCTGGCGTTATTGTGGCACCAGACGTGGTGCGTATTAAGACCAAACAAGAGTTTCGTAAATTCACACAAGACTATGAGTTGGCCGTTACGGAAACACTGCGGAACGTGACCAGTGTTGTGCGTAAAGTCAAGGTGGCGCTGCCGCGTAGTGCGACCAAAGTCCTGGTCGCCTGCCACAACATACAAGCCGCGAGAGCCGTGAAGCGTGTTTTGGGTAAAGAGGCGCTTCTGTCCACGGTAGAGGACGATAGCGATAATGTGAATTTTGCCCGGTTCCAAAAAGACGATTCGGTGCGCTATCTGGTGGTCGTGTACAGGGGGATTATTGGTCTGGATATGCCAGAACTAAGTGCTGTGGTCGATCTAACAGCCACTCAGAATATTGACCGCATGTTTCAGCTGTTGGGGCGAGTTGTGCGGCGATATCCTGGCAAGCAACCTACCTATATTAAATTGGTGCCCGCCGTGAACGCCGAGTGGTACGACCACCTGCTGTCCGCCACCATATCTTTAGCTCACCCTGATATTTACAATAGCTGGAACGGAAGGCTGGATAGTATTAGGTGTGTGGTGCAAAAAACCAGCGCGGATGGCAGGGCTCGTAAGGCGAGAGGCGAAAAGCAGCCAGCCAAACTGAAGCCAATCATTCCAAAGTGGTCACAACTGCGGAATTTGTTTCGCAAGGGATCTGGGAAAGACGGAATTGCTGTTGCGAATATGATGGATGTGCGGGCGCAGTACGGCGATATCAAGCCGCATGGATACTGGACGCGGGAACGAGTCGAGGCTGTTGCCAGGCAATTTCACTCCGCCAATGAATGGAAGAAAGTGGATTATGGCAGTTATCAAGCTTCCTGCAGATTGGGCGTGGCGGAAGATATTTACCGTGAACTAGGGTGGGCATTTCGGGTACGCCGTTATTCCACGGAGGATCTGATGACAAGCGCAGGTAGATATAAATCGCTCAAGGAATGGAGCAACAACGAAGGCGGAGCCTATAATGCGGCCCGTAAAAAAAACCTGATTACAGAAATCTGCGCTAAGCTGGGGTGGAGCAAACAAAGGGCAAGATGGAGCAAAAAAGATATTATTGATGATGCGAGAGGTTCTGACTCTTATAATGGGTGGAAGGAGAAGAAACTCTCGTATCAAGCTGCGCAGAGAAATGGGTGGGTAGACGAGGTGTGCGCTCTTATGGGGTGGCATAAGAAGAGGGATTCCACACACACAAAAAAAGAAATTTTAGATTTCTGTGAGCACAACGGACGCATTCCGAATATCAAAAGTAAGAATAAAAAGGAAAGGGGCCTGGCCGCGAGCTGTGCTACGTACAGATCCCCCTCGTCCGGACGTAAGTTTGACGCAAGATTTCGACAAGCATTGGTTGACGGTGGATGGCTTGATTTAACAAATAGTAGGTACAATAAATAGCTCTTCGGAGGTCCCCATGTATGTACTGCTACAGCGCCAAAACTTGGTGCCTAGGACTCCTATTGCTTTTTCCCCAGAGCTATTGGTTCCTGGCTTTTGGGCGATAGATCTTGAAACCAAGGGCCTGGACGCAGCCGACCCAGAGTCACGTATTGTGGGTATTGGCCTGGCAAATGCGAAGCATTGTTTTTACATTGATCTAACGCAGGATGTCCCCGCCGGTCTGTTGGATTTTCTACGATCCAGTACGTTCACGGCGTTCAACGTCATGTTTGATGGTACCCATTTACAGGTTTACACAGGCGCGTGGCTGCGTTGGGTGGGCTGCTCATATGGCCTGTTTAAACAGCTCAGCAGTGAATCGTGGCCAGGGCAATCATGGTCACTTGAAGTCGCCCAACTTGATGTACTTGGATGGCCCACCACCAACAAGACTGCTTTGGAAGTGGCGCTGAAAGAACGCAGACTTGGCAAGGGGGATATGTGGCAGTTGCCGGCAGAGATACTTGGGCCGTACTGCGCTTCCGACGCCGACGCTGCTTGGCAGTTGTGGGAGGTTCTTGTACAAGCAGCCAAGCCATTCCCCCATCTAATGGATTACCACCAGAGGTTGTTTTTAACGGAAGTGAGGCTGCTTGCCGAACAACAGATTAGGGGTATCAAAATAGATCAACAGCGACTGGAAGCCTGCCGTGCCAACAACGAGGCACAAATTGCCCAGTCCATGAACGCCTTCCTAACGATCCCCGAAGTAGCTCACCACATTGCTGAGGTTAACAAGGATGCTCGTGCGGCCTGGGAGGCCACTCAGCCCCCACGTCTAACTAAGACTGGGGAAGAATCTGCTAGGTGGAGGGCATGGAAGGACAGAGAGGCCACGTGGATGGAACAACGAGGGTTTAACTTAAATAGTAAGCAGCAACTGGAAAAGTTGTTTTACGACAAGCTTGGTTTTAAACCCAGCCGATTTACGGAAACTGGCCGCCGTGTGGTAGATCGCAAGGTGTTGCCGTCGCTGGGCGAGCCAGGTAGGCTGCTTGCCGATTACAACATTTACCTAAAGAGGCGTGGTTATATTGCAGCCACTATCGAGAAGGCGGCACGTGATGGCTGTATTCACCCACAGTTTAATAGTGCTGGGGCGGTGACAACCAGACTTGGTGGTAGCGGCGGCTGGAATGCACAACAGATGCCCAAAAGTGTGGACTTTCTTTACTCCCTGAGCGCCCGCCCAGGACACAAACTAGTACAGGCCGATGCAGAGGCACTAGAGCCAACCATTCTAGCGGAATTCAGTCGCGACAAGACACTATGGTCACTATACGGACCAGATGCCAAACCGAACGACGTATATCTCTTTGTTTGTTCAAAAATGCCAGCGCTAGGAAAGGAGATTCTAAAGTACTACGACCCAGAGAATCCTACCGCAGAATCAATTAAGAAAACCAAAAAGGTATGCAAGAACGACAGGGCAGTAGGAAAAAAGTTTCACCTCATGTCTACATACAAAGCTGGTCCAAAAAGAATTCGCGAAGACATGGAGCTGGACGGCATTCACATATCATTGTCTGAGGCGATACAGATGCACCGAGAATATTGGGCAATATGGCCGGGCGTCCTTAGGTTCGAGGAGACGCTAAAGAACATATGGAGAAATAGTGGTGGATGGATACCCAGCGCGCTTGGAACACCAATATGTGTGGCGGAACAATTCTTAAAAGATATCAACAACAAATTCTGTCAAACAAGCGGACATAAAATACTTCAGTTGTGGATTTACTACACGAACAGGCTCCGAAATGAACGTCAAATTGAAATGTTTCCGTGGATTTTAGACAATCACGACGAAATGTTCTGGGAGGCACCTGACTCACATGCGGAGGCAGCTGCACAGGCCATCACTGATGCGCTAGCCCTCGCGAACCAAGAGCTGAACATGGAAGTTAAGATAAAGGGGCCGACGCTAATTGTAGAAAATATGGCCCAAGTGAAGTGCGATAACTACGCAGATTGGATTGCAACAACATCTTAGACCCCCCCAAAAAAGTTTTTGAGTCGCCACAGTGAGGTGCATATGTACTTTGTTGAAGTTCGTTCGGGGCTGCGCCGCAACGGCCCACCTAATCTGGTGTCACTGAGCGAGGTGGATCAATATACAGGGTTTCGTTCTGTGTGCTGCTTTCCATTGGAGGTGGCCAACCTAATCCGCACCCAAAAGGGCACGGCCAACCTACGCGGACAGCCTGTTTACGCGGACACCTTGTTCATGGATTTCGATGGGCACGATCCTATCGAGTTTCGCGCATGGTTGATTGCCTCGGGACTGGGGCACACAGAGTGGAACAGTGGTGGGCGCTCAGTTCACTTTCACATTCCAATGGTACCTGCGCTAGGCGTCTGGGTTCCGGCAGCAATGAAGGCCTGGACCAAAAAGCACGCGCCATCAGCGGATACATCATTTCTACACGCAGCTGGCATGTATAGGCTGCCTGGCACATATCACGCCAAACATCCAGGCAGGCGCAAAGAATTGGTGCACAGCTGCAATGGCCGCCTGTTGGAGTTATTTGCCACCGAATCGGAAACGATTGGACAGTTATTTGACTACGGCGGTTCTACCAAAGAGGAGTTCTTTACTCTGCTCATGGCTGCAAAGGGAGAGGGGCAGAGAGCGCCTTTTATTTGGCGGCTAGCCACCGTTGGAGCCCAGGCAGGTCTTGAGTTCTTTGAATGTCTAGAACACATCCGCTGGTGGAATGCCCATATGGCCTCGCCACCCCGCGACGACCTCACCGTAGTACGTCAGTGCGAGAGCGCCTATCGCAGACTGGCTAGGAGATTACAAGCATGAGCGATCTTGATGTTACCTGGCCTAGGGGGTATCCGACCTTTTATAGAAAAATGGCGCTACTCAGGGATGTGATTTTGAATGGCAGCGTTCTTAGCCTGGACCCAGCGAGTTGGGGTTCTAGTGATCCCGGATTTGCCATTCACGAGGGGGCAAAAATACTTACCAGCGGTACGCTGAAAAGACCGTCACACAAGTACGACATCTATAAGCGAGTGCAGCTGCTGTACGACGAGGTGGCCAAGATTCTGCCAGTGCCTCCAGACGTGTTGATAATCGAAGAAATTCACAAAAACATGGCCTCTATTCAGCTTCTCTGGGCGGCGGGCGTTAGCGTGGCAGCAGCACGAGCACCCGCAACCCTAGAGGTCCCATTAAATTTCTGGAAGGCCCTGGCCAAGGCTACACCAGGCTACATCAAAAGCGATGCCATGGACGCGGAAATGATGGGGGGCTCGGTAATCCAGTGGCTGCAACAAAACCCATAGGAATACCGCAATGTCGATTCTCAATCATGTGCCGTCCGGATGGGAATTGCGCCCAGAACAAAGAGACCTGCTGATGGCTATTGAGGCGGGGTGGGATAGACATGACGTTATAGCCGGTCTTCTGCCAACCGCTTTTGGGAAAACCCTGATTGCAGTGACGCTGGCCAACTGGCGTGCAGCTTCCAAAGACAACGTAAGTTACATCATTCCAGACAATATTTTAGTCGAACAGGTTCAGTCTCAATTCCCCAATCTAGTCGCCCTACATCGCAAAGATCGTTATCACTGTGATACTTGGGGAACGGACTGTGCACACAGCCACAGAAAGCAGGATGGCTATTGCAAGGGCTGCCCGTATCTAGGAGCCAAGCGAGCCGCGACTAAAGCCACCATTCGGGTGGCAAATTATTATGTGTATTATGCGCACCGCCTGCACTCCCGCGTGCTTATAGCGGATGAAGCACACCGCCTTGTCAACATGTTAGAAGATAAAAAAGACATCAAGATTTGGCGAAAGGACTTCAACTTCCCGCCGGGGCTGCGAACGGTAGCGGATGTAGTGGAGTGGGCGCAGGGCTGTTTAAAGGCGGCCGACAATCACAAATTAGAGCTGGCACTTAAAGAGGTCTTGCACATCCGCGAGGGGGCTATTGTTGAATACAGGCAGGGATTTAGGCATGGCAAGGCCGAGGAGGTCTTAACGATTATTCCTGCCGATACTCGCGCGGTTCCTTCCTGGTTGTGGCCACAAAACAAGGTCCGCAAAATCGTGCTGCTGTCCGCCACAATCGGTGCACAGGACATTGCCGAGCTGGGACTGAATCACAGGCGCGTGCTGTATCTTTCTTGCCCTAGCCCGATCCCAGCTACCAATCGTCCGGTGTTGTACGAGCCGCGTTGCAACATGGCAAGGCGGTTCCGGGACAAGGCATTGCCGCACTTCGTTAAGGCCGTGCAAGAAAAGTTAGCGGTACACCCAGAAAAAGGCCTGATCCATCTGCCGTACAGCGTGGCGGAAAGCTTCTCGGAGCTGTGTTTCGACCCCCGCCTAATGTTTCATACGCACAACAACAAGGCCGAGGTGCTTGCCAGGTTTCGTGAGAGTCCACCAGAGCAGGGACGGGTGCTAGTGGCTTCGGGGCTGTACGAGGGGTTGGACCTGCCCTTTGACGCGGCACGGTGGCAGGTGATTGGCTGTGTGCCCTGGGCCAACTTGGGGGACGACCGAACCAAGCGCAAAGCCGCAACTAACCCAGACTGGTTTTCTTGGGGGGCTATTAAAAAGGTCCTACAGGCGGCTGGTCGGATTGTACGCTCTCCTACTGATTACGGTTGCACCTACATTTTTGATTCTAACTTTGAGCGACTTTACAACCAAGACAAACAACGAAAACAGCCAATGTTTCCTTCATTTTTCAGAGACGCAGTAAAAGGAAAGGGATTACGACAATGAGCAAAGAGGTAAGTAAAAAGCAACAAAATGGCCCAAAGGTCCTGATATTCGATATCGAGACTTCTCCGATTCTTGGATATGTGTGGCGCCTGTGGGACCAAAATGTAGCATTAAATCAAATTCATTCCGACTGGCACGTGCTGAGCTGGAGTGCGAAGTGGCTAGATTCGCCGGCAAGCCAAATTATGTACATGGATCAACGTTTCGAGAAGAACATTGAAAATGACAAAGGAATCTTGCGCGAGCTATGGAAGCTTCTGGACGAGGCAGACATTGTCATAACGCAGAACGGCAAAAGTTTTGATCAGAAGAAAATAAATGCTCGTTTCATTATTCATGGGTTCCAGCCGCCTAGTACATTCAAGCACATCGATACCAAGCTACTGGCCCAGAAACATTTCGGGTTCACGTCGAACAAGCTGGAGTACATGACAGACAAACTCTGCACTAAGTATAAGAAACTCAAGCACGCCAAGTTCTCTGGGTTTGAGTTATGGAAGGAATGCCTGGCTGGAAACGTGGCGGCATGGAACGAAATGGAAAAATACAATAAGCATGATGTGTTGTCTCTTGAAGAATTATACAAAAAACTAGTCCCTTGGGACGATGCAATCAACTTCAGCCTGTATACAGACGAGCCTGCACACGTTTGCAAATGCGGTAGTCGAGACTTCAAGAAACAGGGCTGGCACTATACCAGCGTAGGCAAGTTTCAACGCTATAGATGCAAGCAGTGCGGAGCTGAAACGCGGGACCGAAATAATCAATTCTCGAAAGAAAAACGAGCGTCACTTCACATAGGCACGCCACGATGAACGATAACCAAGATAATATCGTACAACTTCCGCTACCAAAAAAGCCATTGTCGCCAAAACCGCTTGCTGTTGGCTTGGTAGACATTACGCAAATGCTAGCCTTTTTGTGTGACCAGGAGGCTTTACGGCAGGAGCGCGAAGATGCACTGGCGACCGAGGTTCTGGCCCTGCGAAATAGCATTCAAACCTTAATTCGCGTTCTTAAGGATAACGCAGCAGGAAGGTAACCATGTCGCTTATACGTCGTATTGCCCTGGCCACTGTCGCCGGGGCCTTTCTTTTTGGGGCTGGTTGGCTTAGCCATAAGGCACCGCCACAAGTCAATACAAGCCCACAAACACAGAAACAAGTGGTCACACAAGAACACGTAATAACCAAAGTAGTGCGTCAAGAGGTACATGCCCATGACGGAACAACCAAAACCACTACGACTACTACGACTACATCGGATAAAGAGGCGCAGTCTGCTCAAAGCCATACCAAATCTATGGCGTCCGCGGAGCAAGCATACCGTCCCAACTGGAGTTTGGGGTTGGACTGGGCACCAAGGGTAGACAAAGACGTATACAAACCTACCGCCATCGAAATTGGACGCCGCCTTTGGCAGACCAATGCGTGGCTCACAGCCAGCTATGACTGGCAAACCCACAGTACCCTCCTTGGGTTTAGGGTGGAGTTTTAACATGAATAGTTATGCCAACGAGCGGCAGCGCACCAACGCCAAGATTCTTAGATATCTGCTGATTTTGAACAGACAGCACTCAGATCTGCGTTTTTTTCAGTTACTGCGCATGGCTCGCTTGATGGACGCAGGTCCGGCGCTATGCAACGAAGAATCAACAAGTACATGGGAGCGCCTTTGTCCAAAAAAGGAGAGTACATGATTGAGTTTAAAGCTTGGTTGACTGATTCCGTGCTTTACCTAAAGCCCAGCAACGTTTCCTGTGTGACTCAGGGCCCCGGGTACACATGTATCTACATCCTAGGCAGAGACACTCCGTTCTGTGTGGCGGAAAGCTTTGCTGCGGTTATCCAAAAGATACAGGAGGCCACGTAGTGTCTTGCTTAAATTACTGGTGCAAGCGCTGTGACAACTATCAAAGAGGGCATCTTATTTGCGAACGCTGTGGTTCGGCGGAGCTATGGCAAGAGTACGACGAGGAAAACTGCCCCCCAGACGAGGAGCCTGCCTGTGAGTGATATCAACTGGAACGACATTGAATCCAACATCACACCTAATTTTACCGTACACGAGGCGACCTATTTGCCTTCTTGGAAGGAGTATCATCTGCCAACAGAACAAGAGAAAGAGAACCTGCTGGCGATGTGTAGGCTGTTGGAAAAGGTTCGCCTTTTATATGGGCCGGTGATTGTGCACTGCATGATTAGGCCGGCGGACTATAACACAGAAATTGGTGGCGCACCCAACAGCCCGCACATCCAAGGCCTGGCGGCAGACTTCCATATTCCAACAATCAACTGTAACGAACTACGCGCGCGGTTGTTACCTAAGTTGGAAAAATGGGGGTGCCGAATGGAGTGCAATCCGGGCTCAGATTGGGTCCATTTGGACCTATTTCCGGTTCAACACAGCCGTTACTTCAATCCCTGAAATATTTTTACTTGAGCTAGGAGACAGCATGAACATCATTGACGCAATCAAGAGTGGGAAGAAGTTCCGGCGGAAGGGCACAGAAAAATGGAACATCACCGGCGGCAGCAAGGACCATCCATTCTGGATCGGCGAGGACCCATATATCTCCGACTGGACACTCGGATTCGATCTGCCTTACCTACCTCTCAACGTCACTGACATCCTCGCCGACGACTGGGAAATCCAGGAACCCGGAGTGACGCTCACTAAGTCGATGTTCGTAGAAACGGCTTATGGAGTGCTAAAAGATCGTACCCCGACGGCTTATCTCGACATAACTATGTCCGCTTATTCTGATTTTATCGAAGCGCTTGCGGGCAAGCTTGGGTTCAGCGATGCGACGTGACTGCCTATACAGGCACAAGAACAATTCGACCGTGGCCCTGCGTGTGCTCACATCATTCTACATCAAGGAAAAGCACGCGTGGTCGCTGAAGGTTGAGTGGCACAACATCGGATCCCGCCACATGCCCTGGTCGCTTGGCATCACACAGCGCATCCGGATTGACGCTGCAGACCTGCCTAACTGGCTGCCCATGACGCACACCAGCTATGGTCCACAGGTAGACCACGTAAGCCTTTAATGAGTTGTACATGAACAAAACTTACTTCACGGCAGATCTGCACGTCGGCCACGCGAACGTACTGGTCTATGACAAGCGTCCGTTCCGGGATCTGTCACACATGCACGAAGTCCTGATCAATAACTACAACTCTACAGTCGGACCAGATGACACCTGCTTTTTCCTAGGTGACATAGGCCTAGGCAAGGCGGGCGTGCTGGGCAAGGTAGTGGCTCGGCTGCACGGGACGAAGGTCCTGATTCTAGGTAATCACGACAAAAATGCTTCAGCCATGCTCCGCCTAGGGTTCGATGCTGTGCTCAATTCAGCCTCTCTTGTGATCGCTGGTCAGCTTGTGACCATGAGCCATTGTCCACTAAGGGGCATTTTTCGTGAGGATGTTTCCGGAATGCGGGGGGCTGCCGAGGGAGACCACTGGCATGGCGAGAGTCGACACGCACATTTCAGCCTGCCTGACTTCGGCCAGTTTCATATCCACGGGCACATTCATTCTGGCCCAGCCAATGACAAGCCCAAGTCCACGCACAACCAGTTCGATGTGGGTGTCGCCGCAAACAACTACCGCCCCGTGTCCATGAGTCAACTTGAATCTTGGATCATGACTGAAAGGAAACGAAATGCTTAACATCATAGACCTCCTATTCGACCAGCGCGAAGATGAAAGGCTGCGCATGTACTCTGATAGTCTGGCCCGTGAACGGGCCCGATTGGCGGATGCCCTGGCGGGCGAACTACTTAAACTTGACGAGGGCACCACCTTCCTACAAGGCACAACCGCTAGGACTGCCCTTTATGCCTATCTAGGAATTCCTGAACCAGAATAGAGATCTTGTTGTTGCAATGGCAAAAAACCGGAGCAGCCGAGTCAAAGATTGATACTGCGATGACAAGCCCTCCAACTCCCTCCGCAAGATCCGCGTCCTTAGTTCTCCGCCAGTAGCGTTCGCGTGCATACCCGCCGCGAACGCGCCTCTTCTTTTCTTTACAACGTCCGCAGTTTGTCTTAAGTTACCAGCGCGCATCGTTCGGGAGAAGGAGAACTAGTAAATGTTCTGTAATAGTTTCGCTAAGTTAAGTACTATTTCGTGAAATTCCGTTACTAGTTTTACTAGCTGGGTGTAGCGCAGTTGGTAGCGCGCCACGTTCGGGACGTGGAGGTCGCCTGTTCGACTCAGGTCACCCAGACCATTCTCAAGCTTCCTAATGATGTAGCCGAACCAACTCCTTGGAGGGCTGCACCATGGCATTCTGGCACAAGCGCACGGTTAAGGGACGCACCTATCTGTATGTTTATACACGGAAAAATGGCAAACAAGTCACTGTCCCACGTGAGCAGTACAAACATCTAGATGGTGCGCCTGACCACAACGTCAGTGCCTGGGTCACTAAGTGGGCTCTCCAGAACGAACACACCAAGGCTACCCCGGATAGCCTGTTGTTTAGTGACGACGTTCTGACCAAGCGCCTGGACGAGTGGCATGCTCATTTCGTGAACCACCTAGGGAGAGACGAACGCACGGCCAATGACTATCGCTCCCTTATCCTGCGCTATGCCATACCTTATTTCCTAGAACAATCCCTAAAAGATCCCGCTCAGTGGCCTGGGGTTTCTATTCACTTGTTTGACTACCTAGTTAGATATGGCTGTTCTCAAGTGCTAATAGCCAAGATCAACTTGGCGCTGCGGACGTTCTTCCGCTGGCATCAGGATGAAGGGCTGGTGGCCTGGGAGGGTACCCTGCGGCTTCGGAATACACGGAAGGTGGCTAAGCCCACGCCCCTGGCCCACATGCTCACGCCTGAGGACGTATTGAAGTTCGTTAAGGCCATGCCCTCTCCGAAGGTTAAATTGCTGGCATTATTGGGATATTTTCTGTCTCTACGCCCGCAAGAATCATTCGCCGTTAGGCCGGAAGACTTTGCTTCTGGGTCGCGGGTGAAAGATAAAGAGTGCTCCAAGGCTATGTCGAAGGCCAAATTATACGCGGGTCTGGCTATGCACGTTCAGAGACAGCGCACAGCCACAAACAAAACAAAGCCACCAAAATCTCACTCTAGGGGATGGGTGAGTTGTTTTGATAAGAGGGCGGCCGGGCTGCTGGCCTCGCTGCTCAATCCTCTGCCAGACGGGCCTGTGTTTGACCAGGACAACCGAGCGCTATATCGTCTATGGGAGACCTCGACTAAAGGCACGCCGCTGGAGAAAATTGATCTCAAAGACCTGCGCCGAGCCTCCATTTACTGGCTGGGGCACCATAGCAAACTGTCCCCGATCCAGCTTATGAAACACGCCCGGCACAAAGAATTTGAGACCACTCAGCTCTACCTTAGACGCCCAGAAGAGGAAGCACCTGCAGGCAGGATGAAATTAGCCTAGCCCCGTGACTAGAGACTATCCTCAGTTTCCAGCTCAGCCAGGGCTGTAGCAATCAGCCCCTTGTCCCTCTGTCTGCCCTTGCCTTTGTTACGGGCTGCCTTGGCTGTGTGGCCCCCGTCGAGATTCCACCGGCACTTCCTGGCTTCTCGCTTCTGATAGTCAGGATCATATTTACTCACCAAAGTCTCCCCAGTGTGTACAAATAGACACACATATATATTTATAAATCATTCAAGGTTTTGTTGCTTGCTGCCGATAAGTGATTCTGGAGGTGAGAGATGAACAAGTATTCGACTTTGGCGGCTTGCTTTTTACTAACTGCGGCGTGTGGATCGGAACACGATCAGGAGCATGCCCTGGTGACCAATGCGCCAACTCTGCCAGAACAACAGTCTGGGTCTGGTGGGTCTTTGGCAGACTCTGTCATTGCCGCCAAATGTGTGTCTGGCATTTCCCAAGAAGCCGGAGAAGCTCGGGGGCTGACTATGCCCCCCGAGGGATTGCGCCTGTCTCTTATGATGACTGTCCACAACGGCGTTGTTCTAGCTTCCGGGGCTGTTGGGGTAATCGATGCGATGTACAGCGGAGATGTAGCCTATGGCAGCAACGTTCCTGGAGCTATGCAAGGAGAAATTCACCTCATCAGAGACACGGCCGGAAGCAATAACGGTGGATACTGGAGGCTATCTTTGGACTCCACTCTAAAGTTTCTAACCGCCACATATACCGACGAAGACCTGAGCGGCGGACAAACCTCTTTTACTTTCCCTCCAGCTGAGTGCGTGATGGGGACAACTAATTAAGACTTTCGCGTCCGGCCCAAACAAGTATTGCCTACTACCCCCCCAAGCGCTTGAGTAGCCGTGCGATTTCCTCGGTACTCAAGTGACTGTTGTCTGGCATGACTTTCACTCCCGGGCTAGAAGCAAAGCCAGTAGTAGCCTGGGTAATGGTTTTTTTCGGTGCCATCCCATAGTTAATCGTGGGCGCCTCGCCTGCAACGCCTTCTTCAAGTGTGGGAGGGCCTGGAGTGGCTCCCATTAACCAACCTTTGGCTTGCATTTCGTGGTCCCGATTTGGAATGAACGAGTCTCCGACAATACCAGGCTCTTGTTCTGCGTCTGGGTTGGTGTCATATTTTTTTGAGAAGTTGGCGATGTCTGTCTGTAGCTTGTCCTCTCCAGCAACCGGCGAGGTTTCATCTTGTGCGAGCGCTGCGTACTGTGGATCTTGAGACGTAAGCAATGCGTGTGTCACCATTAAGGCCTTACGCCCCCTCTTGGCAGCCTGCATTAGTGCGCCCGCGTATTTCGGATTGCCAAGCTGTCCCAGACTTATACCCGCATCCAGGACGGCCTTCACGGCTTGCCCACCATACCTGTCCGACAAAGCCCCCAACACAGCGCCAGCCCCAGAACCTACTGCCGCCCCATGTACGCCAAATGCACTGCCGAGTGCCGTTCCAATGGCACCACCTAATACCGTTTTGCGGCTACCATTGGTGGTGTCGCGGAGAAATTGCTTGGCCGCGCCAGCATCCGCTGCCTTTTTGGCATAGTCCGTCCCACCCAACTGATCCAAGTACTCCAGCGCCTTCCTTCCTTCGATATTCTTACCATTCTGCAAACTACGAATTAGATTTTCAGTACTACCGGGCTGTAGCCTGGACAACGGGGCCGCTTTATCTGCCTCGGAGGTAGCCGACTGCTGTGCTTGCTCCAGCCCTTGCTGTGCCGCTTGGTGCGCTTGTTCCTCTGGAAGTTGTGCGGCAAGGCGCTGCGTTTCTGGCAACCCTTGCTTTAGCTCGTCCATTTTTGATGGCGAACGGAGCACATCTTGCGCATTGAGGTAGGTGTCCAGGTCCTGGGTGAAGTTTGTGTTGTGGGCATCGTCGTATTGCTTGAGTAGTTTTTTTGCAATGTAGCCTTTGGGATTAGTTGGGCTGCTCATGGCATTGAGTGCGGATAGGGCGCCTTGCTCGCTGCCAAATACATCGCTCATGTCAGACACCAAACTTACTTGCGGGGCCAGCTCAGCCATCTTGGCCCTATAGGCGGGGCTCGCGTTCTTTACGAGCTGATCAAACGAGCGCCGCATGGCCGATACACTTTTGGCTGCTTCCGGGCTCATGGCTCCAGCATTAGTTTGATAGGCAGCCTTTGAGACACTATCCGCTTGTTGAATTAACTGTTTGACTGTGGATGCCGGGATCTTAACGTTTTGTGTGGTTTTAATGGGGTTGCCTGCTGCATTGAGCAGTTCCACTCCACCACCTTCGCCAGCGGCTTTGCGGGAAATCGCGTCGATCTGATTCTCAAACTTACTCAGAGCGCTGAACGCAGTGGCCCCGGGACCAACCTTAGGGGGCACGCCACCTACCATTAACTTGTTCTTCTGTTGCGCGATGGCTTGCTTGAGTGTGTTCGTATCAAATGAGTGACCTTCTTGCTCCAATGTGTCGAACGCCTGCCCAGAAAGCTCGCCCAAATGCTGTCCTTGGCTGTCCAAATGCGACATAATATCGCCGGCCAGTTGTTCCGGGGGGCGGGTGTTTTTTAGTGCTTCTTTAGCATCTCGATATGCCGTGTTGGCAGAGTCTGTGGCCAGGTTACGTGCCTGTCTGGCGCTTGCCCCAGCATTTGCCAGCTGCTCCTTGGCGGCTGTAACTGCATCTTGAGCCTTTTGTACATTCCCGGTTACACCAGCAACCGAGCTATCAATCATATTCTTTAGCGCCTCTGGATCTTTGGCGTAAGGCATGGCCGCGTTCACACCGGCCGGATCAGCAAGATATCGGTCAATTGCCTCTGGCTTTATTCCCGCAATTCCTTGTGCCAGCTTCTTACCTGCCCAGCCCGCTACGTGTCCAACACCGGGGACAGCCTCGGCCGCCGCAGATATTCCGCCTCCAAGCAACCCCGCCTTAGTCGCGTCATTGCCACGCAGTGCCGCATCGCCGGCATTCAGCGCACCAATACTACCGATACGCGCCAATGCACCCAACGCCCCATCAACACCAGCCCCCGGTACCGGAAGCATTGAGCCCCCCGCCAAGCCACCTAAAGCAGTGGTGCCCGGACTGGCTTTGGCTAGCTCATTTTGCTTATCTTTGTCTTGCTTCTCTAGCTGATTGAATAGTTCTGAGAAAGACTTGTTTTGTTTGTCCGGGGCAAGAAGTGCGTTTGGAGTAATAGCCCCCAAACCAGCGGCAAGTACATGTCCGCCCTTGACAGCTAGGGGACCAAGTACCGGAATATCTCTACCAACTTGATTGGCGGTAGTTCCCAGCGAATCTAATGAATCTTTCGCCTCCTCAGTGGGGCTTTGGTGCAAGGCCGCAAATTGTGCGTCACTGATATGTGCCCCCCGAGGGTCTGGCACTGGTGCCGAGTCCTGGTCGCTCGTGTCCGCCGCATATGCGTGTGGATCGAACGCAGCGGGGGCTGGATCCTTGTCCTCGGTTAGATATGCGTTGGGATCAAAGCCAGGCATTACAGGAGCCCTTTCTGTTGCAGTTTAGCGCGTACTTTAGCAGCAGCGGGATCGTTGGGATTGTCTTGTAGCCATTTCATTGCCGCTTGGTCGGCAGGTGTGGATTGTTGCTGCGTAGTTGTGGCAGGAGGTCGTCCTGCAATGTCTGCGCTCTCTGCCTTCTTTCTGTCAGACCAATCTTTAAATGCTTTCAGTTTGTCTTGGACCATTTGCGGAGAATCGTGCAGGGTTGGCGAGACTTTGTTGATAAACGATAAGTCATATTCTGTAATACGAGACCCGAAGGTTTTGTGCGCGTAATCCAGCATTTCGCGGCTCGATTCGGTGTCAAACTTATCGCTAGCTTCGCCGGTACTAATCCCGGCTTTATGTATACCCTCTCCAACGTGTCCCATAAACGGCCCAGTCATTACGGTTTCGTCTTTGGCCTTGTTGTAAAGATCTGACAAATCTTTCGATACTTGGTCAATGTGTCGTCCGCCAGCCGCGTCTACCTTTGCTGTTTCGTCGTTCTTTTGCTGTTGAATTGCAGCAGAGTTGCCATAGGCGCGTGTTTCTCCCAACTGAGTCCGTAGGTCTGCCAAGGGTTGCCCGTTTGCCGCCACAACCTGGGAGGCAGACGCGGTGGGATCAGAGCCCGACACCATTTGACCCGTGGTAGGATCAAACCCAAGCTTGTATCCAGCATGATAGGGAGTCATTTGGTACTTACCAGTGGCTGGATCAAACACGGCCTTGAACGTGCCCTTGCCTGGAACTTCAATATTGGATTGCTGGAAAGATCCTGCCCCCTTTGCCCCAGACTTTAGTTGCTTTGCAACCTGCACCATCTCGCTATAATTCATTCCAGCCAATGAAGCCGGATCAACATTATATTGTTTCGCAATAATACCCCTGGTTGCTGTAGCCGTCGCGGAATCTGGATCATTGGCCCTATCCGACTCTTGAAGTTTGCTACCAGTAATCAGAGAGTTTAGTTTTTGCTGTTTGTCTGCCTGGGCTGCAGTGACTGCTTTGTCCGCATTATTACGCAAGCCCGCATAATAGGCGGAGTCTCCGGCACGCTGCCCACCAAACATTTGGGACAGTCCCTCAAGCACGCTAGCCTTGGACTTCTTTGCGTCGGCCTCACTTTTCGCCGCATCAACTGCGCTGGTGTCATTGGATATTTCTTTATATTGAGCTGATGGAGTGGCTGCAGACACAGGCGGCCCAGTTAGACCAAACTTCTGGGTTATGTAGTCTTTAACATTGGGTACTGTCGCATCGGGGGTGGCTGCGGTGGGCTCTGTTGGCTGTGCCGCCTGTCCTATGCGCGCCCTGACCGCTGTAGGGTCCTGCTCATCCTCGTTATCTTTCAAAAAATCAAACAGTCCCATTATTGGTCCTTTCTGGCAGAAAGACTAGCCAATGCTGCAAGTAACGGCGACATTCCTTCCGGTTTCGATGAGTGCTTGCTGCCTGGCACTGCGGCCATAAACGATCCAAAATCTGGAGTGCGTGGTACAGACGCCACAGCTTGAGTGCCGCCAGACAGGCGCTTAAGTAAGTCAACCACCAACGGGGCGAGGGTGCGCGGAATAATCAGCTCGCCAGGACTAACCGTGGCAGGAACGCGGTCATTCAGCGGGCTGTCGCCAGGAACAATAGGAGTGCCCGGTACCACGCCGCCATGAGCAGCGGCAAGAATCTTGGCACCACCACCAATTAAGTTCCCCCAAGCATCCTTGTCGTCTTTCACCTTGCCTTGTGCGTAATTCAACCCAGCGTTAGCTGCGCCTGATTTGGCTCCAGCCACAGCCATTTGGTTTTGAAAGTTTTGTTGATCCAGCCCAGCTGTGGTGGTCGCCTGCTTGTTAGTGGTATCCACGTTGGCATTCGCTGTAGCTTGCTTGCCTTGATTGTTGTAGGCCTGTGCATTGGTATCAGCCGCCGCATTTGTTTTGGCCACGTCCAGGTTCTTGTTCGTGTTGAACTCCCCAGACTGCAGTGCATTGGCCGCGTTTGTCTGTGCCACTTGATTCTGTACCCCAGCGTTGTATTGATTGCTGGCAGTCTGGTTACGAGCGTTGAAGCTGTTAACTGCATCTTGGGCCTGGGCTTGCTGCGCCTGTTGACTAAAGTCCTGCCCCTGAATTTGCCCAGCAAGCTGCCCTCCCTGCATCATAGCCTGCAGCGCCCGTTGTTGTGCCTGTCCGGCAATGTCCATTCCCTGTTGGGATTGCTGGTCTGTGGCGGCCTGATTAGACTGGAGCTGTGCGAGCAAGGATGCCCCACTTCCGCCCATTCCGCGCGCCTGCATGTTTTGTTGGATTGCTTGGCGCCTTCCGCGATCAGCTTGCGCCGCTTGATCCTGCACCGACGCCAAAGCCGCCTTGTCTTGCAGATTTAGCCCACCACTTTGGGCCAAATTCTGCAGCGCCGCCAACGAAGCCATTTGCTGCGAACGCAAGGCTGGATCTGTGGAAATGTTGCCCATCTCGGATTGTGCTTGATTAACTGCGTCTGCCGTATGTGCGGACAACACTGGAGCTTGGACGTCTGCTCCCTGGTTTACGTGCTCAGGATTAAGATCTTGCAGCCAATTATAGTTTTGTAGGTCCGGCGACACTAGTGTAGGCGGTTTAATGCCATCATAGGCGCCCGTTACTTGGCTAAGTGCATTTTCTGCGTCAGCCTCGTCTCCCTGTGACAAGAGACCACCATTAAGAATATCTGCTAGTCCGATTGCCATGTATTTTATCCTTTGTCTCTGCTGGCTGTCATATTAAGGAGGTTGCCGAATAGTCCGCCGTCGTTAACGGTATTTGGATCTACAGCAGGTGCTAGGTTTGGGTTAAACCCGGAAACGTCGACCGGATTGGTGCCAGGGTCGATATCCAAGACACCAGGCCTTGCTACTTGCAGCTGGGAGGTCGCTGCTGCTGCCTTTTGTCTGGCAGCATTCAAATCCGCGCCGAAATTAGTTTTATCGAAATTGATTGCTGAGTTATTCCCAGCCACCACATCGTTATTAATGCCCAGCAGAGAAGATAAATTTGAGAAATCTCCGAGCTGCCCCGCCGTAGCCACGTCCCCAAGCCCTACAGGATTTCCAGCAGAGACGTACTTGCCCACATCTAGGTTGTTGGCCAAAGCATCGTTTAGATCTTGTGCAGATATTCCCAGCTTGCCGGCCAGCGCTGCCTTTTGTGCAACAGAGTTTGGCTGTGTAAGGATAAATCCATTAGTCGGGGCAACATCATTTATGTGACTAAGTTGTCCAGTCAACGACTGAAGTGCAGCGGCATTCTGGGCTTGCTTGGCGGCGGCGGCCTGTGTAAGGGCAGCATACTCGTCGCCTAGCTTGTTGGCATTATCCAGAACATCTTGGCGAACTGCCGGACCACTGCCTGTTTTTGTAAACTGGTCTGGAGTATATTTCCCGGCCACGCCAGAATTAGCGCCATTCAACAAGTTAAGTAGGTTGGTATAATTTCCCGTGTCGGTACCGTTTGCGAAGTCCCCTACAGAGTAGGCGTGGTTCTGGCCTACATAGTCGCCAAAGTTCGCGTTGTGTCCAGACAGATAATCAATCGCGGCCTGATCTAGGCCAGCAGCTTTCCAGGCGTCTGCGTTTCCGCCGGTTAATTGTTGATATTGCTTAGTTGCGGCATTGGTGGCTTGTGTTGCTGCGTCCGAGGCTTGTCCGAGTCGCCCCTCAACTCCACCTAACGCACCCTTTGCTGCTTGCTGCACGCCTTGCGCCGTTGCCGCCGTGGTAGCTGCGCCAGTATCTGCAGAAGCCTTGATGGCATCTTGGATTTTACCGAAGTTCTGGCTGTAGTTGCCGTAGGTGTTGGCAATATTGTTCAACGCATCGGTGCCGCCCTTTCCGCTCCCCAAGATAAAGCTATCTAGTCTGCGTTCGCCTCCGTTGTATTGCTTTCCGTCTTTGCCATATACATCGGACAGCAGCGCGCCCTTGTCTGAGAATCCCCCTCCAGCCAGACTGCCGTATTGATCAACCTTGTTATAGGCCCCCTGAGTGTCGCCAAACCCAGCCACGTCTTCAGCGGTTTTGGGGCCCTTATAAGAGGCGTTGTACTCTTTGTTAAAATCGTTAGAGTTAATCACGCCGTCGCCGGTCGCCTTGTCGGTGGCTGCTTGATAGCTGCCCGAGCCCTGCCCAATCTTGCCCAAGGCTCCAATTACACCATTGTCTTTGACGGTATTGGCATTGATTGCGGAATCAGCGGTGCTTTTGAACGAGTCACCTGCCGTGTCAGCAGAGGTTGCTTTATTCTGGGCATTGCCCTGTACAGCGCCACCCATAGCTGCGTCGTTGCCTTGATTGGCCCCGATGTACTTTTGCAGGTTTGTGAATGTGCCAGAACTTGTGCCTGCTGGGGTGCCGTTCGCGGCCTTGCTGTTTGCGGTCGTGGTTCCGCTGGCGGACGGCGCTGCTGCGCTTTCGCCACTCAGAATTAAAGGCGCGTTGGGATCGGCCTCACCCTGTGCTTTTTTGTCCTTCTCGTCTTGATCTTGTGTTGGTGCCAGATAAGCCATTAGTTATCCAGTCTTGCATTCAAGCAAAAGTTTAAATTTCTTGTAAATGACCGGCTTCAGGATGTGAGTGCCGGTGCCGCTATCAGTGATGTTTATGGCAATTCCGGACAATGCGTCCGCATACAGAGAGGCCAATTTAAAGTTGTGATCGTCTGTTCGAATCACGAAATAGCTATTTCCTGCGGTAAGTCCTGCCGGTGCCGTATCTGTGCTGCTTAGGGTAACTTTCATGCCGGTCGTAAACTCATGCAGCGGCACGAAAAAGGAGTCGGCACTGGCTGTCACATTGTCGCTGGAGCAGGCCTTTGGTTTTGGAAGTAGTCCGCGCACGTCGTTTATTTGCAGCTGCCCCTGCTGATTAAATGCCCACAAAACCTGCACCGAGTCGGGCTGTGAAAATGCGGTTCCGTCACTCCGGTACACACTACCGACCACCACCGATATGGGCCTGGCTGCCAGATCCCACGACAACTTCACCGGAAACTGTCCATTCAGCTCAACCGTTTTGAACGCAGCCGACAGATTGTCTGCAAAAGTCAGACTCTTATTCAGGGCTGTATTCAGCTGTTCAAAATAAAGATTTATTGGTCCGAGCAAGCGCCCGATCCAATCAGACTGCCCTGGAAAATCTCCATCCAATAACCTTTTATATTGCGGTACCTTGGCCACTACACAGCCACCCTTGTTCCTGAGGGATTCGCAATTATCGAAAGACCATTTAATTGATACTTGGTGTAACCAGTGGAATGTTGAAATTGAACAGTGAGCTGGCTGGCGCGTTGCTTGTTGCGCGGAATCAAAACCCGGATGGGTCGCCGATTATTAACTCCGCCCCAGGGCGCCATGCCCCATCCAAACAGCCCCCACAAGCCCGCCGCCGCGCCAGTTACCAACTCCATTTCCTGGCTGGGGGATACATCTGAAGTAAAGATTAGGGTGCCGGAGCCTGCAAAATAGCTCTTAAATAATAGGGTACATTCGCGAAAATGCTTAAGGGAGGCAGGGTTTCCTGCGGTAATTGGTACCCAGGCGATCTTGGATTTTATTGCAGAATATAGTGTGGCGTCGTCGACGGCGAAATCCGCAGCGAAATCAGTAGTTACGGTGCCGGCCTGTGTATTAACCGAGGCCACGGTAGAAAAGACCGTATCGGATTGATAAATCACATCACCCGCAGCCATTAGGTCTGAGTTAGTTACTGTAAGTGTTTTCCCGGAAACCGCACTGATTGTAATTGTCTCCCGGTAATCCGCATAATCCGTGTGATTGAAGGCCTTGCGCTCTTGGTTGACGTAGGCGGCGGTAGCGTCCGCCAGATACAGCTTATTGTCGTGCGGGTTTACAACCCCAGCTGTTTTGTTCAATACCCACCGTGTCCAGCTGTCTGTGAAGGTATTGTATACAAAGGCCTGGGTTGGTTCGGCATCTCCGGACAGGGTAGGCACAAAAAGCAGGTACTTTCGGTCAGTCTCGTAAGACACGCCAAAGGTTTCCGACTTCAGCACAGCAGCATTAACGCCCTGAAGCGACAGCAACGTTGTTTCGATTGGGCGAGACTTTACACTCACACCACCTTCCGTAATGGCCACCACTCCTTGATCAGTAAGGGCGTAAATCTGGTTGTTCAGTACTACAGCTGATTCTGGGGCCAATAGATGTGTTGTAGAGTCAAACAGCTCTACCACAAAGGAGGATGCATCATTGCCACTTAGTCGGTAAATCCCGTCATCTTTTAGGATGAACAGAGAATCGCGCAAAGGCATGATGCGCAAAATGGATTGCTGGGCCGATCCACAAAGGAAATAGTTAGGAAGCGGCACGGCTTCGGGCTGACCATTTTTCGAGTAAAACAGTCCATTCTTAAATCTGTCGTTTGTGCTGGATTGTGCCGAGGTAAAATCCGGAGTCCAGCACGTGGTTTTAGAGCTGGTTGCCGAAAATGCAGCCGCGCCTATGCCGCGTTCCTCTAGCAAAAGCTTGCCTGGTAAATCGTCCGGTCCTGATAGGTAATAAGCGTATACCTTAGAGGAGGTATAGCGGTTGATCACCCGCACAAGCGAAAGTGCTGCTTCTGTTATGTTTTGTGATGCCGAGGAGTCTCCTACGGCCCCTCTGTGCGTGCCGCCGCCGCTTGCGGCTGTGATGTCTATTGCACTGCCACCCAAACTTTCGGAAAGTTGAAACGTGTCGGTATCCGTGTTTACCACGTAGTAGGTGATTGCTGCTGCTAGGCCGGATGGCAAGGTTCCCGAAGATGCAAGTGTTATAGTCGTGCCATTAGCAAGCCCATGCCCAGTCAAGGTAATGGTGTCGTCGGCCGTACTTACGTCGGCATCGGTAAAAGAAAAGGCATTAACTTTAAATTCGGCACTACTTATGTCTTCTACAAGCTTGGCCGTGTATGACACACTGTCTACGGTAATAGCGTCATTCATCGCCAGTCCGTTTGTTCCCCCAACCCCGAGCAAAGTCACATACAGCCGGTTTTTGCTAGTTACATTGGCGTAAAACGTGGAGCCTTTGTATACAGCAATGTCTTGGGCCATGGGGGGTTGTTCATTACCCATTGCCAGGCCTTCTTGCGTTCCAGCCGTGTAAATAGTGGCACCACGAAGCTCGTCCGGAACGATATCTGTAAACTGTACATACTCATTGGTAATGTCTACGGTGGTGGGATTTGCTTCGTAGACCAACGCTAATTCATCGCTAGGTGGAGCCTCGCCGCCGCTTTGGTCTACAGCAGTGGCTCTGTACACCTGATAAAACCAAGCAGTCGTGACTCCAGACGGGATTGTGATAGTAAGCTTTACTGCCCTGGTTGCATCGGCCGAATTTGTGATCTCCTCGCGTTGACTGGGCGCGCCTAGAATCAAGTTGTTGTTGGCGTCTTTGTATCCCCAAACGACTCTGTAGGCCGTGCGATAGTCGCTTGTGAGCCAGTTTCCTGTTACATCTTGCAGCTCGGCGCTACAATCCAATCCTTTGTATCCGCCTGCCTTTGTAGCTGCAGAATCGAAGGCATCTAGCTTGTATACGCCAGCCGCAGTAGTGAAATACAGATTTTGATTTGATTCGGAGAAATGCACCTTAGTATCGGTAATAGGCGCAAAGGTTCCGGCTAGCTCCGTCCAGGCGGTAGTATCGTCTGTTGAAAATGCACCTGTGTCGGAGTTGTTGAAATAAGCAAGAGTGCTCGCACCAAGATGGGCGAACAGGTAATTTTGGTACACATATAACTTTTTTGCGCGGTCGGTTGTGGTTGTAAAGCTGACGGCAGATCTATTGAATCCACGTCTGGGGCTTCCGACATCTTCCTGGTCGATAACAATATCATCTGCAACAGACAAGGCCCCATCCGGAACGGCGCTCAAGTCGCTCGGGTGCGTAAAAAGACCTTTAATATGTAGCTTTAATTCTTGCATTTTATCTGCGGCGCCAGTTGCGGTTGATTATCTTTCGCGTTTCCCCTTGATTGCGCGGAGTGACAAGCAACAGGGCGTTCTGCTGCAAAATATCTAGGTCCTTTTGTGCTGTGGCCGCGGCTTGCTCGTCTCCCAGGGCCTGCAGTGCCTTGACTACGGTCATTTGCGCCAGAACGGGCTGAAACTCTTGGGGGACCTGCGGAATTGGCGAGTACTCTTGGGGGGCAACCCAGTCAGCAGCAGCAAGATCTGCTGGCAGAGATGTGAAGGTGATATCGGCTCCACTCACTGTCAGAATTACTTGGTCAATGGCGCGGCACTGGTAGGGGATATCGGCCGATACAAAATCTACAACGGTACCAGTGCCCCAAGTACTGGGGACAGTAGAAACCGTGACTGTGCTCGTGTCCGTGTCTATTGAGATAATTTTGGCGCAGTCCAGGATTGCCGCCAATCTGCTTGGGCGCGCGAAGTAACGCATCCTAAGGGTATCGGAGCTGCTTCCTGGGGTGGGATACAATACGACTTTGTTGTGTTGTAGGTAGTAGGCCTCAACAGCCCCCTGTGATGTGGTTGAGATCACCTCTGGATCTATTGGCGGAAGTGACTGAATGGAGTTTCCGGAGATAATCTGTAGGTCTCTTAACACAAGACCGGAGGCTCTCGTGGGAATGCTGTACTTCGCCGTTCCGGCAACCAACGCAAAGTCTGTCTCTGTAACGTAGAATTCCTCGCGGGTGGACATAATCAGAGGTAGTAACTTGATATGTAATTCTTCGGTGGCCAAGGCCAGCAGGTTGGCTGTGCTGTTTACGTTGTTGGTGTTGGAAGTAGTTGGCAACGCGCCGCGCTGGCGGACGCTGGCAAGGAATTTATCTGTGTCGTAAAGAGCCATGGTGAGGAGTTCCGAAGAAATGAGGCAGGTAGAAATTATTCGTCGTCGTCTTCTTTTTTCACCTCATCCGCGTCTTTGCCATACAACTCCATAAGGCCGCGCAACGAGTCGCCGTCCATGCCGTCTTCTGCCTCTTTGTCTCCCTCCTCGGGAAGTTCCATTAGGGCGGCTTCTGGTTTCGCATCCGCTTGGATTTCAATCTGTGCGGCGACCGGCTTCTTTTTACCGCCTTCCAGCATTCGACCGGTCATTGAATCAATTAGTTTTTGCAGCATTTCTAGCTTTGCGCCGTGCATGTCCATAAAAGCTCCTTTTTATTTCCCAAAGTAAGCAGCGGCGAAAAATCCCGCCACAGTGATAAAGATCATGATCCCGTATTTCGCGAATCCCTGTAGGGCCTTAATCTGCTCCGCATGCGTAGCGACGGCCGGCACAATCTGGTCTAGCTTGTCCTCAACGGAGTCTAGGCGCTTGTCTAGGTGGGATTGTAATTCTTTGACGTCCATGGTTTGGATCTTTAGGTGATGAGGTAAAAAACTGACGATCCTTGTGTGAGGAAGTAGGGCATGGGGCTCCTTAGCGGATGCGGGTGGCGGTCAATCGCCCGCGATAAGAAGGTGCCGATGAGAATGTGCCTTGCAGCTTCAGGTAATAGTTCGTATTAGGCGCCGACAAAGGGACGATATAGCCAGCAATAGCGGCGCTTGTATCAGCAACGCCAGAAGGCTGGATCCAATTTGCTCGATTATCGCCGAAAGCTGCATCCGTAAAAGATGAACCCGTTCCGGTAGTGCTTATGCCGGCGCTTACCTGAGTAACTGCGCTGCCGCCCGAGAAATAGACATTGGCGTCGATACGCCATGTCCCAGCACTTAACGAGATAAATTCCGAGCTATCTGAAAACACGGCATTCTGAAACGATCCGGAGGATGCAGTCATTGCGGCAGCTGACGTTATCTTTTTCTGGATAACCTCCCCCACATACCCCGCTGGCGCATCCGTCCCATCCGTCGATCCTTTGAGGCCGTTTGCGGACACGAGGCCTGCGGACTTGCCGGGCTGGTATTCGGCGAAGCCGGCGGCTTGGCTGGGATCGCCGACGACAACACGCCAGTACCAAGTGCCAGTCCAGCCGTTTGAATTGACGCCGGTAGGATATTTTCCAAACGTAACGACTATGTCGCCAGATGAGTTGGTCCCAGCGGCGGCGCCAATATAGTTACTTCCGTCGTTGCGAAGGTTTTCTATGATGATAGGTAATGTCGACGATCCGGTTGGGCTCCAGTGAATGCCGTCAACGCTAAGTTGGAGAATAGGGACCTGGCCCACTGGGATTGGATAGGTCGGCTTGAACGTATAACTGAAGACAGCCGACGGCGTCGTCGACCCGCCTTGAACGCCGCCTTGTCCTTCCGACGTCGTGGCGCTGGAGTTATTCGTTCCCCAGGTATTGCCGGTCGAGTAGTAGTAGTGAGTCCCACCAGCCCCCACATTGACCGTGCCGCTGCCGGCCCATTCGGCGATGGGGACGATGGCAAAGAACGAGACCAGTCCGCCATCGCCCAAAATTCCCGTACCCGACGTCTTGACGAAAGAGGAGCCGTCTGCACTCGACTTATTGCCGAAATAGAGGTTCGCAGTGTCGGTGCCATCAAAGAATAGAGCGCCAGAGTTTCCACTCGATTCGACAAAGGTCGCGCTGGCCGTGGAAGCCCAGTATTTGCCGACAGAACCGCGTGATCCAGCGCCCACCTTAGTGGAATCCACTGTCGTGCCGGGGGGCAAGGAAATGCTAACGGTTGATCCCGAAATGGTACCGGCGTTGAGAGATCCCTCAATGATCATCTTGTCGCCGGACTGCTGATAGGTAACAACGACGTTTGTGGGCGTGCCAAGGCCAGCGCCGAAATCGGGTATATATAAGGTAGTTGATCCCACCGCCGGCACCTGCCCGATCGTCCCCGGTCCTACGACGATGTCGCTCAGCACTAGCGAGCTTGAATTCGCCACCCGAGTGATTCGCAGCTCAAGGTAAGGGGCGCTGGAGCTGGGAGCGTCGAAGCTGGTTTGGTACGTACCAGTTAGGTTGGGCAGAGCTGACACCGAATCAGTGTCTGTGCTCAGGGCCAGCCGCGTGGGAGTGTCGGAGTGGTCCGAGGTAGTGTACGCGTAAACGTCCACGGACATGTCGCCCGAGGCATAGGCGGTAAGTCCTGCGTCGGTGTCCTCGGCACCTGGCTTTTGGTCGAGCTTGACCTTCAGCTTGCGGGTGTAATCGGCTGGATCGAGGGTGAACCTGACGTAACCGTAACCTGCACCGCTAGACGTGAATTTGAGGCCTTTTTTGGTCGTGTTAGGACGAGGGAGGTCTGCGGCAGTCGTGACGTTGGCGAGCGTCATGTCGGCTGATACAGACCAAGAGCCGAGGCTGGAAGCTGAGGCAGAGAGATAGTTTTTCTCGCCGGAGCCGGACCCCGTCTCGTTATCTACGCCGTCAGTGCCTATGTAATGCAGGCCGCCAGCGTGCCCAAAAATACGCACTCCATTAGTCGGGGTAGTTGGTGTGGATGCATTAGTCAGCTCTAGGAAGTCGGACACCACAGGACCAGACAATGCAGGCGTAGTCAGAGTCTTGTTGGTCAGCGTGGCGACTGCTGCATCCTTGGTGGCATCGGACGTGTTGTCTACATTACCAAGGCCAACATCACTGGCTGCCAGACCCGTGGGAGCACTGATAGCGGGGGAAGTCAGCGTCTTGTTTGTAAGAGTTTGTGTGTCAGTTGTACCAACTACATCACCAGTAACACCGTGGATACCAGAGTCGGCGGAGGTGTGGGTGGAAATTGACGTGGCATTGGTGGTTATCTGAGTCTGAATTGCGCTAGTTACGCCACTTAGATAGCCAACTTCTGTGGCAGTGGTTGTGCTGCTAGTCAGAGCGCCATCTGCGTCAGAAACAACAGCCATGCTAGCAGTTACAGCTGCCAACTTGGACATGGTAATTGCGGCATCGGTCGCCACATCTGCATCTTTGATGGTTCCTGCTAGATCTAGCTTGCTATAACCGATAGCAGCACTATCTGCAATGTCAGTACCGACAATAGAGCTAGTAAGATCCAGCTTGCTATACGCAACGGCGGCGGTATCTGAGATGTCTGTGTTTGTGATGGAACCGGATAGGGCGATTTTACTATACGCAATCGCGGCCGACGCCGAAATGTCCGCATCAACAATTTCTCCGGTTAGGGCTAGCTTGCTATACGCAACGGCTGCCGATTCAGAAATGTTCGCATCAACAATGGCTGCCCACTGAAAGGCATCACCTGCCGAATTCATGACCAACGCGGTATTAGCGGTGCCATTTGCGAGTGTTAGGATGGGAGCGCCAGCAAATGTCAGGTTATTTGACGCATCAACCGACAAAGACACATCGGCGGTGTTATCTGCATTTCGCCAAGCAATGGATTCGGTGTTGGCTAAACGTAGTACTCCAACACTAGCTGGATTGCTGGTGGAGGACTTTAGATATGGGCCCTTAAGGCCATAGCTAGTGCCTAAGTCCGCTTCCGCTGCAAGGGTAAAAGAACCACCAGCTTTGGACAAAACCCCAGTAGAAAGGGCAATCAAATAGGCTGCTACTTGATCCCCCCAAGCGTCGTCGGCCGTTGCTGGTATGGTGTAGGTCGTTGAGTTTAGGGTAACTGCCGTACTCATGGCACTCCTTAGGACTTACATGCCAAGAGAATACGTAGTGGCGGTGCCGTGTGCGCCACCAGTGCCGCCGGTAAGCTGCACGAGAGTAATGCCATCTGAGTTAGAGGTAGACATAACGAGGAGATTGCCTAACGTTCCCTTTACCTTTGCCTTAACCGTGACCACGCCAGCGGCCGCAGTCGCAACTACATGTTCTTTGAGAGTCGTGTTGGCATTGATGGCAGTGGCAAGATTCGTGGCCGAGGTAGTTGCATCGGTCTGTTTGTTAAACTCGGTCCCGGCAGTAGCGCCAGAGGCCTTGCATGTAAGAGTAACGCCCCCGATTACGATTGTGTCGTCAGCCGCAAGGCTGGCGTAGGTGATAGTAGCGGTACCGGAAGCTGCTACTGGGGCTGTGGTGTCTGTGTAGGCGTCAATACTGGCAGTTCTGACACCACCTGCGCAGGCAGTAAGTAAATTTACAACCCGCATTACCGTTGTTTGGGCGTCACTTCCTAATAGGTCTGCTGGGGTTGTGTGGTCCGTCTTAATAGACAGAACGAGGGACGCGGCCATATTTCAACCTTTAGAATGTAATTCTGGATTTAAGAAGGTGAAGCGGGGGCCGAAGCCCCCACCTCTGAAAGATTACGAGTTAACAATTCCGGTAACCTTCGTACACCAGGCGGGACGCTCCCCGAAAAGGGTGCCGTCGTAGAACATGCGAAGTTCATAGCCGGCGTTGCTTGCGAGTTGCAGCACGAGTTGGTCCGCCGCTTGGCCAGGCATCTGCATCGTCACATCGGTAGAGCCGATTCGCTTCAGGCGCGACAGAGGAACACAGAAGGCCTCACCTTCCTTGACGTAGATGCTAGGAACGACTTCGATTTCGCCGTTTACGCCGTAATACGTAATCGCCTCAAAACCGTTTTGGCCCTTAGACGACTTATAGCTGCTATCAGAACGACGCAATGCGGCCAAATCACTGTTAAGGTTGGCAAACGTAGCAGGAGAACAGTAAACCGTGACTTTTTCGTCCAGGCCCTTTGCAACACCGAGAGAGACTGCGGCCTGCAGTTTCGAGAACGTAAGAGCCGCTGTACCTGCGCTGTAGGTGTTGCCCTTCCAGAGTGCATAGGAGCTAGCGTCGATGTTGAAAAGCGTGCCAGTGTTTGTCACGATCTTATCGAGGCCCGTCATTTCGTTGCCATAAAAGCCAGCGAAATAAAGAACGTCGTCCGCGACCGTGTCCGTGTCGCCAGTAACCGTGATGGTTTTGGCCACCAAGTCGACAGACGAAACAACAAGCGCAGAGTCGTGTTGCGTGGCGCTTGCTCGGCTTTCCAGTTTCACGCCTTCAGCGCCGGCCCAAATGCCACTGGCCCAGGTCGCATCCGTAATTGTAATTACGTGCGAAGCGATTGAATCGACCGTGCCGATGCCCGTGCCGCCATAAAAGTGAAGAATTTCTAGGCGCTTGGTAAACGAGCTAGTCATGTTGCCAATGATCTGCTCCGACCACTTCATGAACGCCTTCTTGCTGTTAGAAGCGCGTGACATGGCGTCGTAGCTGACTTTGGAACGAAGAAGCAGGTTTTTGCCTTCGACTTGTGCTTGCGCGTAGGTCGCGGCAATGGCCTCGTTCAGCGAGAACGCACCAGAACCGACAGAAAAACCAGACTCGTGGGTAAGGGCCACAGGCTGGATGTAGCTGTCGCCGAGTTCTTTGTCGCCTTGAAGGAACTTGACGGCTTTTACGAGCCTAACGCCTTCAGGGATGAGGTTTTGCAAGTTGTCCGCATAGATTTCTTTGATCCACGCGTTGATTGTAGAAGATGTATTTTCGCCAGCCATGAGGTTACAAAGTCCTTGTTAGGAATAAACTTGAGGTTAATGAAGGGAATTTGACTTGCGTGCTATGGCTGCCGCTTGCGTTGGGCATCCGAGCACAGACACTGGTGGGTTGAGCGTGGCCAGGAACTGGTTACACACCGCCTACATTCATACCAGGGTAGATTTAGACACCTGCTTTTTTGCGCAAAAACTCCTTCCACTCATCTGGGCGCATATATTGAGATTCTTTTTGAGCAGGCTGTGGATTTGGATTTGTCTGTGGTGCGCTCTCGGTGGGCTGTGTTTTAGCTTTCAGTTGAGCCAGATCATGCTTGCGTAGTTTTTTAACGATGTCCGGCCCAAGCGCCTTGATCAGCGAAGGTCCTTCTAGACCGCCAACCAAAGACGAAATCTCGGTCATGTAGCCCTCCCTCACCATGTCGACGGCTGTTTGCACGTCCAGGTCATAGCCCTTTTGGAGGGCGTTATAGAGCATCTCGGCCACACGCTTTACGGTGTGCGCGTTTTTCGGCAGGTCGGATTGCTGCAACACCTCCGAAATCTTAACGTCGTACTCTTGTGCGGCCCTTTGTTGTAACTTGGCCATTTCTTGTTGTTGGGTACGGGTGAGTTGTTCTTTTTGGGCGTCTTCGGTCGCTTTTTGCTGCTTTTGCCTATAATCCCGAAGTTCCTGCAGCTCTCTCTGTTCGGGGGACAGCATTTCCTTTTGCAGCTCTTGGGACAGATAGTTTTCCGCTAGCTCACGGAATTTAATCTTGTCTGCTAGTTCCGGGTGAGTAAGAACGGACATGGGGTCGCTAAGTAATGTTTGAAAAAACTGCTCTGCTTGTTTGCGCAGCTGTGCCGCCTCCTGGAATTTTTGTTCTGCCCCCTCTGCTAGCTCGGCTCTGCGGATCACCTCGCCCTCGTCTAGCTCCATCTCCCTTCCGCGCACCTTGAGCTTTAGTCGCCGAGCCGCTTCTTGTTTGGCTGCTTCTTGGGTCTCTTGTTTTGTTGAGGTGGTTTCTGGCGATCCGCCGCCTACCGCCTTGGCTCCTGGATCTCCGCCTCCATTGCCGGCAGGCATTTGTCCGCCTGGTGACCTTTCTAGGGCTGCTGCTGCGCCGGAAGACACCGAACTGCTTGGTGTGCTGGGCGCGCTGGGCGCGGACGATTGTGCGGAACTTGGGGCGCCGGTGGCCCCGCCAACTGAATCTGACATTTTTAAACTCCTGAGATTGGTTATTGCCCAGAGGCTTCTGGGGCTGTTGGTAACTTAGGAAGCTGTTGCGCTATGTTTGGTGGCGTGTTCGGTGGGGCCGGAATTTGCTGTCCCGGTTGTGGTGGCTGCCCGGTAGGAGCTTCCGGCGTGTTGGGCTGCGGGGCGTTTTTTCCCTGCATGGACTGCGGTGGTGGCGCCCCGCCTGGCGCGGCAGCAAGCGCCTGCTGCCCCAGCGCGTTCAAAAGGCCAGGATCAGTGGTCCTAAGCGCCGAAATGTGTGCTTGGATGTGGTCTAGTACGCTTTTTGCCAGGGCGGCCTGCAGGCGTGACTCGGGATCGGCCAAAACTGTTTTGTGTTCTTGGATGTGTTGCAGATGATTATCGACAGCCAATACAGTTACTGGGCGGCCTTCTCGCAACGCTTCATTTTCGGAATTTATAAGAAGTTCTTCCGCCCTCTGGTCGTCGATTAACGGATCCAGACTTCCGGTTTCAACCACCTGAATGTATTGCTCTGGGTGCTTGATTACTTGTGCTTGAAGTAGGTCTTGTGCCATTTGCAGGCGGCCGGCGATTGTGCGGGAAACTGGGTTTCCTACGTCCACAATCACTCGGTTAATGTTGGCGATATCCGATCCAACAAAATCCTTTACGAAACTACGGTTACTACTGCCGGCAATTGCGGCGGCGCGCGGCAAGTTGGCTTTGTTCTGCAGCATGCGCAGCAGCCCGGTCCCGGTATCCTCAAGCAAGCGCGTGAAGGCAGCCTGTAGTCCGTTGCTAAACTGCACGGCTTGGCTTGCCACCAGGGCCAGGGCGGAACCGGACTTTAGTGATGCTTCGGGTTGACCTCTCGCTACGCTGTTTACGCCAGAAAGAACCTCGCCTAACTGTTCTAGCCCCTGCATAAACTTGAATATTTCTGGCGGTGTATTGGTTAGGTTGATTGATTCTGGTTTTTCCATCGACTCAAAAAGATTTAAACCGCCAGAGAGTTGTGTCGGGGACAGCTGGGTGCCCGGCTTCATCCAAATGTTTTGCACACCGAAGGCGGCTTGGTTGGATAATATAGTGCTGTAGATAAGGTCGATGGCCTCCTGGACACACATGAGGTCGAAGGACACTGAGTAGCCAAAGCTAGTTCCGTGCTGCCTGGCGGGAATCATGGGGTATACCGGCATATCCGCCGAATCTAGGGGGGCATCCTCTAACATAATAGAGTTTCCCAAAAACACCGTGCGTCTTCCGTTCGAGCAAGCTGCCGTGCGGTCGTGGTAGAAAACATAAACCGGCAACAAGTCTTGGCTTTCCTCGTCACCGAAAAACGCGGAGTTATCGTAATAGCCATACTTGGTTTGTGTGTCATCGGAGTGTGTGCGAATCGCCTCGGCCTGCGTCGGGTACCTGGCCATTAACTCAAATCGAGATATGTGTCTGCGAAGGATGTACCAATCCTGTCGCGCTTTATCCGAGTAAATAGCCCGGATCACGTTTATCGGCTCATACACACGCATTTGCGTATCGCCACTATTTATAATCTTATCAGTCGGCTCTCCGGTCTCTGGGTCGATTTCTGGTCTGACTGGATCACCTATCCCCGGGTCCCACTCCAGTTCGATATAGGCCTCGGAGTAATTGATGGCTACTTCGGCGGCATATCTAAAATCTGTGTCTAACCGGCGCTCCCGCATGTAGTAGTCAAGAATGTTACGCCCCAGGATCGTTTGGACCTGCGAGGCATGGTCTGTGTTCACTGCTCTACATTCAAACGTAGGTCGGTTTTGTGTTGTCAAAACATGCAAATGTTGCAGCAGGTTTCGGTAGTGATTTGCCTTAAGTAGACTCAGTTCACCCTGCTCTCCGCCACTAGCTATGGCCGATGCCTCGTGGTTCCCGCCAGAATCCAAAGCAAAGAAATAACGATGTGCCTTGCGCCACAGTCGCAATCGTCCATTCCTGTCCACCTGCTCGTAGAACGCAACCACCTTGTCATAAAGGGCGTTGATCACGTCCGGAGCCGGTAGATTTGCAAAGTATTGGTTTTGGTCTTGCATTTGGAATGCCTATAGGGTGGTAGTTGGCGTGTTATTTGCGGCGATAAGGAAACATTGTGTTGAGGACGATGGCGGATGAATTGACGTGGGATCTAGGGAATCCCCAGTCATTGGCGTAGTCGTAACCAAAGGATGCAGGAAATGGATTGGTGCGACGATCCACGTGCTTGCAGAAATACAAAAGCGAGGCGGCTAGGTCGAAGTGCCCCGATGATGCACTACGGGCGAACTTTGTGCGGGTAGTATCCCAAATGGCATATTGGATCTGTGCAATGAGTTGCTTGCATTTAGGATGAATACAAAAAACTTCAGCGGCCAGGTCGATTCTAATCCTGTTTACGTTGGCCGCCAGATCGCTTTTCTCCGGCAGCCTGCATGTGAATCTGTGGGTTTCATTCAGGTCGGCGATTACCAAAGCAGGGCCATCAACTACACGGACTTGCGGTACTAGATCTCCCCACAATGCCTTTTCCTTTTCGCGCACCAGCCGCACAATTTCTGTGCTGTTTGCCTTGTTGATAAGGATTTCGTCTTCAATTACGATTTTTGCGGACGGGAAGTGGTAGTAGCCGAATAGCACGCCGGTATAATCGTTATAGCCAAGGTCAATAGAGGTGATGGGGATGAAGTAGGGCGGGCGTTTGATTTCATACACCTGCTTGTCAAACAAGGTATGGTCAGTCGCTTCTGGAAACACTGAGCGCTTGTCGTCAGCAAT